>ERZ808046.6-NODE-6-length-361215-cov-12.128843_pt1 | contig 361215 bp, 305 predicted proteins | sample MGYA00380196_ERZ808046 | MGnify/ENA primary metagenome ERZ808046 (study PRJEB31490, sample SAMN06133421) | mouse gut metagenome | isolation source: Z6_2 | host: mice | place: China: Chengdu | collected 2015-05 ...
ATGGCGGAGCTGATCTGTGGTTTGTATGAGGATTATGGCAGGCTAAAAGAGATGTCGGACGCCGGGGAAGCGTTTATCCGAAAGTACTTCACGGTGGAGGAAGCGTCAAAAGTTATTTTATCAGATATATAGGAAAGTGAATCTATGTGTGAAAAAAAGGTCAGGACAGGCGGGAATAAATGGCTGCGAACAACATGCATTGCTGCGTTTGGAATATTTTGTTTTACTTTGGGTTTTGCGTGCAGCGCCCTTTTCCGCAAAGCGCAGGAAGATGTAACAGTTCATTCCTTTGGCGTTTTCTCTTCTGTTACTTTTAACGGAGTTAGAGAAGCCAAGAATATTCCGTGGAATTATACAGCGGGGATATTTGATATGGAGCAAGGCCAATGTATTTTGCTCACCCCCAACACTTCTGTGGATTTGGAAGGAAACGGCGCAATCTCTTCATGGTGTTTTCAGTACAGGATACATCCCTGGGTCGCAGAGGGCTCCGATGGGGCCGGACTGCTGATATGGATACTGGATGAGGATGAAAACATTCTGTACTCCAATGAATTGTCGGTAAAGCCGGAGGACCAATGGCAGAGCTGTTATATAGATATGAGCCTCTATGAAACTGCCTCCAAAATCAGAATTTTCTGCAACAATGGTGCTGCCGGCAACGATGACTGCGACTGGATAATTTTGAGGGAGCAACGCAGCGAAGCTTCGGCGTTTGACGGCAATTATGCCAGATCCGCAACTTACTTCGCAGATGAATGGCCCATAAATTTCTGGAACTGTGAGATGGACCGTCTGGAAGAAGATTTGACACAGATAAAGGCGGATGGATTTGACAGCATTATCATTGTTATACCCTGGCGTGAATTCCAGCCTGACATATCTCCTGTTTCCTATAACGCGTATGCTTTTGACAAACTGGATGAACTGATGCGCACGGCTGACCAAGTGGACTTAAAGGTCTATGCCCGGCTGGGATATACATGGGACTTTTATAAGGATGAGAACGACAATATCATAGAACGGTATTTCAGTTTGTTGGGAGACTCTGACGCTCTTGCCGCCTGGGACGCCTATATACAGAAAATGTATCAGTCCCTGTCCGCATATGATTGCTTTGCCGAAGCTTTCCTGACCTGGGAAGATTTCTGGGGCGCTATGGGCGTATGCGATATAGAGGATCCCGATGAACGGACCGCCAAAGCGGATTATATAAAGTTCGGCGAGTGGGTCAGTGCAAATTATTCTTTAGAAGACTATAACCGAAATTATCAGACCGATTACACGGCTTATGGACAAATTCCCATTCCTCATCGTTCCGAACCGGCCTTGTGGGCTATGTATGAGTTTTATGATGATTTTCTAATAGACATTTTGAAAAGGTCCCAGCAGTACTTTCCCAATTTATCTATGGAAGTAAGAATGGATTGGGATCTGGTGACAGACAAACAGGGTGACCCTGTGTATTACCAACATACCAAAACCTATGACTGCGCCGATTCGAATTTCTCCACCACTATGTACGGAATTCCCATGGGATTTGAAAACTCCGGTGAACGCGTAAGCTATGATGAGGCGCTGGCAAAGACAAAATATATCTTGGAAAAATTTAAAGAGGAAACCGGCGGCAAAGCCGTATATATTGATCAGTTCATATTTGCGGACAACACGCCGGCCTTTTCCAACAATGCACAGATAAAAGAAGAAGAATTAGATGACTATCTGCTGAATGTCGCGGAGATATTGCACAGCTGTTCAGATGGCTATGGCATTTGGACGTATCGAAATTATCGGGCCAATATGCTCTATAATCCGCAGTTCGCTCTGGAAGAGAACGGATGGAGTGGAAAAAATATCGTTTTTCAAGAGACAGAAGGTTCCATGGTCTGCCACATTATGCCGGGAGGCAGTTTAAGCCAGACAATTCCCAATATTCGCAATCATTTCAGCGCGGATAAATATTATTTGGAATTTGACGTTGTTGAACTTACCCGTCCAGGCACGTTGAAGATTCAAATCGGTAATACCGTTTTAAATACCAACGTAACTGACACGGGAAAACTGCAGTTGATTTTTGACAGCCCTGCTAATTTTGACTTGCATATATCATCTGCAGACACCGAATTGTCTATAGACAATTTAAGACTGTATTGCCAAATTCAGCAGGGCTATTTATATGACGAGGATCTGAACGAACTGGAATGCATTGACGCGGTCCGATCGCTGAACAACTCTCTGGGTGCGCAATGACCATATTGAGGATATCATATGCTAAACAAAAAACAGACTCTTTATTATGCCATATTGTTCATCTTTCCCATATTGTTCTTTGTTCCCTTGCTGATGTCTGATTCTATTATGACCTGCGGGGATGGCATCGGGTACGAGGCACAATTTGAAATGATCAGAATCGCTTTGGGAAAAGGACAATTCCCCCAGTGGAACCCGTTTGTAGCAAACGGAACTCCTTTTGCTGCTGATATCCAGAACAAAGTGTTTTACCCTTTGGTATATCTTTGCCTGCTGTTTCCCAGGCATTTAGATTACAAGGTGTTTTATATTCTGCATATTATTTTAAATGCTGTCTTTTCCTTTAATCTGTTTAAAAAGCTGGTTAAGTATGAACAGATTGCTTTTTACGGCGCTATAATAACGAGTTTCAGCAACCTGATTATCCTTCGGCAGGATCACATCAATATTCTTTGTACAATTGTGTGGATTCCTTTACTGGCGCAGTTGATAATCCAGTTATGTGAGACCAAAGCCAGAAAATATGCCGCCTGTCTTGGCATAGCCATGGCGCTGCAATTTTTGGCGGGTTTTCCTCAGATTGCGTTTTACACGGATATAATCCTGGTTCTGCTATATATCTATCTAAGTATAAACAAGCGTGTAAAACCCGGCGTGTTCCTGCTGAACGGTTTGATAATCACCATATTCTATATCGGGATTGCCGCTATACAGATGCTCCCGCTGGTAGAACTGATGATTTATTCCGGCAGATCAAATATATCGTATGAATATTTCGCGAACGGAGCTTCGGACTTTCGGTATCTGCTGAACTTATTGAATCCGGTTTTCTGGGGGGAATGGGGAACCCTCCTGTACGAAGGACTTGAATTTCCAACGGATTTATATATTGGAATCATTCCGCTTACACTGGCAGTCTATTCCCTTATTTATTGCAGGGGTACGCGGGAAATTAAAGTCTTATCCTGGATCGCAGCCGCCGCGTTCACCCTGGCCTGTGCATGCAATAACATCCCGATCCTCGGAAAAATATTATATAAAATTCCTTTATTGGGTTCTTTCCGTACTTTAACCAGATTTCTTATATTTTTCTCGGGTCCGCTATTATGGATGGGCGTTATTGGATTAAAACATATAGTTGAAAACAATGCATACCGCAAAATCAGAAAGATCAGCATGGGTATTTTGGGTATTTATATTATTCTTTGCGGCACCTGTTTTATTCTGTCACAATACGGCCTTTTTTCGGATCCTGCGTGGAACGAATATTTCTCCGCTCCCAAATGGTTCTGCAAAAGCTTAGTCGTTTTGATTGTTGCTATTCTCCTTTGGACGGTATTTTGCCAAAAGAGCAAGGGCGTATTAAATGCCGGCGGGCCGCTTGTGTTGGTTCTTTCCATTCTGGTGATCTCCCTCTGGGATACCTATTTTTATAATACAGATCCTGCGGGCGATATTTTCCGCCAAAATGAAATGCTTCATTACGGAAATCACGAAAGTATCTTTGATACGGAAGAAACCGCCTATTTGACGGAGTTGCCGGAAACAGAACAATACAAATATTTTGTTTCATATGAGTCCTGGGAGGATCTTGCAGAGACAAGCTGGAGCATTCGAGTGAACGGGAATGTATTTCATCGGCTCAGCAGCATACAGTCCTATATAACATTCAATCATCCGCTGCTTTTGCAACTCTGCGGCGCTGATTATGGAATGATGATGAGCGCGGACTCTGTCATGGCGCTGACCAACCCAACCTTTTTACAGATGTTGTCCACAAAATATATCATTGTCAACAACCAATCCGGTTATGCCTGGAATGGTACCGCTACAGTGTATGAGCAATACCCATTGGAACGGGACGGCAATACGGCGGACGGCATCCCCGTACCTGCAGATCTTGATTATAGCCGCACTAACACGGTGCATGTCCATATACATGTGGAAAGCGGGGAAGGGCTCCTGTCTATTATGCTGGGGAACGAAGTTCTGTATAGCCAGAAAGTTGTAAGCGGAGACAACTTTGTCCGATATACCATTCCGGCAGACAGCAAGCAGACAGAAGCGCTGAAATTACAGTTGAGCGGGCCGGACATGGACGCAGCGCAAATATCCGGGATACGTATAGAAGAAAACTGTGATATTGGCAGCAGCATGCTCTATCGGGAAGTTTTCAGAAATGACAGACACACAATCATTGAATCCCTAAATGCCAAACCATTGATATACTCGCCTCAAAAAGTCGTCTGTATGGACAACTGTGAAAATTTTATTGTTGAGAATAAAACTGCCATTGACTTTGCGGAGATCAGTTATATCGAAGAGGGGACGGACCTGGAACTGACAGATGCGGACACAAAGATTGAAATCACGGATATCCGTCCAAACTCTGTCTCCGCCAATGTGCATGCTGCTGCACCTACATGGATTAATCTCAGCCAGTCGCCTTATCGGGGGTGGAGTGTTTATGTGGACGGCGTAAAACAGGAGTCCATAAAAGTAAACGGCATTATACAGGGGACTCCCCTTGAAGCAGGCAGCCATACGGTAACATTCCGTTTTTCATCTCCAACGGTATTTTGGGGGGCTGTTATTTCCGCAGTCGCATGGATTGCCGCCCTGTTGTATCTTATTCACGCCAATAAGTCTCGGTTTTGTTTTAGGAGGTGCCAATAATGTCAAAACACATCGGAGCACAAATGTTAGAGTTTACCCAAAGTGGTGATGAGCGGGGACACTTGGTAATTGTGGAGGGAATGTATGATATTCCTTTTGATATATCCCGCATATTTTATATCTATGGTTCCGGCAGCGACGTGGTACGAGGACAGCATGCCAACCGCAAGTCTCAGTTTGTCCTGATCAATGTAGCCGGCTCCTGTAAGGTAAAGGTCCGGGACGGAAAGGGAAATGAAGCCGTTTTTGTGCTGAACAGACCCCATACCGGTATCTATTTGCCTGCCATGCTGTGGAAGGATATGTATGATTTCAGCCGGGACTCCGTGCTGCTGTGTCTGGCCAGCGAACACTACGACAACACAGAGTATATCCGGGATTATGACGAATACATGAGGATTGTGAACGGTGAATAATTCAGGGAAAGGAGAACTCACAGATGAAGGTATCCATTATCATTCCGGTCTATTTTAATGAAGACAATTTATGGCCCTTATATGAAGATATCCGGCAAAAATTTATTGACAGGATAGACTTTGCTTATGAATTGGTATTTGTAAATGACGGTTCGCTGGATGGCAGCAGCAGCGTCTTGAGGGAAATCTCTTTAAAGGATAAAAACGTTAAAACAATCAGCCTATCCCGGAATTTTGGTTCGCACGCCGCCATGCTCTGCGGTCTGGAAAAATGCACCGGTGACTGCGCCATCATAAAGGCTGCCGATCTGCAGGAGCCTACGGAACTGCTGTTGGAAATGATAGAGAAATGGAAAACGGGCGACAATGTGGTATTGGCAGTTCGGAAAGATCGGAATGAAGGCAGACGGCAAGTACTGTTTGCTAATCTGTACTACTGGATGGTCAGAAAATTCGCGCTGGATACCATGCCCAAAACGGGATTTGACGTCTATCTGCTGGACAGGAAGGTGATAAATGTGCTGCTTTCCCTGGATGAGCGCAACAGCGCGCTGACGGGGCAGGTTCTGTGGTGCGGCTTTCAAACGGGTCATGTCTACTACACCCGGCTTGCCAGGGAGGTGGGAAAAAGCCGGTGGACTCTGAAGAAAAAAATACGCCTGGTGAGCGATACTCTCTTCAGCTTTTCCACCGTGCCGATTAAGGCTGTGACCACTGTGGGCGTCCTGTCCATGGCAGGCGCATTTATATGGGCCCTGGCAGTCTTATGCATGAAACTGGCCGGGATGATTGATGTAAACGGATGGACAACCCTATTCATATTCAACCTTTTAAGTTTCGGCATCATCATGTTCTCCCTTGGCATTCTGGGCGAATATCTGTGGAGGACCTTTGACGCAAGCCGTAATCGGCCGCCGTACATTGTGGAGGATGAAAACACCCCCGGCGGGGAAGAAAAGGAGGGCGAATAACATGCTGGTATGCATAGCAGGCAAGAACAACATCGGCGTGGAAGTACTGGAGTATCTATATGAGCATTGCCACGACAGATATGATCTGTGTGTCGTGTGCAACAAGACCGAGACCGGGGAAAACGGCTGGCAGAGGTCCCTGCGTCTGCGTGCCGGACAGCTTGGCATAAGGGAATGCGCTCTTGCAGATCTGTATGAAGTTGAAGATCTGATGTTTTTATCTACGGAATTTGACCGACTCATCAAGACCGGACTTTTTCGAACTCAAAGGCTTTACAACATACACTTCTCTCTCCTGCCTGCATATAAGGGAATGTATACATCCGCTGAGCCCATCTTAAACAGCGAAAAATCCGCCGGGGTTACATTGCACAGGATAGATGACGGAATAGATACGGGCGATATCATTGCGCAGAAGGCCTTTGATCTCCCGGATTCTTATAACTGCAGAGATCTGTACCTGGCATATATACAATACGGAACGGAACTGATACTTGACAACATTGAAAACCTGCTCCTGCATCAGGAAAAATGTATTCCGCAGGATAGCGCCTATGCCACATACTACTCAAAAAAAGCAATAGACTACTCCAATCTGTGCGTGGATCTTCGACAGACAGCCTGGAGCATCCGCCAACAGATCAAGGCATTTTCCTTCCGGGAATACCAATTACCCACCGTGGCGGAACATCCGATTATTGATGCCACAATCACAGATACCAAATCCACTCTAAAACCCGGAAGCATCATCACAGAGACGCTCCAGGGTGCAGTAATGGCCACCATAGACTATGACATAATCCTGCATTACGACAGGTTTAATGAATTGCTGGAGGCATGCAGGAGCGGTGACGCAGACTCTGTTCGGGAAATCTGCGCAGTTAGCCGTCATGTGAACGAAGTATCACCCGAAGGCTGGACACCGCTGATTGTGGCCACATACCACGGAAACACTGATTGCGTGGACACCCTGCTGGAAAAAGGAGCCAATCCTTTTGCCCGGGGGCGGAATGGCACCAATTTACTTATGTACGCCAAAGACGCATACTGGAAAACAGGAGACTTAAGCCTTATTGACAGGTTTTTGCAGGCAGGCCTGAGGCCCCTGGATAAAGACTACAGCGGTAAAGACCTGTTCCACTATATTGGGGAAAACAAAGCGGATGCCGGCAGGAAGAACGCCCTGCTGGAGCATTTAAAGACAACAGGGATTCTGCGGCAATCATAAGCAGGAGGCGGTAAGGAGGAAAAAAGGTCATGAAAATCATGCCAAACAGATTGGACAGGGGATTTTACCTCTATCAAAGGGAATTTGAGCAGAAAGCCCTGGAGGTGCTTCGCTCCGGCTGGTATATTCTGGGGCGGGAGCTATCTTCTTTTGAGGAAGAATTTGCTGCCTACACTGGCAGCCGTTATTGTGTGGGATTGGCCAGCGGCCTGGATGCCCTGTGGATTGCGTTCCGCATTCTGGGAATCGGCCAAGGGGATGAGGTAATCGTCCAGGGCAACACCTACATTGCCAGCGTCATGGGGATCACTATCAATGGAGCCACACCTGTGTTTGTGGAACCAGACGAATATTATAACATTAATGCTGACAAGATCGAGGAAAAAATTACAGAGCGTACAAAAGCGATCCTGGTAGTCCATTTGTATGGACAGGCCTCTAACATGGCTCCCATTATGGACACAGCCAAGAGACATGGCCTCCGTGTGGTGGAGGATTGTGCCCAGTCTCACGGGGCCTGCTTTCAGGGGCAGATGACCGGGACCTTTGGAGATATCGGCTGCTTTTCCTTCTATCCCTCCAAAAATCTGGGAGCTTTCGGAGACGGCGGCGCCATTGTCACCAATGATCCCAAGATTGCCGGAGACGTGCGGGTATTCCGCAATTATGGAAGTGAGAAACGGTATTATAATCAAGTGGTGGGAACCAATTCCCGGCTGGATGAACTGCAGGCCGGACTGCTGCGTGTCAGGCTGTCCCATATGAAGGAACTGGAAGAGGAAAAACGCGGGTTCTGCGGGCGATACCTGAAAGAATTGAAGCATCCCGATCTTTTGCTGCCCGGCATCCGCGAGGGAGCCACCCATATCTGGCATCAGTTTGTAATCCGCACGGAGCGGCGGCAGGAACTGATAAATTATCTGGACAGAAATGAGATAGGGACTATCATCCACTACCCGATCCCACCCCATCTGTCGGAAGCCTATCAATATCTTAATATCAGAGAAGGGAGCCTGCCGATTACAGAAAAGTATGCGGAAACCGTGCTTTCGATCCCTTTATACAATGGAATGACTGCAGATGAACAGCAATACGTTATAGAAACGCTTAACAGCTTTCAATAATATTTGAGTCAAACCGCAGGTTGAAAAAGGAAAGCGTATGAAAAGAAAGTTTACAACAATCATTAGATGTCTGGCCTTTTTATGTCTGACATTGTTCTTATTGGTTCGATATACCGGAATAATGATGAGCAAGCAGGAAATGTTTTGTTCCGTGACATTGAAGCAATATGAAAGAAATACCATAGACGTTTTGTTTCTGGGCAGCAGCCAGATGATATACGCCGCCCAGCCCATGATTTTATGGGAGCAGTATGGAATAACATCCTACAATATGGCCACATCTGCCACCACAATCCCCGGCAACTATTGGATGGCCGAGATTTCTTTTGAGACGCAGTTGCCCAAAGTAGTTATGTTAGACTGCACTTTCGCCTACATGGAAACAAAGACTTTTAACGAACTTCCGCGAATCCACTCCGCCATTGACGGATTTTGGCCAAGTCCCGCAGCATATGGAGCCATCCATGATCTGGTGGAGGATCCGGATAAGAGATTTGAATTTTATTGGACTCCCTATATCTACCATACAAGATGGAAGGAATTGACGGAAGAGGATTTTACAGAAGTGTCCGACCACGGCGCGGGAGGAGCTTATCTGCGGAACTCTGTTGTGAACCTTGATGGAACAATGAGACAATATGCCAAAGAGGAAATGTTGGAAGTGCCCCAAATCAATCTGGAGTATATTGAAAAGCTGATGCTGCTGTGCAGAGAAAACGGTTCGGAACTTGTTTTGACAGTATTACCGATTCCTATGTGCGTGGACTATCAGCCTGTATACAACACCCTTCAGAAATGGGCAGAGGAACGGGGGATCCCTTTTATCAACGGCTATGACGACCCTGCATTTTGGCAATTGGATTATGGTACTGATTTTGTGGATATGGCACATTTGAATATTCATGGCGCCAAAAAAAGCAGCGCCTACATCGGAAACTATCTGGCCACGCATTATGAACTGGGATTACACACTGACGGGCAGACCCGTTTATTTTGGGATAAACGGCTGGAGGAATACACCTCCTATCGGAATTCAATATGGACATGCCCCACACTCAGTTACGGCACTGCTATTACCTTTTCCGCAGAAGGAAATCATACGCAATATTATGGTGACAGTGTGGGCTCCAGCAGGGTCCCTGATCCCAGCGGCATATTCACCTGGACCACGGGGCCGCGTTCCGATTTCTATTTCTATATAGAAGAACCGGCTGACGCATTGTTACAGATCAATGTACAGGCCCTGCAGCCCCTTAAGGATAAAACTTCCAGGACGGTAGAGATATACATCAATGAACGATATGTATCGAGTCTGGAGGTTGACGCTGCGGAATGCCCTGCCGCATTATCAGTAGATATCGATGAAGAATTATGGGTAAGTTCGGGAGAACAAAAACTAACTCTCAAATATCCCGACCGAAGCGGAGCCGCATTTGGCGCCATGTCGCTTGACTATACTTTAGGCATACAGGAAATCTATCTGGAAAGGAAATAACAATGGAACATATTCTGGAATATCCCTTTGACGCGGAACAGATCATTAAGAAAAAGAAGTCCATCAGAAAATATCTTCTGGAGCGGGAAGGCTGCTCTTATATTGATAAAAATATAGCCGTTCTGGGCGGAAGCACCACAAATGTACTGGTGAATATTCTGGAGCTGTTTCTGTTGCGTTACGGTATTAAGCCTCATTTTTATGAGTCGGAATACAACATGTATTATGAGGACGGTATGTTCCCGAATCCCCGGCTGGAAGCGTTCCGTCCGGATCTTATATACATTCATACCTCTTATCGGAATATTGTGGAATATCCGGTAATATCCGACCGGGAAGAAGATGTTGACCGAAAATGCCGGCTGACATATGAAAAATTTGAGGGATTGTGGGAACATATCGCAGACACCTACCACTGCCCCATCATCCAAAACAACTTCGAACTACCCTTCTACCGTGTTATGGGCAGCCGTGAGGCATCTGACTTCCGCGGAAGTATTCATTTTGTCAACGAACTAAACCGGCTGTTTTATAAGTATGTCAGCAGCCACGAAAATATCTTTATACATGATATTGCATTTGAGCAGGCCGATTATGGGATTCGAAAATGGTCAGACCCCTATTACTGGCATATGTACAAATATGCCTGCTGCGTACCCGCCATTCCCGACAGCGCATTCAATGTGGCAAACATCGTTAAATCCATTTTTGGACGAAACAAGAAAGTCCTGAATCTGGACCTGGATAACACCTTATGGGGCGGGATTATAGGAGATGACGGAGCAGATAACATAGAAATCGGCCAGGAAACATCCCTTGGGCAGACCTTTGCCGAATTCCAGACATATGTGCGGCAGCTAAAAGACATTGGTGTTCTCCTGACTGTAAACAGTAAAAACGAAGAAGCCAATGCGCTTCTGGGATTTCAGCGTCCGGACTCCATTTTAAGAAGAGAGGATTTCATTACGTTTAAAGCAAACTGGAATCCCAAGAGCCAAAATCTCGCTGAGACGGCACAGGAATTGAATTTGGGCACCGACAGTTTTGTTTTTGCGGATGACAACCCTGCAGAACGGGAAATTATCCGGCAAAATTTTCAGGGCCTTGAGATCGTCAATCTGGATACGCCGGAACACTATATTATTTCCATTGACAGGGCCGGATATTTTGAAATGACCTCTTTTTCTGCGGATGATATGCGCCGCAGCGAGATGTACCGATCCAATATTGCCCGAAATCAGGCACTGACAAATTTCAAAGACTACGGAGAATATCTCAGATCTTTGGAGATGAAAGGAGAAATCAAACCTTTCAGTGCGACTTACATGTCCCGTATTTCACAGCTGACAAACAAGAGCAATCAGTTCAATCTGACAACCAGACGATACACCCAGGCGCAGATAGAAGAAGCGGCCGCCGATCCCATGAAGATTACCCTATATGGGAAACTGGCAGACAAATTTGGTGACAACGGCGTGGTCAGCGTGGTCATAGGTTCGCGTAAAGAGAATGCGCTTCATATTGACTTATGGCTAATGAGCTGCCGGGTACTTAAAAGGGACATGGAATATGCCATGATGGATGAACTGGTCAGCAAATGCATGGCGGCCGGAATCAGGCGCATCGTAGGATATTATTATCCGACCAGGAAAAACGGCATGGTATGTGATTTCTACGAAAACCAGGGTTTCAGCCAAATATCAGCGGATGATATGGGAAATACCGTGTGGGAATATCTTATCACGGATCAATATAAAAACAGAAATGAGGTGATTAATGTCAATGAAAGAAGCGCGACTTAGAAACGATGTTTTTCTGCCTGTCATCGGCGCGGGGCTGTGGAAGATCACAGATCGGCAGCTGATGGTGGAAGTGGTTAAAAACGCCTGGCAATGCGGTTATCGTCTGTTTGATACCGCCTCGGCTTACAGCAATGAGTTAGCCTTGGGAAAAGCTGTTTCCGAACTGGGGCTGCCCCGGGAGCAGATCATAATACAGGACAAATTATGGACTACCTGTTATGGATATGAAAATGCTCAGGCTGCCTGCAGACATTCGCTGAAAAAGCTGAAAACCGATTACCTGGATGTATATCTGATGCACTGGCCCGCACCATCCAAACTGTATGACAACTGGGAGGAGATCAACGCGGAGACATGGAGGGGCATGGAGCAGCTATACAAAGAGGGGTATGTCCGGGCAATCGGGGTATGTAATTTTAAAATTTCCCATTTAGAAGCTCTGGGCAAAACAGCTGCGGTGCACCCGCTGATCAATCAGATTGAGTGCCACCCCGGTATGCCGAACAAGGAGATCACGGAGTATTGCCGGAAAAAGGAAATCCGTATTCAGGCCAGCAGTCCTTTGGGCAACGGGCAGATTTTAAATAACGCAGAACTTCTCAGGATTGCTGCGGAAAGCGGGGTTACCGCCGCCCAGCTATGTCTGAAATGGAGCCTGGAACACGGATATATTATCCTCCCTAAAACCACCAGCCCGGAACGCATGAGGGAAAACTTCTGTTCATGGCAGCTGAATCTGGACAAAGATATAATGCATTTGCTGGATAATTTGCCATTCTGTGGAGGATTAGCCATTGATTCTGACGAGGTGAACAAATTTGATGAGTTATGATGAAAATGTATGTAAAAATCTGAGAAAAAAAATTTATCTGACTGCGGAACGCGGAGGGCTGGGACATCTGGCATCCTGTTACTCCTGCCTGGAAATTCTGTATGTGCTGTACAAAAAAAATATTTTAAACTGCACCCGGGAAAATATGGGCAGTAAAAAAAGAAACCGCCTTATCCTCAGTAAAGGACATGCGGGGCTTGCACTGTACTGGGTAATGAACGAAGCCGGATTGCTGTCGGGTGAAGAAATAGGCACTTTCCTGCAGCCTGGCTCACATGTGGGCGGTGAACCCTGTATGAGAGATTTGCCCGGAATTGAGGCTACCACAGGGTCTCTGGGACATGGCCTGCCCATGGGAGTCGGAATGGCCATGGCTCAGAAAATGGACGGACTGGACGCCAGGACCTATGTGATTATAGGGGACGGAGAATGTGAGGAGGGAAGCATTTGGGAGGCCGCCATGTCTGCTCCCGCATTTGATCTGGACAATCTTACAGCAATACTGGACTGCAATGAAATTCAGAAAATGACCACTGTGGAGGGTACAATCAGACATACAAACTGGAGAGAAAAATGGGAATCCTTTGGATGGCTGGTCAAGGAAGTGGACGGACATGACATAGCGGCTTTGGAGGAAATATTGCTGGCAAAGAATGAGACGGGAAAACCCCTTTTGTTGATCGCCCATACGGTAAAGGGAAAGGGTGTATCAATTATGGAAAACAATCCTCTGTGGCATTTTAAGCTGCCGAACAGAAAAGAAAGAAAAGTCTTTTGCGCGGAACTGGATATTGGAGAGGAGGAGCTGCAAAATGCAGAGAGCATATTTAAGTAAACTGCTGGAACTGGCCGAAAATAATGCCGATGTCCTTCATCTTGTCGCAGACAGCGGCACAGGCTTCGATGAAATGTTTAAACACAGTTTTCCCGGGCAAATGATCAATTTCGGTATTGCCGAAGAACATATGGTAGCCGCCTCCGCAGGGCTTGCCACTGCCGGTAAGATTCCCTTTGTTTATACTGCCGGAGCCTTTCTGGCATACCGTTCTCTGGAATTTATACGAAACGATATCTGTTTTCAGAACCTGAATGTAAAAATAGTGGGTATGGGAAGCGGACTCGCATGGTGCTCTCTGGGGCCCACCCATCACACAACGGAAGATATTGCCGTATTGAGAGCGATTCCAAACCTGATGATCCTGTCGCCCGCAACTCCCGTTCAGGTTTCCCAATGCGTGGAACTGGCATACAGGCACACTGGACCTGTGTATATACGGATTGGAATGAACAACGAGAAAGAGTTTTTTGCCGGAAGCCATGATCTGCCTGCATCAGGCCAGAATGTATTGCGTGGTGGAGGCAACATCGTTATCCTTTCAACCGGAAATATTCTGGAAAATGTACTGTCAGCGGCAGATGAGCTGGAAAAAGACAACCTCCTCGCCTCTGTTATCAATATTGTCCGAATCAAACCCTTTGACGAAACGGCTCTGTTTCAGGAAATTATGAGTGCCGATTATGTCGTAACGGTGGAGGAACATAATATATGCGGCGGCTTGGGAAGTATTGCCGCCGAGGCCCTGGCCTCCAGCGGCATAGGAAAAAAGCTGATTCGTATTGGTCTGAACGATATCTTTGCGGAAGGTTACGGAAACAGCCAGGAAATTGTGAGAGCCCAAAACGGCTTGGATGCTGCCGCAATAGCAGAAACGATAAGGAGGCGCCTGCGTGAATGAATATAATTTTTCTGATCTTATTATAGGTCATACGGAGCGTTTTGAAGTAATTGTCACAAAAGAAATGGAAGACTGTTTCCGCAATATCACCGGAGACATAAATCCATTACATCAGGATGATGTGTTTGCATGCCGGTCAGGGAAGGGAAAATTTAAGGGGCATGTATGTTTTGGAATGTTGACGGCATCTTTCTATTCTACTCTGGCCGGCGTCTATCTTCCCGGAAAGCACAGCTTAATCCACAGTTTGGATATAAAGTTCCAGAAACCGGTATATGTTGGAGATCAGTTGACAGTCTCTGGTAAAATAACCGATAAGCAAAATGAATTACAATTGATTCTGATCAAGGCGGAAATCAGGAACCAAAAGTCACAAAGTGTTTCAAAAGCAACTATAAAAGTCTTATGTTTAGAGTAAAGGAGGAAAATACAATGACAAGAGAAGAGGCATATGAAAGGTTGAACAGAGTTTTCCGGGAGGTTTTTGACGACGAGGAGATTATATTGCAGGATACGACCACGGCAGACGATATTGAGGATTGGGATTCCTTTGAACATATCAACCTGGTCGTAGCCGTGGAAAGCGAATTTTCATTTAAGATTCCCATGGGCAAAGTAATCACTATGAAAAATGTGGGCGAAATGGTAGATATCATTTTGGAAATGGGAAAGTAAAGAGGTTTTGCTGTGATAGGGATAACTTCAGGATATTTCTTTTTATTATTATTGGGGGGGGGCATAATATATTATGCCCTTCCTAAAAAGCAGTGGATAATCAGCCTGGTTTTAAGCCTGTTATACTATTTTTTTGCCTCCACCCCATGGACATTTTTATGTCTATTAGGGGCAAGCACCATCGCTTTTTTTTCAACAAAATATATTGCGCGCAGCTATAATGAGACCCATTCAAAAAAGGACAAAGGAATTCTGTTTCTGGCTTTGTTTCTTGTAATCGGTCTATGGCTGGGTTTTGCCGGGAGAGATTTCTGGATAACGCCTGCCAATGCTATTTGTACTATGTTTGGCCGGGAGATGCCTTTTCAGGGTTCACTATGGGCAGTTCCCATGGGCATGGGCTATTATACCGCCCAGGTGATAGGCTATATCCTGGACTGCTATATGGGCGTGGCAAAACCGCATAATAACTTTTTCAAACTGCTTTTATTTGTCTGCTTTTTTCCGCAGCTTACTACGGGACCAATCAGCAGAAGCCACCAGCTGGAAAGTTTATATCAGCCTCATCAACTGTCTTATGATAATATAACCCATGGAATCCAAAGGCTTATGTGGGGGCTGGGGAAGAAAATGATTCTTGCGGACAGAGCAGGCATCATAGTAAATACCATCTGGGGAAACTTATCCGCATACAATGGGTATTACCACTGGGTAGCACTGCTATTGTACCCGGTACAAATGTATTGTGATTTTTCCGGATGTATGGATATTGTGATTGGAGCCGCCCGTATATTTGGCATAAAGCTGCCGGAAAATTTCAAAAATCCCTTTTTTTCCAGAAATATTCAGGAATTTTGGCAAAGATGGCACATAACTCTGGGTAATTGGGCCAAGGATTATGTGATGTACCCACTCTTAAAAACACCGCTGATGATTCGTCTCAGCAGCAGATGCAAACATAAATTCGGAAAGCGCATGGGCCGATTTATACCCACAGCCCTGGGCTCGCTCATGGTATGGCTGTCAATGGGAATATGGCATGGCGGCATAAAGCATATCGTCGGTGTCAGCATCTATTACTGGTTCTTTCTGACCCTTGGTGATTTACTTAAGCCTGCTTTTTCAAAACTAACCGATTTTTTAAAGATCGATACCAAGGTGTTTAGCTGGCATTTATTTCAGTCATTGAGAACATATTTGATATATGGATTTGGCGCCGTATTTTTCAGGGCAGGTTCTATAAAAGAAGCAGTTGGTTTCATAGGCAGCTTATTTACCATGTTTTTCAATGGTGAATACAATCCCTGGATCTGGGTAGACGGATCATTAAACCATTTAGGGCTTGACTATAAAGATATGACAGTAATGATCTGCGCAGTACTGATTGTCCTAATAGCGGAATCCATGAATGAACACATGAACAAGCCTGTGATAACTTGGGTTGCGCAGCAAAATCTTGTGTTCAGATGGGGCCTGTATATCCTTGGTTTCTTTGCCCTGATTACCTTTGGGCTATATGGACCCGATTATAATGCCGCGGCTTTCATCTATGGTGGATTTTAGGAAATTTACATTTCAGCACGATGAGCACATCACAGAGCAAAGTCTTAATCCGGGTCTCCCTTCGGTGCCGCCCCGCGTTCCCCAGCACCTGTCTCAGACTTCCGGACTTCAGAGCCTCATAGCGGCCCTGCATGGATGCTGTTTTTCTTCCCAGAGCCGCTTTCCCGTTCCCGGTCCGCAGCACATCCTCCCTGTGAAATACCTGAAGAATCTCCAGATAGTCCAGGATTTCCCTCAGCTTCCGCTCTCTCTGCAGCAAACGGCCCAGACGGTGTTCCTCCCCTCCCGCGTTGCCGTCATGTCTGCGATGGCAGGCCAGAACCTCATCCATCTGATAGAACTCCCCCTCCTCCGCAGCCCTGGCACAGATCAGGAAGTCATGGGGAACAGCACTGCCTCCCCGGGGCTGCCATCCCTGGTACCAGTTCCGGCGATATGCCGTCACCATGCCTGGCCACTCACATTTGTAAAACACCTCTTCAATGCCTACCCGCCGCAGTTCTCCCTTTTGCTTCCCGTTTGTCTCCCGGGTGGGAGCCATGACAGAATGGATCCGGGCCCCCTCCGCGTCAATCAGGCACAGCTTGCAGCACACCACTGCCGCGCCGGGCTGATCCTCAAAAACGCGGCACATATGGGCAATCTTTTCCCGATACCAGATATCGTCCTGATCGGCCAGAAATACCACGTCCCCGCAGCACAGACTCATGGCATGGTAGAAATTCCCGGGATATCCCTTTCTTTCCTTATTCAAATAGAGCTTCCAGGCGTCCTGCAAGCCATTTTCCTGTATAAAATCCCGGATGACAGTCACAGTCCCGTCCTCCGATCCGTCATCGCAAAGCACCACCTGATCCGGCTTTCTGCTCTGACTCAAAATTGATTCCAACTGCTGCCCGATATATTCTGCGCCGTTATAAGTTGCCATGCACACGGATACTTTCATTCCCTCTCCCCTCTGCCTGTCCGGGCAGATACCCTATCCCCGCTGAAGCAGACGGTTATAGACCTTCAGATACTCCTCCGTCATCTTTTCCGTGGAGTTATCCCGGCGTATAAGAGCCGCCAATTCCTCCCCCCGCAGAAGCCCGCTGTCCGGGCGAAGCGCCCGCCGGAGGCCTTCTTCGAAAGCGCTCTGATCCCCTGTGGGTACTGCGATCCCTTTTCCTCCGGTCAGCTGCTCCGGAATACCGTCTGCATCAAAACCCACCACCGGCGTTCCGCAGGCCATGGATTCCAGCGTTACAGTGGCATAGTTCTCAGCCAGGGAAGGAAGGGCAAACACATCCGCCATGCTGTAATATTCCGCCAGCATATCCGTGTCGGCAGTACCCGGCAGAGTGACAATATTATCCGTTCCCTCCAGCATCCTGTTGTTGACCGCCTCCCAGCCGATAAGAATCACCTTTGCCTCTCGCCCTAAGTTTCTGGCCGCCTGTATGATATATCTGGCCCCTTTCCTGGGATCGCCGTAACCCACGGCAATACCCAGCACCAGCTTATCCTCCCTGTCGTAACCGTATTTTTTCCGGCAGGCCGCCTTGTCCCTGGGGTAAAAAGTATGCCTTGCATCAATGCCGTTGCGGATGGTGATACAGGGGTATTTGCCAAAGTACGACTTTTCCGCCTGTCCGGTTAACCAATCCGAGGGAGTCACCACAATCTTGGGCGCCTCCCCTGTAAACAGTTCCTTTTTCCGCTTCCACATATAAGCAGTAAAATCGAAAAACTGGCTGGTCGGATATCCTTTGCGCCTGGGACAGTGCCCGCAGCCGTCCCTCCACCTTTTACATTCAAAATAGTAACCGCAGTTGCCCACAAAGGCATGACAATCGTGAAAGGTCCATACACAGGGAAGACTGCGGGTATTGATATAGTCAAAAAGCAGGGAAAAGTTCAGATAATATCCGTGTAGCGCATGCAGGTGCAGCAGATCCGGCTGCACCTGTTCAATATAGCGTATCAGCCGACGTGTGGCCGAACGGTTATACCAGCCGTTGAGCCCGCTGAGCCTGCTGGCCAGGGCAGAATAATAGATTTCCGGCACCGTATCAAAACGATATACCGCCGTATCCTCCACCTTGGTCCCCCGGCCATAGGCCACATAGGACTCCTGCCCTTCCCTTCTCAGCTGGCTGTGGATACAGGCCACGATCCGGGCGGCCCCACCCTGGTTATAATGACTGTTAATCTGTAAAATGCGCATAGGCCGCCCCTTTCTGGCATAAATTTCCTCTATACCCTACATCATATCCGGAGACCATTCCACATCCGAGTCGCCGCCTGTGATGGGCGGATCCGTAGGTGCCGGTGTGGGAGCAGGTTCCGGCGTGGGCTGGGGCGCCGGATCCGGGTTGCTGGGCTGAGGCGGATTCGGGTTGCCGGGCTGAGACGGATTTGGATTGCCGGGAGGCGCCGGGTCGGGATTGGCGGGGGCTGTAGGCGCCTGGGTGGGCACAGGAGCCACGGGCGTTGTGGGAGCCACAGGCGCTACCGGGGTCACAGGCGCAGTAGGCTTGTTAGCCGGCTTACTGGTGGGCTTCGGCGTATCCTTAGGGGCCACCTGCCCGCCTCCCCGATTCGCATAGACTGCAGCAATCGCGGAACTGACCGTCTCCCCTTCGGACCCACTGTCCCCAGATCCGGCCGCCATAGGGTCTGCCTCAATATAACTCTGAGCCGCCCCCATATCAATCCAGCCCATGCCGTCATACACTTGAATATTTCCGTTAAAAACCCTGACCTGAAGCTGGGCCAGATCTATTGTGCCCGAAGCAGGAATGTCGTTCTGATCTCTCTTCGGTACATAAGCCACATACTCCTCCAGGGCCGGCATTCCCATAGCTTCCGCCCGGAAAATATAACGCTCCGCATCCTCTGTCCCCTCTCCACTCAGGAAGAGATAATTTTGCTTTCCGCTGTCGTAGGCATAGACAATCCCGCTTTCGGCAGTACCATGAGTGCTGTTCTGTTCCCCTTCGCCGGGCTGGGCCACGGTGGATATGCCGTCCTCTCCGAAATTGCCGTTGTAGGTGGTCATCTCCATGTCCTCCCGCATATTCCACAGAGGCAGCAGTTCATCGGCGCTCTTTCCCCAGCGGATTTGGGCAGTATAATCGCCCACCAGAACGCCGCCCCGCAGGTTGCCGTTCTCCCGGATCACATCGCCGCTGCCGGGAAGTACGGTCCAACTCTCAAACACACCGTTATAGCTGCCCTCCTCCACGCCTGTCTCCAGAAGCTGTACACTCTCTCCGGTCTGGAGCAGTACGGTGATCCGATCCTGCTGCCTGCGCTGCACCTGGGTATAAGGCGCGCCGCCCTGGTCATAGCCTGTCCTAACATAAAGGGAACTCCCTTCTTTCTCCAGATAATATCCTCTGGTTCCCCGGTTCAGCCGGGGCATCATAATGTCAAACCATTCCTCCCCATGAAGCATACTCACTGCCTCATCGATGTAGTCCGCGATGGACAGATTCTGCTCCAGCAGGGCCATCTGTTCCTGTATGCCGGATTCCTCCTCCTCCGCATTCACGGTAAGTCCCCGCAGCTGCTCCCCCGCGCTTTCATCCTGAAACAGGGCTAAACAGATTTCCAGGGTATCCCGTTGTTTTCTGACCTGATTGTTCTGTCCGTAGAGTTCCGCCAGAGTCAGATACTCTTCTCTGGTAAAATCCGGGGTGCCGCAGCGCCGTTCCAACTCCCGGATCTGCTGTTCCAGCCGGCTGTCTGTCTGCCCTTGTCCGTTGTTCTGCCCCGTCTGCGCATTTTCGTCTTCAATGGGAATACCCACCACATCGGTTACGCCTGTTTCCCCCTGGTTGGCGGCTTCCCGTTCCTCCGGGGTCATGCCGTCGCCGCACCCGGCTATTCCCAGGGCAAAAGTAGATAGAATTAGCCATATTCCTATTTTATTTTTCATACACTCCTCTTTCCTGTTTTCCGTATACCGAGAGTCGGAACTGTCCCGAACTCCGGTCAAACCTGTGTGACTGTTCCATACCTGTGTGGAATATCAGTTGACGCCCGTTCCCAGTGCATCCGCATCGCTCACTAACTGCTGTAGGAAGTTGGCCGCCTCGGATCCCTCCGGATACAGGCCCATGTCCAGAAGCTGTCTGGACAGATTGTATATACTCCTGGCCACAATAGGCCCATACAGGGTGATATCCTGCCCGTCCTTGGTCAGCGTCATATAACCCCGGAAAGCGAATTCCGTCTTGTACTGTTCCACCGGCAGACCCACCAGTACCGCGGTATAACGGTAACGGTTATCCACCTTCTCGTAGATCGTATCTACATGCTGTCCGTTGCTGTCCGTTCCGTAAGAGACGCCCTTGGAAACTTTCTGCCCCCCCAATACCATGGGATACGTGCCCCGATTGGCATCGTTCATAATCAGCGTCCCATATTCCTTCAAAGTGTACCCCTGAATGCCGGCCCCCAGCAGTTTCTGCCGGTTTTCCACCGAAACGCCGGTCTTGTAGCGGATACCCGACCGACCGGTGATCCGCACGGAGAAACCGTGATAGGTCAGCAGATCCTTCAGTTCGGGAAGTTCCGCGGCGCTATATCCGGTCTTGTTGTACTCCAGCCGCCACACATTCATACCTGTGGGAACACCGGATTCATTATATTGGTACATGACCGCCGTCCGGGCGCTGCCGTCCGGGGCGGTAATCACATAATTGCCGTTCTTAAGGCTGGCGTCGTAAGCCACACCGTCCAGATAAATATGGGCATCGGTATACCCCTCGGGCGGCGTCAGCACCACATCATAGGACTGGGTGGGCTTGGCGCAGGCCCCTGCCGGCATATTATTATACACCGGAATCCGAAAGGTAAAAGAATTATTCATAGCCCCCGCTCCCTCATAGAGTTTGCGGATGTTGGAGCCCTCGCTGCTGGGAGCGCAGATATTCTGCATGTACTGGTGCCAATACAGCCCGTCGCAGGTGGCGTCCACGTCAAACTTCTGCAGGTACAAGGTGTCCTGCCCTCTTAGAATATACTTTTTGGAAATAAAATCGGCTCCGCCCTGGATGGAAGCCCTCACACTGTTCCACCCGTTGTCTTTGGCCGTCTGAAGCCCGCTGGTATACACCAGTTCGTCGGTGTTGCCGCTGGCGCCGATATTAAAATAGTTATAATAACCTTCAAACCCGGGATACGTGCCGGAGATCAGAGGCGAGGTTCCGTCTCTGCCCTGTTCCTGGTATACCCGGCAGGCCAGATGGATGGGACTCACCCCCAGAGCGCTGCCCACCTCCTGAAATGTCTTGGCATAGGTGACTTCGGTGCCGGGTACATTGCCCTGCATGAAGGAGCCGTTTAAAAAATTCTGTACCCCTGCCTCCGTCTGGTAAGACGCGTTATAAGTCAATTGTTCAAACTGGAAGATCCCCGCCTCTGTAAGCCAGTTCCGAGGGTCAAGATAATATTTCAGAGTATCCTCCGAGGCATAGGCCCATCCTTTGCTGTACAGGCCGTTCTGCATATACTCCGGAAAGGAGGCCGGGATCAGACTGCGTCCCCCCACCATCTCGTTTTTCACCACTTCCGTCCACTCCAGGCCGGTGTTTTGCTTGACAAAAATCCAGTTAGGATGTGCATCCTTCAGAGCCCGCAATGCCGCTCGGTAACTCTCAGGGAACTGTTCCACATCGCTGTAATCCACAGTCCCGTCCGCCGCCGACATCAACATGCCGTTGGGATTCATGCCATAGAGAGCCTCCCATTCCAGAAACCTCTCATCCGAGCAGGCCAGAAAGCGCCGCTCCGCATAGCCCGTATATTCCACGTCCTGGCTGAAAAAACGGATCTGCACCCATGGCTCATAGGTCTCCGTCAACAACACATCCTGAATCAGCACCTGCTGCCCGCTGGGAACGGTTATGACCTCCGCTCCCGCCCCGTCAGGAGTGGCGCGCACTGTATATTGTTCGGCCAAATAGACCAGCGCCATCACCGGCTGTTCCCCCAGCAGCGCCTGCAGCGCTTCCCGGGCCTGTCCCATATGAGCCTGTTCTTCTTCCGTAAAAGCATAGGAGCGGCCGGCCGGCAGAAATGTGCCCAGCAAGAAGCTGGCCGCAAAGACTATACATAAAAAACGGATTATTTTTTTCATGCGTATTCTCCTATCTGCTAAATCCTGCGTCAATGTTGCTTTGTTTCCTGTAGCCATGGTTATCTTAACGTAATATTTTATTTTTGACAATAGCTTTCAAACAATAGGTAAGAATTACCGTTGTCCCGGTTACATAATTTTTCTTATCCCAGTAACATCTTCGCTGCCTCTATGGCAATACACTCCACTATGTATAATCTGCTGTAACCATTAATCCGATAGCAGTATCGGTAACGATCCATAATCCGCTTTGCAGCGGCCTTCAGACTTTTACGGTTGCTGGCGCCGCCCATGGCGAAATTGGCCAGCACCTTGTCCACTGTGACTATGGTACGCCCCTGCCGCCTCATCTGCAGAAAAAAACCATAATCGTCATGAATGCCCAGGCACCGAAAAGGATATTGCTTACAGAGCTGCGCCCGCACAAAGGTGGTGGGATGATTCCAGTCCCGGGAAGTCTGGTAGCGGCGCTGTCTGGCCTTTTTTACAAAGAAGCTGCCGTCCGACTTATGCAGATTGATATTAGCGTACATAAGATCGCAGCCCGTCCGGGCAAAAGTCGCAGCCGCCGTGGCGGCGGCCGTGGGTTCATACCAGTCTCCGCTGTTCAGAATACCGATGATATCCCCGGAGGCTCCTCGTATCCCCTTATTCATGGCGTCATAGATGCCCGCGTCCGGCTCACTGCTGATCCGATATTCAATGCCTGCGGTCTCCATGGCGGAAGCATACTGTTCCGCTGTTAAAACGGTGTCATCGCTGCTGGCACCGTCAATAATCAGATATTCAATGGCAAAAGGCTCTTCTCCCCGTTCCTGAGCCAGCACTGACTCAATGGTACGGCCGATGACCTCTGCGCTGTTGTATGCAATCGTGACTATGGTAAGTTTCATGTCACCCCTCCGTGCGGCGGATGCTCTCCTCCAGACTATACAAACAATAGGCTTCCATGTCCCCGCTCATCTCCCGGTCATAGGTGAGACTGCCAAAAGCTTTGTTGGCCAGGACTCCGACCCTGCCGGGCATCCGGGAAGCCAGCGCCACCAGAGGATTTAACACCTTCAGCAGAAGCAGCTTTTTCCCATGGGCTGCCGCGATCTCCCGCACCATCTGCGAGGTACTCGTATACGCCGGATTCTGGGGAAAATACAGCCCTCCCCGGCCCTCCTCGATGCACTGGCGCAGGAACTCACACAGGTTCTCTATGTAAATCATACTGCGCTGATTACGCACATTCGGAAAAAAGGGCAGCCTGTCTGCCAGCTTTGCCAGCAACGGATAATTCCCTCTGCTGCCCCTGCCGTAGACCATGGGCAGACGCAGAATGGCCACCTGCATCCCCACCGGGGCCTCTCCCTCCGGCCCGTGGCGTTTCTCCTCCGAAAGGGGCTCCGACTCCAGCCTGCGAAGTTCCTTCTCCGCCCGAATCTTACTGTGGCCGTAGAAGTGAGAATTGCCCACCGGGGTCTGCCGGGTGATCATACGGCTCTTCCCATAGGGGGCGCTGTCTCCGTAGACAATGATACTGCTGGGGTAAATAAACAGCCCCACCCCCGCCGCCCGGGCCTTTCTGGCAGTGGCTGCCGCCAGATCACAATTCACCCGGTAATACAGGGCCTGCTGCTCCTGCTTCACCGCGCCCGTGTCCACATGGGCAATGCCGCTGGCCTGGAACACCGCGTCATATCCGCGAAAATCATAATCCTCCCACTGGGAGTCCCGCTGGGATATGGTGTCCACTCTGTACCTCTCCCTGCCCTGAGAGGCGTTATACTCCAAAAGGTAACGCTCCAGGCTGGTACCGATATAACTGTTTGCGCCCGCGATTAAAATACGTTTCATACTTTATTCCAATCCCTCTGCTGATTCCATGTCTCTCCGGCTATTTTCTTTTCCCGGCGTTCTCCGCCTCATGTATGGCTCCTGTGCCCCCCTCCACCACGCCGTCTCCTCGGAGCACACTGATAAAGGTGCCGAAAAAGCATCGCAAATCCATCTTCAGACCCATTTTATTCACATATTCCCCGTCAAACCGGGCTTTTACCGGGATCTCCAGTTCATCCCGTCCATTGATCTGGGCCCAGCCGGTGAGGCCGGGGCGAAGGTCGTTGGCCCCGTACTTATCCCTCTCTTCAATCAAATCATATTGATTCCACAGTGCGGGCCGGGGCCCCACTACAGCCATATCCCCCTTCAGGATATTAAGGATCTGGGGCAGCTCGTCCAGGCTGGTCCTGCGCAGGAACTTCCCCACCTTCGTGATATACTGTTCCGGGTTCTCCAACAGATGGGTAGGCACGTCCTTGGGCGTATCAATCCGCATGGTCCTGAATTTCAATATCTCAAAATATGTTTTGTGAATCCCCACCCTTTTCTGCCGAAACAGAATGGGCCCCGGCGAATCAATCTTTATTGCAATAACCAGCCCCAAAAACACCGGCGACAACAACAACAGCCCCAGCAGTGACAACACAAAGTCCATTCCCCTTTTCACATACAAATACATCTCTTCTACTCCTTCGCATCGGACAACTATCCCTCACTCACCACTCCCGGATTCCGGCAAGGGTATCGCTCCCGACTCGCAGCGTTCAGCTTCCGGCGGGTAATTATCCCTTGCAGGACCGTCTGGACACGTTGGTCACTCCTCATACTGATAGCCGGGCACAATCTCCCGCACCAGAGCCCGGATGTCCTGGGATTCGTTCACGGACGCCTCCTGCAGGCGTTCCAGCTGCCGCTCAAACAACACATCATCATACTCGATGGGTCTGCCGATATAGATCATCCTGTTGGCGGTCTCCTTCAGACCCTCCTCCCGCATCAGCAGTTCCTCATACATCTTCTCTCCGGGACGCAGGCCCGTGAACTCGATCTTAATATCCTCATCCACCCGATAGCCGGACAACTTGATCATATTCTTGGCCAGATCCAGGATCTTCATGGGCTCCCCCATGTCCAGCACGAAAATCTCCCCGCCCCGGGCATAGGCTCCCGCCTGCAGCACCAGGGACACCGCCTCCGGAATAGTCATAAAATATCGGATAATATCGGGATGGGTTACCGTCACCGGCCCTCCCTTCTCAATCTGCCTCTTAAACAGAGGAACCACACTGCCGTTGCTGCCCAGCACATTGCCGAAACGCACGGCCACATACTCCGTCCGGGATTTGCGGTTCATATTCTGGATCACCATCTCGCAGATTCTCTTGGAAGCACCCATGATATTGGTGGGATTCACCGCCTTGTCCGTGGAAATCATCACGAATTTGCCCGTGCCGTAACGGTCTGCCGCCGTTGCCACCTTGAGAGTGCCGAACACATTGTTCTTGATGGCCTCATTGGGGCTGTCTTCCATCAGGGGCACATGCTTATGAGCTGCCGCATGGTATACGATATCGGGCCGGTAATCCCGGAAAATCTCGTCTACCCTCCTGGTATTGCGCACGGACCCGATCAGTACCGTCAGATCCAGCCCCGGATAATCCCTTTTCAGTTCCTGCTGGATCTCGTAGGCATTGTTCTCATAGATATCCAGGATGATCAGACGCTTTGGATTGTGCCGGGCCACCTGCCTGCACAGTTCACTGCCGATGGAGCCGCCGCCGCCGGTGACCAGCACGGTTTTGTTCTGCACATAGCCGATGATCTCATCCACATTGACCTCTATGGGATCCCTGCCCAACAGATCCTCAATCTGTACCTCCCGCAGATTGGACACGTTCACATCTCCCTTGATGATCTGATACATGCCCGGCAGGATCTGGATCCTGCGGCCGGTCTCCTTACAGATCTCAATCAAGGGCCTTAGCTGGGAACGGCTGGCCGAGGGAATGGCGATGATAATCTCGTCAATATCAAATTTATCCACGCTCTCCGCGATCTTCTCCCGGCCTCCCACAATGGGCACCCCCCGCAGGTATTTCCCCTGGCAGCCCGGATTGTCGTCGATAAAGCAGGCCACATGCATACTCAGATATTTGCTGGACTGCACCTCCTGGAGAATGGCATTGCCGGAAGCTCCCGCTCCCACAATCATATAATTCTGCCTCTCCGGCGCATTGTAATGGTTCAGCCGCTTATTCTGTACCATCCGCAGGAAACGATAGCTGAACCTCACCCCGCCGGCGAACAGCGCCAGGAAAAAACCGTAGAAAAACGGGAAACTCTTAGGCACATAGGTGTCCAGCAGCCAGAAGATCACCGGCTGCATCACCGCGCAGATGGTCACGGCGATCACCACATTCACCATCTCCGTGTCCGAGGCATACCGCCACACGCTGTTGTACAGGCGGAAAATATAGAAAACCACCAGCGTCACAAACACATTGAGCAGATACGCGTCCTGAATGGCCTTCCAGAACTGCGGATCTATACTCATAAAACTGAACTCATACCGCACATACAGACTCAGGGCAGAGGAAGCCATTACCGCGAACAGATCCGTCACCACCAACAGAATAATCCTGGTAATGGGTATTTTCAATATTCCCACTCGTATATCATTTAATTTCTTCACAGTATCCTCTTCCCCCTTCAGTTAAAAATCCAGTTCAGATAAGGCAGCAGCCGGATGTTCACGTCATAAGCCGAGCGCAGGAACAAGGCGAAATATGCCGCAAATGCCAGAGCCGTCCCCGCTGTCAGCAGCCTCCGAAGGCTCTTGTTCCCCACGCCGCGGAGCAGGCTGGGGATCAGGAAAATCTGCGGCACTACCAGATAGTATGCCACCCTTGACACTTCCGGAATAAAGGCTCCGCAGGTATATAGTGCCAGCCCGCCCAAATTCAGGAAAAAGTAAAAACGGTTGCGGCGGCAGTCCTGTACGGAAGTCCTGTAGCAGATCAGAGACAGCACCAGGGTTCCCAGACATTTGAGGATATTGGTCAGGGAATATTCCACCGTGTCAAACATGGAATTCTCATAAAAAGGATAGATCTTAAATATCAGGAACCGGTATATGTCCCTGCCGAACACCAGACTCAGTACCAGCAGCAGCCCCAGCGCGTAATGCCACCGCCTAAGACGAATCCCCGCCAGCCAGTTGGCGCCCAGATACAGGGGGATCACCACCAGCACGGACTTGTGGAAAGCCGCCGCCGCCAGGATCCACAGGAGGAATTTCAGGTATTCACCCCTGAGCACATACTTGATGCTGTACAGCGCAATGGCCAGCACCAGGTAATAGCGCACCGAATTAAAACTGGAAAAATAGTATCCGTTCATCAGGAAGAGGAACAAAGACCCCAAAAACCAGTCCCCCTGTTCATAGATGGCACGCAGAAAGAAATATACCGTCAGCAGGGAAAAGAGACCGAAGATAGGCAGATAACTGTACCCTTCCGTGCCGAAAAAATACTGCATAAGCCGCACCAGGACGTTAAAGCCGAACTCCGATGACACATGCCTGTTCTGGGCAATCAGGTTAAACATATTGGTGTAGACCCAGTAGTCGTTGCCGCTGGCGATCCGGCAGGCGGACAGCGCCGCCAATACTACATAAATACCGCCGCAGACCCACAGGTTCAGCGCCTGCTGCCGGGTGACGCCGCCCTGCCCCGGTCCAAAGCCCCGGCCGGGCAATGCCCGTCCGCCCCTGTCCGGCTGTATAAAATCCGGCCCCTCCCCGGTGCGGCACAGGCATGCCATCAGCAGCACCAGGACGGTTACGCCCACAAACAATCCCATTTCCTTAATCCTTTCACGCAGTTTTCCTGTATAACAGCTTCTTACATTTATTGTACAGCCCCGACCAGGCCGGGCTCTCCGCCATCCTTGTGCGCAGGGGGGCAAGCGTGACCAGCAGGATCAGCCTGTATCGCAGCCGCTGTCCCTTCCCCATATACAGAGCCGTAATCTCCCGGTGCTCCCTGGCCGAACGCTTCCGGTTCTCCGGGGTCTCCGAGAAACCGCCGCCCTCATAGGAGGCCAGCGTCACCGGGATGTACCGGGGCCGGGCGTCTGCCCGGAAGTAACACCACAGGAAATGTTCGTAATCCGCCCGTACCCGGTAGCCTGGCTCATAGCCCCGCTGCGTGAACAGGCTGTGATGATAGATACAGGCCTGGTGACAGGGAACATTGCGATAGCAGGCAAAGGCATCCATATGGGGATTGGAAGCCACTACCTGGCCCCGGAGAGCATCGTATATATCCCCGTAAAAGATCCGGGAGCAGGCCCCCCGGCCCGAGCAGGCATGGCTCTCCACGGCTTCGGATTCCGCGTTCCCGCGAATCTCCTCCGCCGCCCGGGCCAGGGCCTGCTCCGACGCAAAGGCGTCGCCGCAGTTCAGGAAATACAGATACTCCCCCCGGGCTGCCCGGGTGGCCTGGTTCATGCCATCGTAGATACTTTTGTCCGGCTGTCTGAGAACCCGCACCCGTTCCCGGCATCCCCGGCCTTCCCCCTCCAGGTAGGTCTGCAGCGCTTCCAGAGAGCCATCCCCGGAGCCGCCGTCCTTCACCACCACTTCATAGTCCGTATAACTCTGCGCCGCCACGCTCTTCATGGTCTCCACCAGCTTGCCGCCGGGATTCAGAGACACCATGAGGATGCTGAACATGGGAGTCCTCATCCCTCCACCTCCTCAATCCTCCGCCCGGGCGATGCCCCGGCACATTATTCCATATGCCTTCCGCCAGGGGATTTCCCGGCACATCTCCTCCCTGTGGGCGAAAAGGAACCGCAGGGCCATGGGGCGGGCCGCAGGCCCATACAGATAATGGTACAACACCCCTCTGTCATAAAAAAACTTATCGTTGTAACCCGTAAACCAGGTGGATTCCCGCTGCCGCTCATGGCCGATGGACACAGGGACTTTATAAGCCTTCAATCCGGCTTTCAGACAATCCCTTATAAACAGGCTGTCCTCCCCGGCGCTGTACCGGGCCCCGCCGCCGAACAGCAGGGAGAATGTGATATTCTTCTGATGGATCCGCCGGGTCCGCACCGCCAGGCTGTAGGTGGGATAGCGTCCGCTGTTGTACCAGCGTACCCGCCCGAATTCCCGATTGCAGTAAGTCTCCCGGCCCGGCATGGCCTGCACATTGAAAAACAGCAGATCCGCTCCGGGATGTTCCTCAAAGGCCTCCAGAACTTTCCGCACATAGTCCGGCTCGTAGACAATATCCTCGTCCGCAAACAGGCTGATCTCCGCTTCGGCCCGGAGCAGACTGTGATTCCGGCTCAGCCCCACGCCCCGTTCCGCCATGGAGTAATACTGTATACGATGCCCCTTCCAATTCAGTTCTTCATAGGCATACTGCCCTCCCTGGCTGACGATGATGGCATCGCTTTCAATTCCCATCTCCTCCGCCAGCCCCCGGGGCTCTCTGTTCATAGCCGCTACCAATAATTGCAGTGTCATGTCCTCTTTCCCCACAGATAATGCCGGATCAGCCTGTCATCGGCCCCTGTCAGGACCATGGCGTCCACTTCCACTCCCAGCTGCCTCAGTTGGCGCAGCATTTCCTCCACGGCCTTGCCCCTGTCCCGGCCCGCCTGAACCAGCAGCACCACAGCTTCCAGACCGCGCAGCCGCTCTCCGGCCTCCGGGGCCTGGCTCAGGCTGGGCACCGGCGTATAGGTCCGCCCCTCTCCTGTACCCTCCAGCTTCCCAAACAGCCCGGCCATGCCCTCCGGGTCCGATTCTCCGCCCACAGCGGTGACTCCCACCTTCTTTTTATCACCCAGCAGATAACCGAGTTGAATACCCAACTCTTTGGAGGGCTTTCCCTCCCGGGCCACATAACCCGCCACCGGCAGGCCCCAGCGGCGGGCCAGGGTCCCGGGCACATACACTTTCTCGTCCAGCATCATCTGAAGCCCCAGTCCGAACAGGGAAAAAAAACCGCCCAGCACCGCGCCCAGTACGCAGGCCCGGAAAGTACGCAGATCCGGGGCCGCCAGCCGGGGTTCCCCTCTGTCCAGCAGGCTTACTTCCAATAGTTCCTTCTGGCGCTCCCCCAGGGCACTCATGGCCAGTCCCACCACCCTGTCGATCTCCCGGACCTTCTCCGCGTCCCGGTGGGTGGTGTGAATATAGCAGATCCGCAGATCCGACATCAGTTCCGGTTCAAAACCGGCTTTCAGTTCCTCCGCCGTCATGGAGACCGACAACTCCCCCAGCATTTCCTCCACCATGGCCTCGCTCTTTAACAGATCGTTCCAGGTATAAGACGCAAAATAGGAGTAAGGCTGCTGATCGCCCGGATCAACGGCATACTCCAGATAATATTTGCTGTCCATGGTATAGGGGATCACCCCGCCAAAGGTCACATTTTTCATATAGTAGACACCGCCTGCCAGTGCCGCCCCGACCAGGATCCCGGCCAGGACCATACACAGCCGCCTCCGGCACAGCAGCACGAAAAGCCTCATGTCAAAAGGTTCTTTCCCATATTCACAACGCCACATATGCCGCCTCCCTACTTTTCCTCATTCCTCATGGATTCCTTCAGCGCCGTGATCTGCTCGCTCTCCACTCCCTCCGTGCTGTCCGGCCAGAACAGCACCTTCAGAGTCAGCAGCATAAGCTGGAGATCCAGCCAGGTGGAATAATTCTCGATATAGGTCAGATCCAGCTTCAGCTTGTCATAGGGTGTGGTATTGTATTTGCCGTATACCTGGGCATATCCGGCCAGACCCGCCTTCACCTTCATGCGGTAGGCAAACTCCGGCATCATCTCCATATACTGGGCGATGATCTCCGGCCGCTCCGGCCTGGGGCCGATAAAAGACATGTCCCCCCGGATAATATTGATCAGCTGAGGCAGTTCGTCGATCCGCACCTTTCGGATAAATTTGCCGATGGGGGTGATACGGTCATCGTGTTTCCGGGCCAGACGGGCCACCCCGTCCTTCTCCGCATCCACCCTCATGCTGCGGAATTTCAAAATTTTAAATTGCCGCCGGTCCTGGGTGCAGCGCACCTGTTTATACAGTACCGGCCCTCCGTCGTACAGCTTCACCGCTATGGCTGTGATCAACATGATGGGGGAGGTAAGCAGAAACAGCAGGAGGGCAAACACCAGATCAATCAGACGCTTGGCAAAGCGCTGTTCCACTGTCAGGCTGTATTCCCGGGTGAGCAGAATCGGTGTGTCAAACAGATGCAGTTCCTCTGTCCCCCGTATAATCACATCCGTAATCTTAGGCATCATGTACACCCGGATGGACCAGGCATAGCAGTACTTCATCAGGGCGTTCCGCTCCTGGGAGGGAATGTCCCAGATCACCACGGCATTGAACTCTTTGCGTCCGTACCCTTCGGTGATGGTCCGGCACACCTCCTCCAGGCCGTCGGAGACATGGACAAACTGCACGATTTCATACTTATCCTTCCGGCTTTGGAACTTGGCTACGATGCTCTCGATGGGCCTGTCCCCATGAACCAGCAGCATCTTGCGGGGCGGGAACACGGATTTATAAATCCAATAGGCGATGTTGTTCCAGACCAGGATGATTACCAGCTGCCCCGCCAGCATATAGACGAAACACTGCGGTACAAAGAACTCTTTCGCCATGATGGACAACTGCGCGTACAACAGCACGTCTGCCGCCAGACTGGCAAAAGCCTGGGAGAAAATCACTTCCCCGTTCTTCAGATAGCCGATGCGCATACCGCCGTACATATGGGAAAAAAAGAACAGCATGGCCACATAAAAAGCGATCTGCAGGGCATCCGCTCTCCAATAATACGGCACGCCGGTACTGGCGGTGATGCTGGGGCTGAAATTGGTTTTCCAATAGTACACAAACACCAGCGCTTCCAGCGCCAGACACACCCCGGACAGGGCCAGCAATATGATTCTCTTAGAAGTTTCCAGTTTTCGCATCTTTGTATCCTTATGTCTTTCCCAGTAGTGTTCTCATATTCTTTAACAATTCAGTATAACACATTATCGTCAGCCCGTCCATAATTCCGGACCTCAAATTCGTGCATCCCGTGTCGGTACGCTAGATCCTCCTTCGCACGGCCCGCCAGGCCCAGAAGCAGAAGTTGTACATACTGTAGGGGACGGACAGCTTCTCCTCTTTCCGATACAGGTTCCAGATTCTCCGAACGGCTTCCAGTTTGTTGGAGGAAAGGGACTGCCTTGGCCGCCGGTATAGCACCAGGTTCCTGTCCAGTCCCCAGGCCGTGCAGCCCTCCCGCAGCACCTTCCACCACAGCGCCGTGTCTTCACTCTTTACCGCCGGCATCTCCAGCTTATCTCTGGGAATCCGCTGGGTATCAAACAGTACCGTGGAAGTGAAAATGGTGGTGTTTTTGAGAGCGTCTCTGTATTCCATCCGGGGAGGCACATGCACCACCTTACCCGTACCCACCCCCTGCTCGTCCGCAAACTCGTAGCCCGTGAACACAAAGGCTGCCTGTTTTTCCTTCATAAATGCCAGCTGCGCTTCCAGCTTTTCCGGCCGCCACAGGTCGTCCGCATCCAGGTAGGCGATATAGCGGCCGACGGCTTCCCCCAGTCCCTTGTTCCTGGCCCGGGCCGCCCCTATGTTCTCCTGACTGACCAGCAGCCGCAGGCGCTCATCCCCCCTGGCCTCCTGATACTCCCGGATCACCTGGGCGGAAGCATCCCCGCAGCCGTCCACCACCAGCAGCAGTTCCCAGTCCCTGTAAGTCTGGGCCGTCACATGCTCCATGGTCTCCACTATATATTTCTCCGCATTGTACACCGGCACAATGATGCTGACCGTTTCATTCACTGTCTTCATCTCCCCCACAGATCCACACCGTATATCCCTCCGTACTCCCCAGCAGTCCGGGCCGGAGTCCGCAGATCTCCTGCAGCCGCCCACAGGCCAGGGTGACGCGCTCTGTGGCCCCGGCCGGGAACACCCAGAGCCGGGCCCCCTGCTCCGCCGCCAGGCGCAGCATATAGGCATCCCCCAGAATCCGGCTATCCCCGGGCCGCTCCGGGTCCCAGCCGTCCACAACTTCCTCCAGGAAAACCTTCAGCCCCAGGGGCATCTCATAGGCCTCCCCTTTCTCGATGGCCTCCATCCAGTCAAACAGGCGCTGCTGTTCCATGGGATAGCCGTCATAAGCGTAGGCTGCGGCAGCAGGCTCCCACATATTCCGCCCATACAGCAGCCGAATCCCGCCGGTCTGCTGCCGCACGGCCTCCAGCACGGGGCGGGGCGCCCACAGCAATTCTACTCCCGCCTCCGGGGTTTCTTCCAGATAAACCGCCGCCTGCCGGGCCTGGGACAACCGGTTTTTCTCCTCTCCGCCCAGGGAGCGCACATTCCCCAGATTGCCCGTAAGCATTAGCAGCGCCAGCAGCGCCGCCATACCCCCGGCCAGCCGCCAGGCTTCCCTGCCGTCCCGGCGCTGCTGCCCGGTAAGTTCCCAAAGAAGCCGCGTACCGCCCCAGGCAATGCATGGCGTCAGAGGCACCAGGCTCCAGATCCAGTGATAACCGTAGAACCGGGTCTGGTACAGCATCAGGGCGGCAGCACTCACCGGGAACAACACCAGCAAAAGGCACACCGCCGTCAGGCCTGACAGCCCTTTCTCCCGGGCAGCAAGTTTTTTCCCCGCAAAAAAGAAATACAGCAGAATCCCCATCGCCAGTACCACCATATGATTGCTCTGAAAATAGCTGCCGGGACCGTAAACGGCGTTCAGCAAAAGTTCCCTCATGGCCGGCCCCCCTCTCCCTCCAGGATCCGGGCGCGCAGACGCAAAAAGGGCCCCCAGCCCGCCGCCTTATAAACCGCTCCCATGACCGCCAGCAGGAGCAGACACATCCCCAGGCCGTTGAAAGTCCAACAGACGCAGGCTTCCGCCAGCACACACAGCACCATCCCCGGCCAGGTACGGCGCAGATCCCTCTCCAGGCCCAGAGACAGGGCATAGGGCAGCAATACCAGATTTCGGATGGAGGTTCCCAGCCAGGCGCCGTGCAGGGCCGCATATCCGTCCAGCCAGACCGCGCCTTCGCCGCACCAGAAAATTATGCCCACAAGGATCAGGAACAGGTACTTTTTCCGCAGATCACTGCCGAACAGCAGCCTGGCAATGCGATAATATGCCATATAGGACCCGGCCAGCACCACCACCGGCATCAGATTCTGCACCAGCACCGCACCGTCCACGGGAAAGGAGGCGGCCAGCAGGGTATACAGAGTGGGCAGGCCCAAAATCTTGTACCGCAGGGACATCCCCTGAACGTAGGCCTGTCCCGTCAGCGGGTTCACCAGGTAAATCCCGTCCGTGGCCAGAAAGCTATGCAGGGTCTCCACCGTGATATCCCCCGGGGCTGTCACGGCAGGCATACAATATACATAGACGGCCTGGAACAGCACCGTCAGCAGGAATATGCCGGGCAGCAGAAAACTGCCGCCCTTCTGGGGCAGTATCCGAAAGCGCTCCCTGTGCCTGTGCCGGGTAACTGCCACCACCGCCAAAGCTAAAATACCCAGCACAGCCAGGCTTACGCGCCACAGCATCAGCAGACGACTCAAAGACAAATGCCCAAAGGCTCCCAGCAGATGCAGTACCTGCGCCAGACCGATGCAGCACAGGCTGCCGGTAATCCAGGCATCTGTCATATGCACCACGGCGGAAGCCTTTCTGCCCAATACGGCCCAGACCCCCGCCCCGATCAGCCAGGGCCCCACGGCCAGCAAAAACCATAAAAGGATAACCATGCAGCGGTCAGCCCCTTTCTCTCATATTTTTAGATAGTATACCACATATTTCCTGTTTTGAACAACTAAAAAAGAGACTTGGTACAGTCTCTTTTTCTCCATAAGGGGCAGTACGGATTATCAGTAGCAGCGGCGTGTTTCAGTTCCCTACCTCGCTTTCATATCCAGCCGCATTTTGTCCGCGATTCTGGCTATGTATTCACTGTTGGTCGGTCGGCTTTTGCCCTGCTGCGCGGAATATCCAAAAAGTTTTTCAAATGTCTCGACGTTTCCCCTCGTCCAAGACACTTCGATTGCGTTGCGAATAGCTCGCTCGACCTTTTGATCCGTAGTCTTAAAGTGTTTTGCTATGGTGGGATACAGCAGTTTGGTCACACTGCTCACCACCTCCATATCCCTGCCCGAGAGCAGAATGGCATCACGCAGATAATGATATCCTTTCAGGTGTGCGGGAACGCCTATGTCCAGCATGATCTCCGTGATGTAGCACTCCAGTTCGTAATCTTTTACAGCAGAAATGTCCATAATGAATTCCCCTTTCATATGTCGAGTACTGCCCCTTACTGTAATTGATTGCACTAATCATATCATATCTGTCGAAAAATGTATAGATGTTTTTGTCGCAGAAACCACCATATATCTGAGAAAAGCATCAATAACCCACAATATCTGCTATAATTCCTCCTTTACAATGTAAATCGGACGCCTTTTAACCTCCAGATATGTCTTGGCCAGATACTGCCCGATGATGCCCATACAGAACAACTGTACGCCGCTGACCAGGGAGATAATGCACACCAGGGAAGGCCAGCCCGACACCGGGTCTCCGAAGATGCTGGTGCGCACTATGATAAAGAGGATCAGTGCGAAAGCCAGCACGCAGAACAGCACCCCCATGACGGAGGCGATGCTCAGAGGCACGGTGGAAAAAGCCGTGATGCCCTCCAGGGAATAGATCAGCAGCTTCCAGAAATTCCACTTGGTCTCTCCCTTGGCCCGCTCCACATTCTCATACTCAATCCACCTGGTCTTAAAACCCACCCAGCCGTAGATGCCCTTGGTGAAGCGGTTATACTCCTGCATCTGCAGAATGGCGTCCACCATCTGCCGGGTCATCAGCCGATAGTCCCTGGCTCCGTCCATGATCTCCGTCCGGGAGATACGCTTCATCAGCCGATAAAACATCCTGGCAAACAAGGACCGGATCGGAGGCTCTCCCTTGCGGTTTACCCGCCTGGTGGCCACAGAGTCATAACCCTGTTCCACATAGGAGTACATCTCCGGCAGCAGGGAGGGGGGATCCTGCAGATCCACATCCATCAGAACCGCATAGTCTCCCCGGGATTTTTCCAGACCCGCGTATATGCCCGCCTCCTTCCCGAAATTCCGGGAAAAAGAAATCAGGCGCACCCTGGGGTCCGCCTCCCGCAGCTTTTTCACCTCCGCCGCCGTATTGTCCCGGGAACCGTCGTCGATGAAGAGTACTTCCACCTCCAGTTCCTTCTCCTTGAAAAAAGCATCGTTCTTCATCAGTTCCTGATAGAAATCCGCCACGGATTCCTCCTCGTTATAACAGGGTACAATCACACTTAACATCCGCATCTTTATTTTTCTCCCACTCCTTTTTCAGTTCCTTCTGCTGCTACGCCGCCGCGAAAAGGATATTCTGTTCGGCTTAATCAAGCATCCGTTTATATTTGGGTAATCTGATTTATTGCATACAGCGGCAGATTTGTAAGCCAATCTTCCTTTTTGAAATCTGCCATCGAAGCGCGAACAGATACCTTGGGTGAAAACTTTTCCTGATAGGTCTTCAGGCTCTTTGCTTTGAGATTCACCTCTGCCTTTACTTCTATCGGAACGATCCGTTCGCCTGTATCAATTACAAAATCAACCTCGCATGAACCTAAAAGAACTGCAGCAGGATCATGACCACACAAATCAGGATTCCCAGAACCAGAGGAATGCTCATCAGCCTGGTCCCTTTTTCCTTACGGCTGCGCCAAAGTTCCCGAAGGGCCTCCTTACGCCCTTCACGCCCGGCTATCCAGGCCAGGACGCATCCCGCCAGGGGGGTGCAGGCGGTGGCAATCACTGTATACAGGCAGATTATCAACAAAAGTGACTCTGCCCCCAGACCGCTCTCCGCCGCTTCCATTATATCCGGTATATCCGCGGCCACCACATCCTCCATGGCATACATCAGCACCGTGGACAGGCCGTTTACGCAAAAGTGGGCGATAAAGGCCGGAATCATGCTGTCTGTAGCCTCCACCAGCAGGGCCAGAGCAATGCCGATCACAAAAGCATAGCAGGCCTGGTTTAAGTTCATATGCATCAGGCCGAACAATAGACTTGTGAGCAGCAAAGCCTTCCATCGGTTTCCCTGCTGCCGGTAGCTCTGGTAGAGCACGCCCCTGAAGGCAAGTTCCTCCGCAAAAGGGGCATATACCGCAATGCCCAGAAGCATCCCCCACAGGGGTAACTGCAGGATCTGCGGACTAAGCCCCGCCACCGTATTTTCCACAAACAACATGGAGACGGCATTGACCACCGTGATCAGGGGTTCCAACAGCAATGTGAACAGCACCGTCATCAGCATCGTGGAAACCCGGACTTTTTTCAGACGGCAGTAAGCCGCAGGGCGGGTTTTGCCCGCCAGCAGAAACACCACTGCCGGAAGCCAGATCGTGATCTCCGACACTATGATATTCAACGCCATATTCTGCACCACTGCATCCATCAGCGATGTGCAGGCCGCCAGCAGATTCAGCCCCGCATGGGATATCACCAGCGCCAGAAACATCCAGTTGGCTTTTTTTATGTTCATATTCTCCGTATTACCTTTTCCGTAATCTGTATTTTCCCCGCCTTAAGCAAATTGCCCACCGCCCGCTTAAACTCGTTTTTGCTCATTCCCGTCTCCCGCAGGATAATGGCCGGGGATACTTTGTCATTGAAGGGAAGCACCCCCTCGTAGCTGTCCAGGATTTCCAGCAGCCGTTCCGCGTCCTCCTGGATCTGCAGATAGCCTTTCTCCCGTATGCTCAGTACCAGCCTGCCGTCAGGCTGTACTTTGGAAACCCTGGCCCGCAGATCCTCTCCCAGCGTCACCTGCCCATAAAGTTCCTTTTTGGGGATCAGGGCGGAATATTGATTGTCCACGGCCACAAACACGCCATACTCGTCACTGGAGGCATAGGCCCGGCCCACCACCTGATCATCCGTGTGATAAGGGCTGTCGGAGCGCAGATTGTGGTAAACATTCATGGTGGCGCACAGGCGCTGGCTCTTGTCGATATAGAGGGATACCAGTACTTTCTCCCCTTCCTTTACCCGCTTCACCTGTTGGCGGAAAGGCAGCAGCAGATCCTTCTCCAGGCCCCAGTCCAGAAAAGCCCCGATCTTGCCGGTCTGGGCCACCGTGAGTTCGGCCACCTGCCCCATTACCAGCCTGGGGGAATTGGTGGTGGCAATCATCCGGTCCTTGGAATCCTTATACAAAAAGACTTCCAGTTGATCTCCAATGCCCGTATCCGGCGGCACCTGTTTGGCCGGCAGCAGCACTCTTTCCTCCGTATCGTTGTGGTGTTCGGCCAGATACACCCCGAATTCCACCCTTTTTACCACATATAAGATTTGTTTTTCTCCTAATTTCATCTTTTCCTCTCTCCGAATGCCTCCGGCTTTTTAACCTGGCATCTCATTTGACATAAATTCCACCACCGCATAGGGTTTTCCCTCCGGACTGCGCAATGATACCACGCACAGTCCTGGAGTCCTGACCACATAGGGAATCAGTTCGTCCCCCAGATGAGCCTGCATCCTGTATTCTGCCCGCATCTGCCGGATGGCGAAGTCCTCCGGCAGGCTGTTCATGGCCATATCCACAAACTGTCCGTTGTTTACATGATGATTGGTGTCCAGATGATGCTTTTTCACCACAATGGGTTCCTCATACATGCCGTCCTCCGGCACGGCAATCTTCCTGGAGGCGTATTCCATGGGCAGTTTATCCTGAATTTCGTAGACTTCCTTCATCCGCTCTGTGGGATGGGCCATGGTCTGCTGTTCCAGATTCAGCAGGGTCCACAGGGAGTTGGCCTGGGCCAGTGTTTCCCCCTCCGCAGTCCGCATAAAGAAATTGCGATATCCGAAACAGCCCTTGAAGCCATAGGGAAAAGTCCCCGTCTCCACCTCCTCGCACAGGCCCGGATAGCGGTTTACCACGATCTGCCAGGAGGACAGCACCCACACCAGATTGTTTTCCTTCAGATATTTGCCTCCCACCCCCAGGACCTCCGACTGAAAAGTGGAACAATCCTGAAAGTAGTTCAGCAGCCCGGCCAGACTCAGCCTGGCCTGACTGTCGCACTCGCTATACCGTATTTGGCTCTTAAACAGATACATTTTTTTCCTGCATCCTCCCGATTCCGTGAGTTTCCCAATCTGCTCCTCATGCCCCGGGTCCGGGGCTGTCCAGGGCTCAGCAGAGATACCGTCCTACCCAGGGAATCCGCCGCAGCAGCGCTGAAATCCCATAGCAAAGCGCAAAAACCAGCAGGGCCAGCAGGGGCACTCCCACCGCCACCGGCATCATGGCGCTGTGGATGCCCCTGGCTTCCAGCAGTTCCATTACCCCGATATGAAGCAGATAGATACCCAGCGTCCCCTTAGACAGCTCTGCTATCACGGCGGCGCTGCCCTTGCCCCATTTGTGGTTCTTGATTCCCTCCGTGAAAAACAGGAATACGGCAATCACAAGCAGGAATGTGAAAAGACAGAAACCGTCATAGATCCCGCCGTTGGGAACGCCGTCCCGGGCGGTCTGAAGGGTGCTGATCAGAATGTTCAGCGCTGCGCAGGGAAGCGCCGCCAGATAAAATATTTTATGAGTTTTACGGGGAATCCCTATATGCACCAAATAATAGCCCAGTACAAAATACCCCAGATAACCGCAAACCATGGGAATTTCTCCCAGGCTCAGCAGATGCCGGAGCTGATCATTTTTTACAAAGGCCAAAGCCGTAACACGAAGCACCTGCAGTACTGCGAACAGAGCCAGAAAATACTGCAGATTCTGCTTTCGGGCCTGCAGCACCCAACTCCGCAGCACCGGCAGCAGCGCATAAATCCCCACCAGCATGGGCAGATACCACAGATGATAACGCCCTGACGCCATCTCTTTCAGGATATCCTTCCAGGTCAGATTAGCAAAGCCATAATGATAGCAGTCCATCAGACCATATGCCGCTCCCCAGAGCAGATAGATCACGGCAAGGCGCAGCATATTATGCCTGTAGAGACGCTTCACATCCAATTCCCGCTTCGGATCCAGAAAAATGGCTCCGCTGATCATTACAAATATGGGCACGCCGAATCGGAAACAGGCGTCATAGGCGTTGACCGTCTTCCACGCCCGGCCGTCGATGGGCAGATCATACCAGTGCTGGGCCGCACTGTGGAGCATCACCACGCTGAACGCCGCCAGTATCCTCAGCAGGTCATATTGTATATTCCTGTTTTGTGTCCCATATTCCATGCCCTGCCTCCTGTTACAAGCGTTGTATATCTCCTGCCGACACATAGTCTGCAGAATCCATTTCCCGGCGGCCGGACATCCGGGCAGAGAGCCCAAGGTTAAACATCCTCCGGGAATTCAGTATTTTGAGTTTATATAAAAATGATTATCGCACAACCGGGCGGGCTTGTCAATCAAGGGAACTGTCCGCCTCTGTGAAATACGCATCCACCCCGTCCGCAATACCCTGCACAATCCGGCTTTGGTAATCGGCGGTCTGCATCCGTTCGTCCTCCTCCGCATTGCTCATGTATCCCATCTCTATAATGGTTACCGGGATGGCGCACCAGTTAATGCCGCTCATGGTATCCGTCTCCCAGATCCCCCGGTCTTTGGAACCCATCAGGGCCACCATATGGGACAGCACCTCCTGGGACAGGCGATAACTTTCGTCATGGATCCCCGGGTTAAAGGGACTGGAAGCGGTATTGCAGATGGTCAGCGTGCCCTGGACGCTGCTTTTTTCGGAGCCGTTGGCATGAATGCGCAGAAACACTTCGGCCCCGGAAGCGTTGGCCGTCTCCGCCCGCTCCTTGTTGCTGATATCCACGTCATGGCTGTCCCGGATCATCACGACCGTATAGCCCCGGGCCTCCAACTCTGCCTGCAGCGCCTGGGCAATGGTCAGGTTCAGTTCATACTCATAGACACCCGTTGACACGCCCCGGGTGCCGGAGGACACCTTGGCTTTCATCTCCTCGCTGCCGGGACCCAGGGGTTCCTTCTCTTTGTTGCCCCTGGCCTGATGCCCGGCGTCAATGGCAATGATATGGCCGCCGGTCAGAGGCGGCTGTGCCTGCAGGGGCGGCAGGACAGGCAATTCGGGCGTGGAGGGCTCTGACGAGGACGGTTCCCCCTGGGACGGCTCCGATGAGGACGGCTCAGCCTGAGACGGCTCCGACGAGGACGGTTCAGCCTGGAACACATCCGATGAGGCAGATTCAGCCTGGAGCGACTCCGACGAGGACGGCTCCGGCTGGAACGACTCCAACGAGGACGATTCAGCCTGGGACACATCCGATGAGGCAGATTCAGCCTGGAACGACTCCGACGAAGAAGACTCCGCTTGAACCGACTCCGCTGAAGAAGATTCAGACAATCCCTCCCTGCCTTCTTCCCCGGGCAGCGTCTGCTCCGCAACAGGTTTTCCCTCCCCGGAAGCTGCGTCCTCCTTCCTCCCTGTACCGCATCCCGCCAGCAAAGCCAGGCAACAGCCCGCCGCAATCCATTTCATCCATCTGCCTGCAAACATACCCATTCTCCATTTCTCCCGCGCAGACTCCCGCTCGAAACTTTTTCCCGGAATACATCTGCCGCCGATTTACTTTCCTTTATTCTTTATTGTAACCACTTTTCCCCCTGCCTGCAACGCAAAAAACAGAGAGATTTCCCGGATCTCTCTGTTTCACGCACATTTCCCGCGTTAAAAACCCTTTCTCTATTCATCGTACCCATTACACAGTCTGTCTACCTCTTCCTCGGTCATATAGTCCACACTCTCAATGCGGCCGTCAGCGCCCCGGGTGATTTTGATATTTACCGTGCCGGCCGGATTCATATTCAGAAAATAGGATTGGCTGCCCGCCTGATGATCCAAAAGAATATTGACAGGCTGGCCAAGATACTCATATACATGGCCGGATCCCACAATGCCAACAGCTTCATACTCCGCAAGGCGCTGCAGCTTCAGTTCTGCCTCCAGGGCCTCCGCCTCCCAGTCCCTGTCCAGAGCCTCCAGAAGTACCATCTGAAAATCAGTCCTCTTATCCATCGTCGCCTGATCCAGCCAGTTTTCAAGGGTTTGCTGGCTCAGCCCCTCGTCTGCCAGCACAGAGAAAAAAGCGATTTCCTTTGCCTGATAAATTTCCTCCGCCAGAGCCAAAGCCGTAGGGCAGTCCTCCCACAAATCCCACAGGCACACAGAGAAAAAGGCAATTTCCCTATCTTCGAACGACCTTTCCAGCCAGGCTTCCTGCGTTTTCCTGTTAAGCTGGAAAAATACTTTGGAAAACTGTCCTACATCCCCCTGCGCATAACTGCTTTCCGCCAAAGCCGCTGGCCCGCTGGCGCCCGGCGCACTGGTCTGCTCGGATTTCTCCTTGGGGTACACAAAATTATCATAACAGCGAACATCTCCCTTTTCCTGGGCCAGAATGGGGCTATGGGACCATTCCGAAGTCTTTTCTTCCAGGCCTGGGATCTCATAATCCCGCAGATTGATATTGTAAAGATGCGCGTCCTCCGCAACCCCAAACAGGCAGGCTGTCAGCCCGGAGATTTCAAAACCGTTGCCATTATAACTGCCCGTAAAAGGATGGTCCTGTGTCCCTATGGGAATCCATTCCTCCTCCGAGAGTTGGATATGGCCCTGCTGCAGATAGTCCAAATCCATGCCATAAGTCCCCGTGCCGATCGCACGCAGCTGTTCCTCATTGAAAATCAGATAGTATGTGGTGTCTTTGAAGGTAATGGTCTCTATCTCCACCTCTTCCTCATTGTTCTCCCCGGAAACCGGCGGCACATTCTCCGATAATGTCTCTGCATGTTTTTCGTTTACGCCCTTGCCGGAGCCGTTTTCCCCTGCTGCGTATGCACCCGTGGCTGTGAAGCCCAATCCCAGCGCTGCCGTGAGCAGCAGCATGGCGCAGCGACTGCTCCGGGACATTTTTCTGAATTTCATAATTGCATCCAACCTTTCTTTTAATAATACGGCGCTTTCCCCCAGCATCACCGAGGCGGCACATTCTTTGCCGTCTTTCTTCGGAGCCACAGCCCGGAGAAGCGTATCTCCATAGGCCCGGCGTCCTTTTTCATCCAATGACCATACCACAGCCTCGTCGCAGGAAAGTTCACAGGCCCGGCTGATTTCCTGCCCCATCATATGGACCAGAGGATTGAACCAGTGCAGGCACACCGTAATCTGCACCAGCCATTTGTAGAACAGATCCCTCCTCCTGTAATGACACAGTTCATGCCTCACGGTGCAGAGAAAGTCTTCCCTGGGCAATCCCGGATCCGGGAGTATAATGCAGGGGCGGAAACAGCCTAAGAGCATGGGGGAAGAAGCCTGGCTGTTGCCATACAACTCTATCGGACGTCTCACTCCCGCCCGCTCCCCCTCCAGGGCCAGCAGATCCAGCAGGGCGGGCTCCTCCACCGCCTCGCAACCTGTCTTCATATACTTTACAAAACTCTGGTAAGCCGTGATTTTCCGTACCAACAGCACCAGAACTCCGCCCAGCCAAGGCATCCAAAGAAACCGGAATACTGCCCCCGGGAGAAGGCCGGCACCAGGGACCTTGCCACTCTGCAAAAGTTCGGCATTCCCGGGATTATTGTCTTCCTGCGGAAATGTGACACTGCCGGAGACATTGCTCTCCCGGGGAAGCCCTGCACTGCCAAAAGCATTACCCTCCCGGGGAATCCCTGCGCTGCCAAAAGCATTACCCTCCTGCGGAAGCCCCACGCTGACGGAGATATTACCATCCTGCATAAGTTCATCTCCTCCGGGTTTGCTGTTCCTGAGCATATGAGGTATTGGACACTGTTCCGCCCCGGCATTCCCCTGCAGCCACGAAAGGAATAACCTTCCGTCCTCCTCGGCGTAGGAAGAGGACGGCGTCACCGCCTGCCCCGCCCACTGGAACAGGTTTCCGGCCAGACTTATGCCCGGCGTCACCGGCAGCAGCAGACGCGCAATGACCACCAGCCAGGCATAGTACTGCCACTGCCTGCTGATCCTGTTTTGCAGCCAGGGCCTTAAAAGCAGCAGCCCCAGAAACAGCAGAGAACCCGAGAACGACATGGAAAGAAAGATATAAAAAACGCGGCTCATCTACCTGTCCTCCCCATTGTTCCAGAATCTTTTCAGTTCCTCATAGTCCTGGGAGGTAATCATTTCCCTCTGTATCAGGGTTGTCACCAGACCTTTTACATCCCCGTCATACAGTTTACCAATCAGATTTTGGGTCTGCGCCGCCTGATAGTCGGACTCGGATACAATGGCGGTATATTCATTGCGCCGTCCGATCTTGCGGGTTCTTAGCAATCCCTTATCTACCAGCCGGGACAGCAATGTAATAACCGTGTTTTTCTGCCATGTGCGGTCTGTCTTTGCCAGTTCCTCCATGATATGCGCGTAAAGCACCGTTCCCCCGTTGGCCCATACGATTTTCATCAAATCCAGTTCCGCGTCTGAAACCTGCTGTACCATAATATTCTCCTCTCTTTGACTACATTTTGTAGGCCAATTGTAGGATAACACTTTGTAGTCCATATGTCAAGACGGATATTTTCGGAAGGAGAATATTTCAATATTTCAGAAAAGGGGATATTTTCAAGAAGTTTGAAACATGCAAAAAATGCCTGACAACTTCCGCTGTCAGACATTCTCTTATCGCAGCGCTACAAGGATTCGAACCTTGAAATGACGGAGTCAGAGTCCGTTGCCTTACCGTTTGGCGATAGCGCTATTTCTTTACTACTTGATGAATTATACACGAAGTATTTCCATTTTGCAAGAGGAAAATGCAAAAATTTTCTCTTTTTTCTTACTTTTTCCTGTTTCGGGCCAATTACCTTGCTATAGCGGCATCTTCCCCTTCCAAAGAATGAACTTCAGAAGGGGAAAATTCCCAGAAATCCGCTTTTATACTTCGAAAATCAATTCTCCGTAGGAAGGCACGGGCCAGACTTTCTTGTCTACCAACATTTCCAGCGCGTCTATGGGAGCACGCAGGGCTTCCATGGCCTCTTTCACCCTATCCTTGTAAAAAAACGCCTGGGACTTGATGTCCTGCATGGCCCCGGCCTGGGCAGTGGCACCCTCCAGTTCTTTCAGTGCCTTTCTGGCCGCCGTAAGGTGGACACTCACCTCGCCAAGCAGTTCCGACTGAACGGAAGCGTCCGCACCGGCCTCCCGCACGGCAATTACCGTGTCAGCCAGGGTCTTGGTGTACCCCACTGCCGCAGGAATATACTTTTTGTTTGCCATATTAATCATGGTCAGCGCTTCGATATTGATGGTCTTGGCATAGGTCTCGTACAAAATCTCTTCCCGGGATTCCAGTTCCACCCTGGTGAATATGCCAAACTTCTCAAACAGCCTGATGGCCTTATCCGTGGTCAGCGTACCCGCCGCCTCCACCATGGACTTGATATTGGGAAGCCCGCGCCGGGCCGCCTCTTTTACCCATTCTTCGGAATAGCCGTCTCCGTTGAAGATGATCCTCTGGTGTCTGCTCATATATTCTTTGATCAGGTCATGCACCGCCAGTTCGAATTCCTTTCCCCCAGCCATCTCCCGCTCCAGAGTATCCGCCGCCTCGCAGAAAGCCTCTGCCACAATGGCATTGAGAGTGGTGTTGGGGCTGGCGATGGAATCTGCGGAGCCCACGGTGCGGAACTCAAACTTATTGCCCGTAAAGGCAAAAGGCGAAGTCCTGTTGCGGTCTGTGGCGTCTTTCTCAAAGTCAGGCAGAGTGGATACGCCGGTTTCCAGCTTGCCCCCTTCGATCAGATGGGCCGCCTCTCCGGTCTCCACCAGCTGTTTCACCACATCGTCCAGCTGTTCTCCCAGGAACATGGAGATAATGGCGGGGGGAGCCTCATTGGCCCCCAGCCTGTGGTCATTGCCCACATCGGACGCGCTCTGGCGCAGCAGGTCCGCATGGGTGTCCACCGCCTTCATGATACAGGCCAGCACCAGCAGGAACTGAATATTGGCATTAGGCGTAACGCCCGGATCCAGGAGATTTACCCCATTGTCCGTGCACAGAGACCAGTTGTCATGTTTGCCGGAGCCGTTTACCCCCGCAAAGGGCTTCTCGTGCAGCAGGCAGGTCAGGCCATGGCGTCCGGCCACCTTTTTCATGGTCTCCATGACAAGCTGGTTATGATCTACGGCAATATTGGCGGTCTCATAAATGGGCGCCAGTTCATGCTGGGCCGGAGCCGCCTCATTGTGCTGGGTCTTGGCCGTGACTCCCAGCTTCCAGAGTTCAATGTTAAGATCCTTCATATACGCACCGATGCGCTCCCGGATCGTGCCGAAATAGTGATCCTCCAGTTCCTGGCCCTTGGGAGCGGGGGCTCCGAACAGGGTACGTCCCGCAAAGATCAGGTCGTCCCGCTGCAGATATTTCTCCCGGTCCACCAGAAAATACTCCTGCTCCGCACCCACGCTGGGCACCACCCTGGCAGCCTCCGTGTTGCCAAAGAGCCGCACAATACGCAGGGCCTGCTGGCTGATGGCTTCCATGGAACGCAGCAGCGGTGTTTTTTTATCCAGCGCCTCCCCGGTATAAGAGCAGAACGCAGTAGGGATGCATAGAATCACGCCAGTGGCGTCCTCCTTTAAAAATGCGGGGGACGTCATGTCCCAGGCGGTATAACCCCTGGCCTCGAAAGTAGCCCGCAGGCCCCCGGAAGGGAAGGAGGAAGCGTCCGGCTCCCCTTTGATCAACTCCTTGCCGGAAAACTCCAGCAGCATTCTGCCTTCGCTGTCGGGATGGGACACGAACGCGTCATGCTTTTCCGCGGTGATGCCGGTCAAAGGCTGAAACCAGTGGGTGTAATGAGTGGCGCCGTTCTCCACGGCCCAATCCTTCATGGCTTTGGCCACCACATCGGCGGTGGCCAAAGGCAGTTCCCCGCCCTGTTCCATCACCCGCTTCACCTCGGCGAATGTCTGCCTGGTAAGCCTCTCCTTCATCTTGCCCAGGGTAAATACCCTACTGGCAAAAAGTTCCTCCACACCTATCGTCTCGCTCATACAGACTACTCCTTTATATCACTATGTATCATGCATATTATTCTTAAAATAAAATACCTTTTTTTTTCATAAAATGCAAGAAAAAACTTTTTCCCGCCACGGAAGGCAGGACCGGCGGCAGGTCATGGCCGCCTTCCCTCCTCCCCGCAGTTTTGCACCCGCAGCAGGTCGTAGGGCTCCGGGGTCCGGGACAGGCGCAGCCAGATCTTCTCCCTGGCGTGGGGGCAGCTTTCCACAGGCTGCAGATCTCCGTTATACATGGCCTCCACTGTAACCTCCAGATTGGCGCCGTCCGGCTTCATAATCTCGATCCGATCCCCCACGCAGAACTTGTTGCGCTGCTCCACAAGGGCCAGCACTGCCCGGTGCTCCCCGGCGGCGTCCTGTAAATCTGCCTGTTGTCCTCCTGCGGCGTCCTGCAGGGCCGGATCCATATCGCCGCTCTGCTCCCGGATCGGCGTCCGGGGAATTGGCCCGGTCCTTACCTGCTGTATAGATCCCAGATATGTATATTCGTTCACATATGTACTATTGTCATAAATCTGGGCATTCTCATCCGGCTTTCCAAAATAAAAGCCCGTGTTGAATTTCCGGTAAGTGCATTTGGCGATCTCCGCCCGGTACCAATCCCTGTTGCGCAGGTATTTTTCCCCGCTCTCAAAATAGTCGTCTATGGCCCTGCGGTAAGTCCTGGCCACCGCCGCCACATACAGGGCCGTTTTCATGCGACCCTCAACTTTGAAACTGTCTATTCCCGCCTCCACCAGCTGAGGAATATGGTCAATCATGCACAGATCTCCAGAATTGAAGATAAATGTCCCCCGCTCATTCTCATATACCGGCAGATATTCTCCTGGCCGGGTCTCTTCCATCACCGCGAATTTCCAGCGGCAGGGATGGGTACAGGCTCCCTTGTTGGCGTCCCTGCGGGTAAAGTAATTGCTCAGCAGACAGCGCCCGGAATAGGACACGCACATGGCCCCATGGACAAAACTTTCGATCTCCATCTCCTCCGGGATGCGCCGCCGGATCTCCCCGATCTCCGCCAGGGACAGTTCCCGGGCGCTCACCACCCTTCTGGCTCCCAACTGCCACCAGAACAAAAAAGTCTCATAATTGGTATTGTTGGCCTGGGTGGAAATATGGATCTCCACCTCCGGCCACACCTTCCTGGCTATCGCGAACAGTCCCGGATCCGATATGATCAGGGCATCCGCCCGCTGGGGAGACATATCTCTCAATTCCGAAAAATACTGTTCCGCCCCCTCCAGGTCCCCGTTGTGGGCCAGGATATTGGCAGTCACATAGACCCTGACGCCCCGGGCATGGGCAAAGGCAATCCCCTCTGCCATCTCCTCCATGGTAAAATTCCTGGCTTTGGCCCGCAGGCCGAATGCCTCACCCCCGATATATACCGCGTCTGCGCCAAATATCACCGCCGTCCGCAGCACCTCCAGACTGGAGGCCGGGATCAGCAGTTCCGGTTTCTTGCGTTTCATATATTCCTCCTAATGGAGATCTTCTGATCTCCCAGTCGCTGCGCGACGGCACTAAAGGGTGAAGTTCTACAACTTCACCTGTCCAGCTAAATATGCTTCACGCTGAGGGTCACTCCGTCCCCCACCGGAAGGATGCAGGTCTCCAGTCCGGGATGATGGGTCAGTTCAAACAAATACTCCCTCATCCGTGCATGGATAGTGCGGTTGCGGCGGGTCACGGCAAACCGGGACTCCAGCACATCTCCGTCCTGCAGCACATTGTCCGATACCAGCAGACCGCCCGGAGGCATAAGCCGCAGCACTTGGGGCAGGAAATATATGTACTGTGCCTTGGCCGCATCCATAAACACCAGGTCGTATTGATCCTCCAGCCCCTTCAGGACCTCCGCGGCGTCCCCCTCCAGCAGTGTAATCTGCCGCTGCCGCCCGGCCCCGATGAAATTTTCCCTGGCCTGGGCCGCCCATTTATCATATTTTTCGATGGTGGTGACATGACAGCCTTCCGGCCCGTATTCACACATAAAAAGCGCCGAGTAACCCACCGCGGCGCCCACTTCCAGAATCCTGCCGGGGCGGTGGGCTGTCAGCAGGAACTTTAACAGGCTCTGGGTCTCTCTGCGTATGATGGGAACCCCCGCCTCATGCGCGTCCTTTTCCAATTTATCCAAAAAAGGCGTGTTGCCTTTATCAAACGAATTAATAAAGGCAACCAATCTCTCATTAACAATCATGCAGTTATTCGGCCCCCTGGGGGGTTCCGCCTCCGTCCTGGTCACCCTCCGGCTGGTCGTCGCCGCCGGACTCCGGCCCCGGATCCAGGACGTCCTGGGGCAGATCATCCATGCCCGCAGGCTCCGGCGTGGGCACTGCCGGCTCCTTTGTCATGGCTTCCATCATCTCCTCCACCGTCATGGCGGTGCTCAGTTCAAAATCTCCCGTTTTCAAATCCTTTCGAAATTCGGACAGATAGTACTGTAACACAAACAGCCTGTCGTCCCGGATCAGCCCCTTGCTCAGGAACAGCCGCCCCATTTCGCCGGCAGACATGTCTTCCGTGACGGTCACACTGACCGCCCGACCCTCCCCGGCAGAAATGGCAGGTTCCTCAAAGATCCTGTAACCGTAGTCATAAGCCATGATGGCGCCGCGATAGATCATCATGATGATCAGGGCTGCCACCGCCACCTTCAATATTGTGCCGCATACCGCAGCTATCAGAGTTTTTGCATTCATGCCTGTATCACCTGTTCCCTACTCAAAATCCAATGCTTCCGTAATATTAAAGTTAATCTGCTGGATTGTGCGGCACAGGGCCAGTTCCGCCGCCAGAAAATCCGATACCAGGGGGTTCTCCCGAAAGTCCGAATACTCCCTCTCAAACTGTTCAATCCGTTCAAATGCCATATCGCCGGTGTTCTGCATGATATAATTCTCCCGGCGGAACCGGTCGATCTGCTGTTTCAGCTCTGGCTGCTGTTTTACCGCCGCAAGCGCGGACAGATATTTTCCATATGCATCCGATCCCTTTATCGCGCCGACCAAGGCCTCAACGGCCTGCTCCAGACATCCTTCCAGCTTCATCTCAACTCCTGTCCGCCCGCTCTGCGGGCATATACACCGATTTTTCTACACTTCCATAATGATGGGCAGGATCATGGGACGTCTCTTGGTCTTTTTCCAGACATATTCGCCCAGCACGTCTTTCGTGGTGCTCTTGAGTTTGCCCCAGTCCGTGATCCCACGGTCAATGCAGCCGGAGAGCGCGTTGTCCACCACATGGCGCGCTTCCTCCATCAACTCGTCCGACTCTCTCACATAGACAAATCCTCTGGATACGATATCCGGCCCGGCCGCCAGCTGACCGCTGTACTTGTCCAGGCTCATGACCACGATCAGGATGCCGTCCTCCGCCAGATGCTGCCTGTCCCGCAGTACCACATTGCCCACGTCGCCCACGCCCAGGCCGTCCACCAGAATGCTTCCCACGGGGACATGCCCTGTAACGCTGGCCTTTTTATCATCCAGTTCCAGCACGTCACCGGAGGAAAGGATGAAAATATTGTTCTTGTCAATGCCCAGATTCTCCGCGATTCTGGCCTGGGCCTTCAGATGCTTATACTCCCCATGCACCGGGATGGAGTATTTGGGATGCACCAGAGTATAGATCAGTTTGATCTCCTCCTGGCAGGCATGTCCGGACACATGAGTGTCCTGGAAAATCACATCCGCTCCCTTGCGCAGCAGTTCGTTGATGATTTTGGTCACCGCTTTCTCATTGCCCGGTATGGGACTGGAAGAAAGGATAACCGTATCCCCGTGGCCGATGGTGATTTTCTTGTGCATATCTCCGGCCATACGGCTCAGGGCTGCCATGCTCTCTCCCTGACTGCCCGTGGTGATGATCACCTGCTGTTCGTCCGGATAATTCTTCAGCTTGTCAATCTCTATCAGCGTATTTTCCGGGATATTGATGCAGCCCAGGTTAATGGCGGTCTCAATTACATTCACCATGCTTCGGCCTTCCACCACCACCTTGCGGCCAAACTTGTAGGCCGAATTGATGATCTGCTGCACCCTGTCCACATTGGACGCAAAGGTTGCCACAAAAATGCGGGTGTTCTTATGCTCCTCAAACAATGTGTCGAAGGTCTTGCCCACCGTGCGCTCGGAGGGGGTGAAACCCGGCCGCTCCGCATTGGTGGATTCGCACATCAGCGCCAGCACACCCTTTTTGCCAATCTCCGCAAAGCGGGTCAGATCAATGGCATCGCCGAATACAGGCGTGTAATCCACCTTGAAATCGCCGGTGTGCACCACCGTGCCCGCAGGAGAGTAGATGGCCAGAGCCGCCGCGTCCACGATGCTGTGGTTGGTCTTGATATACTCCACACGGAACTGTCCCAAGTTGATGGACTGCCCGAACTTCACCACCTTGCGCTTGGTGCCCTTCATCAGATTATGCTCTTTCAGCTTGTTCTCGATAATGCCCATGGTCAGCCGGGTGGCGTACACGGGCACATTAATCTCTTTCAATACATAGGGCAGAGCACCGATATGATCCTCATGCCCATGGGTGATCACGAAGCCCTTTACCTTGTCCACATTATCCTTCAGATAAGTGATATCCGGGATCACCAGGTCTATGCCCAGCATATCGTCCGCCGGGAATGCCAGTCCGCAGTCCACCACAATAATACTGTCTTCATACTCAAAGGCAGTAATGTTCATACCAATCTGCTCCAGGCCGCCCAGAGGGATGATCTTCAGTCTGGATGTGCCTTCGCTCTTATTCTCTTTTTTCCTATTCAATGATATTCCTCCAAATTTTCACTACATGCATATTACGGGTTTTCCCGAAATATAAAGCCCCCCTGTCCGGGAGCGTCGTTGAATTCTACACTAACTCCACATCTTCCAGCATGTTCTCAAATACGCCGGCCACTGCCCGCAATTCCTCGTCGTCCGACACGATGACAAACACGCTTTCCTCTTCCCCGTCCCGGGATGTATCCTTGAGGATCAGAGCCTCCCCGTCGCCATCCTCAGAATCCGTCACCAGGATATAACTATAGCCTCCGATCCTGGTCTGTTCCAACACGAAAAAATCCACCGGTGCTTCACCGTCAGGATGAAAGGTTACCTTCTCCAATTTTCCCAAATTTTTCCTCCTTAAATGCATTCCGGGACCAGCCCACGGCCTCTCATTCCCCGGAGCCGCCGCCGTCCCTCCTGTCAGCCTCTTTTCCCATGGCCCGATAGTCCAGAAAGCCCTGCAGGATCAGGCTTGCGGCAATCATATCCACATAGTCCCTGCGATGTTCCCTGCGGATGCCGGCCTCCATCATGGCCTTGTCCGCCGCCACTGTGGTCAGTCTCTCGTCCCAGAGTGTCACAGGAAGGCCTGTCCTGCGCTCCAGCCCTTCTCTGAATTCCCTGGTGAGTCCTGCCCGCTCGCCTTCCGTGGCGTTCATGTTCCTGGGCAGTCCCAGTACGATCTCCTCCACCTGGTACTCCACAATCAATTCCTCTATTCTGGCATAGGTCTGCCGCAGCTTGTTCTCCTCCTTGCGCCGAATAATCTCCAGCCCCTGGGCCGTGATGCCCAACGGATCACTGACGGCCACCCCCACTGTCTTTGACCCGAAATCAAGCCCCATAATACGCATAACAATCCCCCTGCCTAGGCATGCCACTGGTTATGGCGAATATACTCGGTCAGCAATTCCTCCACAATCTCATCCCGCTCCACTTTCATAATCAGGCTGCGGGCGCTCTTGTGACTGGTGATATAAGTGGGGTCCCCGCTCATGATATATCCCACGATCTGGTTGACCGGGTCATACCCCTTTTCCGTCAGCGCTTCATATACGGTGGAAAGGATTACTTTTACGCCTTTCTCCGGCTCTGTCTGTACTTTAAAGTATTGTGTATTCCCTAAATCCTGCATATGTCCTCCACGAATGTATCCTGCTATTTTCTAATCATACTCTATTTGTCAGAAAATTTCAAGTCAAAGCTGTAAAGGCTGTGCCAGCATTACCTCCTCCGTGAGAAAACCGCTGATCCGCACCAGTCCCAGGCTGCCCTGCAGGGGCTGCGCGCCGGGCAGCGCCACCCGGACATAGTCTCTGGTGTACCCCACCTGGCAAAGGCCGCCGCCCAGTTCCCTGGTCTCCTCAAACAGAACTTCCGCTTCCCGCCCTATGTATCTGCTGCGGAAAGCCCGGGACTGTTCCTTCTCCAGCTGCTGCAGCAGGGCGCTGCGTCGGCTTTTCACCGCATCCGTCAGTTGGTCCGGCAGCCGGTCGGCCACGGTTCCCCTGCGCCGGGAGTACTTAAAGATATGCATTTCATATAATCCTGCCTGCTCCAGGAATCTTCTGCAAACCTCAAAATCCTCCTCCGTCTCCCCGGGGAAGCCCACAATCACATCCGTGGTGATGGCGGGATATGTAAAAGCCCTGCGCAATCGTTCTACACTCTGTAAGTATTCCCCGGCGGTATAATGTCTATTCATCCGTTTCAGAGTAGCATCACAGCCGCTCTGCAAAGACAGGTGAAAATGGGGACATACTTTGTCACAGGCCGCCAGGCGCGCCGCAAAATCCTCCGTCACGATCCGGGGTTCCAGAGAACCCAGCCGAATCCGCTCAAGCCCCTCCACTTTTTGTATTTCTTCCACCAGTTCGATCAGCCGGGATCTCCCCCCGTAGTCTTCCGAAGGGGTCTGCCCCTCCCTGACCTGGTCGATGCCGTAGGAACTGATATGAATTCCCGTCAATACCACTTCCCGGTAGCCTGCCGCCGCCATCCCCCGGACTTCCCGCAGCACATCCTCCCGGAGACGGCTGCGCACCCGCCCTCTGGCGTAAGGAATGACACAATAGCTGCAAAACTGGTTGCAGCCGTCCTGAATCTTCACATAGGCCCTGGTGTGCTCCGCCGATTGTTTAAGCTGCATCTCCTCATATTCCCGGGTATGGCCTATATCTATGACCGTGCTGCCATCCAGCGTTTTGCGGCACATTGGTTCTGTCCGGAGAGACTCGCTTTCCAGATATTCCTCCAGAATCCGGACCACGTCTTTCTTTCGGTTATTCCCGATGGCCAGGTCAATACAGGCGTCCCGAAGCGCTTCCTCCTGGCCCGCCTGCACATAGCAGCCCATGGCCACCACCAGCGCCCGGGGATTCAGCGCTCTGGCCCTGTGCAGCATCTGTCGGCTCTTGCGGTCCGCGATATTTGTCACCGTGCAGGTGTTGATAATATAGATATCGGCCTTTTCCTCAAAGGGGACCACATTGTACCCCTTCTCCTGTAAGATTTGCCGCACGTAATCCAGTTCGTAGGAATTCACCTTGCAGCCCAAATTGTGAAATGCAACATTTTTCATAGGATTCCCCGCTTTTTTTGTATTGTTTTCTCCTTGACTTTTACCCATGCTGCCATTAATATGGTAGCAGAAGCAAAGAAAAACAGCAAGGAGGTAGAAACATTGAAAACAATACAGATTTCTCTTAATTCCATTGACAAAGTGAAGTCCTTTGTGAATGACATCACCAAGTTTGACTATGATTTTGACCTGGTGTCAGGCAGATATGTAATCGACGCCAAGTCCATCATGGGCATCTTCAGCCTGGACCTGTCCAAGCCCATCGACCTGAACATTCATGCCGAAGAAAATGTGGAGGATGTGTTGGCGGCGCTGGCGCCTTACACATTGTAATGCCACGGATACAAATAGTATGGCCCGGCTGCATTTGATACATACATGGCCGGGCCATAATTATCTCTGTATGCATACCGCCGGCCCTGCCCCGGTATGATTTCATTTCCGGACTTGTCCCTATCACTGTGAAACGATGATCAGTTCGTCCGTCTCCAGGGCCGTTTTCATCAATTCCTCCAATTTTTCCACCATATGCCTCTCATGCTTACGGATAATGTTCACATTGGGCTTGGTCACCGGATGCTTGGCCACAAATATGGTACAGCAATCCTCAAAGGGCTGTATGGAAGTCTCATAGGTGTCAATCTTCTTGGCCACCTCCACGATTTCCTCCTTGTCAAAGCCGATCAGAGGACGGTACACCGGCAGTTCGCACACCTCATTGGTGGCAATCAGGGAACTCATGGTCTGGGAGGCCACCTGTCCGATGCTCTCCCCGGTAATCAGCCCCAGGCACTCCGTCTCTTTGGCGATGGCTTCCGCAATCCGCATCATATATCGGCGCATGATGATGGTCAATTCCTCATGGGGCGCGTTCTCGTAGATATACATCTGAATATCCGTAAAATTAATCACATGCAGATAGATGGGGCCCGTATAGCGGGACACCAGCCTGGCCAGGTCCACCACTTTCAGTTTGGCGCGTTCGCTGGTATAGGGCGGCGCGTGGAAATACACGGCGTCGATTTTAACCCCCCTCTTGGCTACCATATAGCCGGCCACCGGAGAGTCTATGCCCCCGGAGAGAAGCAGCATGGCCTTGCCGCCGGTGCCCACGGGCATACCGCCGGGACCGGGGATGGTCTCGGAGTACACATATATCTTTTCCCTCACTTCGATGTTCAGCAGAATGTCCGGGCGGTGTACATCCACCCGCATCTCCGGGAAAGCCCCCAGGATCACCTCACCCAGATCCCGGTTGATTTCCATGGAATCCTTGGGATAGTTCTTGCGGCTGCGACGGGCATTGACCTTAAACGTTCTGTTTTTGTCGGGATACATCTCTCCCAGATAAGCCACCACTTCCCCGCAGAGTTTCTCCCAGCCCTGGTCCTCCACATAGATCACCGGGCAGATGCCCCAGATGCCGAAGACCCTGCGCAGCTGCTCCACCGTCTCGTCAAAGTCAAAGGCACTCTGTGCCTCCACAAAGATGCGCCCCATGGTCTTTCGGATTTCAAACGCACCATCGCATCTCTTCAGAGCATATTTGATCTGCCGGACCAGCGCGTCCTCAAACAAATACCGATTTCTCCCTTTTATGCCGATCTCGGCATATTTAATCAAAAATGCAGTAAACATACTTTTCCTCGTTTCTCCTGTCCACACCGGAGCGTGGGGCAAAGCCTTTTCCGCCTGAGACTTTCTGCCTGTTGTTTTCAAGTCTTGGGAAAAGGGATACCGGGGAACAGGCCCCCGGCTCCCGGCTCTTCATCGGCGCGTGTATTTTCTCAACATAGGAATCATATCATACATTATGTCCAATGTATAGTCAATTTCTTCTCTGGTGGTATAGACGGAAAAGCTGAACCGAATGGTGCTGTCCCACAATTCTTTGGGCAGCTTCATGGCTTTCAAGGTGGCCGATGTCTGAGGCTTGTTGGAGGCACAGGCGCTCCCTGCCGACACATAGATCCCCTTCTCTTCCAGGGCGTGCAGCATCACTTCGCTGCGGACCCCTGCAATGGATACGCTCACCACATGGGGGGCCGTGGCGCGGCAGCCCTCCTGGGGAATGCCGTTGATCTGAATCCCTTCCAGCCGGCTGATTCGATCCACAAAATACTCTTTCAATTCATACAGCCGCTCCGTGTCCTCGTCCAGATGGGCATAAATCATTTCCGCCGCCTTGGCCATCCCTGCGATGCCGGGCACATTCTCCGTGCCGGAACGCATATTCTTCTGCTGTCCCCCTCCGTGGACGATGGGCTGGATTTTCACCCGCTCTCCCACATAGAGAAAGCCCACGCCCTTAGGGCCGTGGATTTTATGACTGCTCACGGAGAGCAGGTCAATCTGCATACGTCTGGGCTGGATTCTGCACTTGCCGAATCCCTGGACGGCGTCCACATGAAACAGAATGGCCGGATTGCGCCGCTTGATCAGCGCCCCCGCCTCCTGGATAGGCTGCAGCGCCCCTACCTCGTTGTTGGTATGCATGATGGACACCAGAATGGTCTCGGGACGGATGGCGTTTTCCAAATCCTGCAGGGATATCCGCCCCCATGCGTCCACAGGCAGGTAAGTGACCTGGAACCCCTGGCTCTCCAGATACTGCATGGGCTGCAGCACCGCCGGATGTTCCACCTGGGTGGTGATCAGATGATTGCCCTGTCTGCGGTTTGCCATGGCACAGCCGATCAGCGCCAGATTGTTGGCTTCCGTCCCCCCCGAAGTAAAAAGGATTTCCTTTGTCTGAACCTTCAGGATACCTGCCAGTGTCTCTCTGGCATAGCGCAGATATTGCTCGGCCTCCACACCTTTGCGGTGCAGGCTGGAGGGATTGCCGTACTCTTCGCACATGATTTTAGTAACCAGTTCCGCCACCTGGGGGAGCGCCCTTGTGGTTGCGGAATTATCTAAATACACTTCCATTATATTCTCCCCTCTCTGCCCCCTGAGGGGCATGAACTTTCAAAGCTGCTGGTCTCTATAAACTATCATATGCACCACGGCTTCCGGGTGCGCCCCCTATCTCCAAATGATACATCAGCCAGGACAGCACGGTCATGCCCGCCGTCTCGGTACGCAGAATCCGCCGCCCCAGCGTAATGGGGACCGCCCCTGCCTCCATGGCGGAGGCAATCTCCCTCTCTTCAAAACCCCCTTCGGGGCCGATAAACACAGCGATATCCTGGCCGGGCTTCAAGCCTTCCAGCATGACTCTGGTCTTATCCATATCCTCCGCCAATTCATAGGGAATCAGCTTTACCGGCACCTCTCTGACAAATCCCAGGGCCTGCTCCCAGTTCATAACCTGCTGTACCAGGGGAATCACCCCCCGCCTGCTCTGTTTGGCCGCCGCCTCGGCAATGGACTGCCAGCGGGCCGTCCTGGCCGCCGCTTTCTTCTCGTCCAGCTTTACCACGGACCGATGAGTGGCCACGGGGACCACCTGGTACACCCCCAGTTCCACAGCCTTTTGAATAATGGTCTCCATTTTGTCTGCCTTGGGCAGGCCCTGGAGCAGATAGATCCGGGAGGGCAGTTCCGTCCCCTCTTCTTTGACAAAGCGCAGTTCGCAGCAGATCTGATCCTCCTGAAACGCCGCGATATGGCAGCGGTATTCCCGGCCGTCCACACCGTTGCTGACGGACAGTTCCTGCCCCACCCGCATGCGCAGTACATTCTTGATATGGTTCACATCTCCGCCCCGGATCAGAATCTCTTTCCCCCGGATCTGGTCCGGTTCCACAAAAAATTGATACATGGCTCTCTCCCTATGCATGAGGTATTTGGCGCGGATTGTTTTAGGAGCATTCCTCCCCGGGTTTCCGACAGGTCACGGAAACCCATTCTCCCTGATATGTCACTTCCAATATGGTAAGGCCCGCCGCCGTCACGGCGTCCCGCACTACCTGTTCTTTGTCGTCAATGATACCGGAGGTGATGTAAATACCGCCGGGTTTTAAATGTTCCACGATCACGGGCGTCAGCGGCACCAGTACCTCCGCCAGAATATTGGCCGCCACGATGTCATAGCAGCCGTACCCCACCCGATCCCGTATCTCCCGGTCGGTAATGATGTTGCCGATCAGCAGTTCAAAATCCTCCGGGGCGATTCCGTTGTCCCGGCAGTTGGCCGCCACCGCGTCCACCGCACAGGGATCCAGGTCCGTGCCCAGGGCGTGCTTTGCCCCGAACATCAGGGACAGAATGGACAGGATGCCGCTGCCCGTGCCCACATCCAGCAGACGGGTCTGGGGGGTGATATGCTTGCGCAGCTGCCGGATACACAGCTGTGTGGTCTCATGCATCCCGGTGCCAAAGGCGGTGCCGGGATCAATATGCAGCACCAGCCTGTCGCCGTCCCGGGGCTCCGCCTCCTCCCAGGAAGGGATCACCAGGATATCGTCGATATAGAACTGGTGAAAATACTGCTTCCAGTTGTTGATCCAGTCAATATCTTCCGTCTCGTCCACTGTGATGGTCCCCTCGCCGATATCCATGAACTGCCTGATACCGTCCAGTTCCCGCTTCACCGCGTCCAGCAGGGACGCCTGGTCCGTAATATCCCCCTGCACCTCCAGGCTGCCGTCCTCCTGCTTCTCCACAAAAAAACTGAGAAAGGCCACGCCATCGTCCTCCGGCCCCTCCGGCAGAATGTCCACAAACATCTGCTCCTTCTCCAGAGCGGTGAGGGGCACCTTGTCCTCGATCTGCGCCCCCTCCAGGCCTATGTCATACAGGGAACTGATGATTATGTCCTCCGCGTCGGTGATTGTCTTAATCCTGCATCTGAGCCACTTCATATTTTCTTCCCCTTTTAATTTATATTCCGCATGATCCCTGCATGCGCGCTTTCCGTAACATGGACCTATTGTACAATCAATTAAAAAACCTGTCAAATACTTATTCAAACAGTTGCAAATGCCGCTCTTTTGATGCATACTGGAAACAGGAAAACAGATTTTCGGACGGGAGGAGCGGACATGCGGCTTAATAATGAGGAACAGGAACAGGCCTTTCGGGAATGGATGCGGAAACAGTACAACGATGGAGGAATACGCCGCTACACGGACAATGCCATTATCGCTTACTCCCATGCACTGCGGACAGGATGCCGAATGCTGGAACCCTATGTGGCCGGCAATCTCTTTTTCTATAAAAATGGCTATGAATTCGACAGCATATATGAACAGCTTCAGGGAAAAGAGGAATTCCGCAATGCCAACGAGGCCTACGGCAACGGAACCCTGGCCGCCGCCATCCAGTTGTACCAGGCCTTTCTGCGGGGCACGGACGTCTCCCAGGCCCCCCAGGTCTCCGCGCCCTTTTACTTAAAGCAGGATATCCGCAGTGAGGCTTATGACGATGACCAGGGCCTGGACTTCCGCTATGAAGAAGTCCCCATGTGCCCCCTGCAGAAAATCTACTACGGGGCTCCCGGAACGGGTAAATCCTACCGGGTGAACAAGATGCTTGAAAGGGAGTATCCCGTTGCCGGAGAGCGGGACGCCCATTGCAAGCGGCTGATATTTCACCCCACCTACACCTATCAGGACTTTGTGGGCAGCATCAAACCCCTGGTCACCCAGGACCGCCCTCTGGACTATATCTTTGCGGCAGGGCCCCTGACCCTCCTGTTGAAGGAAGCCTTCATGCATCCCTCGGAAAAATATTACCTGATAATCGAGGAAATCAACCGAGGCAATTCCCCTGCCATTTTTGGGGATTTGTTTCAACTGCTGGACCGCCAGGGCAGCGGCAAATCCGAATACCCGGTGGCCAACAACGATATCACGGCCTTTTTTTCCCGGGATCCGGGTCTTAAAAAGCTGTTTATGGAGGGAAAGGTATGGTTTCCCGCCAACTTCAATATTCTGGCCACCATGAATACGGCGGACGAGAATATCTTTGTGCTGGACAATGCCTTCAAGCGCCGGTTCGCACTGGAGTATGTGCGGATCAGCTTTGATGATCTGCCCCGGGAATGGAGCCATCCCTACGATACTTTCGCAGGACGCAGGCCCCTTACCGCCATCTTCCAGGGCACGCCCCTGGAGGATTTCGTGAGCCAGCTATATTATGAAGGGCATCTGTCCAGGGATTGGCCCACCTTTGCCCGGCTGGTGAACAAACTCATAGATATGGTCAACCGACAGCAATTACAGGAGATGGCAGAGCGCTCCGATACTGCCCGCCGCCACCTGTCCCGCATCCCGGAGAACAAAAAGCTGGGCCCTTTCTTTGTGTCGGAAGCCGACCTGTGTCAGCGGGACAGCTTCCTCAATAAGGTGGTATTCTACTTAAAACAGGATGTGTTCCCGGATCATCCCCATTATCTCATTGATTCCTATGAGGAATTGTATCTGACCTATCAGGAGGACGGCGCGGATCTGTTTGAATTGCTGCGTTAAAAAGGAGGCTCCCCGGTAAAGGAGCCCCCTTATATGAAAACACCTGTCTACTTCCAGAACTTTTTCTTCTTATCCTTGCCTTCCTTACCGTCCTTGCCCTCGCCGGGTTTGTCGTCCTTCTCCAGCTTCTTGGCCGCGTTCAGGCTGTCGCCGCTCTCCGCGTCAAACTGGCGGAGCAATTCCTTGGCCTCATGAGACAATCTGTCGGGCACTTCCACCACCAGCGTCACATAGTGGTCGCCCCGCACTTCCTTGTTGCGCAGGGTGGGAACACCCTTGCCTTTCAGACGCACCTTGGTATCCGTCTGCGTCCCTGCCTTCACATCATAGATCACCTTGCCGTCCACAGTGTCAATGACGATCTCGCCTCCCAGCGCCGCCACGGCAAAGGAGATGGGTACGGTGGAGAAGATGTTGTAGTCCTGCCTCTGGAAGATGGGATGGCGACCCACCACCACTTCCACCAGCACATCGCCTCTGGCGCCGCCGTTGGTACCGGGCTCGCCCAGGCCGGGCAGACGCTTGCACTGCCCATTGTCAATACCTGCGGGAATATCCACCGCATACCGCTTCTTCATGGGCACATAACCTGTGCCCCGGCAGTCTGCGCATTTTTCCTTAATGATCTTGCCGGTTCCCTGACAGTCGGGACAGGCCTGCACATTCCGCACCGTGCCGAAGAAGGACTGGGAGGTGAATACCACCTGGCCCTTGCCGCCGCATTTGGAGCAGGTCTCCGGGCTGGTTCCCGGTTTTGCGCCGGTACCGTTACAAGTCTTGCAGTTCTCCTTGACTGTCAGTTCAATCTGCTTCTCACAGCCAAACACGGCTTCCTCGAAAGTGATCCGCACGCTGGTGCGCAGATTGGCCCCCTTCATGGGACCATTGCCGGCGCTCCTGCTGCGGCCGCCGAAAAAGTCCCCGAAGATGTCCCCGAAAATATCGCTGAAATCCGCGCCGCTGAAATCAAATCCGCCGGGACCGCCTGCGCCGCCCTCAAAGGCCGCATGGCCAAACTGGTCATACTGGCGTCTCTTGTCCGGATCACTCAAAACCGCATAAGCCTCGGATGCTTCCTTGAATTTTGCTTCTGCTTCCGCATTCCCCGGGTTTACGTCGGGATGATATTTCTTGGCCAGGGCACGGTATGCTTTCTTGATCTCCGTATCGTCCGCATTCTTCCCGACGCCCAGGACCTCATAATAATCTCGTTTCTGTTCTGCCATAAATATGACCTCCTGCTATTAATAGTACCGCATATCCTTTATCACAACCACATGAAGAATGGCTCAGAACGAGCCATTCTCCGGTGTAAGAATCTGGACGCCGCCAGCTTATACTTCTCTGAAGTCTCCGTCTATCACATCATCTTCGGGAGCGGAGGATGCGCCTGCCTCGGGGCCTGCACCGCTGAAGCCGCTCATGTCCGGGCCGGCCTGACCGCCCTGGGCCTGCTGCATGTTCTCATACATCTTGGTGAACAGGGACTGAGCGCTGGTCGTCAGCTTCTCTTTGGCCGCTTTCAGTTCATCCAGGTCGCTGTCGCTCATCTCCTGGTCTCTGGTTCTCTCCAGAATGGCCTTTACAGCCTCCAGGTCAGCCTGCACAGAGGATTTCTCGCTGTCGCTGATCTTGTCGCCCACTTCCTCGATGGCCTTCTCGGTCTGGAACACGAAAGCATCCGCGTCATTCCTGGCCTCTACGGCCTCCTTGCGCTTCTTGTCCTGTGCCTCGAACTCAGCCGCTTCCTTCACCGCTCTTTCAATCTCGTCATCGGACATGTTGGAACCGGCGGTGATGGTGATATGCTGTTCCTTGCCGGTACCCAGATCCTTGGCGGATACATTTACGATACCGTTGGCGTCGATGTCAAAAGTAACCTCGATCTGAGGAATGCCTCTTCTTGCAGGAGGAATTCCGTCCAGACGGAATTGTCCAAGGGACTTGTTATCCCTGGCAAACTGTCTCTCACCCTGTACCACATTGATATCTACAGCGGTCTGATTGTCGGCCGCGGTAGAGAAGATCTGGCTCTTCTTGGTGGGAATGGTGGTATTTCTCTCAATCAGTCTGGTGGCTACGCCGCCCATGGTCTCGATAGACAGAGACAGGGGAGTTACATCCAGCAGCAGGATTTCGCCTGCACCGGCATCTCCGGCCAGCTTACCGCCCTGGATGGAAGCACCGATGGCCACACACTCATCCGGGTTCAGGGACTTGCTGGGCTCCTTGCCGGTCAGCTGTCTCACTTTATCCTGCACGGCAGGGATACGGGTAGAACCACCTACCAGCAGCACCTGTCCCAGGTCGGAATTGTTCAGACCCGCATCCTTCATGGCGTTCTGCACGGGAATGGCAGTCCGCTCTACCAGGTCATGGGTCAACTCGTCAAACTTCGCACGGGTCAGGTTCATGTCAAAATGCTTGGGGCCTTCTGCGGTGGCTGTGATAAAAGGCAGGTTGATATTGGTGGTCATGGCGCTGGAAAGTTCCTTCTTGGCCTTCTCCGCCGCCTCTTTCAGCCTCTGCATGGCCATCTTGTCCCCGGACAGATCCACGCCCTCAGCCTTCTTGAACTCCTCAATCATCCACTGGGTAACCTTATTGTCAAAGTCGTCGCCGCCCAGGAAGGTGTCGCCATTGGTAGCCAGCACCGTGATAACGCCCTCTGCGATCTCGATGATGGATACATCGAAGGTGCCGCCGCCCAGGTCGTACACCATAATGTTCTGTTCCTTCTCATTATCCAGGCCGTAAGCCAGGGCAGCAGCGGTGGGCTCATTGATAATCCGCTTCACATCCAGGCCCGCGATCTTGCCCGCGTCCTTGGTAGCCTGGCGCTGGGCATCATTGAAGTACGCGGGAACGGTGATCACCGCTTCCGTCACCTTCTCGCCCAGATAACTCTCTGCGTCTGCCTTCAGCTTTTGCAGAATCATAGCGGAAATCTGCTGGGGAGAGTACTTCTTGTCGTCAACGGCCCGTTTCTGATCCGTACCCATCTCTCTCTTAATGGAAGAGATGGTTTTCTCCGCGTTGGTCACTGCCTGACGCTTGGCAGGCTCACCGATCAGCCTCTCGCCGGTCTTGGTGAAAGCCACCACGGAAGGGGTGGTCCTGGCGCCCTCCGCATTGGCGATAACGGTGGGTTTACCACCTTCCATCACAGCCACACAGCTATTGGTCGTACCCAAGTCAATACCGATAATCTTACTCATGTTCTTGTCCTCCTCGTTCTATAATGAACTGATAATTTGAAATGCTGTATCTATGAAACTACAGAAACCATACTGTGCCTTACGACAGAATCCCTGTAGGTATAACCCTTTTGCAGTTCCTGCGCCACCGTGCCGGACTCCAGTTCCTCGTTCTCCACCTGCATCACCGCATTGTGAAGATTGGGATCAAACTCACATCCCACAGCCTCTATGGGCTTAACGCCGATGTTCTCCAGTTCCGTCATCATCTGCTTGTAGATCTTATTCATGCCCTCCACAAAGCCGTCGCCCTGCTGCCCTTCGGGCACCGTAGCCAGGCCTCGCTCAAAATTGTCGATAACCGGCAGGATTTTCTCTATAACGCTCTTGGCGCCGGTCTCAAACATGGCCTGCTTCTCTTTTTCCGTTCTGTTTCGGAAGTTTTCAAACTCAGCCAGCTGACGCTTCACCCGATCCTCAAGTTCCGCGATCTTCTCCTTTGCGGCATCCGCTTTCTTATCCTGCTTTGCCTGCTTCTTAGCTGCCCGCTTTTCGGCCCAGGTCTTGGGGTCCTCGCCCTCGGGGGCCTCCCCCGCATTGTCCTCCGCCGGTGTCTCCCCGCCGTCCTGCTCCGCTTCCGCTGTGTCCGCCGGTTCTCCCTGGGATTCTCCGGTTTCCTCCGGGGCCTGTTCCTCCACAGACTTCTCTTCTCCCAACTCTTCCTCTAAAATATCCTTTTCCTGCTCTGCCATGTCATCATCCCTTTCCTTAGAACGTATCCGTCCTATATTCAAATCCCCGGTCCGCTTTCTACTTCTTATACAATTCATCCAACTGTTGCTTCAGCGTCTGCAGGGTTCCTATCACTTTATCGTAGTCCATGCGCTTGGGGCCGATGATCCCGATGGTGCCTTTCATGCCCTCTTCCAGTTCGTAGGTGGCGGTCACCACACTGCAGTCCTTCATTCCCCTGACGGGCGTCTCCTCTCCGATATATACCTGGATTCCCGTGCCTGTACTGTCCGACAGGGTCTCCTGCACCAATTCACTGAGCAGTTCCTTCTCTTCAAATGTGGTGATCAGTTCGCTGGCTTTCTGCTGATCCGCCAACTCCGGATATCGGAAAATATTGTTGGTGCCGCTGGTATAAATCTCCAGATCTTCGTCCGCCTTGATGGCTTCGGCCACCGCGTCAATCACATCGCTGACGATGTCGCTGTGGATACCCGCCTGCTGTTTCATGGCAGAGATCATTCCCAGATTGATTTCCTCCATGCACAGCCCGTTCAGATGGGTGTTCAGCAGGATATTCAGCTTCAGCAGCGTCTCATCGTCCAGTTCCTGGGTCACATGAAGGATATTGTTTTTGATCACATTACCTTCCACCACTATCACTGCCAGGATCTGGTTGTAATCCACCCGGGACAGCTGGATGAACTTCACCTTGCTGCCGTGGGTCTGTGGAGCACTGATCATGGTGGCGTACTGGGTGTTCCTGGCCAGCACCCTGGCCACCTGCTTCAGCAGGTTCTCCATACGGTCCTGCCTCTCCAGCAGCATCTCCTTCATCTCCACCACTTCCTGTTCCTTCTGCTCCATCATGCAGTCCACATAGAAGCGGTAACCCTGGTCGGAAGGGATCCGTCCGGCGGAAGTATGGGGCTGGACGATATAGCCAAGTTCCTCCAGATCAGCCATCTCATTGCGAATGGTGGCGGAACTGAGGTTGAGATCCGTATATTTGCTGATCGTCCTGCTGCCCACCGGCTCGCCTGTCTCCAGATAGTTGCGGATGATGGCCTGCAATATTTTTGTCTTTCGCTCGTCTAACTGCATCCTCATCTCCCTGCCTTCCGCTCGTTGTTAGCACTCGACTGAATGGAGTGCTAACACTTACTAGAATTAAAATAGCACTTACCCCACTTATTGTCAACTGCTTTCCGGAAAATTATTTCTAAAATAATTCTAAACGGTCCGTAAACAAAAAAAGAGCGCAGCCGGGACATTCAACCGTCCCCTAACTGCGCTCTGTCCGTATTCCCGCTCCGTACCGCCTCCGTCTTATAAATAGAAGCTGCCGGCAAACTCCTTGTTCATCACATAGTAAGCCACATGCTCTTCGGGCTTTACATACAACTCAATGCTGGTCAGATCGGAAGCCTTCTGATTCAGGTCATACTTCCACACATCCTTTGCAATCTGCACCAGTTCCTCCTGGGTGTAGGACTTGCCGCCGAACTGCACCGTGATATCGGACTTCAGTTCTTTCTTCACGGCAGTTTTCTTCTCTGCCGGTTTCTTCTCCGCAGTTTTGGCCGAAGGCTTCCTGCCCGGTTTCTTCTTCTCGGCAGCCGCCGCAGGCTTTTTCTCAGCCTTGGGAGCCTCCGTCTTCACCTCTTCCGCCCTGGGAGCTTCCTCCCTGTCAGACGCAGCTTTCACAGTCTCCGCCACGGGGGTTTCCTCCTTGACAGGCGCCTTGCTTACAGGCTTGGTTTCTTCCTTACTGACAGTTACGTTCTTCTTTGCTGGTGCCATAATACTTATCTCCCTTCATTATATGCCATATTTGTCACAGCATTACCTGGAGCTGTATCCCACTGCCACAGGCATCGCCCGGACTTCCCCGATCATGCTCCATCCGCGCCTTACAAGGTCCTATATATGCCAAATTTCCTACTGTCACCCCTGTTACGCTACAGTGTATTCCTTTTTTTCTATTCTGTCAACTTTTTATTGAAAATTTGCCATATTGCCTCCTAAAAGCTTTAATATGTCAATAATCTTGGGCATAATTACAACGTTTTTTTGCGTTCAAAATAGCATTATTACAACCTATGCATGTATCCAGAATCTGAAAGCCACCAGCACCACCAGACCCAGCAGGATGCGATACCAGCCAAACAGCTTAAAGTCATGCTTCTTAATATAACTCAGCAGAAAGCGCAGCACAAAAACAGATACGATAAAGGCTACCGCACACCCCGCCAGAAGGGCACCCAATTCCATGGGCGTAAAGTGGAAACCGAACTTTACCAGCTTCAGCAGGCTGGCACCGAACATCACGGGCACGGCCAGGAAAAAAGTGTACTCCGCCGCCACGGTGCGGGACACACCGATGAGCAGCGCCCCCACGATGGTGGCGCCGGAGCGGGAAGTTCCCGGGAATACCGCCGCGATCACCTGGAACACGCCGATGAGCAGCGCCGTCTGATAGGTGATCTCCGCCAGGGTATTGATCCTGGGACTTCTGCCCTTATTCCAGTTTTCTATAAGGATGAAGGCCACGCCGAAAATAATCAATGCCAACGCCACTACCTCATAGCGATAAAACAGGGCGTTCAGCACATCGTCAAACAGCACGCCTATGATTGCCGCAGGCACACAGGAAACCAGGATTTTAAACCACATGGTCATGATATCCATGCGCAGCCAGGGAATATTGCCGGGATTCTTTTCCCTGGCCCCGGCAGTAAAAGCGAAGGGCCAGAGTTTATTCCAGAAGAGCACCACCACTGCCAGGATGGCTCCCAGCTGGATCACCACGTCAAACATGCCGAAAAAGTCCTCGCTCATACCGGCAAAGGGCATCAGTTCCTCCAGCAGGATCAAATGCCCGGTGCTGCTGACAGGCAGCCATTCCGTAATGCCCTCCACGATTCCGTAAAGTATTGCTTTCAGTATCTCCAACATTATCTGTGTTCCTTTCTTATTATAGTACCGCATATTTCCTACAGGCACACCTTTCGGGTGATTCCCGCCAGGCCGCTGCAGCGTCCCGTCAGGAATCAGTGTGCCTTTCGGTAATATGCTGTTTTTAGTACCGCATATTTCCTACAAGCACACCTTCCTGGTGATTCCCGCCAGGCCGCTGCAGCGGTTCAGTATTCGGCCTGCACAAATCTGCGCAGCGCCTCCAGGGATCTCTGCACTTTCTCCGTGTCGATGCAGTAGGCCATCCGAAAATAACCCGGCACTCCGAAGGTGTCCGAGGGCACCAGTACCAGATCGTACTTCAGGGCTTTCTGGCAGAATGCCTTGGCGTCCTCTTCCAGCGCTTTGGGGAAGATATAAAAGGTCCCGCCCGGCTTTACCACCGTGAAGCCCAGTTCCACCAGCGTGTCATAGAGCAGTTTCATATTGGTCTCATAGACCGACAAATCCGCCGTCTGATCCAGCACCCGGGCCACCGCCAGCTGAATGATGGAGGGCGGGCAGTTGTGACCGATGCCGCGGGAAATCTGTCCGCACATATTCACCAGGGTCTCAGCCTCCCCGCACGCCGGATTCACCGCCACATAACCGATCCGCTCCCCGGGCAGGGACAGGGATTTTGAGAAAGAGTAACACATAAGAGTGTTACTATAATATGCAGACACGCAGGGATTTATCACTCCTTCAAACACGATCTCGCGGTAAGGCTCATCGGAAATGATAAAAATATCATGTCCATACTCCCGGGACTTGCGGTGCAGGGTATCCGCCAGCCGCTGTATGGTCTCCGGGGAGTATACGATACCGGAAGGGTTATTGGGGGTGTTAATCAGCACCGCCATGGTTTTTGCGGTGATCATCTCCTCAAAAGCCCGGAAATTGATCTGAAAATCCTCCACCTGGGCCGGTACTACTTTCAGCACTGCCCCTGTCAGATCAATGTAGGGATGGTATTCCGGGAAAAAAGGGGCAAAGGTCAGAACCTCGTCCCCCGGCTCTGTCACACAGCGCACGGCGTGGGCAATAGCTCCCGCAGCGCCGCAGGTCATAAAAATATGCTTCCCCTCATAAGGAATGCCAAAACGTCCGGCCAGGGACGCCGCCACCGCCTCCCGGACGGAGGGGATGCCCAGACTGGGACTGTATCCGTGAAGTTCCATGGGATCTCTGGATTCCAGAAGCGCTATCATTTCCTCGGTGAAAGCCCTGGGGGCAGGCACGGAAGGATTGCCCAGGCTGTAGTCAAACACATTCTCATAGCCGATTTCTGCCCCCCGGGCCGTGGCGAATTCCGACAACTGCCGGATCACGGATTTGCCCGACAACATATCTCTGTATTTCTGCACGATCATCTCTTTGTCCTCTTTTCCATATATTTGTTTTGCTATTTTACACGAACCGCCGATCAAGATGGGAAATGTTGTATTTCCGGCATCTCCCGGTGTAAGACTTAGAACTTCTTAGGGGTGAAACTTAGAAGTTCTCCGCGAAACAGCCCTTGCTGTGAGCGACTAGAACTTCTTTTCACCGGAATCCTCCGCCCAGGCCAGAGCGCATCGGACCGCCCGCTTCCAGCCCTTCTTCAGTTCCAGTCTGCGCCGCTCCTCCATCCGGGGAACAAATTCCCTGCCAAGCTGCCAGTTTTCCCGGATCTCTTCCAGATCCCGCCAATATCCGGTGGCCAGTCCTGCCAGATAAGCGGCCCCCAGGGCAGTGGTCTCTATGCAGCGGGGCCGTTGTACCCTGCTGCCCACGATATCCGCCTGAAACTGCATCAGAAAATCATTGGCACTGGCGCCGCCGTCCACTTTCAGCCCCTGCAGCGGCCTGCCCAGATCCTGTTCCATGGCCCACAGCACATCCGCCGTCTGGTAGGCGATGGATTCCAGAGTAGCCCGTATAAAATGCTCCTGGCTGCAGCCCCGGGTAAGGCCCACCACCGTGCCTCTGGCGAACTGGTTCCAATAGGGCGCGCCCATACCCGCAAAGGCCGGAACCACATAGACTCCCGCCGTATCCTCCACTTTGCCCGCGCTCTCCTGGGTGTCGGCGGCATTGTGTACCAGCCGCATGCCGTCCCGGAGCCACTGCACCGCGGCTCCGGCCACAAACACGCCGCCTTCCAGGGCATACTCCACCTGGCTGGTGCAGCCCGCCGCTATGGTGGTCAGCAACCCGGCCCCGGAGGTCACAGCTCGGTTCCCCGTATGCATCAGCAAAAAGCAGCCTGTGCCGTATGTGTTCTTGACCTCTCCCGGTGTGAAGCAGCCCTGTCCGAACAGTGCCGCCTGCTGATCCCCCGCCGCCCCGGCAATGGGAATTGTCCCGCCCAACAGAGAACTTGCGGTATGACCGAACAAATGGCTGGAGGGATACACTTCCGGCAGCATGCAGGCGGGAATTCCCAGCCTCTCCAATATCTGTTCGTCCCAACAGAGTCTGTGAATATCATACAGCATGGTCCGGGAGGCATTGGTATAGTCCGTGGCATGCACCCGGCCCCTGGTGAGATTCCAGATCAGCCAGGTATCCACGGTGCCAAAAAGGATTTCTCCCCGCTCCGCCCGCTCTCTGACCCCCGGCACATGGTCCAGAATCCAGGCGATCTTGGTGGCGCTGAAATAGGCGTCCGGCACCAGCCCGGTCCGCTCCCGGATCAGATCCCCATATCCCTCCGCCTTAAGCTGTTCTATCATTTCGGAAGTCCTGCGGCACTGCCAGACGATGGCATTGTACACCGGCTCCCCGGTGGCCTTGTCCCAGCAGATGGTAGTCTCCCGCTGGTTAGTGATGCCGATGCCTCCAATCTGCTCCGCCCCGGCTCCCACCATGGCCATGGCTTCCGTAGCCACCGCAAGCTGAGAGGACCAGATCTCCCGGGGATTGTGCTCCACCCATCCCGGCCGGGGATAAATCTGCGTAAATTCTTTCTGGGCCATGGAGCGGATATTACCCGCCTTATCAAACAGAATACAGCGGGAACTGGTGGTTCCCTGGTCCAGCGCCATAATGTATTGTTCCATCTCTTTCTCTTCTCCCCACAATGCAAATGTAAAAATCTCTCATGCCCTGCAATATCCCCTACAGCTTCACATACCCGCCGCCGGGCACTTCCACGGTGCGCAGCTCCTCCACCGCCAGCCAGGCACTTTGGGCCGAGGGATTGTATACCTGCGTGCCGTCCGCAGAGTACTGCAGATTCCGCAGCACCTGCAGATAGTCGATGATCTCAATATTGGTGGCATACCAGATATCCTCTCTGCCCCCCACAATCCGGCAAAACGCCTCAATCCGGTCCCAGTTGCCGTCCGCGTCAAACTCATAGCTATGCCCCCATACATACAACAGCTTCAGGTACTGCTGTTTGGGAAAATCCGCAAACCACTGCGCCATCTCCAGAAGCCTGGGATGATTGTGATGACAGGTAGGATGCCATTCCATGGGATCCGAGGGCAGCTCAAAACCCTCCGTCTCCTCCACCACTCTGGCATAGGCGATACCCAGCTTTTGAAACAGATCTTTGATCTCTTCATTATAAGAACCGTTGGGATAGGCATGGCCCCGCACCAGCCCCCCGGTAATCCGCTCCAGCCCCTCCCGGTCCTCCAGAATCTCCTTCGCCGCCTGTACCAGAGGACATCTGGCAATGGTGGGATGGGTCATGGTATGGGTGGCAATCTCATGCCCCCGATACAGCCGGGGTATCTGCTCCGGCTTCAGGCGAATCTCCATGTCCATTAGACCATAGTTCAGGTTAAAAGTCCCTTTGATGCCGTATCTGTTAAAAATCTCCAACAGTCTTTCGTCTGCCAGCTTGCCGTCGTCATAACTCATGGTCAGCGCCTTGGCCCTGCCGCCGGGGAATGCCTGATATATTCTCATATGCACATACCTCTATTCTGCCGTATACACGGTCCTCTACACCTGCCGCTCCAAAAGCACATACTCGTACTCATGTTCAATCAAATGCCTCACATACTCCCTGCCGCCGCTGCCCTGGCGGATCAAGGCGCCCACGGAAGGAACCTGCTGGGCCTTCAGTTCCAGGCGGACCGCCTCGGCCAGCGCCTTACCCAGCCCCTGATGTCGGGGATCTACTCCCATGTACAGCATGACATAGCTCTCCGGTTTCTTTTTCCGGGAGTGAATTTTCAGCATTTTCATAAGACCGTTTTTCCCGTACACCTCATTTCCGAAATTGGGTACGGAGATAAAGAATCCCACGGCCTCCCCCTCATAATAGGCCATCTTGACCATGCTGTAATTGAGAAGAGACTTCAAGTACTTAAACAACTTCCGAAATTCTTTTTCGGTTATTCTCTTATAACCCGGGAAACTGCTGTAAACTTCCATCAGCAGTCCGTAAACCTCTCCCAGGATTCTGCGGAACTCCCGGGGCCCGGGACTTTTGATCACATAGCCCGCCTCCTGCATTTTGGCCAGTCTCTCTATATATTTCTCGCAATCCTTATCGCTGCGCACCGGCATATAATGATTGGAGACATATTGTTCCCACATCTGGAAACCGTTCTCTTCCCAGAGCCGAAGATAATAGTCCTTATTATAGGACTCCCCTGTGTACGGATTGCCAAAGCGGTTGGTTTTCAGCCCGTACCGGATCCAAAAAGAGCAGTCAATGGGGCCGGCAATGCCCTTCATCCCCAGATCCCTGACAATTCCAAAAGCCGTGTGAAACAGCAGTCCTGCGGCAGCGTTGTTGTTCTCGCTCTCGAAATAGCCCAGATAAGCGGTGTCATCCTCCGGGTAGACGGTGACCACGCCCCGGCTCACAGCCCGCCCGTCCTCGTAGATCAATATGGGAGTGGCCGTAAAATAATGACTCAGGGCATGCCTGCACTCCAGGATGGCCCGTTCCTCCTCCTTATTCTGCATCATTTCATGCCGGGCATAGATTCGTTCCGGCAAATCCAGAAACTCCTGAATATACTCTTTGCTGCGCCGTCCGAAAATAACTGCGTTAAGACTCATTTGAAACGCCCTCCCTGTTCTTCCGCCCTTGCCCCTCCTCCGCTTTTTCCAGCGCCAGGAGCTTTGCTTTCCTGTCTACCCCGCCCGCGTATCCGGTCAGGCTTCCATCCGTTCCCACCACTCTGTGACAGGGAATCACAATGGAAATCGGATTGTGCCCCACCGCTCCGCCCACCGCCTGCGCGGACATTCGGGGCAGTCCCTTCAGCCGGGCGATTTCCTTTGCAATCTCCCCGTAGGTCAATGTTTTTCCGTAAGGTATCTTCTGCAGGATTTCCCAGACCGCAAGGCGGAAAGGGCTGCCCTTCAGATGTATAGGAGGCAGAAAGTCGGGCTCTGTGCCGGAAAAATAGAGGGCCAGCCACCGTTTTGCCGCCTCCAGCGCCGGCGTGTCTTTTTCTTCATGCGCCGGTTCCAATTGATCCGCAAAGTATTTCGCCCCTTCAAACCATAGTCCGGTGAGTCCGGCTTCATCGGCCGCCAGGAGAATCCCGCCCACAGGCGATTGATAATGACTGATATATTGCATTCGGCACATCCTTTCGTTGCGGGTCCCGCTGCCCCAGTGTACTGATGCGTTCCTCAAATAACCGTCCCTTCCGCATATCCGGACAGTTCCATAATAGCATACGGAAAAGAAGAACACAATACGGCGCATGCATTGTCTTTTCTCACCCCGGATACTTTTGACGCCATTCCCGAATTGGTGCTGCAGACCCGGGCGGATCCCATGGGCGAGTCAAACGTACTGTTAAAAGAAGGGGATGACTATATCACCAAACTTTGCCGGGCATGCGGAAAAGACCGCCTCCAGGCTGCCAGACCGCAAAACAGGAGAAAGCGACACCTACATAAATGTCGTTTTCTCCTGTTCGTGCAATCTTTTTGCCCCTTGTTCCTATTGTATTAAATCTGATAACTGATAGAAAATATAATAATCTGCATCATGCTCATCAAGAAAATGTAAATCCATTTCGTCTGTTTCTTCGTCGGTTCTAAGTTTCACCTCATCCTTGCCATTTCTCTCTATTGCCAATACTGCGCCGTCATATTCTTCTGGAACCGTGATTGTATACACGATATCGGCAATCAGATCAAATGTACAATTATAAATTGACTCGTCCCCGCCAGTCCAATCCGAAAAACCGCTTTCCGAATTTGTATCTTTTGTATAGCTTACTGTATAAGTGTTTCCATTCCATTCATAATTTCTGATATACTCGTTTGTTTCACTTCCATAAGTGCCCTGGGACGGTACAAGTAACCCAGTGTAGTGATCCCCAACACTAAAAGCAGCCCAGGATGCTTCAATTCTAAATCCACCGCTGAACTTTGTAGTATCTAAATATACTTCCGCAGATAATGATACTTCGTATGGAATGGTAACATCAATGTAGCCTTCCTGTTCTGAAGGTTCGATTCTTATTTCTCCAAAACTATAATGTGCCATTCCTACATCTGCCCAAAGACCATCTATCTCCACAATCTCTCCATCCTTTGAAAAAGCCGCAGCAAATGGCAGTTCCATATCCTGCAAATTTTCAAAGGTAATATTGTTTTTCACACAATAGGGTTCTGGTAAAGGTTCTCCTTCCGTTAAACTGCATAAAGCACAGGTTTTGGGTTCTGTATAGGTCGGCTCTAACCACTCATGGTCTAATGGCTCCCCCTCTGTTTCTCCACATACTTCACAATATTTTGCCTTTTCGCAAGTGGCCTCTATCCATTTATGGGCAGCAACTTCTCCCTCGGTTTCTTCACACTCGCTGCATGTTTTAGGTGCCAAACAAGTAGCATCTACCCATACATGCTCATGCCCGCAACTCGTCAAACTAATTGCAAATGTGCATATTATGGGTAATAAAATGAATTTTCTCTTCATTTTGATATCTCCCTCTCTTTAGAATTAGTATTCTGAAACGCACAGGCATTGTACCATAATATATCCAATATTTCAACATATCGTTTAATGCATATACCACCATTTGTGTCAAATCGTATTTTATTGCTGAACCGATGGCATTAGCTGACATCTTCCATTATATCAGCGTAAAACTGCCGCATTGCAAATATTCGCAATGCGGCAGCCGCGTTTTTAGGTATTGGCGCCAAAGGCTCTCCTGACAGATTCCATAATTTCGCCTCGCAGGGCATTTACATCCAATTCACTGAGAACAGCATCTCTGATTTCTTCCTGCAGTTCATCCAGATCTATTTCGCCCATGATCTCATCAGCGATATTTTGCATCAGTTCAGGCCAATCCAGCAGATCGGAAGATGATCGCGTCACTCCATGGGCCTTTTCTCCGCTGCCCTTTCCATGGATCAATCTTTCGGTGGCATACCATGTATTGACCGGCCAGCCGTCCTCAAAATAAATATTGTGGCGCTGGGGCCTCTGTTTTTCATAGGGATCGATCACATCCTGCAGATCCTTGTACACATCCGGCTCTTCCGCGCTTATCAGCGCCATGGGGGCTTTAATGGCCACAAACTGAAATTGGGTGAATTTTGCCTGTGTGGTGGTAAACGGTATGTCATAATATTCCCAGCCGTTGTATTTCTTTAACGGTTTGATGTACCCCCGGTTCAGGCGGAAGCACAGTCCTGTATCAAACTCGCTGTTGGATGCGGTGATGCCGCTGTCCGTGAACAGGATCTGCAGCTGGCAGACTTCATCGCTTCGATCATTCTCACCGCCATTTAGCCAAAATACAAAATGATACTCCGTTTCCGGCTCCAGCATCTGCAAACCGTTAGTGACGTAGCTTGCGGCATCCCAGTTCCAGGTGCCCAGCGATAAAACCTCCACCACGCTTGGAGCATTGGCCACAGCACCTGCAAGCGGATTGCTGATCATGAAACGGTCGCAGACGGTTTTTGCGCCTCCATCGGGATTTTTGCGCCATGCTGTAGGGATTATTGTTATGAAATTGGTGTTTGCCATCTCTATGTCCTCCATATTCTCATATGTCGGGCATTGTCTGTATAAACGGATTGCATTGTCGGAAACAAACTCTGCCCGACGTTTTTTTATAAGTCCTTTTGCTCTTTTCGGATAGGTATAACCAATCACTGTATCCTGCTCATCCAGAACGCATACAGTCTGTCTGTTTTTTTCCATGGGTGTCCTCCCCGGATTGATTACCTTTGTATCTGCGTTTTTTTTATGGGTGCCTTCCCCGGATACATATTTATTTTATAGTATAGGATGCCTCAAGTCAATCGGCAACCAGGAAATATTTCTTGCCTTTTCTGAGCAAAAATGATATTCTAAATCCAGATTCGAATATCGGATTTTCTGAACATGGTATCTTAACTCCGGCGGCGCCGGAGACACATGGGGAATTCTCCCCGTATTTACCTGACATTTTTTCACAGAAAGGCAAGGATTTTTTTGTGCTGTCCGGCGTTTCGGCTTTCCTTCCGGCTTTTTTCCTGTCTTTCTGCAGCCTTTACGGCAGAAAGGAATTATTATGAGCGCAAACCCATTGGGACTGCCTCTTTATATCATTTCTTTGGTTGAACATAAATCCCGGGTGGAGTATAATGTAATCATGCAGGTCTTACGTTATATGGTTTATATCTGGGAAGACTATGAGAAGGATATGGAGCGGCTGTTTCCCGGGATCAGCAGCAGAAAAGACTTCCGTTATCCCCCCATATTGCCCATCGTGTACTATGAAGGCACAAAAAAGTGGACCGCCCCCGCCGACCTGGCAGACAAAATTTTCTGCGGGGAATTGTTGGGCAAATATCTGCCCCATTTCCGATATCAACTGATAATGCTTCATGAATTCAGCAACGAAGAACTGCTGGCCCGGAAAGACGAAATCTCCCTTGCCATGCTGATTAACAAAATCCAGACTTACGAGGATGTTTCCGCCTTTTCCGATCTGCCCCAGGAACAGATTCAGCATATTTTAAAGAATACACCAGAAAATATTCTGGAGATAATGGCAGAAATTTTGCGTGCCTTGCTCTATCGTATCAAATTGCCGGAAAATACAGTGGAAGATACTGTCGCAAAGATAAAGGAGCGGAAAATGGGAATATTATTTGAAAATGTGCAGATGGACTTTGAAGAAGAAAAGAGAAAGGCTGACGAAGCCATGCGGATCGCCGATGAAGCCACGCGGAAAGCCGATGAAGTCCAGCGAAAAGCCGATGAGCAACTGCAGATATACGGGGAAATTATTACCCTGTTAAAGCAGGGTAAAACAGACGAAGAAATTATTGCCCATTTCATGCAGTGCTTTTCCTGGAGTGAGGAACAGGCCAGGGAAAAAGCGAGCCGCTTCCTCCTTTCTTCGTAATCGGATTTTTAGGCGTTTGCTTAGGTATCTCTTATGAATTGAAGGAAGTTCCTGAGACCCCCACCTCCTATTGAAAGTGGACATAGCCTCAGCTTGATTACTCCCATACCATGTAAACCTTATCTTAAGTCTATAAATTTTTTCATTCCTCATAAGATAAAAAATAAATTTTTTCATCCAAATCAGTTTCTAATAATGAGTTTTTTACGATTATCAACATATTACCATATGCCAAAACACATCGAATAACTGACTGCCCATTTTCTGTATCATAATTTCGAATATCCAAAGTACCTTTCTGAGTATCCAGTCGATAAATATTATTCGTATTTCTAACATAAAAAATCTCATACTTTGTATTATTACTGGAATTAGGAACATACTCCAAATCGTTTTCACATAAAAGAACATCAATGCCATCTACTGAATATTCGCATAATATAGAATTTCCAGAATAATCTGTAATGCAAAAATAATTGTCAAAAGCATAAAACACACCAATATTATCTGTTATTGCATAATCTATGAAGATTGAAGATATATCAATTGCCTCAACAGTAGAGAAATTAAAGGTATACTTCACTATATAATATTCCGCACTGGAGGCATGAACATTTTTTTCAAGAGTGTATAGATATTCGTTATCACTGTCAATATAGATTATGTTATGCTCTGTATATACATCGGTAAACGAAGATGCTGCATTTGAATTCAGAGTAACTTGTTCTATCTGTCCACTTTCTTTTATTACCTCAAGAAAGATATTTCGAGAGCCATCCGGGAAAAAGTCTCCCTGTAAGGCGACAATCTGCTTATTCATTTCAATTACAGGAATTAATTTCTGAGAATATTTGTTTTCTGATATGGGTTCCATTTTCATCTTTGAAAAATCCATAGCATACAAAACATTTTTCATCCCATCACCGTAGTATGTACTTATATAAAAATATAACGTATCATCTACAATTATTTTGCTTCTGCCTTTTAACGCAAAGTCTGAAATAGATGCTATTTTATGTTTGAAGCCGGTTTGAAAATCATAAACATAAAAATCCGCATTTGTATTTTCCATTTCCATATAAAAAAGTTTACTTTCAAATATATCTATATATGTCCGCAAACCTGATTTTTCAAATGAAACTGTTTGCGCCTGTGTTATGCTATTAGCTTGATTATCTGTTGAAGAAGAAATAATTGGCTCAGAAGAACATCCCGTAAAAAGGATTATGCAGATCCATAGCAATATCTTTTTCATTGTTGCCCTCCACATTATATATGAAAATTGAGGGGAGAAAACTCTCCCCTCATGCATAGTGCTTTTTAATCTAATACATCAAACCGATATTTACACTATTATATGCCTTAAAAATTCTGTCAGCAGGTTGAATGTATCCCCAAGGCTTATCTGTGCCGAGATCATTATAACCAATCCAAGGATCCCCAAGTTTAAATTCTGACTTATTTCATTGTACTCACGGTATGCATTAGCGAAACCTTTAGAGTATATGGGTATAGTTATATCTTTTCCATCAATCTCAAACATTGCTTAACATATACATAATAAGAATACTTTATAGATATATTATATCACGTAGTACAATAAAGTGCCATACTATAATCAAAAATATTTAACAAAAAGTTTGCAGGTTTTAACCGTCCTGCAGATACTTTTTTATTCAACTGTAAAACACCCGCACAATTGCCTATAATCGGGCATCCCTTTGCACTATATCTGTATTCAACGTGCGGCTTCCGTTGTTGTGTGCAGATGTATTTTATTGTATAATGCATTTATCAGAACACATTACAAAGCAGTTTCCGCCGTCGGCATCTTCCGGGCGGAGGAAGCGTTTCGCACCTCCATATGCGAAACTTCCAAGGAAAGGAAAACATGTATGATGAATGACTCCAGACGCAACAGACAAAACGGGTTCCAGACCATGGGGCCGGACGGCAACTGGCAGAAAGGCGGGGGCGGCAATTTAAAGCCCGGACGGTCCATGGGCAAAATCCTGGGCTTCGGGGCCCTGGCAGCCCTGGTGCTGATCCTGGCATTCGGGGCCACCTACCAGATTCGGGAGCAGGAGCAGGCCGTACTGATCACCCTGGGAAGAGCCCAGGCCGTCACCGAACCGGGACTGCATTTCAAGATCCCCTTCATCCAGAGGGTGCGCAAAGTAAACACCACCATCCAGGGATTTTCCATCGGTTATGACAGTGATTACAACACCTCCGGCGCAGATGAATCCCTGATGATCACCTCGGATTACAACTTCGTAAACGTGGACTTTTTCGTGGAGTACAGATACTCCGATCCGGTCAAGGCGCTGTATGCTTCCCGGGATCCGGTGAATATCCTGAAAAACGTATCCCAGAGCTGCATCCGAACCGTTATCAGCAGCTATACCGTGGATGATGTGCTGACCACCGGCAAAAACGAGATTCAAGCCGCCATCAAATCCATGATCGTGGAACAGCTGGATGAGCAGGATCTGGGAATACAGCTTGTCAATATCACCATTCAGGACTCCGAGCCCCCTACTACGGAAGTCATGGAAGCCTTCAAGGCTGTGGAGACTGCCAAGCAGGGCAAGGAAACCGCTCTGAACAATGCCAACAAATACCGCAATGAACAGCTGCCCAAGGCCCAGGCCCGGGTAGACGGCATCATTAAAGACGCGGAGGCCCGGAAAACCGAGCGCATCAATGAGGCCACTGCCCAAGTAGCGCGGTTCAACGCCATGTACGAAGAATATGTGAAGAATCCCATTGTAACCAGGCAGCGTATGTTTTTCGAGGCCATGGAGGAAGTACTGCCGGGATTAAAGGTCATCATCGAAAGCCCTGACGGGGATATGCAGACCATCTACCCCATCGACTCTTTCACGAATCCCGGGCAGACCGGCAGTTCCGAAGAGAGTTCAGCGGACCCATCACCATCGGTTCAGGGACATAATACAGATACCATCGGCGAATAGATGCCGAACCCATCATCGCATTATTACAGACATTGCAGTGGTCCGGGACAAACCAGACTACCTGCATGCGGAAAAGAGGTAAGTATGAAAATAGCCAAAAGAGCAACCATTATCATTGCGGTTCTGGCCCTGCTGATTCTGGGAGCCAACTGCCTGGTGATCACCAATGAAAACCAATACAGCCTGATCCGCCGTTTTGGAAAGATAGATTATGTAATTGACCAAGCCGGGGTCAGCTTCAAACTCCCCTTTATCCAGAGCGTGGACACTTTACCCAAGGAAACTCTGCTGTATGATCTGTCCTCCTCGGATGTGATTACCAGCGACAAAAAGACCATGATCTGCAACAGCTATATCCTGTGGCACATTACAGATCCCCTGCTATTTGCCCAGACCCTGAATTCTTCCATCGGCAGTGCTGAGAGCCGCCTGGACACCGTGGTCTACAACTCCACCAAGAACGTGATCTCCAGCACCACCCAGGATGAAGTGATCTCAGGCCGCAACGGCACACTTTCCGACGCCATTATCGCCAGCATCGGCAATACATTGAGTCAGTACGGGATTGAACTGCTCTCCTTTGAGATCAAGCAGCTGGATCTGCCCAGTGACAACAAGGCCGCCGTGTACGAGCGCATGATATCCGAACGCGACAATATTGCCGCCACCTACACGGCAGAAGGCAACTCTGAGGCCCAGATTATCCGCAATACCACAGATAAAGAAGTCACCGTGATGTTATCCGAGGCGGAGAAAGAGGCTGAGATTTTAATTGCGGAGGGAGAAGCCGAATACATGCGGATTCTGTCGGAAGCCTACGCAGATCAGTCCAAGACCGAGTTCTACTCCTTTGTGCGCAGTCTGGACGCTCTGAAAGCCTCCATGACCGGCGGCAACAAAACCGTGATCCTCTCCCCTGATTCCCCTATCGCGGAAATCTTCTATGGAAGATAGCTTACAACCTTATAAATATGGATAGCATAACAGCCCGGACGGTTCATACGCCCGGGCTGTTAAAGTATAATCCTGCATTACGACTGGGAATCCTCCTGCCCTCGTAATTTTATTTTACTGAAAAAGCAGTAATACACACCAAACAGCACAGTGGTGATCACCCAGGTCAGAGGATAGCTGAAAATAATGGTAGTGATGCCGGGATAACGGGGCACCGCCGCCACGATCCACACCACCCGGATCAGACATACCCCCGTAAGGCAGATCAGCGTGGGGATCCAGCAGTCACCCACACCCCGCAGCGCGCCGGAGAGAATTTCGATACAGATATAGGTTATATAAGTAGGCACCAGAAAACGGGTCATCTCCACTCCGATCCGCAGCACCTCCCCGTCGTTGATAAAGAAAGTATAGATCTTCCCGCAGGTAAGATACAAAAAGGCAGACACCACCACCGTGGATACCAATGTCATACCCAGGCAGCTTCGGATGCCCTTTCTCACCCGATCTATCTTCCCCGCGCCGTAATTCTGCCCCACGAAAGTGGTGATGGCAATTCCGAAAGCGCTGATAATCATCCAGAACACCACATCCAACTTGCCATATACGGTCCACGCCGCCACGGTGTCCGTTCCCTCCCCATTGATGGCGGTCTGGATGATAATATTGGACAGACTGTACATGACGGACTGTAGTCCCGCAGGAAAACCGATGCGGATAATCCTCTTAAACATCCTTCCGTCAAAGCTGATCTTTTTGATTTCCAAACGGTGCATATCTTCCGTGCGCATCAGCACCAGTACCACCAGCAGCGCACTGAACATCTGGGACAGGATGGTGGCCAGGGCCGCTCCCGCCACCCCCATGCGCAGCACCACCACCAGCAGCACATCCAGCACGATATTGGCCAGACAGCTCGCGATCAGAAAATACAGAGGCCTCCTGGAATCTCCCACCGCCCGAAGAATACCTGCCCCCACATTGTAGACCAGATTGCCCACCATTCCCAGAAAGTATATCCGTATGTACAGGGTGGCCGGTTCCAGCACATCTGCCGGGGTGTCCATGGCCCGCAGTATCCCCGGCGCGGCCAACAGGCCGCAGACAGTCATCACCAGCCCGCCCACCAGGCTGAAGGCCATGGCCGTGTGTACTGCATAGCCCACCATCTCCTCTCTTTTTGCCCCGTAATACTGGGAGATAATCACCGTAGCCCCGCTGGCCAGTCCCACAAAAAATCCCACCAGCAGGTTAATTACCGTGCCGGTGCCGCCTCCCACCGCAGACAGGGCCTCCTTCCCCACAAAACGGCCCACGATCAGAGCATCCGCCGCATTGTATAGTTGTTGAAAGAAGGTGCCGAACAGAATGGGGAAGAAAAAGAGCAGGATCTGTTTCCAGATCACGCCCTCTGTAATGGCATTTTCCTTTTGCGGATTAATCTTCTGTGTATCCATGACGTTTTTCTACCTCCGAATAATCTTTCTGTTGTTTCAAATCGGAATTTATATATTCCGGCTTCCTGGAACTCCATTTACATTCCTGACAATTCCCATGCGGATCATCTTATCAATACTTGGGAGGAAGGTAAACAGACCAGAGATGAGACCTGTCCGCTCTCAGTCCACAGGATCCCGGCTATTTTCTCCGGGCCTCATATATCATATAGATAAACCGTGCCCGTATGCCGTTCTGTTCCATCTCCACTATGCAGGACGGACAGGCATCCTTCTCAGGGCTTTGCTGTACGCTCTGAAGTTCTTCTGCCGTCTGGGGCACCGGCTGCTCCCGAAAGCCCAGCTTTCGGCACAAATGCAGGGACGCGGCGTTCTCCTGGTGCACCAGCACCTGAATCCGTTCAAATCCCAGCAGTTCCCGGGCATATTCCAATATCCCCCGGCACACCTCCTCCGCCAGCCCACGGCCCTGCCATTCCATGCCGATCACAAAGCCCAGTTCCGGCAGGTCATAGCCCTCCCGGACGCTCAGGCCCGCCCGGCCCACCACGGCCCCGCTCCGGCGATCCAGCACCGTCCACACCCCAAACTCATAAAAGCAATAGACCAGCCTGCGGTACTCCCGGATATACTTCCGCTCCGCCTGCGGGCTGGGATATAGTCCTTCCGTGTACCGGGTAAGTTCCGCTTCCTGATACATCTTCCAGAAGCTGTCCACATCCTCCTCCACCGTCTCTCTGAGCCAACAGCGCTTTGTGCCCAAAATCTCCCAGGGAAGGTTATGGCAGCGCCGATAGACCCGCTCCAGATACTCCGGCTCCAGGTCTTCCGGCTCCTCCAGAGCATAGCGGGCATCGCCGAAATCCGCGTCCCTGTTGCCCGGGTGAAGGTATACCAGCACCGGGGGCTGGCAGCAGGCGGACATCTCCGGGGCAGCAGGCATGGCATCCGATTGCGGGACATCGGAATCTGCCGGTACAGTTGCGGCCAGAGCGGCATAAACCTCGGGATCGTCCGTCAGAAACAATACCCCCTGTTCCGTCTCCGGGCCGGAACGCCTTGCCGCTTCCACCGGCAGCAACGGCAGGCAGCCCATGCCCGGCTCTGCCATTTCCTCCGACAACAGCGCCTTACAGTCGATGCCCGACTCCACCAGCCGCCGGCACAGCGGCATCAGCGCCGGCATCTGCTCCGCCGTCCGAAGCACTATCATACATGTTTTCAGATAATATTTTCCCTGTACAATCCCACTCACCCTATCCTCTTTCCCTCCAAACAAGCCTGAAGCTGCTAAATGTCTCTCCCCAATTATTATCTGCATTCTGCCCCTTTACTTTGGATTTCCATGCTTTTTCCGAAAAGGGCTTTACGTTCAGAGAATTTTAAGCTAATATTGTTTTTAGATTCATTATAACAAAATTTCATCAAGAGAGGTAGAAAATTATGGCACAAAATCCCATTGTAACCATCACCATGGAAAACGGCGGCGTGATCAAAGCAGAGCTGTATCCCGAAGTCGCTCCTGTTTCCGTAAACAACTTTATCAGCCTGATTCGTAAAGGTTTTTATAACGGACTGATCTTTCACAGGGTTATCAGAGGCTTTATGATTCAGGGCGGATGCCCCGACGGTAACGGCATGGGCGGCCCCGGCTACAGCATCAAGGGCGAATTTGCACAAAACGGCTTTCCCAACGATTTGAAGCATACGCCGGGTGTGCTCTCCATGGCCAGAAGCATGATGCCCGATTCCGCAGGCTCCCAGTTCTTCATCATGCATAAGACAAGCCCTCATCTGGACGGCGCTTATGCGGCTTTCGGAAAAGTTATCGAGGGCATGGATGTGGTAAACGCCATTGCCGAGACGTCAACCGACAGCGCTTCCGACAGACCTTATGAGAACCAGGTCATGAAGAGCGTCACCGTAGACACTTTCGGCGTAGAATACCCGGAACCTGAGAAACTGGCGGAGCGCTGATTTCTCTGTTCACATTTTGTTTACAAATCCTTTAATATTTTTTCAAATCCTACTCATGATTTGTACATTTCTATCCCATATACTATAATCAAACAAAGGAAAACACCGAAAGACACAGTTATCTGTTTAACAATAAAACTTTTTCATAATAATGCCAAGGGAAGCAATTCCCTTGGCATCCTCCCTTTCTGGGGATATTTTTCCAATAAAAGCCCTTAGAAAAGCAACAAACAGCCATGGCGCTGCGCGCCATGGCCGTCTCCAATCTTACATACTTTCGGCTTGCTTTATGCCTGTCCCACGGACCCGAACAGCTCCATTTTCTCCTTGACGGTTGCCTTGATGGCTTCTGCGCCGGGAGCCAGCAGCTTGCGGGGATCAAAGCCCTTGCCCTGCAAGTCCTTGCCCTCCTCCACATATTTTCTGGTGGCCGCCGCAAATGCCAGCTGGCACTCGGTGTTCACATTGATCTTGGCCACGCCCAGATTGATAGCCTTCTTGATCATGTCGGCAGGAATACCCGTGCCGCCATGCAGCACCAGGGGCATATCGCCGGTTTTCTGCTGGACTGCGTCCAGGGTCTCGAAGCTGAGTCCCTGCCAGTTCTCAGGATACTTGCCATGGATATTGCCGATGCCCGCAGCCAGGAAATCAATGCCCAGATCTGCGATGGCCTTGCACTCATCGGGATCGGCGCACTCGCCCATGCCTACCACGCCGTCCTCTTCACCGCCGATGGAGCCTACTTCCGCCTCGATGGACAGGCCCTTGTCGTGAGCCGCTTTTACCAGCTCGGTGGTCTTGGCCACGTTCTCGTCGATGGCGTAGTGGGAGCCGTCGAACATGATGGAAGAGAAGCCTGCCTCAATGCACTTATAGCAGCCCTCAAAAGAGCCGTGATCCAGATGCAGTGCCACAGGAACAGTGATATTCAGGTCCTGCAGCAGTCCGTTCACCATGCCCACCACGGCATGATAACCGCCCATGTACTTGCCTGCGCCCTCGGAAACACCCAGGATAACAGGACTGTTTAACTCCTGCGCAGTCAGCAGGATGGACTTGGTCCACTCCAGGTTATTGATGTTAAACTGGCCTACTGCATAATGGCCGGCCTTTGCCTTTTTCAGCATTTCGGTTGCGGAAACTAACATATTTTTACCCTCCATATATAGTTTTTCTGCGTAGCACGGCGGCTCTCCGGGAGCATGCCCGCCAACGTCTTCCTAATGGAAGTATAAACTATTTTTCCCTAAAATGGAATAACTTTGTGAAAGAATCAGCAAAAATATTTCCTGTCATCATTTTTTCACCCGCATAGTGATGACTTTGTGGCAGTTACGGATGTCCACCTGCCGGTGGCTGCCGCCGTACTCCCCGTCCAGGGTCCAGGCCATGGGCTCCCGGCTCTCAATGGACAGGCTGCCGGTACGGAAATAGAGCATGCACTCCGCATTGATATCCCGGTTCAGCAGGGCTGCTATAACCCCATTGAGTTCCATGGGATTTTTGGGTCTGCGGATCAGCGTCACTTCGAACACCCCATCGTCCAAAAGCACGTTTTTACCTGTGATCTGCTTAAATCCTCCCACCGACACAGAGTTGGTAATCATCCCAAAGATAAATTCATCCTCCACCACCTGGCCCTCATATTCCAGTCTCAGGGGATAGCTGCGGATGGAGGACAGGCGTTTGACTCCCTCCAGCAGATAGGCCAGGTGTCCCAGCATGTTCTTGACATCCTGATCCGTCTCGTAGGACACCTCCGTGAAAAGCCCGAAGGCGGCGATATACACGAATATGTCCTGGTTAAAAGCTCCCACATCGCAGGGGAAGTCTCTTCCCGTCAGCACGATATCCGCCGCCCGGAGCATGTTCTTGGGCAGCCGGAGACTGATGCCGAAATCATTGGTACTGCCTGCGGGAATATAGCCGATGGGAATATTTTTGCCGCCTGCCAGCATACCCGTAACCACCTCGTCCAGGGTGCCGTCCCCGCCGCTGCAAACCACCAGTTCCGTCTCCGGGGCGCATTCCTTCACATACAGACAGGCATCCCCCCTCTGGGTGGTGGGGCGTACCAGGGTCTCATAGCCCCCCAGTTCCAACCTTTCCAATATACCGGACAGCCTGTTGCGGATCATGGCTTTGCCCGCCTTGGGATTATATACAAACAGAGCCCTCTTTTTCATGCCACTCCCATCCGCCCGCTCCGGCGGGCGCTGCCTTTCCTGCTTTCTATAAGCGAAAACGCCCGACCGGCTCTCAGCAGCTTTTCTGCCGGCTGTACCAATCAGGCGTATCTATCTCTCTATTGTCATGCGGGCCTTATGCCGCCCCTTGCAGATACTTTTCGATGGCGTCCACCGCCTCTCCTTCGTCCGTACCTTCCGCTGTCACCGTCACCTGGTCGCCGTTGTCCAGCCCCAGGCTCATCATTCCCATAATACTCTTGGCATTGACTTTCTTGCCCATGGATTCCAGGTATATGATGCTCTCATACTTACTGGCCACCTGTACCAGCATGGCCACGGGCCTGGCCTCAAGCCCGTTTTGCAACTTGATTTCAACCGTTGATTTTTTCATAATTTGCTCCTCCTTAATACATTGCCCTGCGGGCCGTTCCTCTCCTTCTATTGCCTCACCTTCTCCGCCAATTCTCCCAGCTTGCGGAGCCGGTGGTTTACTCCGGATTTGCCTACCGGCGGCTCCAGGCGCTCTCCCAGTTCTTTCAGGGGCGCGTCCGGATACTCCAGCCTCACTTCCGCCATCTGCCGCAGAGCAGGGGGAAGTTTTTGAATACCATAGTGATCCCGCAGGAAAAGGATGTCCTCGATCTGCCTGCTGGCGGCATTTACGGTCTTGGTGATATTGGCCGTCTCGCAGTTGACCCTCCTGTTGATGGAATTGCGCATCTCCTTCACAATCCGCAGATTCTCCAGATTCATCAGCGCCACATGGGCCTCCATCACATTCAGAAGGTCCACAATTCCCGCGCCTTCCTTGATATAAACCACATGATATTTCTTGCGGGGCACAATCCTGGCCTCTATCCCATACCCCTGGATTATCTGCCGCAGCTGTCTGGCTTTGGACTCCCGGGTACAGACGAACTCCAGGTGATACCCTTTCTCAGGGTCGCTGATGGAACCCGCGCACAGAAAAGCTCCTCTCAGAAATGCTCTGCGGCAACAGGGCCGCTGGATATACCGAAAGTCCGCCGGTTCCTCCAAATCTCCGAAATCCCGGTAAAATACCTGCATTTCCTCCTCTGTGATCCCCACATTCTTTTCTATATTATATGTTTTTTTCAACAATGTAAAGCATTTTCTTAATACAACTTCATTTTCCAGCTGAAAGCCAATGGTGTACAACCCTTTTCCGTCCCTGCCGTACTGTCCGGACAGACATATCATCGCCGCCAGTTCCGCCGCCCGGCAATGGCCGGCGCCGGCCACATGCCCTGCCAGTTCCTCCTTTACCTCCCTTGAGAAAGACATCTGAATCCTCCTCCCTGCCTTTTCCCCACGGTACCCGTACCCGGAGAGGCAAAACTCATGTACCGCTGTTATTCACATCCCGGTGGTGCAGCGTCACGCCATAGCCTCCCTGCTCTTTCAGTCGGCCGTAGAGGCCGTTGGCCAAAGTTACGCTGCGGTGCTTCCCGCCGGTACAGCCAATGGCAATCACCAGACGATACTTCCCTTCTTTCACATAGTTGGGAATGAGAAATCTGATCATGTCTTCCAGCTTGTCCATGAACGTATGAGACTCCTCAAAACCCATCACATAGTCCTGTACTTCCCGGTCATTGCCGGTTTTGTGTTTCAACTCGTCGATATAGAAGGGATTGGGCAGAAACCTGACGTCAAATACCAGGTCCGCGTCTGCCGGAATCCCGTTCTTAAAGCCAAATGACATGACTGTCACCATCAGGCTGTTATATTCTTCGTTGCAGACAAATATGCGTTCCAGTTCCTCCTTCAGTTCTCTGGTAAGTAAACTGCTGGTGTCAATCACATAGTCTGCCTGTCCCCGGATCTTTTGCAGCACCCGGCGCTCCCTGTGCACGCCGTCTTCAATCCGTCCCTCCACAGCCAGGGGATGTACGCGCCTGCTCTCTTTGTACCGCTTGATCAGCACATCGTCCCCCGCCTCCATAAACAGGATCTCCACATTGTAATCCCTGCTTTTCAACTCCTGCAGGACCTTGGTGGCGTCCTCGAAACTCTGGTCCGCCCGCACGTCCAGCCCCAGCGCTACTTTTGTAATCTCGCTGCCGGGCATGGTGATCAGTTCGGCGAATTTGCGCACCAACGTCACCGGCAGATTATCTACGCAGTAATACCCCGCGTCCTCCAGCATTTTCAGCACGGTACGTTTCCCGCCGCCGCTCATTCCCGTCACTACCACAAAGCGCATCTTTTGTCCGCTCCTTCCCCGTTGTCCCGCCTCAGGCATTATTCCACATAGATCACTTCCGTCTCCAGATCCACTCCGAAGCAGTCCTTTACCCGCTCCTGTACATGGGCGATCAGATCCCGCACGTCCTCGCAGGTGGCTTTTCCCGTATTGATGATAAAGCCGCAGTGTTTATCCGACACCCGGGCGCCCCCGATCTGATAGCCACGAAGGCCCGACTTCATAATCAGTTCTCCCGCATAATACCCCTCGGGCCTTTTGAAAGTACTGCCCGCGCTGGGATACTCCAGCGGCTGCTTCTCCCGCCTCCTGGCCGCCAGTTCTTCCATGCGGCCCTGTATGCTCTCCCGCTCCCCGAAAGCCAGCTGCAGCGTCACCTCCACCACCGTGAAAGGCTGCTGCTTGATGGCGCTGGTCCGATAGCCGAACTCCATAGTAGCATTGTCCAGTTCCAGCAGATTGCCCTCCCGGTCCACCACCTTGACCTGAGCGGCCACCTGGGAGATCTCACCGCCGTAAGCCCCTGCGTTCATAATCGCGCCGCCCCCCAGAGTACCGGGAATCCCGGAGGCGAACTCCAGGCCCGTAAGCCCCTGTTCACAGGCCGCCGCCGCCACCTGGGACATCAGCGCTCCCGCCTGGACCACCATGCGGTCTCCCTGCATCCGGATCTGCTGCATCCGGGGCCCCACATGCAGTACCACACCTCTGTACCCCCGGTCACTGACCAGCAGATTGCTGCCGTTGCCCAATACCATGCAGGGCAGTTCTACCATCTGCAGATACCGCCTGAGATGTATCAGTTGTTCCGCATTCTCAATCTCCACAAAGCAGTCCGCCTCTCCCCCGATCCGAAAGGTGGTGTGTCTGCTCATGGGCTCCTGCAGCAGAATATTCTCCCGGGGGACATAGTTCTCCAGAGTCTGTAACACCGTGCTACTTATCATTCCGACTCCCATCTGCACGGCAGAGCCGCCCGCCATGCAATCTTCCTTTTTTAATTCAAAATCAATGCCGCAGCGCCGAAGATGCCTGCGTCATTGCCCAGGGTGGCCAGCGCGAACTCCGCGTTCCTGCATCCCTGGAAAACATATTTTTCATAGGCCGGACGAATATAATCAAAGAGGATCTCTCCCGCCTTGGACACGCCGCCTCCGATGACAAACACTTCCGGGTTGGCCACTGCGGCCACTGCCGCCAGACCCTTGCCCAGATACAAGCCGAACTGCTCCGCCACCTGGACGGCCACCCGGTCTCCCGCCTTTACGGCGTCCCACACCGCCTTGGCCGACAATTCGCCGCCGCGCAGCACGCTGGGTTCCTGGTCCTGCTCCAGACGGCGCCTGGCAAGACGCGCCACCCCCGTTGCGGAGGCATATTGCTCCAGACAGCCAAAATTACCGCAGCCGCAGGCTTCCGTCTCCCCATCCACTATGTGGAGATGGCCGATCTCTCCGCCTGCGCCGGTGGCCCCTGTGAGAATGCTGCCGTTCACGATGATGCCGCCCCCCACGCCGGTGCCCAGGGTCACGGCCACTATATTGGAATGCCCCTTGCCGCCGCCCTGCCACATCTCACCGAAAGCCGCAGCATTGGCGTCATTGGCCGCCTTCACGGGCAGTTCCAGAAGGGCCTGCAGCGCCTGGGGAATATTCAGCACTCCCCAGCCCAGATTCACCGCCCGATGCACAGTGCCCTCCGCATCCACAGGGCCGGGAGCACCTACTCCCACCCCCAGGACATCCGTCAAAGCCAGATCTCTCGAAGCCGCCTTATCCCTGATGCTGGCCGCAATGTCAGGCAGGATATGAGAGCCCTGGGCCTCCTTGACAGTGGGGATCTCCCACTTTTCCAGCGCTTCTCCCTCCAGGTTAAACAGGCCCAGCTTTACCGTGGTGCCACCGATATCCACTCCAATCGCGTACCTTTTCTCTCCCATATGTCCTCCCCGTTCTATATATACGTTTTTCTTTGTGTTTTATGCATCGCTTACTGCTCTTCCTCTTCCCTTCTTCGCGCCAGGGAATTCTGTACCCGGGTATAAAGTTCCTGGGCCGCGTTGTAGCCCATTTTCTTCTGCCGGTGGTTCACCGCCGCAGTCTCGCAGATAATGGCCAGATTCCGGCCTGGGCGGATGGGTATATTGTGGCAGACAATCTTGTTTCCCAGATACTCCGTATAATTCTCCTCCAGCCCCAGGCGGTCATATTCCTTGTCCTTATCCCAGTCCTCCAGCCGGATCACCAGGTCAATGGACTGGGTCTCCCGCACGGAGGAGGCGCCGAACATGGCCTTGATATCCACGATGCCGATCCCCCGCAGTTCAATAAAATGTTTGGTGATATCCGGAGCGCTGCCGATCAGAGTGTCGTCGCTGACCTTGCGCAGTTCCACCACATCGTCCGTCACCAGACGGTGGCCGCGTTTTACCAGTTCCAGAGCCGCCTCCGACTTGCCGATGCCGCTCTCACCGGTGATGAGCACTCCTTCGCCGTAGACGTCCACCAGTACGCCATGCACGGAGATGCAGGGAGCCAGTTTCACGTTCAGCCAGCGGATAGACTCCGCCATAAAGGAGGAGGTGGATTTTTTCGTGGACAAAATGGGGATCTTATGTTCCAGCGCGTATTTCATAAACAATTCGTCGGGCTGTAGTTCCCGGGAAAAGACAAAGGCCGGGATCTCATAGGAAAATAACCTGTCATAGACCTCCCGCTTGCGGGCCTCCTCCAGGCCTTCCAGGTAAGTATATTCCACAAATCCAATGATTTGCAGCCTTGTGGCGTCAAAATGCTCAAAGTATCCCGCCAGCTGTAAGGCGGGGCGGTTGATGTCGGGCTGGGTAATCTTATTTTTCTCCAGATCCAGTTCAGGCGTCAGGTTCTCCAGCTTCATTTTCTCAATCAAACGGTTCAGGCTAACGGTGGCCATGTATCCCTCTTTTCCGCGGTCCCGGGCTTCCCGCAGTACCGCACCAGTCAGTTTATATGTTAATTACACTATAGCAGAGAATCCCCGGGCTGACAAGCCCCAGGGCGCTCCCGGAGCTATGGCCCTTTCACATAGTTGAAAGTGACGGACAGGCTCTCCACTTCTCCCAGGGTATCCGCATCCAGAAGACGAGGGGAGAGTTCCCGCCCATCGTCCTGACGGACTCTTGCCCCGCCGGACACCTGGGTGATCCAGGCGTTGTACAGATTGACCCGGGTGACATTCCCATCATCGCTGCATGTGTAGGGCTGCCCCTTTATTTCATAAGGCTGGCCATTGACCAGAATCTCCTGAATCTCCACATAGTAGCCGGGGAACAGTTTCTCACCGTTGGCAATGGCCAGGGCGCTGAACCCGGTGCTGAGAGCATGGCCGCCGCTGACTCCTGTGAAGTCCAGAGCCACCGTATAAGTGCCCTCCCCCGTGACCTCCACGTCCGTGGCCACAATGCCCGCCGACAGAGATTCAGGATTGTAGTTGTCACCCACACTGTACTGTACACTCCAGTCACTGCTGTTGAACATGATCCAGGCCATGGCTGTCCCGTCGTCTACCCCCGCGCCCTCCCGGGCATTGGCGAGGGCTTCCTCCATCTCCTCCCGGGCCTGGGCCGCAATATCCTCCCCGGATTGCCCGGCCTGGACCTTCAGGCTGTGGGCAGCGTACAGACCGGCCATCTCTTCATCAATGAGCGCGCAGTTGTCCCGGCTGTACAGATTATTGCAGTCCCACAGCACAGGACAGTAGCCATACAGATCGCAGTTGTTCAGAAAATTCCGCACATACTCCCCGGCGTTCTCCTTCAGCCCCCGCTCGGGGTCCTCAATCAGAACCCCATATTCACCGATAACCACGCCGTAGCCCTGCCTGGTAAAACGTTCCATCATGGCCAGGGTATCGTTCATGGCCTGATACTCCTGCCGGGTGCCCCATTTGGAAAGGCTGGTGTTGATGCAGTAGCCGCTGGGGTCATAGTAATGCACGGAGACCAGCAGTTTGTCCACCGCCGTATCTTCCGGCATCTTGTACCGACTGTCACAGGTGCCCCGGACGTCCGTACCGAAGCCTGCAATCAGCAGAAAGCGGCTGGCGTTATTGCCGCCGGTGGCCCGTATGGTGTCCACAAAAACCTGATTGATCCGATTGGTCTGCACATAACATTCTCCGTCCGATAATGTCCCGGAGTCCTGGGCAATGTCTGTGTCATTCAGCCGGAATCCCAGCTCTTCGTTGCCGGACTCAAAGATCACATAGTCGGAATAGTCCCGAAAGCGCTCCCCCACCTGGGTCCACATGGACTTATACAATTCCATGGCCCGGGATCTGGTTTCCTGGCTGGCGGAGCCGAACATACCCCACCATCCGCCGTCCCAGTGGTCATTGATAATCACATACATACCTGCGCTGCGGGCGTATCCCACGATCTCCTCCACCCGGTCCAGATAGGCGGGATCAATGGTATAATCGCCGGACTCAAAATCCATCATATTGGTCCAGGCCACAGGCAGACGCAGGGTGTCAAACCCCGCCGCTTTCATGCCCTCCAGCATCTCCCGGGTAGTCACGGGTTGACCCCAGAAGGTCTCGTACTGGGTGGGCCGGGCATCGGTGCCCAGATGGGCTCTGCCGTAGGCCTCCATGGTATTGCCCAGATTAATGCCGTTGCCCATAAGCCGGACCACCTCCAGGGCGGTAAGCTCCTCCCGCACTGCGCCGTCATCCTGCGCCGCCGCTTCCGATCCCCGGTTGTCTCCCTCTGCCAGGCTTCCCTCCGGCCCAGGGACTTCTTCGGACTCCTGTGAAGCATCCCCTTGCGCCGGACTTCCCTCCGGCCCCCGAGTGCCTCCCTCCGTCTCCGAAGCATCACCCTCCGCCGGGCTTTCCTCTGCCTCCGGAGCATCACCCTCCGCCGGGCTTCCTTCCGCCCCCGAGACCTCTCCGGCTGCCGGCTGCCCCGTCCGGGCAGGCCCGCCCTGGCTGCCGCAGGCTGCCAGCCCCAGCATGGCGGCCAACAGTACCGCCAAAGCCACTGTCCTTCTGCGCTTCCCTACATACATATCTACGCTTCCCTCCCCCTTTATTCACTAAGTATGATTTTGATCCGCAAAAAAGCGGCAAATCTCCTCCGCCACTTGCTGCGGAATCTCCGGTACCTGTATCAATTCTTCCACCGTTGCGGCCCTGATCTCCTCCAGCGATTTAAAATGCCGCATCAGCGCTTTACGCCGGGCAGGCCCCACGCCGGGAATCTCATCCAGCCGGGATTTTACCTGAGCCTTACTGCGCAGAGACCTGTGGTACTCAATGGCAAAGCGATGCGCCTCGTCCTGTATCCGGGTGATCAGCTTAAAGCCTTCGCTGCGGGTGTCGATAGGAATTTCCACATTATTATAATACAGGCCCCGGGTCCGGTGATTGTCGTCCTTCACCATGCCGCAGACCGGGATGTGAATCTGCAATTCCTCCAGCACGGACAGGGCAATGTTGACCTGCCCCCTGCCGCCGTCCATCAGCAGCAGATCCGGGAATTTGGTAAAGCTGCCATATGCCTGATCCAGATCCCGCGCCTCCAGTTCCCGGCTTTCCTCCAGCCCATGGACCAGACGCCGGGTCAATACTTCCTTCATACAGGCATAGTCATCCGGGCCCGCCACGGTCTTAATGCGGAATTTCCGATAATCACTGCGCTTGGGCTTTCCCTTCTCATACACTACCATGGACCCCACATTCTCAAAACCGCTGATATTGGATATATCAAAGGCTTCCATCCGATCCACGCAGTCCAGGCCCAGCCAGTCCGCAATCTCCTTCACAGCCCCGATGGTGCGCCCCTCTTCCCGCTTCAGCTTTTCCTTGTCCTGGCTCAGAATCAGTTTGGCATTCTGTGCCGCCAGTTCCACCAGCTTTTCCTTACTGCCGATTTTGGGCACCCGGATTCTTACTCTGGAACCCTTGCGATCCGACAACCACTTTTCCACCAATTCATTGTCCGTTATCTCATATTGCAGCATCAACTCCCGGGGAATAAAAGGAGTTCCCGCATAGAACTGCTTCACAAAATCCTCCAGAATCGCTTCCTTTTTCGCCCCCGACACATGTGTCATATAGTAGTGTTCCCTGCCGATCAGCTTGCCGTCCCGCACGAAAAACACCTGTACCACCGCATCCGTATCGTCTCGGTACAGGGCCACCACATCCTTGTCGTCCAGGGCGCTGTCCGTAATCTTCTGTTTCTGGGATACGGATTTCACGCTGGAATGCAGATCCCGGTAGCGGGCCGCCTCCTCAAAGTCCAGGCTTTCCGCTGCCTGCTTCATCTTTTCTTCCAGCTCCCTGAGAATCTTATTATAGTTGCCGTTCAAAAACTCCATGGCCCGGGCCAGCTGCTGCCGGTACTGTTCCCTGCTGATGTAGCCCTGGCAGGGGGCCATACACTGCTTGATATGATAATTCAGACAGGGACGGTCGCTACCGATGTCCCTGGGCAGACTGCGGTTGCAGGTGCGCAGGCAGAACAGCTTATTCAGCAGTTCAATGGTATCCTTCACTGCCGCCGCGCTGGTATAAGGACCATAATAGCGGGATTTGTCTTTCTTCATCTGCCGTGAAAAAAGAATGCGGGGATACTCTTCTCCCATGGTCACCTTGATATAGGGATAGGTCTTATCGTCCTTCAGCAGGGTGTTATACTTGGGGGAATGTTCCTTGATCAGGTTATTCTCCAGTACCAGGGCTTCCAGTTCCGAATCCGTCACAATATATTCAAAGCGGGCAATCAGCGTCACCATCTTGTCGATCATGGGCCCCCGGCCAATGTTATCCCGGAAGTAAGACCGCACGCGGTTATGCAGATTGACCGCTTTACCCACATACAGGATGCCGTCCCCGGCATCCCGCATGATATAGACCCCCGGCTTCCCGGGGAGTTTTTTCAGTTCTTCTTCAAAGTCAAAAGTCATGGCTTCCTCGCTAATCCCATTTGCCCGGCGTGCGTTACAGACTTCCGCCGGAGAAACGTCCTGTAGGTCCCGCAGGGGGCTGCTCCTCCTTTTGATCCGCTTCCCCGTCCGGAATCGAAGCGCTTCCACCATCCGTACTGTGGGCCGTCTCATCCGTAACAGTCACATCCACCCTGGGCTGATCTGAGATATTGCCTTCCGTGGCGTTTTCTGCCTCGCTTCCCTCGGTCCCGCTTTCCAGGGCATTTCCTGCCTCACTTCCGTCATTCCCGCTTTCCAGGGTGTCCTGGTCGCCGCTTTTATCCGTCTTATTCCCGGAAGACTGTCCTTCCTTCTCTTCTTCGGGCTCCGGCAGGCCTTTCTCCCGGCGGAAAATCTCCATAAATTCCTTGCCGGTGATGGTCTCTTTCTCAATCAGGTACTCGGCCAGCTTATCCATCAACTCTCTGTTTTCGCGAAGCAGTTCCTTTGCCTTCTCGTAACTCTCTTTCAGAATGGCCACCACTTCCGCGTCGATCTCCGCCTCTGTGGCATCGCTGCAGTTCAGCGTGGCACCGCTGTCCAGATACTTATTCTGCACGGCGGCCAGGCCGATCAGGCCGAATTTCTTGCTCATGCCGTATTCCGTCACCATGGCCTTGGCAATATTGGTGGCCTTCTCAATATCATTGGCCGCGCCTGTGGTAACGGTATCAAACACGATCTCCTCCGCCGCCCGACCGCCTACCAGGCTCACCAGCATATCCCGCAGTTCCGCCTCAGTGTTCAGATACTTTTCCTCCTCGGGTACATGCATCACATAGCCCAGCGCTCCCATGGTACGGGGCACAATGGTGATCTTCTGCACCGGCTCGGAATTCTTCTGCAAAGCGCTGATCAGCGCATGACCCACTTCATGGTAGGATACAATGCGCCGCTCCTCCTTGCTCATGATGCGGTCCTTCTTCTCCTTGCCCACCAGAACCTGTTCCACTGCGTTGAACAGATCTTTCTGGCACACAAACTCCCGATTTTCCTTCACTGCGTTGATGGCGGCTTCATTGATCATATTGGCCAGATCCGATCCCACTGCGCCGCTGGTGGCCAGAGCAATGGCGTCCAGATCCACCGTCTCATCCATCTTTACATCCTTGGCATGCACTTTCAGGATGTCCACCCTTCCCTTCAGGTCCGGCTTATCCACGATGATCCGGCGGTCAAAACGGCCGGGACGCAAAAGGGCCTTGTCCAGAATCTCCGGCCGGTTGGTGGCGGCCAGGATCAAAATACCCTTGGAACTGTCAAATCCGTCCATCTCGGACAACAACTGGTTCAGCGTCTGCTCCCGCTCCTCGTTGCCGCCGCCGTACTTGGAGTCACGGCTGCGTCCGATGGCATCGATCTCGTCTATGAAAATGATACAGGGGGCGTTCTTGGTGGCTTCCTTAAACAGATCGCGCACCCGGCTGGCTCCCACACCCACATACAATTCTATAAAATCGGAACCCGTCAGAGAGAAAAACGGCACATGGGCCTCTCCGGCAACCGCCTTGGCCAGCAGGGTTTTACCCGTGCCGGGAGGGCCCACCAGCAGCGCGCCCTTGGGCAGTCTGGCGCCGATCTTGGCATATCTGCCCGGATTGTGCAGGAAGTCCACCACTTCCACCAGAGATTCTTTGGCCTCGTCCTCTCCCGCCACATCCGCAAAGGTGACGCCGGTTTCCTTCTGTACATACACTTTCGCGTTGCTCTTGCCCACTCCCATGGGACCGCCGCTGCCGCCCATTCTCCGGAACAGGAAACCCAGCAGTATCCATATCAGCACCAGAGGCAGTACCAGCGTCATCAGAATCTGCATGATCCACTCGCCCACACTGGTGGATACGCCATAGACCTCCACCCCGTGTTCCAGGGCCCTCTGGGTCACGGTCTCCGTGTTCTCGATCTGCAGGGTCTGGTACTCAATCTTTATGGGCTTAAAGCTGTAAAGGTCATAGAGTTTGGGAGCGGACTCATCCACCACACCGTCCTTCAGCGTGAAACTGATGGTCTCGCCGCTGAGTTTCACGGACTCGATCTGATCCGCATTCATCCGTTCCACAAAGGTGGAATAAGGAACTTCCATCACATCGCCGCTTTTAGCGAAGAAAATCGTCCACAGCATGGCAAGGAAAAGAAGACTGGTCAGTATAAACGCCAGTATCATCATAATGCTGGGACGCTGGGGTTTCTGGTTATTGTTCTCGCCGCCGTTCCCGCCGGGTCCCGTATTGTTGCTGCCGCCTCCCGGGCCGCCGTTATTATAATTTTCCATATGATTATCCATAAGTCCCTTTCCTGACAATTTCAAAATTCCGCAGTTTTCCGTTATTTTATGCCATTTCATATGCATTCTATTATAAAGATTCCCAAAACATAAATCAATAGTCGATCTCTAAAAGATTTATAAAGATTTCAGATTGGTATATCTTGATTTTGCCGTTCATTTTTTGTAAAATGAAATGAGTTTGGTACTTATCATTCTTTAGATTTTGGGGAGGTATTATGGAACAAATGAGTAAAATCGGTTTCGATCATGACAAATATCTGAAAATGCAGTCCCAGAAGATCCGGGAGCGGATCGCTGCCTTTGGCGGCAAACTCTATCTGGAATTCGGCGGAAAGCTATTTGACGACTATCACGCTTCCAGGGTACTGCCCGGCTTTAAACCCGACAGCAAAATCGACATGCTAACGCAGCTTCGGGACCATGCCGAGATCGTCATCGTTATCAATGCAGCGGATATCGAAAAAAATAAGGTGCGTTCCGACCTGGGAATCACCTACGATGTGGATGTGCTGCGCCTGATAGATGCTTTCCGGGGCTATGGCCTGTATGTGGGCAGCGTGTGCCTGACCCGCTTCGCCGAGCAGCCCAGCGCCATCGCTTATCAGAAGAAGCTGGAATCCCTGGGCATGAAAGTGTACCGCCATTACTCCATCCCCGGCTACCCCTCCAATATCCCTCTCATTGTCAGCGACCAGGGTTATGGGCGCAACGAATATATCGAAACCTCCAGAGAACTGGTGGTGATCACCGCCCCCGGCCCGGGCAGCGGAAAGATGGCCACCTGCCTGTCCCAGTTATACCACGAGCATAAAAGGGGGATCCAGGCAGGATATGCCAAATACGAGACATTCCCCATCTGGAACCTGTCTCTGAAGCATCCCGTCAATCTGGCCTACGAAGCGGCCACCGCAGACCTGAACGATGTAAATATGATCGACCCCTTCCATCTGGACGCCTATGGAGAGACCACCATCAACTACAATCGGGATGTGGAAATCTTTCCGGTGCTGGGCGCCATGTTTGAAAAAATCATGAGACAGTCCCCCTACAAATCTCCCACCGACATGGGGGTCAACATGGCCGGATTATGTATTGTGGATGACGCGGCCTGCAGGGAAGCCTCCTGTCAGGAAATCATCCGCAGATATTTCAGCGCCCTGTGCGAAAAACGGCAGGGCAGCGCGGATGACGAGCAGATCCTGAAACTGGAGTTGTTGATGAAGCAGGCCGGCATCACAGTGGACGACCGTCCGGTGGTCAGCGCCGCCAAAGTGAAAGCGGCGGCCACGGACAAGCCCGCCGCCGCCATTCAGCTGCCGGACGGCCGGATCATCACGGGCAAGACCAGCGAACTTCTGGGGGCCTCCTCCGCCATGCTGCTGAATGCCCTGAAAGCCCTGGCCCATATACCCGATGAAGTGCAGCTGATGTCCCCCAGTACCATCGGCCCCATCCAGGAACTCAAAACGGCCCATCTGGGCAACCGCAATCCCCGTCTGCACACCGATGAGGTGTTGATCGCCCTGTCCATCTGCGCCTCCACGGACGATACGGCCCAGCAGGCCATCCGGCAGCTGCAGAACCTGCGGGGCTCCGAAGTACATTCCAGCGTGATTCTGTCCCAGGTGGACAGAAATGTACTGCGCAAGCTGGGGACAAACCTCACCTGCGAACCGGAGTATGAATCCGGCGGGCTGTATCATAACTAATGTAGATAAACGGATTTTACAGTTTTTTCAGATAATTCCCTTCCACATGCACGCCCTCATTCACCACAATAAATGCCTGGGGATCGTACTTATGGACTATGTTCTTAAGTTGATGCACTTCGTATTTAGACATCATGATGTAGAGGATATGGGACTCCTCGTGGGTATAAGCGCCCACGGTTTTCCATTTGGTGATACCCCGGCCCAGTTCGGAAAAAATCTCCCGCTCCAGTTCCAGGGAGCTGATCTTGGTGATCACATTCACCTCCACATTGATGTTCTGGGCGTGCAGCCTGTCTATGGCCACCGAATACACCGCCGCGTTAATCACGGAATACAGGGTTGTCTCCACATCAAAGAGGAACAAACAGGCACTGTACAGCACCAGGTTCATCATCAGATTGACCTTACCCACGCTGAAATCCTGCCGCCATTTCACCAGGATCACTCCCACAATATCCATACCGCCGCCGGAAGAACCCATGCGCAGCAATAATCCCACGCCTGCACCGCAGAGAATACCGCCGATGACACAGCTCAGCATGGTGTCTGTCACAATCCGGGTGACCGGGATCACGGACATGCCCACCGACATTACTGTCACGCATATCAAAGTCTTGAACAGGAACTTCTTTCCCATCTTGCGATATCCAATAACAAAAATCGGTATATTGATAATATAGTAGATGATACCCGCTATATCCACATTACCCATGGGCAAGCCCATATAATCCACCAGCAGCGTCCGCACCACCTGGCACAGACCCATAATGCCGCTGCTGTACAGGCCCGAGGGCACGATAAACAGATTGGTCCCCAGAGCGTAGATGGCTGCCCCTGCCACGGCCAGCAAAGTGCGCCTGCTCTCGTAAGCCAGCAGGCGCTTGTCCTCAAATATTTTCATTCTTATGGCTCCCCGTCAGATATAGGCCTTGATCTTCTCCTCCAGGTCCGCCGCGGACATACCTCCCACATAGGTGGCTGCAGGCTGTCCGTTCTGGAAAAAGATAAAAGTGGGGATGTTCCTCACATGATATCTGTCGGAAATCTCCATGGCCTCGTCCACATTCAGCTTGCCGATCTTGATCTGTCCCGCGTACTTCTCAGCCATGCGCTCCACCAGCGGAGCCATCATCTTGCAGGGGCCGCACCACTCCGCGTAAAAATCCACCAGCACCGTGCCCGGGGCCTGCAATACCTCTGTGTCAAAATTTTCTGCTGTAAACATCATTTTTCTGTCCTCCTGTTTTATATTTTTATTTTTTAAATCATATGCCGGTAGTTTATTTTTCCCGATATATGATATATTTATTGATGGGATTTCCCTGCGCGGAAAATTTTTCCTCATACTCCGTCATCACATTGCCTTGCATCAAATCCCTGTCGCCGTGCAGATCATAGCTGACTGCCCTGGCTTTCCAGCCGGCGGGAGCCAGTTCTTCCACCGCAAAGTCAAACAACTGCCGGTTGTCAGTCTTAAATTCCAGTTCTCCCCCATCCTTCAGGATCCTGTCATATCTGGCCAAAAACTGCCGGGAGGGAAGCCTTCGCCCGGCATGTCTGTCCTTGGGCCAGGGGTCGGAGAAATTCAGGTAGATGCGTTCCACCTCTCCCGGAGCGAATACCTCCGTAATCTCCTCCGCATCCATGCGGATAAATTTCAGATTGGGCAGTTCTTCCTCCTCCATCTTCTGGATGGCCCGGAGCAGCACGCTGGAATATTTTTCAATTCCCACATAATTGATCTCCGGGTGCAGACGGGCCATGGTATGAAGGAATTTTCCCTTTCCCATGCCGATCTCAATGTGAACCGGGCGGCTGTTGCCAAAAATCTCCCGCCATTTTCCCCGGCATTCCTTTTCTTCATGCACCACATAGGCGCTGGCGGCAATCACTTCCCGGGAACCGGTTATATTTCGTAAACGCATACTTGCTCCTCCTTCCCGCGGGTCCGTCAACCGTCGTCCCGCCTGTCGTAATAAATCTGCTCCTCCTGCGGTTCCTCCGATCTGCGGAAGTCCGGCTCCGGGTGGACGCCCAGCTTCCTGCGGATTTGCCTGCGGCGGGCCTCCTTCACCTCCTGGCGGTGCAGTTGGCGGAAACTTACGCCCGGTCTCTCCTCCTGGCCACGGCGGGCCTGTCTGCGGCGGGCCTCCTTCACCTCCTGGTCATGAAGCCTGCGGTAGCCGGGCTGCGTCCTCTCGTCCTCCTCCCGGCGAAGCTGCCTGCGGCGGGCTTCCTTCACCTCCTGGCGGTGCAGCCGGATATAACTCAATCCCGGCCTGTCGTCCTCCTCCCGGCGGACCTGTCTGCGGCGGGCCTCCTTCACCTCCTGGCGGTGCAGCCGGATATAACTCATTTCCGGCCTGTCGTCCTCTGTCCGGCGGGCCTGCCTGCGGCGGGCCTCCCTTACCTCCCGGCGATGCAGCCGGATGGTATCCGTCTCCGCCTCCTCGCTCTCCTCCCGCCTGAGAGACCTGCGGCGGGCCTCTTTCAACTGCTTCCTGCGTATCTGGCTCTCGCTTTTCTCCTGGCTTTCCTCATATTCCGTAGGGTGATGCCTGCGCCGGTCTTTCACCCAGTTTCGGCGGGTATTGGAACGCCGCGCGGGAAAATGGTATTCCTTCAAAAAACGCCTCAGCCCCCAGACAGCCAACACCGCCGTCGCCAGAATCCCCACCCACATCAGCACTTTTTTCACATTGACGAACACAAAGGCCGGGGCTTTCCCTTCTTCATCCAACGGGGCTTCTCCCTGCAGACCGTTCTCAAAACTGTACCCCAGATCCTGATGTTCCGCCAGATCCACGGACACGCTTCCCAGGTCCACGCCCTGATAGCTGTAATGTATGATGGCAGCCTGCCCCTGGTCCACCGTGTCATAGCGTATGACGGAGGATGTATCCGCAAAGTCCAGCGTCCTGGGCAGCACGATGCAATCCTCCTTATTCAGAGACAGCAGGGGTTTTGAACTGCCGAATATATCATGTTCCCCATAGAAAAAGCCTGTGCTGCCGATGTCGTATTTTGTCTCCACCTGGGACACATTGACTTTGGCAAAGTTGCTGAAACCATAGTTAAACAGGGCGATGGTATCCTCATAATGAGCCGGGGATTCATCCTTCAGCACCACACAGATCAGCTTCATGCCGTCCCGTTCCGCGCAGGACACCACACTGTAGCGGGCCGCATCGGTATAGCCGGTCTTGACTCCCACCAGACCTTCATAGGCATAAGACCTGCCCGGCAGCAATTCCATTTTGGAATTCTCCAGCTTTTCATAGGGCATATGATCGTTGGGCAGAATGTGCAGCCTGGGAGTAAGGCTGATCCTGCACAGCATCTCATTGGCAAAAAAAGCCTTGCCGATCATGGCAAGATCATAGGCCGAGGTATAGTGGTTTTCGTCCGGCAGTCCATTGGGATTGGCAAAATGAGAATCCACACATCCCAGCTCCGCCGCCCGGGCGTTCATAATCTCCGAGAAATCCTGCCAGCTGCCGCCGCTGATATGTTCTGCCACCGCAAAGGACACCTCATTGGCGGAGCGGATCAAAATGGCATTCAGACAGTCCTCCATGGTAAGCTGCTGCCCCACATCCATGGCGATGTGATTGCTGTCCCGGGGTGTGTCAAAAACGGCTTCCCTGGAAAAAGTGACCCACTCGTCCAGGGAACATTGTTCCGACGCGATCAGGGTGGTCAGAATCTTGGTGGTGCTGGCCGGGTACTGTCTGGCGTGTATGTTCTTGGCATACAGAACGGCGCCTGTCTCCGCCTCTATCAGAATGGCCGATTCCGCCGTGACCACGGGACCCGCGGGCCAGCCCGGAATCTCATTGCTCTCCACGGTCATTTCCTGCTGATCCCGGATGCGCTCTTCCAGGGTCTGCGCCCGGACATCGAGCCCCTGCAGTCCTTGGCAAAGCAGGATCAGAGCAGCCAGCCAGATGCGGAAGCGCCGGAACCCGACGGCTGTTGAAGTTCGCGATCTGTTCATGAAATACTTCCTCTCGTTGGACCCGCCTTATCCGGCCCCTTCCCCGCTGTCTTTCGGGAATGGCTATGCATCTTGCGGGCATGGTCCCGGCGTTCAACCAGCTTTTCCATATCCTCGGGAGAGATAAAGCGGCTGGTCTTTACCACATACACCTTACCGTCCTCCGTCTTGCGGATCCGGGTCTTGCATTTCAGGAAACCATGCTTGTCACAATAAGCCACACAGTAGTAATGCCGTCCGTTGGGAGAGAACCATTTCACCTTTTTACGCAGGTTCCGGCGGCACAGATAGCATTTGCTGGAACTCACCTCCCGGTCCGCCAGGGCTGCCGTCTTGTCCGGGAAGGTCCGGGATATATACTTGAAATAGGTGTCAAACTGCACCTTGATCTCCTCCTCCCGGCAGAGGGGAGGATTGAACACATCGTAGGATACATTTTTCAGTACTTCCGGGTCCCGGATGGCCGCCAGCACCCTGGCAGTGTAATAGGCATCGCTGAAAGCCCTGTGGAAAGGAATGTCCTTCTTAATCTCCAGATAGTCCACCGCCCATTCCAGCGCCCTCCTGCTCTTGCGGTCTTCATAGGCGATGCTGAACAGTTTCTGCACGTCCAGAAAGGCGATGGGCCCTCTGGACAGGGGAGCCATGCCATAATACCGCAGATTGCGCTGCAGTTCCGTCAGATCCAGAGGCCCCCAGGTGCAAAAGATATAGTCCTCCCCACACCAACGCAGGAAGTCCTCCACCACCTGGGTGAAGGGCTTCCCCCGCTCCAGTTCTTCCATGCGCATGTGAATCAGCTTGCTGGTGATCCTGTGCATACGCCGATAAACCGTGGGGCGGATCAACTGGCTGAACTCACTGACCATGACCCGCTCCTGATTCAATTTGATGGCACCGATCTCTATGATCTCAAAGGGCAGTTTTGCCGCTTCCGGCTCCTGCCCCGTGCTGCTTTGATTCCACTCCAGATCCAGAATAATATAATTCACTTTGCTCTCCCACAGTCTCCCTGCTTATAATTCCCGCATTCTCCGCTCAAGACATGCATGTCCGCTGCGGACATTATAACACATTCGGAACGATTCGGGAAGAGCCAGTTATCTCACTTCGATGTCGCCGCTGCCCGTAGTCAGGTTTACTTGGCAGGTGCCGCTGCCATAGGAAACACAGTGACTGCGGCCGGAAGCTTCCTGTCCTCGTATGCGCATATCTCCGCTGCCGGTGCGGGCCACGATGGAGGCCCCCTCCACATGTCCCAGATTCAGGCGGATCTCACCGCTGCCTGCCACCATACGAACCTGTCTTGCTCTGGAACCCGCCTCCAACTCAATATCGCCGCTGCCCGTCTTTATATCCATGGATTCCGTATCCGCCTGCAGTCTCAACTCCCCGCTGCCGGTTTCCCCGCGCAGCTCCACACCCTGAAAACCGCGAAGACAGATATCGCCGCTGCCGGAGCGCAGGGCAGCTCTGTCGGATTCTGTATTCCGCAGTTCCGCTTCTCCGCTGGAAGTCTGTACTTTCAACTCTCCCGCATTCAGCCCGTTGCCGTTTATATCTCCGCTGGCAGCGCTCAGACAGATCTTCGCGCCGGATATGTCCCGGGCTTCCAGAGTCCCGCTGGCGGTATGAAGTTCGATCTCCGTCTCCTCATGAACGGCCAGGGACAGATCGGACACCTGCTGGTCGCCGCTCTGGGTCCTGGCAAGCAGCTTCCGACAGACGACGCCCTGAATCTGCAGATCCCCGCTGGTACACTGGGTCTCCAGTTCCTGCGTCTCCAACTCCCTCACCTTCAGATCCCCGCTGGTACTGCTCAGTCTTATAAGGGGAATACCGGCCGGAATTTGCACATCCAAGTCAATACTCCCTGCCGAGGACCAATTTGTGAAATTGGCAAACATGGACACCACATCCCACAGGGATTCACCGGTCTCCGCTTCCCTGCGCTCCTTTACTCCTGCGTAGAATACGCCGTCCTCCTCGTACTGATAAAAATGATAGCGCAGTTTCAGAGCCTTGTTGCCATTGTTTTCATATGAGATTCGGATCTGGTCGTCCGGCGAGGCTGAGACATTCATATCCGCCAGCAGGCCGTCTATCACCACGGCCCGGTACAACTGCCGATAGCTGTTGCTCTGGTTGGCCTGGCTCTCCACGGCCTCCAGTTCCTGCTTCAGATCCTCCTGGGAAAATTCCTGCAGCATATCCTCTATATTCCCCAGTTCCGCTATGATCTCCTCCTCGGAGCGCCCTTCCGCCAGACCCTCCGCAAAATGCTGCTCATAGTCCTCCAGTATTTCTGTCTCCAATGCCTTGTTATAATATTGTAGTCTCTCCCGCAGCGCTTCCATATATTCCGCTTTATTCATTTTGACTCCTTTCCGCATTTTCTGCCCAAAAATGATTGATTATTCACCTGTTTACCAGCCGGTTCACTGCCGTCCGAAACTGCTCCCACTCCTGCAGCATGGCCTGCTGATACTCCCTGCCCTTCCGGGTCAGCTGGTAATACTTTCGGGCCGGACCCGACTCCGACTCCACCAGATAAGTGGTCACATAGGCCTCTTCCTTGAGCCTGCGCAGAATCGGATACAGAGTTCCGCTGGCAATGGACATTTCTTCCGAAATCCGTTCCGTCAGTTCGTAGCCATACTTGTCACCGCTCACCAGCTGGGACAGCACGCACAATTCCAGAGCCCCTTTCTTCAACTGTGTGTTCATGGTATACCTCCTTTCTTTGATTCGGTCCCGCATATCCCATCCTCCACAGGATCGCGGCTCTCCAGGAATATGTTGATTTAAGTAATTTACATATTCATAATAGCTTGTTTTATATGGTTAATTGTATCACATGCTATTATTTAATGCATTATACCCTGGTAAAAAAAAGACTGTCCTTCAAAATACACAATATCCTGCCCGGGCCTGCTGCCTTCCCTTTGTTCCCTTCTCTTCTTAATTTAAACAGCTTTAACATCTCTCCTTCCTCCCTATTTCCATGTTACTCTCTTTATGTAGAAGAGTATATCACAAGCTATTCTACATTACAATATACCAGATGCTATTTTTACAAAAAAATACAGGCAGACTCCCCGAAGGAACTCCTGCCTATATTTTCATACTGTATTTGGCGGTTCGATTAATCAAAGGGAAACAGGTTTTGCAGCCAGGTCTGGGCCAGGCCCACCCATCCGGCGCATTCCGGCTGAACACAGCGGCCGTCCGAGGTCTGGGTAAGAGCCGTAGCCAGTGCCAGGCCATGGCATCCCCTGGGATACATGTGGAACTCTCCGGGGATGCCTGCCCGCCGCAGAGCCTCCATAAGCAGCAGGGAATTCTCCACGGGAACCGCCTGGTCCTGATAGGTATGCCATACAAAGGTGGGCGGCATGTCATCGCAGACCTGGCGCTCCAGGGAAAGCCTCTCCAGCAGTTCCTCTCTGTCCGGCAAATCCCCGATCAGATTCTCAAAGGAACCCCTGTGGGCAAATTCCCCGGAGGTGATCACCGGATAGCAGAGCAGCAGACCGCCGGGCCGCAGCATCCGCCGGGCCGGATCCCTCTCCGTGATACCCGCCATCTCCCGCAGCCAGTCCCGGTTCCAGAACATGGCATAACTGGCGGCCAGATGTCCTCCGGCGGAGCAACCCTGGATCACCAGTCGGTCCGCCGCCACATGCCACTGCTTCGCGTGCTCCTGGATTAACATCACGCCGGCAGCCAGTTCCAGCAGCGCCGTAGGAAAACGGGCGGGAGCACAGGAATACCGCAGCACCGCCGCATGGTATCCCATGGCCAGGAACTGCAGCGCCATGGGTTCCGCTTCCCGGTCGGAAGTACGTCCGTAGCCGCCGCCGGGACAGAGCAGTACCAGGGGCCGCTCCCGCACTGCCAAATCCTCGGAATAATCCTGTATATAGGTCACCAGACGGGCGCCGGGAAGGGATCCCTCCACCCGCAGCGGAAAAATTTCATGCAGCATGATTGCTTCCTCTCTCTTCCAAGTATTTAATATGCCTTCCCCCAGTACACCATCTTCTTAGCCGTTTTTCCGCAGCACACACAGGTATCGGACAAATGCTCCTGTTCAAAAGGCATGCAGCGGCTGGTGACGCTCATCTTTTCCTTGATCAGATCCTCACAGGCCTGATCCCCGCACCACATGGCCTTGACAAAGCCTGCTTTCTCCGCAAATATCCTCTGGAATTCCTCAAAATCCCTGGCTTCGTAGGTGTGGGTGTCCCGGTGAACCCTGGCTCTCTCCAGCATTTCCCGCTGTATGGTATCCAACAGTTCTCCGGCTTTTTCCTCCAGTTCGTCCAGCGCCACCTCCAGTTTCTCCCTGGTGTCCCGGCGGCAGAGCACACATTTCCCGGCCTCGATGTCCTTGGGGCCGATTTCCACCCGGATGGGATATCCCCGCATCTCGGCTTCGGCAAACTTATAGCCGGGGGTTTTATCCGTGTCGTCCACCTTCACCCGGAAATTCCCTTTCAGACGGCCGCGCAGTTCGTAAGCCTTTTCCAGCACGCCTTCTTTTTTCTGCTGGATGGGCACGATGCAGATCTGGATGGGAGCCACCCGGGGAGGCATCACCAGTCCCTCATTGTCTCCATGAGCCATGATGATGGCCCCGATCAGGCGGGTGCTCAGGCCCCAGGAAGTCTGGTGTACATATTTCAGGGTATTGTCCCTGTCCGCAAACTGAATCTCAAAAGCATGGGCAAAGCCGTCCCCGAAATTGTGGCTGGTGCCGGACTGCAATGCCTTACCGTCGTGCATCAGGGCTTCAATGGTATAGGTGGCTACCGCTCCGGCAAATTTCTCTTTGTCGGTCTTTTGGCCCTTGATCACGGGAATGGCCAGTACTTCCTCGCAGAAATCCGCATACAGGTTCAGCATCTGGATGGTTCTCTCCTCCGCCTCCTGGGCCGTGGCATGAGCCGTATGCCCTTCCTGCCACAAAAATTCCCGGGAGCGCAGGAAAGGTCTGGTCTCCTTCTCCCAGCGCACCACAGAGCACCACTGGTTATAAACCCGGGGCAGATCCCTGTAAGAATGAATATCGTTTTTATAGAAATCACAGAACAAAGTCTCCGAGGTAGGACGCACACACAAACGCTCCTGCAGAGGCTGCAGACCGCCGTGGGTCACCCAGGCCACCTCCGGCGCGAAGCCTTCCACATGATCCTTCTCTTTCTGAAGCAGAGATTCGGGAATAAACATGGGCAGATATACGTTCTGCACTCCCGCCTCCTTGAAACGGATGTCCAGCTGCTGTTGAATCAATTCCCACACCGCATAGCCCGCAGGCTTGATCACCATGCATCCCTTGACGCTGGTATAGTCGATGAGTTCCGCTTTCTTCACCACGTCTGTGTACCACTGAGCGAAATCTTCCTCCATGGAAGTAATCGCTTCCACCATTTTCTTGTCTGCCATACTTCTGTCTCCTTATCCTGAATTTATGCCGCGGCCTGCAAGCAAAAGAGGGTGGCACGCCGCAGTTTCCATCCCCTGTCAGGGACCGAATACTCGGCGGTACCACCCTCATTAACGCAGGGCTTACAGGGAAAATTCCCCGCATGTCCCGCATTCTGCTTCTCCTGCCGCTAACGCCGGCGCTACGCTGTATTTCCCCGGCCTCGGAAGCTCCGCCTGGCAGCAGTGCCGACACAGTCGCAAGCGCTCTGCTCCACTGCGGGCATTCCGCAGGGACGCAGATCCTCGCCATTCCCCAGCGTCCACACATCCGGGTTCATACAGGACTCCGGGGCAGGTTCCGGCAGCTTCCCATAAAAGCCTCGCACCATCGGCTTTCTCTCTGCAATGCTCCTCTGCCGTACTAATCCCCTTCTCCGTCTGTCTCCTATTTCGGACTGCCCGTTCCCCGAAAGCCCCGCGTCCCGGCCGTCCGTTTATTTGACACGATTGTAGTGCATACGGATATGTTTGTCAAGTCTTAATTGTCTTTTTTTAATCCTTTTTTCCACTCAAAAGCAGATCCGGCTGCCTCCTGCCCAGGTCTCCCCCGGCATAACTGTCTGGATATGGGGACGCTCCTTCAGTTCCCCCTCATACCCGGCAAAATCACAGATGCCGTACCAGGGTTCCAGACAGACATAACCTGCGCCGCTGTCCGGATGGCTCCAGATCCCCCACACCGGCGCGTCGCACTCCACCCGTGCGTATTCCCGGCCCTCCGGGTCGCACAGCCCCACCGCCGTAATGCCCTCCCGGTCAAATATCAGGGCGTCCCCGGCAAACAATTCCTCTGTAATGGCAAAACTGCTGTTTTCCGGCAATATGGGAAGCAATTCCTCCGTGATGAGACCTTTGTGGTTGACCCGGAGGCTGTACAATTCCCCATTGGGATCCACACCGTGGAGTTTGACCCGCTGGCCCACCCTGCTGCCGCTTTTCCCCTCTTCCGCGGGCGGGCAGGCGAATGCGGCATGACCTCCCAGGGAGAAGTACATGGCCCCTTCCCCGGTATTTTTTACCCGCCATTCTTCCCGGATTCCGTCCTCCTGCAGCATATAGGCGATCTCCAGCACAAAGGAAAAAGGATAGATTGCCCGGGTGGCCTCCGTGTCCCGGAACCTAAAGCAGATGGCCTCCCGGGTCTGCTCCGCCGCCTCATACTCCACCCGCTGGCCAAAGCCGTGCTTATCGGCCGGATACGTCTTCCCCTCATGGATAAAACGCTCTTTTTCCAGCTTCCCGATAAAGGGAAACAGGAAAGGCGATGTCTTGCCCCAGTAAGCGGGATCACCGCTCCACATATGCTCCAGCCCCTGTTCCTTGTCCCACACGGACTTGATCTCCGCGCCCATACTCTCCAGAACCACCCTGAATCTGTCATTTTCCAGTATATACTTCATAACCGCCTCCTTTTCCCGTGCCGCGGGTCCTGTCTCACTCCGGGGCCGTAAAGTCCCGCCTTCTCCAAAAGCTGTATATTTTTATATTGTATCATATGTTTGTCCAAAAGAAAAGTTTTAAAAGTTTTTCTTGACCGTTACCTTACGTCATCCTGTATGATAGAAACACAGATATCTGACAGCACTTTGCATCGATGCCCCTTATCAAACCTGTCTGCCTGCAGAATGCAGGCAGAGCCAAAATGAGGAGGATATGTATAATGGACGACAAATACTACACCGCAGGGGAGATCGCCCGGATCGCAGGGGTTTCTCTGCGCACCATTCGCTACTATGACGCCAAGGGGCTGCTGCCCCCGGTATCCCATTCGGATACAGGTTACCGCCGCTATGACAAGGGGTCCCTTTCCCTGCTTCAGCGGATTCTGATGCTGAAATATCTGGGGTTCTCTCTGGAAGAGATTCAGAAGCTGGTGGCCGCCCAGGAGGCGGACGACCTGGATCAGGAAGCCATTCTGGACCATCAGAAGAAGCTGTTGCTGGAACGCCGGCAGCAGCTTGAACAACTGATTTCCACCATTGAACTGGCACAGAAAAGTCCCCGGGAGGACAAATGGCAGATTCTGGTACGCTGTCTGAATCTGCTGACCAGCGAAGAAAAAGTCCTGGAACAATATCAAAACCCTGACAATCTGCAGCACCGCATCAATATTCACACCTATTCCACCAGTTCCCAGGGATGGATGGACTGGGTCTATGAACGACTGGCTCTGGAGCCGGGAGAGACCGTACTGGAACTGGGCTGCGGTACAGGGCTGCTCTGGATGGAGCGCCCTCATCTGCTGCCGGAGGGGCTGCAGTTGACTCTGACTGACCGCTCCCGGGAAATGCTGGAGCAGACCCGCCAAAATCTGGCTCCCCATGAATCGGAACTGGCCTCCCGGGGAGTCCGAATTACCTACCGGGTGTTGGACGCCAACGCCCTGGAACTGCCTGCGGCCTCCTATGACCGCATCATCGCCAACCATATGCTGTACCATGTGGAGCGCCGGGAGTCCTGCCTGTCCGCCATTGCCCGGGCGCTGAAGCCGGAGGGCACTTTCTACTGTTCCACCGTGGGAGACAGCCACATGCAGGAACTGCACCAACTGGTCACGGCTTTCGATCCCCGAATAGACATGCCTTTTCTGAGCCTGACCGGAGGATTTCATCTGGAGAACGCAAAGCCCCAACTGCTCAGACATTTCACCCGGGTGGAGCGCCAGGATCAGGACAATGATCTGATCGTGGATGATCCCCAGGTCATCTACGACTACATCCGCTCCTACCCGGGCAATGCCTCCCTGATCCTGGAGCAGCGGGGCCGGGAACTGCTGTCCCTGATCAGAGACAAATTGGAGCAGGAAGGCGCCATGTTTATCCGCAAGTCCACCGGTATTTTTATCTGCCGGCACTGACGGGGTCCTTTCCTATTCCAAACAATACCATGCTTTTTCGTCATAACGCCATAATTGAAAGGACTGTCGCAAAATGCAGCGACAGCCCTTTTCCTTCTTTTTCCCTCTATTGTGTCAAATCCAAATGTTGTACAGTGCCTACGTTGCCGTTTTCATAGAGAAAGATGCCCGTGCTGCGGAGGTAACCATTGTCCCGCCCTCCGCTGCCCTTCAGCGTGAAATCCGTAGCCGTATTCTGCAGGCAGATGGCCCCCACCCCTTTTTCTTTCAGGGTGTACAGACTGTCCGTGCCGTCCGGATTCTTACACCAGATTTTAAGTTTGGACCATATGCTGTCATTCTCATCGATCCATCCATTGCCGTCCTCATCGTAAGCCGCCAGATCCCGAAAACCGCTGCCGCTTTGGGGACCGAAGAGTTCGCTGCCATCGTTGATTACTCCGTCTCCGTTTTTATCCAACGCCAGATATCCGCTGCCGGCCCCCAGCATGGACACATGATCCTCCTTGCCGTCTCCGTCGATGTCAAACAGGAACTTCTGATCTTCCAGAGAAGCCGTATCCCCGTCAAAATTAATCACCAGCGGATCACAGGTTTTCTGCAGGGCTGCCAGATTTATCTCCCGCCGGTATACCTGGGTAAAACTTCTGCTCATGGCCAGGTTCACATTGAAATTGATCTCCCTTCCGTCTTCCGTGCGCACTGTGCCGACGGAAGAGAACAGCGTATTTTCCTGTTCATGATAATACTCCTCTGTTCCAAAGGACAGCACCTTCATATTAAAAGGCTGCAGCTGCAGCGTGGCACTGCCTCCCTGGCTCCCCTGTCCGGCATCCTCCGCCTCTCCCATAAACTCGCGGGTTCTGTCATCCCCGAAGAGCAGCATAAAGATGTATCGCATGGTGTAACTGCGCAGCTTTCCCACCGCGTTTTCGGAACTGCTGCGCAGTTGTACCCGGCCCGTCCGCATACGTTCCACCTGCTCCCGCAGATCGGAGACGCCGCCATTGCCCTTCCCCTGAGCGGTCTGCTCTTTCATATTACCCGTTCCCAACTGCTGCCCGGCCACACCCGCGCCGGTATTCATCCCGCCCTGCACATAATCCTTTAGCGCAAAGCGGCTGTAACTTGTCCTTGAAGCCTTATAGCTTCTGGCGGAATCCATTCCTATCGCACTTGATTCAATTCGCAAACGCCCCTCATTTCCAGTACACTTCTCTGCCCGCACTTCCCTGATTCCCGCCCGGCATGCGCTTGCCGGTGATGCGCCTTACCCCTCCAGCAATCGGATTATGGAATGATCCGTATTCCGCGATGTCAGGTGTATCCGCGCATAGGCAAAAAAAGGACGGCATGACGCAGGGATCTCCTTATCCCCATAACAGTACCATCCGTGGTGACTATATGTTTATTTACAAATGCTTTGGCCATCAGCGTTTGTGTTACAATACTTATCGTCACCCCATATGAATAATTTACCTTTGGGTCTGCTTTTCGGCAGTAAATGCACAAAACGACTATTGACAACAATCGGAAGGCGCAAAACGGCATAAAAAAAGTGATGCATGGATTCATGCGTCACTGGAGAAAAAAGGCGGTATGCGGAATCCCGGCTTATGGGAAATTCCTAATTGTAACAGAGAGCGCGAGACGGGAATCGAACCCTTCCCCGTTTTCCAGTATTTTCCAGTATAGATAAAAGGTGATGCCAGAAGGGAAAACGGCCCGCCGGGACCCGTGCGCTATTGCGCCGGGCGGCGGCGCCGCTTGGCACTCATAAAGGCTTTCTGGAGAAGGTTGGAGGGCCAGTATTACCCTCCAACCTCTGTAGTCGGTAGCTGATGCTTAGAAAACTGCAAATTTACAGTATTTTTTCGGCTACATAAGGCTTTATAACTTCTGTAGTTGTATCTAATTGAAAGGAAGGTGTAGTTTAATGTCTGATGCTAAAAATCCACAATCTCGGAAGTGGCTTCTTACATGCAATAATCCTGATGAACATGGATTTACACACGATAAAATAATATCACAGTTGGGCAAAATGAAATCTCTAACATATTGGTGTCTTTCATATGAAACAGGAGTTGAGGGAACGTATCATGTTCATATATTTATTTATAGTCCAAGTCCTATTAAAGCATCGACTATTGCTAATCGGTTTAATGGGATTCATCGTGATATAGTAAACGGAACATGCGTTCAAAATCGTGAATATGTTTTTAAAGAAGGTAAATGGCTTAATACTGAAAAAGGGACTACGAATCATCGTGAAACTCATGAGGAATGGGGGGATATTCCGATTGAACGTCCCGGTGCAAGAAATGATCTGGTTGATCTTTATGACATGATTAAAGATGGTATGAGTAATTATCAGATTTTGGAATCATGTCCTAAATATATAAACAATATTGATAAATTAGATCGTGTGCGGCAAACGATTTTAGAAGAAAAGTATAAAAATGAATGGAGGAATCTTGAAGTAGTTTATGTTTGGGGAGTTACGGGATCAGGAAAGACACGTGGAATAATGGATAAATACGGGTATAGTAATGTGTATCGTGTTACTGATTATGCGCATCCGTTTGATGCGTATAATTCGGAAGATGTGATTGTATTTGAAGAATTTCGTTCGTGTTTGTATATTGATGATATGCTTAAATATTTAGATGGCTATCCCGTAAAATTTCCGGCTAGGTACGCCAATAAACAAGCATGTTTTACAAAGGTTTTTATTGTTACAAATATAGATTTAAGGCGACAATATCCGAATGTTCAAAAAGATGAACCAATGACTTGGCAAGCATTTTTGCGTAGGATACATAGGGTAAAGGTTTATAACGATGGAGAAATTTTAGAACTTGATACAAAAGCGTATTTGTCTGATTTTTTCCCGTTTTTTGGTGATTCTCCGTTTAAAGGTAATGATGAAAAAGACAAAAAGGACGGTAAATGGGTTCAAATGAAAATTGATAAGGAGGATAAGTTTGAATGAATACATATAAAAAACAGCGTGGATATGAAAATTTGCAAAAGGCTTTTTATGGCGGTGTAGGCCGTTATGGTATTTCTGAGATAAAGCCAGTAGATATAATGTGTAATGATTGGATAGGTTTTAATTGTGTTAAGACGTGCAAGAATTTTGAGGAAAATGGTGTTCATTTTTTTCTTGATGATTATCAATTTAACAGGGTTTGGAGTCATCCAGATTCATATATAAATTTGTTAAAAAAATTTAAGGTAGTTTGTACGCCAGATTTTTCTACATATACGGATTTTCCGCTTGCTTTGCAGATTTATAATCATTATCGTAAACATTGGCTTGGAGCATATTGGCAGAGTTTAGGATTATCTGTTGTTCCTACTATTAGTTGGTCTGATCACAATAGTTTTAATTTTTGTTTTGACGGGGAACCTAAAGGTGGATGTGTTGCTGTTTCTTCTGTAGGTACTCAGGTTTCTTCAAAATCTCGTTTACTTTTTTTAAATGGTTATGAAGAAATGTTGCAACGATTGCGTCCTATTCGTATATTTTTTTATGGAGGAATGCCTAGTGGTTGTTTGGAATTGAGTTCTGGGATAGATATTTTGAATATAATTCCTTTTTATAGTAAGTGGAGGGCGCAGGGTGGTCGTGGTTCTGATTCGGATTTTTTATTTAGTGACGACATTTCTCCTTTTTTGCAACTGTTTCCTGGACAATCTGCTTCTGAATTTGCTTCTAATATACGGGATGCAATAGGATTACAAGGTAAGCCTTATTCTGTTGCAGATTCTATTTCTTTATCTAATTATGAAAGGGGGGATGGAATAGGATTTTCGTCTAATTGCACAAGGGTTGTCGTAGCATATGAACTTCGTCGTCGTGGATTTTGTGTTACTGCTCTTCCGTCTTATTCGGGTGATAAATGGCAGGGTATAGGTGTAAGAGGTATTAAACATGCTGATCGTTGGCGCGGTGCATTTAGACATGCCAAAACTATTAATGTTGGTTCTGACAATGTTTTTGGCACTGTTAATAATATTAAACAATTTATGCGACAATATGGCCCCGGTTCTCGTGCGGTTGTAAATGTTCACTTTTCGGATAAGAATATGAATCATGTTTTTAATGTTGAAAATGTGGGAGGGCATGTATACTTTTTGGAAGCGCAACATGGGTTTAAACATTCAAAAGATTCTTTAGAAAAATTTTTTGATGGAGTATCTTTAAGTGATACGTCTTTAACCCGGACTGATCATTTGCGTATAAGTGTTCGTGCTAGAGAATTTGTACGACAGGGTAAGAGGTAACTGCTACATAAATGGGGTTTTGATAAGGATTTTGCTGATTTTATTTGATGGTAAACTTTTGAATTCATAAAATAATTGTAAAGGAGCGTGAATATTGTATGGATGAGTTTTTGTATTATTGTTTTCGTATGTGTTTTGCTAATTTTATGTGTTTTTTTGTTTTATATTTTTTGTCTCATGTTTTATTGCCTTATTCTGGAGATCGTTTTAGAAAACATTTGATCATTAATTATATTGTGGTTACAATAATTTTCATTGTTATCTTTTTTTATATATTTGTTTTGAAGGGGGGTATTTAATTGAAAAGAATCAAGTACTCGGAAGTTAATATGAAGTTTGGAATTCTTACTTTTGAACAAGAATTGCGTTATCAGGAATTAATTGAAAGGGTTATTTTTTTGGGTACTCATTCAAATTTTTGGTGTCCTGAATATGCTTATGAATTGGAATCTATTGATCAGGAGATTGATGCATTGCAAAGGTTTATTTACAATCCTGCCTAGTTATAAAATAGGAAAAATGGTGACTGCTACACATATGGAATTCGAAAAGGAGGATATGACATGGAATTTTATAAAGGTTCGGAACTGGAAATTAGAAAATGTGAGGGTGAAGGTCAGGGTAGTTGTAAGTTGTGTTCTGACAATGGTATATGGAATAGGATGTGGATGTGTTTTTTATATGAAGTGGAAGGTTTTGAAGGTTGTTATTGTTCTTCTTGTGTTGAGAGAATAAAAAACGGGGAATTTTTTGCTGAATAGTGGAACTTGCATATGCCGCCGCCGTATTTTGGCGGCGGCCGTTTTTTTCGTCATTATAACCAATTATAATGGTTTGTTTGATGTGTATTTTTGTGAAAAGTGCACTATAAATACATACTTATTTCTCTTGACAAGTAACGTTACCTGTGTTACTATATATATAGAAAGTGAAAGTGCACATTCAAATTCTAAAATAAAGTAAAGAGAGGGAAAAGATAATGACAATTGATGAAGTAATAGCTGTTGTGGAGGAAAATGGATTTAGGTTTATACATCTTTCTGAGGTCCCTAGTAGCGGCAGTTTTTTTATCCTTGTGCATTATGAGTCTCATGTTTATGAGGTTTATGTTAATTTTTATAAGAGTTTTGCCGTCATTCAACCTTTGTCCCCTGTTATGGTTTTTGATCAGGAAGAAATAGATTGGTTTGATAAATATTTTAACTGATGTTTAGACGCCTTTGCCGGGTTAGGGGGTTAAACCTGGCAGGAGAAAAAAGATGAAAACAAAAGTAAAACTTTATGAAACTTCTATCAGATTGTATTCTATTTCTGAATTTAATTCTGGTTATTTTGAGGAAATAGCTAATGAATTTAATTTAAATTATGAGTGTGAAAATGGGGGTGCGTATTATGTTGTAAAATTATCCCTCAAATTGATTGGTTCAGAAATTTCTGATTTATATTTTGCATTAATAAAACTTGTGGATGATATGCGTCACGAATATGGTGATGATGGTTGTGCTGGCATAGTTGAATTTGTATAGATGGTGCTGCGCTATCGGCTGGACGGGCAGGAGGATAAAATTTTATGGATTTAAAAATAAGAAAAAAAACTAGTACTCGTAAATATATCTGTCCTATGTGTCTGCAATCTGTACGTGCTACTAAAATAGTTAATATCATTTGTGGTGATTGCGACTCTAATATGGTTATTGACACTGAACTTGATTATATTGGAACTGGTTGCTTGCGTTATGTGCGTAAGCGGGGTACTGCTACACATGAGAATTAAGAAGCTATAGGGGAGTTTGTCAGATCGTTTTTTGATCTGACCCCCCTATAACTGTCTGGCCTGTATTCCCAGGCCATTTTCACTTTTCCATATTTGATAATATGGCTTTAGGCTTGCCATGGCGGCGACTTCCGCCCGTCCCATTACCTCATTATCGCATTAGTATAAAATGACGGGCGGTTTTAACTGCCCGTTTTTAATTTTCACTTTTCCATATTTGATAATATGGCTTTAGGCTTGCCATGGCGGCGACTTTCGCCCCATTATTTGATTATCGTATTTTCACTTTTATTTATTATCCTATGTTTATACTGTTGTTATCTCCATTTTGTATAATATTTTTTGCTTCTACTTTTTTGGCTTCTTCGTTTTCTTCAGATTCTTGTTCAGATTTTAAAATTATTTCACCATATTCGTTTTCATAATCTGTTATGGATTTTTCAATTAAAAATTCCATAAAATCAGACATTGACATGTTATTAAATGCTGATACTATTTTAAATTTTCTTACATTTATTGGTTTTGTATATGTTGCAATTCTTGGTTTTTGTGACGGCATTTTTTTCTCCTTTTATAAAAAAAAATTATTGACAAGTAACGTCACCTGTGTTATTATACCTTTAGTAGGTATCGTTACTAACGTTTGTCTGGTGATTTTGATTTTATACCTAGTGTAGTCTAAATTATAAGGCAATTATCGCATAAAGTGTAGATATTGTCAACCTCTCTTTGGGGTTTGGGTCTCTTTGGTGAATCGCTTCTGTTGAGGCTTTCATATAAAAACAAAAAAACAATTCAAAAAAGGAGGAAAATTGTATGGAAAAAATGAATGTCGTTGGTCGTCGAAAGGTGGATTTTGTGCCGGAAGGGCAGACGAATCCTATTATCGGGTGCAATCTTTACTGTACCCGTATTGATTCTGAAGTAACCGGCCTGGTTGCGGAAAAACTTTTTGTTAATGTTACTTCTCCGGCGTATTCGGATGCTATGGGGCTTCCTATTCCGTCTGATGTTGAAGTCGACTTTAACCGGCGTGGTAAGGTTGAGACTGTTTCTTTGGTTGATCCTGCCAAAGCAGGAAAGTAGGCAACTGCTACACATAGAGGGGTTTGGCCTATGTAAAAAAAACAAGACCTGATTAGAAAAGGCTTCTGCCGGGAAAAAGATCACGCCAGGCAACGTTTAGGGAAGTTTTTCCCCTCTCAAAATAAAATAGCCCGTATACGGGCGGAAAGGAGAATCTATGCATCTTGCGGTTTTGGCTTCTGAAGGAACTACTCAGGTTGGAACGATGGAAGCTATAATGAAAGGTGTAGTGGATGCAATTGAGTTTTCGGGAACTATTGTTAATCATCTCGTGGCTAATCCCATATACCTTTTTCTTCTTGCTTCCGGTTTTATCGGCGTTGGCGCTTCTATTTTTGCTATTTTAAGACGTGCCGCAACGGGTCGTATGTAAATGGCCTTTTTTCCCCCCCCCCTCCCCGGGTATATTACCGGGGGGGGGTAATTAAATTAAAGGAGGTCTTTTTATGGTTTATCAAAAAGTTATGAAAAGATTTTTGGTTTATGTGTTAGTTTTTATACTTTCTTTCACTGGCCTTTTTTTAATTCCGTCTGTGCAGATACAAGCTCAAGATAGTAATGATTTTTCTTTTTCTGCTTTTGCTGGATCTACGGAAGAAATTGATATTGTAAAAATTTTGGATATGGCGCTTAATAAGGCTGGAATGTCAATGGCTCCTTCTGTAATTCGTTCATTTTTGGAATTCTGGTGGTCTAGTGTCCAGTCGGATTTGCGAAAACTTATGCAGAATGCGGATGCTTCTATAAATACAGCTAATGCTTTTGTTGATTATCTAGCGTCTGCGGCATCTGATCCAGAAAATGCAGATGGGCTTGAAATGGCACAGCTTACGGTAAAATTTGCCCGATTTTGTGTGACTATGGAATATAAATCTCTGGCGGATTTTAAGGCTTTGCTTACTCAGGAAGGGACATTCCGGGAATTTTTGTTGTCTTATGTGACGGATGATTCTGGTAATACAGTGAGTAGTGTCAATAATAAGTTAGCAAAATACAAGTTAAAATCTGGATTTATAAGCATGGTGCGTCAGGCGGCAGATGTGTATGTTAATGATCATGAGGGTTACTGGTTAGTACCTACTCTTACATACAAGGATTTATCGGTATCTCTTTTTGCGCGCAAAGATGTATATGATTGTTATTATAATGCACTCAAAACTATTGGTGATGATGGTGTCTTTTTATATTGGGTCGGTAGATCAGGTGATATTATTGATGTGTCTAATCTCCAGTTTTATGGGGCCTTTAATGATAACAACTGGTCCTCTGGTAGCCGTTATCGTTATTATTCTATTTTTTTTATTGATAATAATTGGAAGGATGTTAATCCTCCTGTGATTAATATGTCTGGATTACCATCTGTTGATCTTAAAAATTATACGTCTAATAACATATACTCAAAAACTGGTGATAAGGTTTGGCCAGCTGGCACACCATTGTCTTTATTGCAATCTACAATTTATCTATCTGTATTTACGTCTGATGGACGTGCAATAAAAGTTTATAAGTCCCTAAGTGCTCTAAAATCTGCAAATATTGGCAAAAGCGATATCTACTACAGTAAGGATTATGGCGCATTTGACGAGTCCATGGATCAGGGATTGACATTTACAGGATCATATTACAATGGGGATTATAGTCATGACACAATTCAAAATTCTATAGACAATAGTCAGACAACTGTAGATAATAGCGTTGTTAATAACATTGTAAACAATTATATCACAAATAATTATGGTGATGGATCGGGTTCTTCTGGCGGTTCATCTTCTGGCGGTAGTAGTTCGGAAGATGATGGATGGAACATCGGTGACGGTATTACCGCATTTATTGATGGTGTTGTTAAATTGCTGGATTTTCTCTTATTGCTGATTGGTGATTTAATTGGCGTTTTGGGTACTTTTTTAACTTCATTGCTTGAGGTTCTTTCAGGTTTGGCCGCTTTGGGTAAAGGATTTGGAGATTTCCTTAGTGCTTCTTTTTCTTTTATACCTGAAGAGTGTATATCTTTAATTATTGCGTCTATAGGCGCTATGTGTATTGCTGGAGTTGTTAGGGCCTTTTTAAAATAGGGGGATTTATGGAGATTATTGGAAGATTTTTTTTGTCTATAGCTGATGGAATGAAACATGAAATGGTGTTTTATATATTCGGTTTTTCTTTTTCTCTTTGGGATGTTTTTGTGTTTTGTGCACTTGCTGAAATTGTATTTTGGGCTATAGGCAAAATTTTTGAGTAGGAGGTGCATTATGGATGTTGAAGAAATTATTGAAATGCTTACTGTAAGTTCTGGTGATTCTATTGAAAGTGTCAGCTGTAATGGGGATTTTGGTAATGTTCCTGCAAATATTTATGTAATTAATATGTTGCAGGATGAGGAACCGGTCAGTGAAGTAAATGTTTCTGAAGAAGTTTCTTATACTCTTTGGGATAAACCGTTAGATGAGTATTCTGTCAGTGAAGGTCTTTTATTAATTATTGCTTTGGTTATTTTTTTGTATGGTGTTTGTAAGACGATAATAGGAGGGTTTAAATGTTAGAGTTAATGAAAATTTTATTACAGGATTTAGGATTGTATGATTCTATTCCTAACTCATTTCCCGAACTTATTGTTTGGGTAACAACTTTTACTGTTGCGGCTACTGTTTTAGGTTGCGTTATTAAAACGTTCTTTTGGGCTGTTTCTAATATTGGAAAGGTGGGAGGAAAATGGTAATTATAATATTTCTTTTTATTGCCGCATTATTTATTTTTAGTCTTTTTTTGCGGCAGATTGTATTACATCCTTTTAAGACGGTATTTTATGTTTTTACTGATTTTTATAAATATATCAGGTATAAGGCATGGAACAATTGTCCTACTGGTCAACTTATATGTTTTTTTGCACATTTTGGGGGTGGAAAAACTTTAAGTGCTACGAATCGTATAAATGGGCTTTATCGGCGTTATAACAATAAGCCTGTTTATTGTCGAGAGCGTAAAAAGATGGTTACGCAAAAAGTTGAAATATTGTCAAATGCGGAATTTGTTGGAATTCCGTATTCGCCGCTTAACTCTCTTAAGGACATTACAGCTAGGGCTACACACAATAAAGAAATTGATTTAGAAAATGATACTTTGACAGTAACTTTAATTTTGGTTGATGAAGCCAGCAGTGAATTAAATAGTCGTGATTTTAAAGTAAATTTTGATGCTGACGCTGTGAACACTCTTATTACCAGTCGACATTACCATCTTAATTTTTATTATACTAGTCAGAAATTTAAACTTACTGACGCACTTTTGCGGGCTGTAACACAGGAGTGTATAAAGTGCCATAAAGTGTGGCGTATTATGATTCAGACGTCTTATAGTGCGGATCAACTGGAGGTGGCTGGCGATGCTATTCTGGTTAAACCTCTTTATCGTAGGGCATTTTTTATTACTGATCGGATTTTTAATGGATATGATACGCTTGCCACGGTGGATAGACTTAAGAAGGGTGCTGAATCTGGAAAAATGCTTACGGCGGCAGAAATTTTGCTCCTGCGTGGTAATAATACGCCGGATGTGGATAGTGTAACAAGTCCTAGTAGACGTTTAAAGCGTATGCGGAAAGGAAAGAATAAATGACTACTCAGGAATGGCTTTCTATAGGCAGAGAAAAAGGGATAATCGACGATTCTTTATATGATGAAATTTCCTTTAAAGATGCCTATAGGGAATGGTTTATTATGAAGGTAAATTGTGCGAAAAAGCAACAGTCTGTTGATCGTATTGAAGTAACGTATAATAAGTATTTTTCTGGTAGTGAAATCATAGAGACGGCTATTTCTCGAATTAGTGATGCGGATATGATTCAATTTTTACATCGACTGATCCTGCAGTATCCTAAAATGACTCTCAAGGAATTTAGCAAGGTAATGCAGGTGATAAAGAGTCCGCTGGTTTATATGCGTGATATAGGCCGTGGAGGTGCGCAATTGCACGATTGGGAGAAGATCAAACGGAATCTTCCTATGGAAAAGCTGGACGCAAAGCCGGATCGTGATTTTGCTATTCCGATGCGCACTGTGGAACATATAATGGATTGTGTACTTAATGATCACATATATCCTGCTAAGTATTGTACCAGTCTTTTGTTGTGCATGAATTTCTTTCTGGGTTTGCGTGTCGGTGAATTGGCCAGTTTAACCTTTGACGATTTTGACCTTGATCGCAATGTTGTAAGGATTTATAAGACTGAGAGTAAGTTTTATGAACGTGCTAAGGATGGTTCTAAGAAAGGTACTATGGTTTATCGGGTTGTTGAGGATACCAAAACGGTATATTCTGTGCGTGAGATTCCTCTTATGCCAGAGGTAAAAATTATCTTACAGAAGATTAAAGACCGACATAGAGAATGCAAGTATGATACTCCTTATTTGTGTTATGACGGCCACGACACTATAAAGGTACGTTCTTTGGATCGGACTTTGCGCCGTTTATGTGATCTGTGTGAGGTGAAGTATTTTAATACACATTTGATTCGTAAAACGTTTGCTACTATGCTTCATGATGCAGGAGTTCCTACTAGGGCGATATCTGATCTGTTAGGTCACAGCGAAATTGCTACCACGGAAAACAGTTATATTTTGTCTTATGCTGATAAGTATAAACAGTATCTGGGGTATATGGCTAGTGCACTTAGGTTTACGGCGTAAAAATACCCGGTATGAAACCGGGTGATAAAGTAAAGGAAGCGCGAGACGGGAATCGAACCCGCGACCCCCTCCTTGGCAAGGAGGTGCTCCACCGCTGAGCCACTCGCGCAAAGCATATATAATCCACAGCCCCTGACCGTGAAAGCGGGTGATGGGAATCGAACCCACGTATCCAGCTTGGAAGGCTGGTGTTCTACCATTGAACTACACCCGCAGACGGAAGCGACAATCAATTATCTGTCACAACATTGGTTATTTTACATGCCGCGCCCGGGATTGTCAATACCTTTTCTAATATTTTTTAAAAAATTTCACGAAAACGGGCTATCCCGCGTTCAACTCCGGATCCGTCACCACCCTGTTCTTGCCGTGGCGCTTTCCGTAATACAGGTTATCGTCCGCATGGGTGATGGTGTGGTCGATGGTGTCGCCGCCCCGATGCAGCGCCACGCCGATGGTAAGGGAACAGCGTATGGCCTGTTCCCTGGCCTGAAAGGTAAAACCGCTTACCTCCTGCCGGATGGCCTCCGCGATCCGGCGGGCCAGTTCCATGTCCCCCCGGATAATCAGCAGCATCTCCTCGCCGCCCCAGCGGCAGGCATGGCCGTATTCCCCCACCTGCTCCCTTGCCATCCGGGCCACTTCCTTCAGCACATAGTCCCCGGCGTCATGGCCGTAGGTGTCATTGATTTTCTTGAAATCGTCAATATCGCACATGACCAGGCAGAAGGAGCTCCCTTCCCCGGGCCTGGCGGCACTCTCCAGAAATTGATGCATGCTGCGCCGGTTGTACAGTCCTGTCAGCGGGTCGATATTTGCCATGGCGTCCAATACGGCATTCTGCTTCTGAAGCTGGTTGGTGGCCGTCTGCATCTCCACCAGGAAGATGGCCGTCACCATGAACAGAAAGCTGAAATTGCAGAAGGTATTGAAAATATAAACTCCCAGTTCCGCCGCACCGGGAAGTTCCAGCCGGTACAGCGGACCCACATACCTGGACAACACTCTGCAGCTTACAAAGGAGGCAAAGGCCGCCAGTCCCAACAGGGTGGCAATGGTATATCTGCGCCTGCCCTCCAGCAGGGCATGGCACATATAATAGCCAAAGGGAACCAGGGCGATCACATACTGCGGAAATCCAAATCGCCAGCCGATGCAGAGCGTAGCGGCAAAGGAATGTATGATGATCTCCAGATAAGTGGAGTAAAATACCCCCCGCATATCCCTGCCCTGGCGAATCGCCAGAAGGCAGATCAAATAGAGGGCCACGCTGCCCATATTCAGGAACATCATGAGGTAAATGCGGCAAACGCCGAAGAAAGCCACCAGACATATATGAACCATGGTAACGGCGCTGATGATCAGGCTGTACTTATACTTTTCCGATTCCGCTCCACGCTTCAATATATTTTTCAGGGGATCATAAAAATTCATAGGAACACGCTTTCCAACTTGGTTCACGATACAGCTTCTCTGTCAGATTGTAAATATAGTAAAAGTATATAGCATAATGCGGAATTTGTAAACCAAAACCTTGTCCCGGTATTTCGCCGCTAACCGTAATACCACTCCAGCAGAAGCTGCACCACCCGGTTGTAACTCAGCACTCCATCGCTGACACCAAACGCTTTCAGACTGGTATCCCGCAGCACATCCGATACCTGGTCCACGGTCTCCGTGTCCAGAAGGGCTCTGCCGTTAATCCGCTCCCACTCCCGGTCCGTCAGGAATATATTGTCCTGCCGCACCAGGGACGATATCCCGGGCTGGGCCAGATATGCCTCCCGGTCCTCCCCCACGGCCCTGTAGAAATCATTGTCCAGATAATTCAGCACCGCCAGATACCCGCTGTACACAAACAGGGGATCCCCTGACTGTACGCAGGCCAGAAAACTGATAAAATTGGCCTCGTCCTCATAGATATATCCCCGCAGATGAGCCAGTTCATGGCAGAAAGTGTCGGGCTTGTTCATGATGTACATTACATCGTTGTAGTTGGCTTCCATGGAGAAGGGAAAATAATAGCCCTGCATGTACTGCTGGCTGAAAAAATCCGAGGCGGCAAAGGGCTTGGGATGGGGATAGTAACCGTCCAGTTGTCCGTAACTCTGCCCCAGACGGCGCATGGCACGGATGGCAGCCTCCTGCATCTCCCGGGCATCTCCGTGATATACCACGGCCCCCTCCCCGTCCCGTTCCATCTCCTGGGCCAGCGCATTGCACTGCTCCACCACCAGGTTGCGCAGTTCAATGAGTTCCTCCAGGGTATGTGTCTTTCTGGCCTCCGGAAAATACTGCTCCGAAAAAGTACTGGCCCGGTACAGTAAAGAACAGTTCAGCGTCATAACGGTGCACACCGCCAGCAAAGTCCAGGCAAAAAACAGATAATAGCGCCTGATCCAGCGGGGAAAACCGGCGGGAAGCCGGGGAGCGGGACACTGCGCTCCGCCAGCTCTGCGCCCCAGGGCCGCCAGCCCCCAGACCAGGGAAAAAAGGCCCAGCCCCAAAGCCACACACACAAGCGCCGCTCCCGCCGCCAGCATCCATTCCCCCACCGAAAAGGTAAAAAGGTCCATAAACCGCCCGTAGGTATTGACCCACACCGGGAAAATATGCCGGATATACCAGTCCCCCAGCCCCGGAACCACCCCCGCCGCCAGATTCACCAGCACCACCAGCAATGCCCACAAGACATATATTTTTATGGCCCTATGTCTTTTTTTCGGTCTCCTTTGCTCCATCTCTATCCTCTCCCTCCGGCCGCAGCCTGATCTTGACCTTTTTCCAGACGCCCAGACGGTACAGCAGGTACAGGATCCCGGCAGAAATGGCATTGCTGACCACCACGGAGTACCACACGCTGCGCACTCCCATATGCAGCAGTTCCCCGCAAACCCACAGGGTCAGGAAACGGAACACCCACAGCCTGCTGGCGTCCACCGCCATGGTGACCTCCGTGTGCCCCGTACCCTGGAACAGTCCTATGGTGGCATTGTACACACCGTTGGTAAAACACCAGGCAGCCATGATGCTCAGGAAATCCGCGGCCATGGCAATCACCTCCCCATCCTCGCTGAAGATGCTCACGATGGCGGTGGAAATCGGCTTTCTGGATAATATCATACCACCTATGAACAAAAATACAACACAGATTCCCATGGAAATCTTATATCCCTGCTCCGCCCGGTCCTGCTGGCGGGCCCCTATATTCTGTCCCACGATGGTGGCAGTGGCGGAACCGATGCCATTGCTGGGCAGTGTGATCAGGCCGTTGACCTTGTTGCCGATGCCATAGGCCGCCATAGCCTGGGTTCCGTATGCATACACATTACGGCTCATAAGCAGAAAGCCCAGCTGCATGGTGCTTCCTCCGATGGCAGAAGGCAGTCCGATCTTCAGGATCAGTTTCAGTTTCTCTTTTTCAAAACCCATATGCCTGCGGCTGAGGCGGATCTCCTTTCCGGGCCTGGTAAGCAGGAAAAATGCAGTCAGGGCCGGAACCATCTTGGCAAACAGGGTAGCCGCTGCCGCGCCCCCGGCCCCCAGTTCCAAACCCACAATAAACAGGGGATCCAATACCAGATTCAGCAGGATACCTCCCAGGTTCAGGAACATGGGACGCACCGTATCCCCCTGGGCCTGGTGGATGGCGGAAAACAGGTTCACCATAAACAAAAAGGGCATATCCCAGATCACCACCCGCAGATACACCAGACTGTGCCTGTAGGTCTCCTCATCCGCCCCCAGCCAGGTCACAATCCCCGGAGTCACCAGAAAGCACACCGTAGTGCATACCATGGCAAAGAGCATGGCGGCGGCAAAAATCTGGTTGGCCATCTTGAGGGCCTCCTCCTTCTTGCCCGCGCCGATAAACTGTGTCACCAACACCGAACCCGCCACTGTAATGCCGCTGCCGAAATTAATAATGATGTTCTGCACCGGCGTCACCAGATTAATGGCCGCCAGTTCCGCCGTGCCGATCTTACCCAGCCAGTAAGTGTCCGTCAGATTGTACATGGTCTGGAGGAAACTGTTGATGACCACCGGTATGGCCAGGGACAAAATCGCATGTACCATGCTGCCCTGCAGAATCAACTCCCTGTTTATCTTCTTTCCGCCTGCTTTCATACTTCTCCTGTCCGCGGCACGGAGATTCTTCCGAAACATATTCCCGCCGCCTATGATAATACATTCTGCGCCGCAGTGCCAATGCGCCTGGCACATTCGTATTTTAGCACGAAAATACAGCTGAATCCGCTGAATTCTTACGCGAAAAGGGCAAAAGCACTCTGATTTTGCCAAAAAGAAAGGCTGCGGAAGAACCTCCGCAGCCCTATGTTCATCCTTTATTCAGTTGCCGGAATCCATTACTCCCAACTCATGTACTCCTTGTAGTCGGACCAGATATTGCACACCCAGGTCTTGCCCTGATTCAGCACGATCTCATTGCCGTCCTCATCATAATAGCGGGTGGGCTCATCCACATTTTCCCGGGTCCAGGTACCCTTGATGACCTTGCCGTTGGTGAACACATAGGCCTCATTGCTGCCATGGGTCTCAAAGAACATGTAGTCGTTCTTGATCGGCTCTCTCACCAGACCATCGCACACTTTGAACACCACATTGCTCACGGTCAGCTGCTCATTGTTCATCTCGTCATACTGCTTACCGTCATACTGATAGCGGTAATAGAGACCGTCCTCCGCATTGTACTCAAACACGGGACGGGCATTCCCATAGCCGCTGTTATTGCTGCTGGTTCCGCCGGGATATACCTTTACGGCGTCGGGCTTATCCGCATACTCCGCGCGATGTCCGTCATTGGCAAACAGGAACGCGCCCCTGAAACCGGGAGCATACTCTTTGTCATAGCCATGGCGCTCCACAGCCTTGTTGTATCCGTCAATAAACATGTAACCTGTATATTCTATCTTGTATCCGGGTCTGTCAATTCTGTCAAAGGCCTCTGGGGAAGGATTGTGAATGCCGGATACAGCCTGGCTGATATTGTCTACCTGATCGCTCTTCAGCAGTTCCTCCACAAAAGGAACGGCCAGACCCCAGTTACAATAAATGGCGTCCAGACCCATGGCTTCAAATACATAATAGTCACGGCTGCTGCGCACGGGGCCTATATGATCCAGATTGTCATAATCTTCAAAGAATGCCATCAGACGGGTCATACGTCCCTCCACAGGCGCCTCGTAAATAATGCTGGCCTGGGAAATACCATATTGGGGCATAATCGGCTTATTGTTGGGAATCATAACTGCCATGCTGCGGCGGCGGACAACAGCCTCGTCTTTCCACTCGCCTGTCAGGTAGCTCTGCATCTTGCCATCTACCACTGTCCTGTCCACAATCGTTGCTGTGGCAGCCACATTCTCTTCGCTTGACGCATCCTCAGTGCTTTCCGGCGTCTGAGACTCCTGCTCAGTCTCACTCTCGATGGGTATGGGCTGGGGATCAAGGCCTGTGGCCCCCGTGGGTTCCTCGCCCTGTTGTCCGCATCCGGCCAGTGCGCATGCTGTCAGTAAAACAGCTGTCAACAACTTTATCTTTTTCATCCGTATCAATTCCTTTCTTACATTTATAGTCTCACCTATTCCCAATCAGCACAGAGTTCCGGGGAATATAGGCCAATACATTTTTGGCCATCAGTACCTTCCCTATTGTAGCGCCAAAATTATTTTTTGTCCACTGTCAAAATCTTAATTTTTATGAAAGATTTTGTTAAATGTCTTACATCAGGTCAGTTCCTCCACATTCACCAGAAAGCGCAGCACATATTCCCGCTCCGCAGGATAACAGTACAGAGGAGATGTGGAAGGGCCGCAGCTTCCCGTACCTATGCCCATCTGGAAGGCCGATATGGTCACATAGGTCCCGGAAGATTTCTCGTCTTCCCGATGTCTCATGGCCAGCAGTTCCCGGTCACTGTAGGGTTTGATTCCCAGTTCATAGGGGCGGTCCACGGCGCGGAAACTGATCTGCAGACTGCCGTCGCTGACGCCGGCCCACTGACAGTCACAGCGGTTGCCGCTCTCCTGGGGGCGGATGTTGGGCTCCGTCATATCCCCGACCCGGCAGGAGACCATGCCGATCTGCGTATGGTCCTTCATATCTCCATAGGACTCCCCGTTCCTTCCATAATATGTAACCCTGTCATAACTTTCTTCCAGCCGGAACGCTTTTCCGAACCGGGGCAGGAGTCCGCCGCCCCGCAGACAGCGGAGCCTGCTGGTGAGCAGGAGGCCCTGACTGCAGTACTCATATATATCCGTACAGAGAAAGCTGCCTGCCCGGCATTCAATACGGGTTTTCACTTTCAGTTGGAGGGGGGTGCGCTCCATCTCCAATACCTCCTCCCGCTGATCCGTGAAATCTGACACCGCGCAGCGCCCCAGCAGATCCACATCATTGTCCGTGGGAGCGCGGAACAGGAGGGTATAGGGATCTGCCGCCAGAAGCCGGGTATCCCCCAGATACAGGCTGGGACGTCCGTTTTCCACCTGCAGGATGGAGGGCAGCGGCTTTTGACTGCTGCGTGCAGGCCTGGGCAGCGCTGCCTCCCGCAGGATGATCTGTTCCACCGCCGCTTCACGGCCGGTACTTTTTTCCAGTGTGGTAATAGTGAGCAGCAATTCCTGCCTGGAATCCCGGCATATCCGCCGGTATTCCTCCCCGGACCGTTCCACCGGGGGCAGAATGCGAATGCATTTCCGCTCCAGAGGCCCCACTGGGGGCACGATCTCCGTCTGTCGTCCGTCGCTCCACCGGCAGCGCAGAACAAAACCGCTGCCCGGCGTAAAACCGGTGGTGTTGAAAATCTCATACAGATTCCCTTCCACATGGGTTACACGAATGGGCCGGTAGAGGAATCTGACAATCCGGGCCCCCGAAGAGGGCCTGCGGTCCGGGTAAAAGATGCCGTCCACGCAGAAATTTCCGTCGTGCTCCCACTCCCCATGATCACCGCCGTAAGTATATCTGCCGTCCGGATGCAGCACCGCATGGTCTGCCATCTCCCAGACACAGCCCCCCATCAGATTATCATACCGATAGATTTCCTGCCAATAACTCTCCGCGTTGCCGGGACCTACGCCCATGGCATGGGCATATTCGCACAGGAAATAGGGCCTGTCGCAGAGCCTGGGCAGATTTCGGACGCCCTGCCCCACCTGGCGCACCTTCTCAATGGAGGGATACATTTCACTCCCCACGTCATAAGCCCTGCGCCGGGTATGAATCACGCCCTCATAGTGCACCGGCAGAACGGTCCTCTTTTTCAGGTAATGATACATCCCGTCCATGTTGCAGCCTCCGCCGGACTCGTTCCCCAGGCTCCACATGACCACACAGGCCCTGATCTTGTCCCGGTGGAACAGCCTGCGGACCCGGTCCAGATAATGCAGCCTCCAGGACGGGTCGCTGCTGATGCGGCTGTAATTGGGAGGCAGCCGGTGAGACCAGCTTCCATGAGTCTCCAGGTCAGCCTCGTCCACCACATAGATCCCCCGTTCGTCACAGAGTTCCAGCAGATAGGGATCCGGGGGATAGTGAGCGGTACGGATGGTGTCGATATTGTACTCCTTACACAGAGATATGTCCTTCTCAATCTCCTCCGGCGTCATGGCATAGCCTCCCACAGGACTGGTGTCGTGGTGGTTGACGCCGTGCAGCTTCACCGGCCGGCCGTTTATACGGAACACCCTGTTGTCGGTGCTCACCCGCTTAAAGCCCACCCGCTCCCGGACGCAGCAGTCCTCCGTCTCGATATACAGGTCGTACAGCAGCGGCTCCTCTGCGTTCCACTCTCTGACGGTCAGACCGGAAAAGCACACCTGGGCCACATGCTCCCGGGATTGCCCCGTAAGGCTCTGGCTGATGCCATGTCCTTCCAGCGTGAACCGCACCGGGCCGTCCTGATACAGGGTGGCAGTGACGGTGGCGTCATATATAGCCCCCGGCTCCCGGGACTCCTCCCTGTACCTGGTCTCCCAGGCCAAATCCCACAGATCCTTCTCCCCGCAGACCCGCAGCAGAACGTCCCGGAAAATCCCATTGTTACGAAACATATCCTGACATTCCAGATAAGTGCCATTGCACCATCTATGTACCACCGCCAGCAGTTCATTTTGTCCCTGGCTCAAAAACTCCGTCACGTCAAACTCCGCCATATTGTGGGAGCCTTCTGAATAGCCCACAAAGCAGCCGTTCACATACAGATCAATACAGCTGGCCACTCCCAGAAAAGAGATCTCATGCCTTTTTTCCGGGCTTTCCACCCGGAATAAATGTCGGTATACGCCCACAAAATTGTATTCCTCCCCGGGGTCTTTGCGCCGGGGCACATTGCCCTGGTCCGTTCCGGCCCAGGTAAAGACCGGCCCCACCTTGCCTGTGGTAGGGATCCTGGGAGGCTGAAAAGGGAACTGATAGCGGGTATTCACATAGAAAGGCCTGTCATATCCCTGGAACTGCCAGCACCCTGGCACGGAAACCTGCTCCCATTCCACCTCCTCCGTATCCAGAATGGCGGGCATCCGGGAGGGATTCGCATAGAAATGAAAGTCCCACCGGCCGTTAAGGCAGCTCACCTTGGGAGAGGCATAGCGCTTCTCCCGCAGACTGACCCGCTGCGCCTGCTCCCGGTCCGGGTAAGGGATAAAATAGCTTCTGGGGGCCAGGCGGTTCACCGCCAGCGTCTCAAAATTGTGGTAATTGTCCTGATTGATAATATATTTCATGGCGCCGCCCTTTCTATTTTAGTTTCGCTGCTGTCATCTCATCATGAAATAGGTTTCTCCGCCCAGCAGGCGTATGAAAAAGTATGTTCCGCACCAGAGTTGATACAGCAGTACCAATCCTGCCAGCACATAGGCGGCCCGCACCAGAATCAGCCGGACGCGCCCCCAGGGACTCCCTTCGGGCGAGAGCAGCATAATATCCACATTCCGCAGGGAGAGCCATTTCATCAGGCTCATCACATACAGCCAGAAAACGGCGAACAGATATCCCCACAGGAAATTGCCGTCCCTGGATCGGCTGCCTGTCTCCACCAGGCACAGGGCTTCCGCAAAACCTGCCAGCGCCATCAGCCAGCTAAACAGATAGCACCGCCCCAGGCGAAGCTGATAGACGCCACCGGGCCAGACATCCTCCCGGGCTGCCCCCCGAAGACGCCACTGCTGCCCGGTGACGGCCAGCAGGCTGGCCCCCAGCACCACCAGCGGAAAGGCCAGAGAACACAGCACCGCCAGCTTGGGCCTGTCAGCGTGCAGGGAAAAGGTATACCAGGGGTCATATGTCATACCATTGCCCGTATCCTCCCCAAACAATACCATATTTTGCCACAGCACCACGCCGCAGGCGGGCAGCACCGCCGATCCCAGCAGAAATACCTGTTTAAAACGTACCTTATGACATAGATCCCATAGAAGTTTCAGAGCCAGTGCTGGAGCAAATACTGTCAAAAAGCTGGGTTTTACCCCGGTGCACACCACCAGAAGCAGGGCAAAGGCCAGCCACTGCCTCCCGGTGATTTTATCCCGATAATCCTCCTCCAGCTTCTGGTAATACAACAGAACCAAAAGGCCCAGCAGCCGCATACAGAGATAGGTGGAATTATGCCAGAGGTTGCCGGACTGATAACTCACGTAACGATAACTGCCTGCCCAGACCAGGTAAAAGGGCATGACCAGGTTCAGCACCAGCGCCGCGGCCATCGTGGCCCAATTCCTTTCCTGCATACCCGCCATTCGGCGCAGCACAAGTTCCGTGGCCAGCAGGGAGGCCACCGTCACCGCCGCCAGAAACAGGGCGATGCCCAGCGTCGTCTTTCCGCACAGGTAATACAGCGCCTGATAGACATAAGCGGTAAAGCTGTAATACCAGCCATCCTTCACAATCATACTGATGTGATAGGGCAGATCCGACTGGAAACAGCGGTTGTCATAATCCAGTGGCTGAATGGACTGCATATAATAGAGATACAGGCAGGCCAGACCATACAGCACCGTCAAGGTCCCTGTCAGCCACAGACCGCCGCTGATCCGCCGATTCGCCTTTTCCCTCCCTGCCTGCTTTCTTTTTTCCTTCCACTTTATCTGATCCACCTGTCTGCTCTCCTTACATGAAATACATAACGCCCTCTGTCCCCGCCTGGCTATTACTTATTAACAGTATATCCGTTTCTCTTCTGAAAATCAACGAAAAAAGGGTTGACTCTCCCCTCTGCTGGAATGCTATATTTAAAAGTACAAAGTGCTTTGTGATATGCAGTAAATAAATGATGCGCGGGAGCGCACGGAAGCGAGGTATCTGTTCTTATGTACAAAATAGGCGAATTGTCAAAACTTTGCAATATTCCGGTGAAAACCCTTCGCTACTACGACAGCATGGGCCTGCTTTGCCCGGAGGAGACGGATCCTTTTACGGGCTACCGCTACTACAGCGCCGCACAGCTTTTGGACTGTTACCGCATACTGGCTCTGAAGGAACTGGGCTTTACCCTGGAGGAGATACGGGACGGGCAGGCACTTCCGGGGCAGGATCTTCTTGGACTGCTGACAGACAAAGAACAGGAGCTGCAGACATTGCTGGAGCAGACCGGGCAGCGGATTGCCACGCTCCGAAGGCTCTCTTGTGCCATAAAGGAGGACAAAATCATGTACAATGTTATCATACGAAAAAGTGAAGCATTTACCATCGCCTATGTGAGACTGCTGCTGGAACATCGCTCCCAGGGAGACCGGGCGCTGGCTGCCTTGGTTCAGGCACTGCCCGGAGAGATCCGAGGGGAAAGAATGGTCCTGATCGACTATGAGACAGAATACCGGGACGACTGTTTTGACGTGGGATTGGGCGTGGAAATCCTGGGAGCACTGCCCCGGGCACTGCAGTTCTTTCCTCCCCGGATTCCGAATACATCCGGCGGCGGAGAAGAGCAGACCGAAAATGCCCGCCAGGCACTTCCCGTCTCCGTAAAAACTCTGGACTTTTCCGATGAAACTGCCTGCGTGGTATGCAGCCGGGACGAACACGAGCAGGCCATGGTGGCCCTGCACCAGCATCTTGAGGAACACCGCTGTCAGGTAACAGGCCCTGCATATCGGATTATATATGGGGACGGAACCACAGAGATCAAGATTCCTGTGCACCGACTTTCCGCCGCCCCGGAAATCCCCCGCAACGACGATCTTCCGGAAGGTTTTGAAAATGACGAGCGTGTCATCGGACATTGGGAACTGGTGGACGTACTGCCCAGTCGGGAACAGTTTTTGCCGGGACATCCCAAGACGCAGCCCGGCACCATGCCTGTGAAAGAACTGTATTTCCTGCCCCAGGGGGAGTGGTACTGGTGCTTTGGCTGGACCAGGGGATATCTCCTGGCCCGTTTCGGATATCCCAGACAGCAGAGCCGCAACCCCTATACCCTCGAAGAAATTGACGGGGAAACCTATATGTTCATAGAGATGCACTTCCAATCCTATCTGCTTTACGGCGGCGCGCCGGAATGGTGGGTACTGCGGCAGACGGATCACAGACCTTATAACCGCCTGGATATCCGGCGGAAAGATCTCATTCCCCTGGCCCCTGCAGATGACCTGCGGGTATTGGGCACATGGCAGGTTTGCGACCTGGTGCGCCGCCCGGAAGATTTTGTTCCTGGCAGTCCCAATCCCGCTTTCCCCCAGGACGTGTTGTTCTGGCGCACTGCCCGGTTCCTGCCGGAAGGGGAGATGTACAATACCTTTCGCAATGTGGACAACATGAAGCCTTACACTGAGGGGCCTGATAAATGGAACTGGAACACCGGCAATGTAATCTGTCTCCCCCAATGCACCGTGAGCATGTATCACTTTATCGAATACCGGGAGGCGAAATATCTGCTGATTCAGTGGAAAAGCGGTGATTACATCTACGGAGGTGAGGAACACTACTGGTATGTGTTCCGGAAAGAAGATGAATAAGCGAAGATAATAGAAAGATTCAGATGAGTTACCATTAGCGAGCAACCCATCTGAATCTTTCTCATTAGCAACAAAATCTGTTCGGGAATTTCTTTAATTGCCACTTTTGAAATATTGCGATTTATTCAATACAGTTTTTAAGTGTATCCTTGAAATATTCCGCTTGTTTTTCAAAAAAGCTATAATAGAGGCCTTTTTGTTCCATTAGTTCATCAAATGTTCCATACTCCACTATTTCACCTTTGTCAAAAACAGCAATACTATCACAAAATCTAGTACTGTATATCCTGTGTGAAACCAAGACTGTCGTTTTTCCCTCTGACATTTCAGCAAACTTCTGAAAGATTTCATGTTCAGCAACAGGATCTAACGCTGAAGTAGGCTCATCCAATATGAGTAATGGGGCATCCTTATACAGTGCACGAACAACAGCAACTTTTTGGCTTTCTCCCCCCGATAAATCTACCCCTGAAGCAAACAGCGTTTTCGTAACAGGCGTATCCAATCCACGATACATTTTTTTAAGTCTTTCACTTAAACCATTTTCGTTTAAAAGTTCTGTGATCCTTCTTCTTTCTTCCGATCCAGCAGCCTCTGTAATGGCTATATTTTCCATAAGTGAAAAAGCCAGAAGTGAGAAATCCTGATTCACTGACGAAATAATTTTCTGATACTCTTTATATTCAATATTTCGAATATCTATTCCATTTAAAAAAATAGCGCCTTCTGTGGGATCATACATACGCATTAGCAAAAGAGCAAATGATGTTTTACCCGCACCGTTGTATCCTACGATTCCAAGCCGTTCCGTATCTTTGATTGTCAGATTTATATTTTTCAATACATATGAAGTACTATTGGGATACCGAAACCAGACATTGCGAAACTCTATTTCAATATGGCTAACATCAATATTGTCTAATGTAACAGATTCGGACGTCCTATCAAACTTAGTTCTTAATTTAAGAAAAGATTTAAATTGTCTGATATAAAAGAAATTATCATTAAAACTTATAATGTTCGTGGTAACAAAAGAAGAGGCAGACATAAAATTAATTAGCGAAGCAATTCCCATTGTAAATTCACCGATGGTTATCTCGCCATGGAATGCTTTTTGCCCAATCAGTAGGTATGCCAGTATCTGAAAGGCAACGCTTAATGTATATGTCGCCATTTCAATAAAGCCACCTTCTTTTATTCTTCGTTTATCAATAGCCAACATGGAACTCTGAAAAGATTCCAGCTTCTTTAAAATGTAGCTGCTCATTCCGAAAGTGACAATATCTTTTTTATTCGATATATTTTTTGCCAGCTGTGAAGCATATGATACTTTTCTATTATCCTCGATTGTATCCTGCGTATATTTTCTGTCATGTCTTAGCCGTATATAATGCAATACAGCTTGCAATGTAATAACAATTAATGCAATCCCTAATAGCCATCCGTTTAATATGGTCATCACACATATTATACCGATTAGGGTTATAATATGCGAAATGGTATTAAAGAAAATGGTAAGGCTGGTAAAAAAGTTCTTTCCTCGCACAGCTTGATTAACCATTAATATACGTTCTTGAACAGACGAATCATTAAATTTTTCATAGTCCATACTCATGCATTTACTGTTTACATCATTATCCAGCTTATTAATCATTTTGGTAAACAGGTAATCCCTTGATTTGCCCAAAAATGTAATGATAGCAGTTAAAGTATAATCCATTCCATACATTATGGCTGCATAAGTAACTACTTGCATGAAATTTTTGCCTTCTGTAATGCAATCTACAATTCGTCCGGCCAGTATGATGTTGGGGAAAGGACGTATGGCACTGACAAAAACATCGGCAAGCAAAAGGAAGATTAACCTTTTATCAAACTGCCATATTTCTTTAAAGGACAATGACAGATTATCAAACTGCCTGCTTTTCATTCTGCCCATATGTATTGGCCCTTTCACTCATTCCATATTTAGTGCTACATACATGTCATGGAATAATGCATCCATACTCGCCGGTGAAGCATAACATTTATATGCTCCGCAATCTATGTACTCGTCAAATACTTCCTCTTCATTGTCCAGCATATTAAAAATAACAAATATTATTGATTGAGAGCTCAGTTTCCTTATTTCTTTTACCAGTCGCAAACCATTCTTTAGGTTTCCATCCTCTGCAACGGATAATACTAATACGATTTCGGGGTGAAATTCGGCTACTTTTTTTAAAGAATCCTTCTCACCTACCCCGTACAATAAATCATACATATCAGGGGCATACCTTTCCACCGTTTTAGACCAACCGACTAAATTCTTAGGCTTCTTTTTGCCTATTGACATAAGTTTTATTTTTTCTCTCATTTTATTTCTCTCCTATTCTGCCATACGCTCTATATATTAAACCTTAAAAATATTCTTAATCCCGCCATTTTTGCTTCTTATGTCTAACTATTTGTAGGATCTATGCCATGCAAAAAACACACTTAATCTATACTTTGAGAATTTACCATGTTTTTAACACAGCCTTATGCAGATAAGTATCTATATAAAGTCATGTGAAATGACAACACTCTATGTATTTATTTTTTATTATATTATACTATATTTTATCTTTAGTCAATGTATTTTAGCATATTTAAATTTATATAGCCAAATATTCATCCTATCTCCAAATACTAAAAACACAAGTAGCTGTTAGGCAAACTCCTGTTTCTCGGACGATGCCACATACCTGATGATATCCCAACATATGCTTACCACAAATTGGGAGTTCGATAAAAGGAAAGCATTTGGAATATTCTGCACTTTATTTGAAGAATGTGAATATGAGATAGACTAATTTTTCCCTGTGAGTTAAATAATGACAGAACGCAGGCTTGATTTGATTGTTTAATCAGCCATTACGATCTTAGAGACAAATATGTGGGAACTATAGATCATATAGTAAACTATTTGATACGCAGCAGAGCTGGCAGAGCCATCCAAAATATCTTGTCCAGAGGGGGAGCAGGCATGCCGCCCCCTCTTTCATCCCACAGATCAACTCTCCCAGTTCAAGGCCCCATACACTGTCTCCAGCAAAATCTGGGGCATAAAGGGCTTGGTAATATAATCCTCAACCCCCAACTTCCTGGCTTTCTCCATGGCCGCCAACTCCTTTGTGGCGGTTATGAACACCACAGGAACGGCACTGCATTCCCTGATGCGCCTGAAAGTCTCATATCCGTCCATGCCGGACATCTCCAGGTCCAACAGCACCAGATCCGCGGAACAGGTTTTCAGCAGTTCCAGGGCTTCTCCGCCGCTGTCTGCCGTGACCAGATTGTACAACGGCTGCATCTCGAATATGGTCCTGACCAATTCCAGGCTGAAGGGATCATCATCCACCGCAAGGATGGTTTTCTTTGAGTCGGCAGACTGCCGCATACGATATTCTCCGTCCTCATCTATCATACGGATCATAACCTCCACGATCCGGGGATCAAACTGGGTTCCCTTGCCCGCCAGCAATTCGCTGCGAATCACATCCTGGGGAAGCGCGTCCCGGTAACTCCGGTTGGAAGCCATGGCGTCATACGCATCCGCCACGCCGATGATTCTGGCATGTTCCGGTGTATTTTCCCCCACCAGCCCGCTGGGATAACCCTTGCCGTCGTAACGCTCATGATGGAATTTTGCCCCGGTGGCAATCAACTGGTCTGCGGAAAAAGATTTTAAAATATGAAATCCCGAAACCGGATGCAGCTTTATAAAGGCATACTCTTCATCGGTGAGTTTGCCGGGCTTGTTGATAATTCCGTCCGGTATACGGATCTTGCCCACATCATGGAGCAGAGCCGCCCTATAGATCTTTTCCTGTTCCCTGTCGCTCTTTCCCATCCTCCGGGCAATCTCGCGGCTGTAGTTGGCAACCCGCACGGAATGGCCCCTGGTATATTTGTCCTTGGCGTCTATGGTTTTGGCCAGAATCTGCATAATATTATCGTTAAGCTGCTCCAGTTCCCTGCGGCTATCCTGCAGTTTAATCATGTAGCGGTTGGTCCTGTTCATTTCCACAAAACAGAACAGCACGACAACGCCGAATACCACCAGGCCCATACAAACACTCTGTACCATGATCCAGATCAAATCGGCGTACAGCCCCTTATTGTCCACCACCATAACCACATACCAGCCATTCAATATGGTATCCGAGAACACGGTAATTTTCTCCCCGTCCATCTCCATGTCAAAACTCGTGCCGCCGGATGACGCCACCCTGTCGATCAGTTCCCCCTTCTCGCCATCCTCACCGTACTCCTTTCCCTTCTCGGCGGAATCGGAATGGGCCACCACAAAACCCTTCCTGTCTGTAATAAAGCCATATCCATGCCCATTGAGATTGATACTCTCCATAAGTTTCTGAAGCGTTTCCAAAGACATGTCCAGAGAGATAACACTTTCGTTGTCATACAACATGCGGCTTATGGAAATCATGACGGTGCCTGTCTGGGCGTCCAGATAAGGGGAAATCAGGGCAGGCTCCCCATCCGCTTTGACTGCCTCCGTGTACCATACCCTGTCTGTGGGCACATAATCAGCCGCCGGCGTCCAGCCGATCCCGTCCAGGTATTCGCCCTTGATCCAGCCGTACACCCCGGTAAAATCCTTGTCCACGGAGTGCATGTAGTAGTCCGACTCGTATTCCAGAAAATCCAGTATCACATCCGAATCCGCTTCCTGCCGCAGTAGATATTCAATCTCCATGGAAGTGATCTGAACAATATCCAGCGCCCTGCTGAGATAGCGTTCCGCCTGCTCTCTCTCCTGTCCCATGGTACTCACTCCCAGTGCCAGAGCGTCTTTCCTTGCGTTTTGGTAGAACGTGACCATCATGTATGTCGACAAAAACACAAGCGCCGCCATTGTCACCGCTATGGTGATATAAAAATGTTTCCTGCCTGCTCTCATCTTTCCATCCCCTGCTTCCATGCTTTATCGTATGACCCCCACATCAGCTGACTCCATTATACAAGGTTTTTACCGCTCTTTTCAATAGCAAAAAACAACCGGCGGATTCCCGAAGGGAAACCAACCGGTTGTAATGAAAGCAAATTGGCTACGGACCTGATACGGTCTGTAAAACCGCCTTACCGCCGTATAAGTTTAAAGGAGTTCATCAGGTTTCTAAGCAGCCCGGCCTGGGAAGAAAGTTCCTCGCTGGCGGCGGCACACTGCTCGCTGGTAGCGGAGTTGGTCTGCACCACAATGGAGATCTGCTCCACTCCCTCGGTGACTTGAGCCATCGCCACATGCTGTCTCTCCACGGCTTCCACCACAAAAGACATCTTGGTGGTCACATTGCCCGCCAACTGGCCGGTCAGATCCAGAGATTCCGTTACTTTATCCACCACCCGGCCGCCTTCCGTGATAGCGGCGATGGAATCCACAATCAGTTTCTTGGTGGCCTTGGCTGCCTCGTCGGACTTGGAAGCCAGGCTTCTCACCTCTCCGGCTACCACGGCAAAGCCCTTGCCGGCCTCTCCTGCTCTGGCCGCTTCCACAGCCGCGTTCAGAGCCAGGATATTGATCTGGAACGCAATACTCTCAATGGTGGCGATAATGGTGCTGATCTCCTTGGAAGAACCGGAGATATTTTTCATCGCCTCGTTCAACTCCTTGACATAATCCACACTGATCCCCAGCTGCGCACCCGCCTGGTCCACAAAATTTCCCACTTCTGCCACAGCTTCGGAAGTCTGTCTGGCACTCTCGGATATATCAGCGATGGTGGCAGAAATCTCCTGTACGGCGCTGGCCTGTTCGGTAGCGCCCTGGGCCAGTGCCTGCGCACTGCTGGCCACCTGGCTGGAGCCGGTGGATACCTGCCCTGCGCTGGTGACAATCTGTCCCATGGTACTGTTCAGCGCCTTCAATATGCTGTCCAGAGACTTCTTGATGGACTGGAAATCTCCCATATAATCCTGAACCGTCCCCTGGGTCAGGTCACTGTCCGCAATGGAGCCCAGCACACTGCTGATCTCGCCTATGTATCCCTTCAGGCGCCGGATGGTGCCCTCAAATATCCGGCCCAGTTCACCGATCTCATCGTTGGAATGCGTGCTTACCTTTACCTCCCTGCCGCTGGCCAGGCCCAGATCGCCTTCCTCCAGACGCTCGGCTACATCGGTGATCTTGCCCAGGGGCACCACCACCCTGATTCTCAGATAAATGGCCAAAAGCAGGATGCTTACCACGATGATGACGGTGTTCGTGATGACGGCGTACTGCACCACAAGGGCACTCTCCTGCTCGGCATCAACCCTGGATATTCCCGAAAAGATCAAACCGTTGATCTGCCCGTCGCTCCCCCTTGTAGGCACATAGGAGCAAAGATAGTGCATCCCGTTGAGACTGGTCTCACCCACATAGGATTGCCCCTGCTCCAGGATCCGTTCCACCAGTTCCGGAGCCAGCTTGGTTCCCACCACACGCTGCCCGTTCTGTTCCACGGTGCTGTAAACCCGGGTGTCCCCTTCAAAGATCGTAAACTCGCAGCCCATATGGGCTTTCAGGTCATCCAGCAGGGCGTTCATATCCTGCTCCGTGTCCCCGGACATCTGTTCCAGTTCCCGGGCCAGCATGTTGGTGCCATTGGTGCAGCGCACGGTCTGCATCCTGGTAATCAGAGCATTAAACATATTCACACAGATCACCACTGCCACCGTGACTGAGACAGCCTCCAGGATCGCCACAATAAAGCCTACCTTCAGACCGATACTCCAGTACCTCTTTTTCTTTACGCCGTTTTGCGTTTGGACTTTTCCCATCTTAATATTCTCCCGTTTGTTAAAATGATGTCCGTGACACGGAATGTATCACATGGCTCATTATACCATATATCGGGGATTTTGGGAATCCCAATTTTCGGTTTTCGTGGCTGTTTTGCCCCTCTTCCCGGCACATGCCTGTCCCAACACCAGGGCCTCCCTCTCCCCGTCCGGACCCACATAGAAGAATTTGACCTTTGCATCCTTGCAGGCCCGGAAAAAGACTTCCCCGCAGACTATGGAATACCCCGCCTCGCCGCCTGCGGCAACCGCCGGCACGATGCTGCGGAAGCAGGCTTTCCGATCCATTTCCAACTCTTTCAACTGATCCTTGCAGATCCGATGCAGTTCCCGGCGGGTGATGGGGTCCTGGGGAATTCTTTTGTATCGAAGGCAGGGCGCCGCATGGCGGTTGGTATTAATCACTTTTTCCAGATACGCCTCCAGCTCTCCGGGCATCAGATCTCTCACGGCCATTGTGAATTCTCTCCCTGAAAGTCCGTGAATCCGTACAATCAGGGTGGAGAGCATCCGGGGCGTAACAATCAGAAATTCCTCTCTGTCGTGGATTTTCAGTCTCAATTCCCGTTCCGCCCCTTTTCCGCCGTCACTGCCTCCCGGGTCGCCTCTATCCATTCTCCTGCCCCCTGAGCCGCTCCACCAGAGCAGCTTTGGAGAAGTGGCGCATAACCCCCAGGGTGATAAACACGGGAACCAGTGTCAGCACGCCGCCATAGGACAGAGCAAGGCCCACAGGAAAGCGGAAAGCCATATAGAAAGCCCCGTTTTGGTACAGCATCCGGCTCAGGGAATACCCACAGAAAGTGCCCGCCGTCAGGGTAACGCCCACGGCCGTCAGCACCAGCAGCAGACTCTCTCCCAGCAGCATCCTGCGGATCTGCGCTCTGTCCATGCCGATGGATTCCAACATGGCCAGTTCCTGCCGGCGGGTAACAATATTGGTGATCAGTGTGTTCATCATACTGAGAATGCTGAACATCATAATGAATATGGCCAGGCCGCAGATGGCGCCGAAGGTCTGGTCCGCCTGGCGGGCATAAATCACCCGGCGCTCCGCCAAAGTTTCCAGGCCCATCTGGGGCTTCTCTGCCACCAGTTCCTCCAATGCCTCTCCCACCGCAGCTTCCCGCTCCGGATCCACGGACACCAGCAGGTCGGCAGTCATATCATACCCCGCCATTTCCAGGGCCGCCTGCTCGGGCATTAAAAACCAGCCTTCCAGACCGTTGTGGTCCAGCACATACTGATTGTTCAGGATGCCGAGGATTGTCACTTCCTTCTCTCCCATCCCGGTTCCGTCATAATAGTGAAACGTGATGCAGTCTCCCGGCCGGAACTGCCATCCATAGATTTCCTCCGCAATGTTGTTGCCTGCGGCCAGGATATAGTCACCGCTTGCCAGCTTGTCATAGTCCGCGCTTCCCTGTTCCAGATACTGCCCGATCCCCTTTACCTCTTCTTCGGACAACAGATAGACACCGTCCTGCTTATCATATTCATCCCGCAGAGGAAAATCAAACTTCACACCAAAGTTCTTGATCTGCCGCACCTTTTCCACTCCTTCCAGAGCGCGAATGGCCTCCGCCATCTCCCCGCCCAGAGGCGCCCGGGCCTGAAGGCCGCTCCTACCGTATTCATCCAGAGCTGCCGCCGATGAAGTATAGTAAATATGGAATTCCGCGTCGGCAAAGAAGCCCTGCCGGGCATAATTATCCCTGCGGAAAGAGGACATATAGGTGGCCGCCGTCATAAAGAGAATTCCTCCCAGGGACAGGGACAGCATGGTAACCACCGCCTTTTTTCTGTTTCTGGAGAAGTTCATGACCCCCAGCCCCAGAGGCGTCAGGCTGCGGCACGGCTTCCTGCCCCCCGCCCGTTTCATATCCTCCCGGGGAATATAGCGGAGCGCCTCCATGGGAGAAACCGCCGCCGCAATCCCGGCAGGCCTGTGAACGGATATCATGGTAATCCCATAGATGACGGCAAATACCAGAAGCGCCACCGTCAGAGTGCTGCCGGGATCAAAGCCCTCCGGAACCAGACAGGCTCCCACCGCCGCACCCAGGACTGTGCCCACAGGGGCAGAGCGCAGGAAAAGGATACCGCCCTCCCGGGAAACCATTTTCTTCATCTGTTTTCTGGTCATGCCAAGGGTGCGGAGCTGCCCGAACTGATGGATTCTGCCTATGACGGACAGATAGAAAACGCCGTAGATCACCAGGGCGCCGGCCAGCAATATGACTGTCCCCACCAGGACGCAGAGCATCACCACCTGAGAATCCGGGGAAAGGGAGTCCAGAAAGGCTTTGGAGGGATTCACATATTCCCTCTCTATCCCCGCTTCCCGGCCGATCTGATACATAAGTTCCCTGCAGTCTCCGGCAGACATTCCGATTCCGTCCTGCAGCCTGGCATATATTTCATAGGGCTGCTCCGCCAGTTGGCTTCCCCGCTCCGCATAGCCCTGGGAGAAAAATACGGAAAACTGTTTGGCTGCCTCGTCCCCCTCCAATATGCCGGAGACCGTGAAACTCTCCTCCTTGCCGTCATAGAAACGCAGTGTCACCTTACTTCCCACTTCCGGTTCCACATCCATTCTGCGAAGCATGGCCGCACAGACCGCCACTTCGTCCTCCCGCTCCGGCAGCGTTCCGCTCACCAGCCTGCCCACCCGAATCTGGTCTGCCATTTCACTGACATAGGAGGGCATGATATCAAAACCGTCCATCCCCGTGAGCACTCCTGTCTTGACCCGGATGTGATAAGAAAGACGCGGGTCCCGGCCCAGGACCTCCGCCTGCTCCTCCGTTAATTGATAATAAGCCACCTGCTGCCTGTGGGCCAGTTCCCTTTGCGTCTGCTCCCTCTGCCCTGCGGCAAAGGAGAGGATTCCCGCCAGCAGTGCCGAAGCAAGGGCGATGGTAATCATCACAAATCCATTGCGCATGGAACTGGTTCTTATACTCTGTGCGGCCATGCGGGATATGATTTTTCCTGCTGTTTTCCTGTTGTTCATACGCTCCTCCTTCTATGCGATCCTGCCGTCCTCGATGCGGATTCTCACATCGGCTTTTTCCGCGATCTGGGGATTGTGGGTGATCATGACAATGGTCTGGCTGAATTTTTCGGCGGTGCACTTGAGCAGATCAATGACCTTGTCGCCGGTGCGGCTGTCCAGATTGCCCGTGGGCTCATCGGCGAGGATGATGGCCGGCTTGGAGATCAATGCCCTGGCAATGGCCACCCGCTGCTGCTGACCGCCCGAGAGATGGCTGGGATAATTTTTCAGTTTTCCGTCCAGTTCCAGGAAGTTTACAATCTCCTCCAGGAACGCCGCGTCCTCGGTCCTGCCGTCCAGGCGTACAGGCAGCACGATATTCTCGTAGGCGGTAAGATAAGGGATCAGATTGTAATTCTGGAAAATAAATCCGATGCGCCGCCTGCGGAACACCGTAAGCTGCTCCTCCCCCATCTTTTCAAGATTGTTGCCCTCCACGGCCACACTGCCCGATGTGGGGGTATCCAGCCCTCCCAGCATGTTCAGCAGGGTGGATTTCCCGCTGCCGGATGTGCCGATGATGGCTACAAACTGTCCGCTTTCCACGGACACATTCACATCGTCCAGCGCCTTCACCAGGCTTTCGTTTCTGCCATAATATTTTTTCAGATTTGTCGCTTTTAAGATTGTCATTTCATTTCTCCCTTCTTACGGGCTGCCCCGGCGGTCCGCCGGACGCCTCTGCTATCTACAGAATACTTTCCGGGAGGAATTTTGCAATGGAATTTGCCTAAACTAATATTCCGGCTGCCTATTTTAAGAAGCGAACAGACACCCAAAAAAAGCCCGGCTCCCTGCAGATCAGGCAGGTTGCCGGGCTGTACTCCCCAAGTGCTGTCCGAAGTATGCTATCTCTCCGTCACCACCTGGAAAATATAGAACTTTAAATAATAACTCTGATCCGCCGCCCACAGAATGGGATGATCCGGGCCCTGGGTGCGGAATTCCACCTGGCGCAGACGCCGATGAGCGCCTGCGGCGGCCTCCCGTATGGTCCTGGCGAAAAGTTCCGGCTCCATGAAATGGGAACAGGAACAGGTGGCCAGATATCCTCCGTCCCGCACCAGCCTAAGCCCCCGCAGATTGATCTCCCGGTAACCTTTCACTGCGTTTTTCACGGAATTGCGGGATTTGGTGAAGGCCGGAGGATCCAGAATCACCACATCGTACCTCTCACCCTGGGCCTCCAGCATGGGCAGCAGTTCAAATACATCCGCGCAGCGGAACTTCACCCGGTCCTGCAGGCCATTCAACGCCGCGTTTTCCTCCGCTTGTTCCACCGCCAGCCGGGAGGCGTCCACCCCCAGCACGCTGGCCGCCCCGGCGATCCCGGCGTTCAGGGCAAAAGAGCCCGTGTGGGTAAAGCAGTCCAATACCCGCTTCCCCCTGCAGAGACGATGGATGGCGGCACGGTTGTTTTTCTGGTCCAGAAAAAAACCGGTCTTCTGGCCGTCCTCCACATCCACCATATAGCGGACGCCGTTCTCCCGGATCTCCACCTTGGTATCAAAAGGCGCCCCGATAAATCCCTTGCTTCGCTCCATGCCCTCCTGCAGGCGCACTTTGGCATCGCTGCGCTCATAGACACCGCGTACCGCAATTCCGTCCTGCGCCAGGATTTCTTTCAGAGCCTCCACGATAACCTTTTTCCAACGGTCAATCCCCAGGGCCAGAGACTCCACCACCAGCACATCGGAAAACTTGTCCACCACAATGCCCGGCAGGAAATCCGCCTCCCCAAAGATTACCCGGCAGCTGGAGGTGTCGATGGTTTCCCTGCGGTACTCCCAGGCGTCCCGGACCCGCTGCCGGATAAACGCCTCGTCGATAACCGTATCCTTTTTGCGGGACAGCATACGCACGGTAATCCTGGATTGCGTATTGATAAAACCCTTTCCCATGCAGTAGCCGTCAAAATCCCGCACTTCCACCACATCTCCGTTCTCAAAACCGCCTGCAACAGAGTCGATCTCATTGTCATAGATCCACATGCCCCCGGCTTTCAAAGTCCGTCCTTCCCCTTTTTTCAGCGTCACAACCGCCTGTTCCATATTTGGCCTCCGTATTTTATTCCTAAAAACTGTTGACATTCCTCTACACATAGTGTATTATTTTAACGTTAGACATAGTACGGCGTGTGGCTCAGCTTGGTAGAGCGCTACGTTCGGGACGTAGAGGCCGCAGGTTCGAATCCTGTCACGCCGACTTAAAAAACTCCTGTTTCCAGGAGTTTTTTTATTTACCCTATAGCCTCAGCCTGGCCAACGCTTTCTGGCCGATCAGACATTCCCCATGTTCCTCCAGATAGGCCAGCTTATCCTCCCCGGCCGCATAGAGTTCACCGAACTCCATGGCCTGTATACTGGCCCTGCTGTAACGCTCATAGGATGCACCGCCCCGTTCCAGGTACAGGTAATATGTATCCCCCTCCCGGTATAGCCTGCTGGCCACCCGCAGGTTTCTGGGAAGCATACCCGCATAGGCGCAGAGGCTGCGCATGCTGGCAAATCGGAAAATGGCAAACCGGGGTTTCTCAGGTTCTGCCTGGGGCTTTGCAGAGGAACCGTCCTCCTGCTTCTGTTCCGGCGAAGCCTCCCCGGCCGCGCCCTGGGCTGCCGTCACCATGGCCTGGGCCAGCAATCCCGCGATGGTGGAACCGTCCAATCCCAGCTTTTCCTTCAGAATCCGCCGCATCTCTCTGAGATATCCTATGAGATTCGCACTGTTTTTGATGTCCTCCGGCGTCTTTTCCGTAAAAGTCAATATCATGCCCTGATCCGGCAGCACCATAATCTGCAGGTCGAAAGCAAACCTGGGGGGTTTGTAATCCACCTCTTCCACGGCATGGGCCATAATCTCTTCCACCACTTCCCTGGCCTTGTCACTGCGCGTCACAAAATCCTTATATGAAATGTCATACTGCTCCAACTCTTCGTTGGAGAGAAAGCATTTTACCGTTTTTTCATCCACTCTCTCAATCTTCATACGCCATATCATACCTTTCTGAGCCTATTTTAACAGATGCATGGCATAAAGTCAAATTTTCCTTTTTCCTCCGCGCCGCAGGCAGGCCTCCCCCACTCCCAGAAGCAGAAACACCGCCGATGTGCTCATAACCTGTTGGAAGCTGAAAACATTATTCACCGTATAGGCCAGGATTCCCATGCCCGCGGCCCCGGCCAGCGCATCCTTACGGCCGGCCTTCAGGCAGCGGTATATGGCAGTCAGCATAAGGCCTATATATCCCACCGCTCCCAGGATGCCCTCGTTGATCAGTACGGTCAGCCATTCATTGTGGGCATTGGTCAGCATCAGTCTGCCGAAATACCCCTCCACCATGCTTTTCAACGCCGGATTAACACCGCTGTGGATATACTGGGCCATGGCGTCCGGACCCACGCCCATCAGCTTCCCCGCCAGGTCCTGATCTAAAAAGCAGGTCAGCCCCGCCGTCCAGGTAATGCCCCGGTTGCTGCCCCAGGCGGCATTGAAATTGAACGCGCCCAGTTCCGACAAGGCTCCGATACTGCCCGGGCGCCCGGTGTTGACCGCCAGCAAAATGACATAAACCACTGCCGCCGCGCCCGCCGCCGCCCAGGCGGCAATGCCCAGCAGGGACCAGGCCCCCGGCCGGAAACGCCCGGCCCGGCAGCTTCGCCGTGCCAGAAACAAACATGCCAGGGAGACCCCCATCATGAAAAAGGGCAGCGGGGAGAGGGTCAGCAGATCCGTGGTACCCTCGGTATAGGTGATGGCCTGGGGCCAGATCCGCCGGACGGCCCAGGTAAACAGGCATACCCCGGAGAGCAGGACGCATCCCTCCCAAAATCGCTGCAGCTTCTCCCCGTCCCTCATAGACAGCAGATAAAAGACCCCCGCCAGGAGCAGCAGCGCCACAATACCGCTGCTGCTGCCCTGGGTCACCAGAGAGGCCAGCCCGATCCCCAGAATAGAGCCCCCCGCCCTATGTAACCACTTCTTTCCCGAACGCTCCTGCCACAGGTAATAGGCTATTGCCGACAGCACTGTCACCAGATAACCGCAATACCAGTTGATATTACCGATGGTGGAGATATACTGCGGACCCGCCGCTTCCATGTCCAGCGGATACAGGCCAAAACGGTTCAGGTATCCCAGCAGAGCCACCATCCCCAGGGCAGGCGCCCACAGCCCCACAATCCAGCCCTTCCTCTGCCACAGACGGGAGACCATAAAGTAAATCCCCAAAAACAACAGTTGTGTCAGAAAACCCAGATACCAGCCGGAAGCCCCGTAAAACACATCTCCCCACTCTGTCTCCTCCGGAAAGGAAGTATGCAGATAGGAGCCCGTCACAGCCGCCAGATAGAGCACCGCCATCAGATCCGTAACGGACAGAAACGGCCCATCCCCTTTGTCATGCTTTTCCCCCAAAAACCGTCTTGCCCCGAGGCAGAGCAGATACAGAGCCGCCAGGGGCAGCACCACCTTACAGGCCGTCAGGCTGGCGGAACGGAAAAACAGACATTTTTCCGTTCCGATATGTCGGTATCCTGTCCGGGTGGTGTACAGCGGCAGCACCACCATCAAAACCACCATATACAGGCTGATCGCCACATCCAGCAGCTCCCGCAGGATCCTGCAGAGACGCTCTATGACGGAGGGCTTTCCTTCTTTATTTGTCTTACTGGTCAAACGGCTCATGGCCTTCCTCTTCTCCATCGCTTTTTCTCTATAGTGTACTATATCTATGGAAAAAAACCAATCCCCAAAACGGCTTTCCCGGCAAAAAAGAAAGGGACAACCCCATGGGGTCCCAGACTCACCGGGCAGACTCCCGCGTCCGCCGCTGCAGGCTCTGCCAACTCTGGTATATGATCATAAAGCCCAGAGGCCCCTTTATAATCCCCCACAGGCCGAACAGCCGGATTCCCGCATAAACCGCCGTGAGCACGGCAATGGGGGAAATCCCCATACGCTTACCGATCAGCCGGGGTTCCAGCGTCTCCCGGAGAAACACACAGGCTGCGTAAAGCACCAGACAAACCACCGCTCTGCCGTATGAGCCCTGGAACAACTGCACCAGCGCCAGAGGCATCAGCACAATGCCCGTGCCGATAAAGGGCAGCGCGTCCAGGAGTCCCGCCAGCATGCCCCACAAAGCCCCATGCCGGATGCCGCCAAGGCCCAGTACCACTCCCGCCGCCAGGGATATGACAGCCATGATCACCACCTGGGCCTTAACAAATGTGGCGATATAACGAATAACGCCGCAGATCACTTCCAGCAGCACATGAAATTCCTCCCGGTCCAGCAGATTGTTCATAATCCGATCATAATCCTTGGCCAGCAGGATTGCCGCAATGATAAAAGTTACCAGGAATCCCCCCAGCAGGGCCAGTTTTTTCAGATATTGCAGGGAACCGGACAGCATGCCCGCCGCTCCTTCCGTCTGCAGATAGTCCATCCATTCCCCCAGCCGCGCCAGCAGCGTGGACTCCAGATATTCCCCGTCGATCCCCAGCACTTCTCCGATGGAGGCGCTTCCTTTCTGAATCAGTTCCTCCAGTTCCTGTTCCACCGCCTCCAGCTGTCCCACCCACTCCGGCAGACTGCCCACAGCCCAGGAAAACAGCACCCATACCAGCACCGCCAGAAGACTTACCCCCAGAAGCAGCAAAAGGACGGCCCCAACCTGACGGTGGATATGAAACTTTGCCTGCAATTTTTTCAGAAACGGGCCGAAGATGGTAACGAACAGCATGGCCACAAGAATGGGGGAGAACAGCGGCGTGAGATATTGCAGAAAAAAATACACCACTGCCGTAAGCAGCAATAGTATAAGGATTTTACTCTGTCTGATCTTCTCCAGCATACCCACCTCCGCTCTGCGCAGGCCGCCCCCGGGGCTCCGGCGCCTCTTCGGTTAGTATGTGGAAATAGAAACTTTTTATTCGGCCCAGTCCGGGACAATCTCATGGGAAATCTCCCGCCCGGTGACGGGATGCCGCAGCCGGATGCTGCAGGCGCACAAAGCCACATGTCGGATGCCCATGCGTCTGCTCTCCTCCAGGCTTTCATGGGTGCCATACTTTCGGTCTCCCAGAATGGGCGTCCCCCCATGGGAAAGCTGACAGCGAATCTGGTGAAAACGGCCCGTTTCAATCATAATGTCCAGACAGCTGTGGTTTTCCCCGACCGGCCGTCTGACCCGGTATCGCAGCACCGCCTTCCGTGCTCCCGGATCCTGCATGGATACCACCCGGGACAGACTTCCCTCCTTACGCAGATAATCCTCCAGCCGGCCGCTCTCCCGGGAGGGCCGCCCATAGACCAGCGCACAGTAATTCTTCTGCAGAACGCCTTCTGCCAACTGACGGCTCAGCACTGCCGCCGCCTGTTTGCTTCGGGCGAACACCAGCAATCCCTCCACGGGCTGGTCCAGCCGGTGAACAATGCCCAGGTATCCACCGTCCAGATGCTTTTTCAATTCACTGACCACGTCCGGTTCCAGGACACTGGCGGACTGGGTGGCCAAGCCTGCCGGTTTATGGCAGATCAGGATATCCCGGTCCTCATAGACGATCCTTGTTTTCATTCCGTCCTCTCATCCCCCCAGAAAAACAGGGCCACCGTGCCGGGGCCGGTATGACTGCCGATGGTGGTGCCGATATCGTTAATCTCCACCCTGCCCTGCATCCCGGGGAAGGCCGCCTCCACCAAATCCGCCACGGCTCTGGCGTCCTCCATGCAGGCCGACTGGGAGATATAACATTTGCCGCTGTATTCCCCGCCGTTCTGGGCGTGTTCCTTCATCTTATCCACGGTGGCCTGTATCACCTTCCGCTTGGTGCGGACTTTTGCCCTGTTGATCAGCCGCCCCTGGTTATCCACATTCAGCAGAGGACAGATATTCAGCATACTGCCCACAATTCCCGCCGCTTTGGATACCCGGCCGCCCCGGATCAGATAGGTCAGATCACTGGTAAAAAACCAGTGCTGCAGTTTCAGTTTATTATCCTCCGCCCAGTGGTACAACTCCTCCACGCCCATGCCGCCGTCCCGCAGGTCCGCCAGTTTATCCATCAGCAGGCCATAGCCGGAGGAAGCCGCCAGAGAGTCCACCACAAAAATCCTGCGGTCCGGGTATTTTTCCAGCAGGGAATCCCTGGCGATCAGTGCGGAATTGATGGTGCCGGAAATACCGCTGGACAGAGTCAGGTGCAGGATGTCTCTGCCCTCTTTCAGAAAACCCTCGAAGTACTGCTCATACTCCTCCACATTGATCTGAGAAGTCCTGGTATCCGCTCCCTGGGCCATGGCCTCATAAAAATCCGAAAGCGGCATGGATTTACCCAGATCATCCATATACTGCTGCCCTGCCAGTTCAAAATGAAAACAAATATAGTGAATATCCCGCTCCCGAAGCTGTTCCTCACGCAGATCCACCGTGGAACTGCAGCTTAAAATATACTGGCTCATCTTAACTCCCCCTCACTTTTCCGGCCTTTCAGCCTGTCTCTCCGCGTCTGCCGGGCCGGTCTGCCCGGCCCCTTATGCAGACCGCCTATACCTTGAAACGATATCCCACACCCCAGATGGTCTCAATATACTGAGGCTTGGCGGTGTCTGCCTCCACCTTCTCCCGGATCTTTTTGATATGCACCGTGACGGTGGCAATATCCCCGATGGAATCCATATCCCAGATTTCCCGGAACAATTCTTCCTTGGTAAACACATGATTGGGATTCTCCGCCAGGAATGTGAGCAGTTCAAACTCCTTGGTGGTAAAGGTCTTTTCCACACCGTCCACATATACCCGGCGGGCCGTCTTGTCAATGCGGATCCCCCGGATTTCCACAATATCGTTCTGAGCCCGCTGGCTGGTCCCCACCAGCCGCTCATACCGGGCCATATGGGCTTTCACCCGGGCCACCAGCTCACTGGGGCTGAAAGGCTTGGTCATATAGTCGTCCGCCCCCAGACCCAGGCCACGGATCTTGTCAATGTCGTCCTTCTTGGCCGAGACCATCAGAATCGGTACATTCTTTTTCTCCCGGATCCGCTTGCATACCTCGAAGCCGTCCATCTCGGGCAGCATCAGGTCCAGAATAATCAAATCATAATCCCCCGTCAGCGCCGCCTGCAGCCCCTGGTCTCCCCGGTTGCAGATATCCACCTGGAAATCGCTGAGTTCCAGATAGTCCTTTTCCAGGTCTGCTATGACCTCCTCGTCCTCGATAATTAATATCCTGCTCATATCTATACCCTGCCTTTCCAATCTGTTCTTAATGTGCCTGCTATTAATGTCCCTGCTCTTGATGTCTTTGCTTTTGATGTCTTTGCCTTTGATGTCTTTGCTTTTGATGTCTTTGCTTTTGATGTCTTTGCTTTTGATGTCTTTGCTTTTGATGTCTTTGCTTTTGATGTCTTTGCTCTTAATGTCCCTGCTATTAACGACCGCTCCGCCTGGGATATCACTCGTTTTGCAGTTCCTTATATTTGCGGATCACGAAATGCATGCATGTGCCTTCGCCCTCCCGGCTGGTGGCCCAGATGTAGCCGCCGTGATCCTCAATGATTTTCTTCACGATGGACAAACCGATGCCGCTGCCTCCCTGCAGAGAATTCCTGGAGGCGTCCGTCCGGAAGAAACGTTCAAAGATCCGGCCCAGATCCTTCTGGGCAATTCCCTTACCGTTGTCCTCGATCTCCACCCGCACGGAATCCAGTTCGTCCAGGATCCGAATGTCGATGACCCCCTGCTGTTTGTCCATATACTTCACGCTGTTGCTGATGATATTGTTGATAACCTTTTTCATCTGTTCCGGATCCGCTATGACCAGCGTGTCCTGATCCACCAGATTGGTGTAGTTGAGTTGGATATTCTTGGACTCCAGATCCAGCCCCACCTCCTCCACACAGTCTCCGAAATAATCCGACACATTAATCCGATGGAAATTGTAGGGAACTCTGTGGCTGTCTATGCCGGAGTATGTGGTCAACTCATTGATCAGCCGGTCCATATCATTAGCCTTATTATATATGGTCTTTATATATTTGTCCATCTTTTCCGGCGTGTCCGCCACACCGTCCATAATGCCTTCCACATAGCCCTTGATGGCGGTGATGGGGGTTTTCAGATCATGGGAGATGTTGCTTACCAATTCCCTGTTCTTCTTCTCCTGCTCCGCACTCTCCTCCGTGTTTTCCTTCAGACGCAGCCGCATATCCTCATAATTGCGGTACAGGTCGCCGATCTCACCTCCGGATTTAGTCTGCAGAATATACTCGAAATTGCCCTCCTTGATTTTGGTCATGGCCACGTTCAGTTCGTTGACGGGCCGGAACACCTCTTTGTGGATCCACTGGGTCAGCATAAGACTGGTGAAAATCAGAATCAGCACAATGGCGATTAACATGTCAATCAGCAGCCGACGGGAAATCAGGGAATTGATCTTCATGACCACAAACAGGCTGCCCTCCGAACCGTCCCTGAAACGAAAGTCAATCTGCTTCACATATTTATCCATCTCGCTGAAATAAAAACCCGTGCCCTCCTCCAGGTCTCCCTCGCCGAATTCGGGAAGCAGCGGGAAAATCTGTTCAGCCGCCTCCTGATTGCCCGCATAATATATCTCGTTATTCCTGCGCACCAGCAGGTAGGCGGATTTGGAATGGAGCAGGCCTCCCATTTTCTCCAGATAGTTTCGGTCCTCCAGCAGGGACACGTCCAATTCCGCCTGGGCGGATAACTGCTGGTAGACACTGTCCGCATGGCCGGTAAAATTCCCCACCGATTCCGATATCATGGCAAAGTCCAGATTCTGGATACTCACTCCCGGCTGGGCATTCATCAGATAGACGCCGATAACGCAGAAAGCCAGAGCCGTCAGCAGCAACGGCAGAAAAACGATGGTGGCAAAAGTAACTTTAAGCCTTGTTTTAAACTTCATAATATCCCCCAGACGGACCCGGACCGGCAGCCGTTTTTCCATATGCCCTGCCGTCCCGGGCACAAGCCGTTCTTAATGATAATTCAGTATATCATATATCTTTCGCCAATGTGTAAAAACATACGAATATGTTCATAAAAAAAATCTAAAGTTTAAAAATATTCTTGACATCCTGGCAAAATTTGTTATACTAAAACAGTAATCGTTACTAATATTGATTTGGAGGAGAGCCGACATGGCGCTGAAATATAGCAGACAGCGGGAAATGATTAAGGATTTCCTCATGGAACGTCGCGATCATCCCACGGCAGATATGGTTTACAGCAATGTAAAGCGGCAGAATCCGAACATCAGCCTGGGCACAGTATACCGCAACCTGACTCTGCTGGCGGACATGGGTGAGATCCGCAGACTGAGGCTGGGTGATGGAACGGACCATTTCGACGGAGACACCTCTCCCCACTATCACTTCATCTGTAACACATGCGGCTGTGTGCAGGACTTACAGATGGACAGTCTCGATGGCATCCTGAATCTGGCAAGGCAGCGTTTCAGCGGGCAGATTACGGGGCATATGACCTATTTTTACGGAGTCTGCGCCGACTGTTCCCAAAGGAGCGAAGATAAGGGGCCGGAGGGAAACGATTACATCCGAGAGTAGTCCCACCTGTACGTATGGGGAGAACCGGCGCAGTTCGGGACGGATTCGGCGTTTTACAGGGGTTACACAATAATTTTATCATAAAGGAGAGAAAAAGTATGAAGTATGTATGTCAGGTATGTGGTTATGTTCATGAAGGGGATAATCCCCCTGAGAAATGCCCTCAGTGCGGCGTGGATTCTTCCAAGTTCACCGCGCAGAACGAGGAGAGGTCCTGGGCGGCTGAGCATGTGGTAGGCGTGGCGCAGGGCGTAAGAGAGGATATCATTGAGGATCTGCGCGCTAACTTTAACGGGGAGTGCTCCGAAGTCGGCATGTATCTGGCCATGGCCAGAGTAGCGTTCCGTGAGGGATATCCGGAAATCGGCATGTACTGGGAAAAAGCTGCTTATGAAGAGGCCGAGCACGCTGCCAAGTTTGCAGAACTGCTGGGTGAGGTAGTGACCGACTCCACCAAGAAGAATCTGGAGATGAGGGTTGCCGCTGAGAACGGCGCCACCGCAGGCAAGACCGACCTGGCAAAGAGAGCCAAGGAACTGGGCCTGGATGCCATTCACGACACCGTTCATGAAATGGCCCGTGACGAGGCTAGACACGGAAAAGCATTTGAGGGTCTGTTAAAGAGATACTTCGGCTAATCAGAGATTATGTAATATCAATATTTTTGAAGATTTAAGGGTATGTTGGAGCAATCTGACATACCCTTATTTTTCTGCAAGCGATTGTGTCTGGATGTGGGTTTAAAAAAGAGAGAAGCATTGGAATTTATTTATAACTTTCTAATTGGAAAAAACATATAATTCTTCCCTGTCTGTGGACAAGTAAAATCGTGGACTGCTCCTACTAATGGAATAGCATTATCTTCCAAATATTTTATTGCCTCTGAAAAGGTAGAATTATTTTCACATTCTATATAAATATATTCATAGCCAGGAATAATCCATTTTGTCCAACCGTTGGGGGCTTCTGCATTCTCGTTGCACTCTACCCCAGCAAGATAAAGTCCTTTGTTGAAATCTTCCCACGGATTGAATGAGTGCGAGAAATCAGACATAGCACCCCATATACCACTGATATTTCCATTCTCATCTTTCTTAGCTAAATGTTGAACTTCTCCAAAGTGAGAATTTGCATCAACCCATAATCTTTGAATAAAGCCCTCTCCGTCTAAAGTTGAACCCACTTTTCCTATCACAGCAAAAGACTCCTTTACACACCTTTCAACTTTCATATTTTCCTCCCACAAATTACCGATCATTGCTGAATAAATTGATTCCCCTGATGGTCGGAACGCTCCTCCCGTATGATTCCGATGTTTTCCTCCATTTTGTCATTGTTGAGATATAGCAGACGGAAATGTTCTCTGGGAATAAGAGCATACAATCTTTGATAAAACGAAAGGATATCCTCGTTGCTCATCTGCTGAAACAACATCAATTCCTCCACAATATTTTGGAGAAAGGCGCATTCAAACAGGTATCCGCTCTCACGAAACCGCCGATATCTGGAAAAGATAATCCGTTCCAACTCCTCCGGCGTTTTCCTGCCGTTATATATCTCATATTGCTCCAGATCCTTGTGAAAGCCCGGTATGTCCGTGAGAATTTTAGTGTAAGCCACAATATAGCGCTCTCCCTCCCGGCAGGCCTCTTCCTCAATCTCCCTGCGAAGAGGGGCGTACCGTTCCAACACACTGGCATACTGCTCCCCGTCCATCCAGGCGCACCATGCCAGATCTACCGGGGAATAGTCCCCCTCCCGGCAAACCCGGTACTCCGGCCTGCGCCGGGCAATCTCTGACAGCAGGGTGGATTTTCCCATGCCCTGTATTCCCTCAATATAAATATTTTCCATATTCTATTCCAAAATTCTTTACACTGCTTATACTTTGAGACGGAACTTGGACACCAGCCCTTTCAGCATGGCGGCCTGCCCGGACAACTCTTCGCTGGCGGCAGCGCTTTCCTCCGCCGTGGCCACATTGTTCTGCACTACCATGGAAATCTGATTGATTCCCTGGGTGATGTCGTTGGCCTTCTGAGCCCCCTGGGACAGGGTGACGGCGCCGTTGGAAACCTGCTGCGCCCCTGCCGCCACATCCTGGGACGCCGCCTGCAGCTGCCCCATGGCTCCGTTCGGTTCCACGGAAATCGCCTCCAGAGAATCTTTTATTTTCGCAAATTCACCCATATATTCGTTTTCCAGTGTAAATGCCAGATTTCATCACACCAGTCCCAGCCCCCGCAGCAGTGCCACCGCCCCGAAGATCACTCCGGCGGAAAGCAAAGTGGTCCAGACCACCAGCTGCCCCGCAAGCTGCCCGTCATTGTCCATTTCTTCGGCCATGACGGCGCTGGCCACCGCCGCAGGCGTGGCAAACAGGGAGATCAGGGCGGCAAAGATGCCGTTGTCAAACTGCAGAATCCCCCATCCCTGAAGCAGCACGGCCCCTCCGATGCCCAGCAGAGGAGCCAGGAACAGCCGCCCCAGCACCCCCAGCCCAATCTGTTTTCTAAGGCTCCTGACGCTGTTTATCTCAAACTGCCCTCCCAGCACCAACAGGGCCACGGGGGTGGAGGCCCTGGCAAGATACTCCAGAGCCGTGCCCACAAAAGTGCATTTCCCCAAAAAAGCAGTTACACCTGGAGACATCTGGCCGGCCAGGGGCTTGAGCAGCACCCATCCGATGCCCGCCAGCACACCGATGATCAGAGGATTGCGCAGAATCCCTTTCACCGCTGCTCCCACGCGCCCCTGTACATCCGCTTCGGACTCCCGCCCCACATACACTGTCAAAGCCACCACGGACAATACATTAAACAAAGGAATGGTGAAAGCGGACAAAAGGGCCACGGCCTGTACCCCTCTTTGCCCCGCCATAAGCTGGGCCAGAGGAACCCCCACCAGAGCAAAGTTGGAGCGGAATACCCCCTGCAGCAGCACGCCCTTCTGACGGCGGTCCGGCGTCATGCCGGCGAAGAGCAGTCCCAGGACAAAGAGCAGAGCCACCACTGCCAGGACATACAGTACCGCGTCCCATTTCAGTTCCGAAAAACTATCCAGTTCTGCCAGGTTGGTAAACAGAAGCACCGGCAGCAGAACACGGAATACCGTCTTGTTGCCGATTCTGAGAAATTCCCCGGTGAAAAATCCCCGGGTTTTGAGAAAATACCCCAATGCCACCAACAGAATCACCGGCAGTATGGAATTCGTCGCAAACAGCAGGATTGAAAGCAGGTCCATATTTTCTTCTTCCCTTTAATATTAAGAAATTCGGATACACCGGCATGCCATGGTCACATCAGGGGCGCAACCACCTTCATGACACATCCCAGCAGCCTCCGGGTCCAGGGCTCCTCTTTCAGCGTCTCATGGGTCACGGCGCGGCACTGGGTCAGAGTGGCCTGATAATCCGCCTCCATGTCCGCCAGACAGGGCACGCCGTATAGATAGGCAGCGCACTCAAAATGATGATACAGGCTGCGGTAATCCAGATTGATGGTTCCCACCACCCCCTCCCGGTCATCGCTGACAAACAATTTGGCATGTACAAAACCCGGGCTGTACTCATAGATTTTTACTCCGGAATCCAGCAGGGAGCGGTAGTGGGTCTTGGCCAGGGCATAGGCCGTTTTCTTATCCGGGATACCGGGCAGAATCAGTTTCACGTCCACTCCCCGCTCCGCCGCGAATTTCAGCGCCGTCTCCATCTCTCCGTCCAGGATCAGATAGGGCGTCATAATATGCACATATTTTCGGGCACGGTTCAGGATATCCATATACACCCGCTCCCCCACCAGATCGTCATCCAGAGGGCAGTCGCCGTAGGGCATCACATAGCCGGAAGCGTCCTTTTGGGGCACGGCAGGATATTCCAGGAATCTGTCAAACTCCAATTCCTTCTCCTCCATCCCCCACATCTCCAGAAACATCAGGGCAAAACTCCTGGCCGCCTCCCCCTGGAGCATCACTGCCGTATCCTTCCAGTGACCATGCTTCTTTCTGTGATTGATATACTCATCCGCCAGATTAACCCCTCCCGTGAATGCCGTATGGCCGTCGATCACCAGAATCTTGCGGTGGTCTCGGTAATTGTAATGGGTGGATACGAAAGGGGTGAGGGGCGCAAACATCTTGCATTTGATACCCAGCTTCTGCAGGCGCTTCGGATAATTGTGAGACAGAGTGGTGAACTCGCAGGTACCGTCATACATAACGCGGACCTCCACTCCCTCCGCCGCTTTTCGGGCCAGTATCTCCAGTACCTTACCCCACATTAGGCCCTCGTCCACAATAAAATATTCCAGAAAAATATAGTGGCGCGCCTGTTCCAGCTGCCGCAGCATCTCCTCCCATTTTTTCTCCCCCACGGGAAAATAGGTCACCGCAGTGTTCTCAAACACCGGGTAGCAGCCGCTTCTCTCCACATAGCGCACCAGCGCCGCCGCACCGGCATCTTCCTGCTCCAGCCTGCGCATGGCCTCCGGCTCCTGGCAAATACATCCCCTGGCCTGGGCGGCAATCTGGTTCACCCGGCCTTTGATCAGGCGGTGTCCCACCTCGCTCTTGGTAAACCAAAGCAGAAACGCGCCGAATACCGGCATCAGCATTATAATGACCAACCATGTGATTTTGGCAGTGGGATCTAAGCGGCTGTTCAGCAGGTACAGCACCATGACCACGGTAAACAGCACCGTCACACCGGAAATATAGGGCTGCAGATCCTCAAACCACACAAGTATGCTAAACAGAAACCAAACCTGCAAAAGGAAAAGCAGCAGAATCACTCCAAAGCGGCTGAATAATGCGTGAATCAGCCCTTTCTGTCCCTTTTTCAGCAGACGTATGCCCCTGCCTTCCATCTCTTCACCGGCCATATGAACCTCCCATCTTTTGTCACATTTTTTACGGGTATCCTTCCTAATCCTCATAATAGCATGATTCACGGGCGGAATCAACGACAGTTTGCCTTGCTCGCAGGCCGCTCCGTCCCGGTTTATGGAATAGATTGCCACAAAAAAGTCCCGTGTATTTGTGCAAAATGCCTTTGAAATTCCCATAAAAATAGTATATACTGGTATTGTGTTTATACTTTTTTTATATTTGTGGCAAAGTCTTTGATTTGCCCGGAAAGGAGTCAATGCTTCGTGGAGAAAATAGCAAGTTTTACCATTGACCATATCAGGCTTTTGCCCGGCGTCTATGTGTCCCGCAGGGATATGGTGGGGCAGGAGACGGTCACCACTTTCGACCTGCGCATGACCAGTCCCAACGACGAACCCGTCATGAACACTGCAGAGGTACATACCATAGAGCATCTGGGAGCCACCTTCCTGCGCAACCACCAGGAATATGGGAGCAAGACCCTCTACTTTGGGCCCATGGGCTGCCGTACCGGCTTCTACCTGCTGCTGGCGGGAGATTACAAGTCCCGGGACATTCTGCCCCTGGTCACACAGATGTTTGAGTTTATCCGGGATTTCCGGGGCGAAGTGCCCGGCGCTTCTCCCAGGGACTGCGGCAACTATCTGGATATGAACCTGAACATGGCCAACTACCTGGCTGAAAGATATCTGGAACAGGTATTGTACCATATTGATAACAGCCGCCTGGTTTACCCGGATTAAAAGGTGGATTGCGGAACACTGATCAGTATCTGACCGAACAATGCCCAGAGAATTCCGGGACGCACACGCGGCCTGGAATTTCTCTGTGGGAGTTGGTGCTGGCCGGTCAGATATGGAATTCTAAATAGGAGAATTATATGAGCAAAATAGGTATTATCGGGGCCATGGAGTTGGAGGTGGAAACGCTGAAAGCGAAGATGACCGACAGCCGCCAGACCACCCGGGCGGGCATGGTTTTCCATGAGGGTACACTGGGCAGGGCTCAGGTGGTGGTGGTGCGCTGCGGCATCGGCAAAGTCAACGCCGCCATGTGCGTACAGATCCTGGCGGATCTGTTCGATGTCACCCATGTGATCAATACCGGAGTGGCCGGTTCCCTCAACGCCGCTCTGGACATCGGTGATATCGTTATATCCCGGGATGTGGTTCACCATGATATGGACGTCCGGGTATTTGGCTATGCCCTTGGGCAGGTGCCCCAGTTGGATACCCTGGCCTTTCCGGGGGATGAAAACCTGATCCGTCTGGCCCTCAGTTCCTGCGAAGAGGCTAACCCCGGGCTGCATACGGCGGTGGGCCGTATTGTCAGCGGGGATCAGTTTATTTCAGACAAAGCGGTAAAAGACCGCCTGATCTCGGAATTCCATGGAGACTGTACGGAGATGGAGGGAGCCGCCATCGCCCATGCTTCCTATCTCAACGGGCTCCCCTTTGTGGTGGTAAGGGCCATTTCGGACAAGGCGGACGACAGCGCCGAGATGGATTATCCCACCTTTGAGCGCCGGGCCGCAGACCACTGCGCCCGCCTGGTGGAAGTCCTGGTGAACAGGATATAAGGCCATACGCCAGGCCCATAGAAAGACCTTTTCCCTGTATGGCATGGGAAATGCGGGATTTTAATTGTAGGAGGAAAAGAAAATGTTACAAAAACTAAAGAGTGCTTCCCTGAAAAAAGTGATGCCCGGAATCATTATTCTGTTTATTGCGGCAGCTGGTCTGCTGGTATATTTCGGGCCGGATTTCATCACCTGGGCAAAAGGGCCGGTGGCCTTCGAGGAATTGTCCATCAATGAGATTGAAAACCAATATGTAACCATGACCTTTGAACTGACTTTCGGCACCTTTGCCACGGAAGTGACCACCACCACCCGGAACGGAGCCAAAGTGTCCGAGCGGGATACCATGCAGTATCACGCTGTACTGGTAGGCGGCCTGGACCGGTATGTCAATACCAATGAGGATTTATATTGGGAGTTCGTGGGGCTGGCAGTCCCCGCCAGATATTTTGATACTACCAAGATCATTGACAGAAACAGCGATGAATTCTTTGAGACTTATGACCTGAGAGCGCTGGACACCACCATGCAGATTACGGGACAGATTCTTCCCATGGATGACGAAATGCTGCGGCATTACCGTTCCTTCTTCCGGGAAGCGGACTACACCGATGATGAGTTTAAAGAATATTGCGCGCCTTACTATATCAAGGTTGACCATCTGAAGAGGGGCCATGCGGACTTCGTGCTTTTCATGAACGCTCTGGCCGTAATATTGCTGCTTTGGGCGGTATATATGCTGATCAAGGCTCTCACCGGCGGCTACCAGAGAAAGCTGATCAAGGCGCTGAAGGCCCAGGGTGAGATGGAACTGGAGCGCGCGGATGCGGATTTCGAAAGCGCTTCCGAGCCCACCAAGGGCATCCGCATCGGACGCAATTACCTGTTTGACTGCAGCGGCGCCAAGACCGATGTATTTGCTCTGCGTCAGGTGGCCTGGGCTTACAGCCATCAGGTCAACCATCAGAAGTATGGCCGCACCGTCAGCACTACCTACTCCATCATACTGTACACGGAAAACAAGAAATCCCATCAACTCACTATGCCCAGCAAGGCCGCCAGTGATCAGGTGCTGGATGAATTAAACAGAAAATGCCCGGCAGGTATCTTCGGCTACAGCGACCAGCTCAAGCAGTTGTTCAATAAGAATTATGACGAGTTTACCCGCCTGCGCCGTCAGAAAGAAGCCGAGATAAATCAGTCTCAGGGCTTCAACGATGCCTTTGGCGGTTCCGGCCAGAACCAGGATCCCTATAGCGTATAAGGCTGAGGACTCCGCCGTTGTCACACAGGCGGAGAGATCCGGAAAAAACATAAAATAAGTCCCCGGCGGATATATTTATTCCATCCGCCGGGGATTTTTACATATTTCTTTGCCGTTTTATTTTACTTATCTTTTTTATTTACTTCTATATTATTAACTATATTATTTACTTCTATATTTATCTTTTGCTGTTTACCCTTACGAAATACCAGCAGCTTGCTCATCACATAGTTGCCGATGAACACCAGCACCGCCGACACAAAGGTGGTGATATAAGTGTTGATTCCCATCATGCCAAAGACCTGCCGTACCACCAGATCCAGTATGAGAGTGGACACCCTGGAAAGAACAAACTTGGGAATCTCCTGCAGCATGGGCTCATGGCTCTTAAATACAAACCGCCTGTTGGTAAAATAGGCAAATGTCACCCCGGCCACCCAGTTGACGGCACTCATCACCGCATTTTCAAAAGGCGTAGGGTGAAGGGGATTGCCAAACAGCAGCCAGCTTGCCAGGAACATGGCACCCCAGGACACCAAAGTAGTCAGGACGCCCACCACCAGATATGCGATCATCTCTTCATACTTTTTCATCAAACCTTTTATTTTTTCAACCATGTATCTCCTCTTTCTCCAAAAATCTTTCTTCTCCATACGTTTTTCTTACTTTACTATGGGGGGACAGGCTTGTCAAGTCTCTTTTCTCCTCTTATGGATTGGCTTTTCTACTCTTAGAGATTTCTTTCTCAGGGATTGACGATATTCCGGGGCTGGCCCTTTTGGAATGCCTCTATGTTTTTGGCTACCTCTTCCACGCAGCGGGTGCGGGCCTCCACGCTGGCCCAGGCCAGATGGGGCGTGATAATCAGCCGGCAGCTGTCCTTTATACGGCTCAGAGGATTGGAGGACTGCAGGGGCTCTCCATCCACCACATCCAGTCCGGCAGCGGCGATCTCCCCTTCCACCAGCGCTTCGTACAGGGCAGGATTGTCCACCACGGCTCCCCGGGCCACATTGACCAGAACCGCCGTCCTTTTCATTTGCCCTAAGGCCTCCCTGTCAATGATCCCACGGGTCAGTGCGCTCAAGGGACAATGCAGGGACAGAATATCACTCTCCGCCAAAAGGGTTTCCTTGTCCACCTGGGGATAGTCCCGGCAGCTGCTGGCCCCGGTCACGGAGTAAAAAATCACCCGGCAGCCAAAAGCAGCGGCAATTCGTGCCACCCGGCGGCCGATGTTCCCCATGCCGATAATGCCCCAGGTCATACCCTCCAATTCATGAAAAGGAAGGTCAAAGTTAGAGAATCGGTCCTGGGCACTGTAGGCTCCGGACTTCACATATTGGTCATAGTGGGGAAGTTTTTCCAGCAGGGCCAACGCCAGGGCGAAGGTGTGCTGGGCCACCATGCCCGAGCAGTAATCCACCACATTGCATACCTTGATCCCCCGGCTCTTACAGTAGGCCAGATCCACATTGTCAAAGCCGGTGGCCAGTTCGCAGATCAGGCGGACATGGGGCGCGTTTTTCAGGGTCTCCTCCCGGAGAGGAGCCTTATTGGCCACGATAATCTCTGCGTCCCGCACCCGCTCACTGACTTCCTGAACCGTGGTGGTATTGTGGTAGTAAACCACCTGTCCCAAATGCTCATACTGCACAGGGACGTCAGCCCCCACGCTGTGTCTTTCCAGTACCACAATTTTCATGATTTTCTCCTTTTTATCATGGAATACTTCCAAAATAAAACAATGTGAGCCCACGGCAGTATGCCGCAGGCCCAACTGTTATGGCGTTCGACGCCTTTTGCGTATATACGGTGCTCTCAATCACACAGTCTAACAAAATCCTGCAGATTATGCAAGGGGAAATTGAATGTTATGAAGTCAGGAATTCCCGCAGCAGCTGCTCCAGTTCCTGCTCCTGAACGGGGGTAAACTTTCCCCTGTGTTCCTCCGGAAGCCGACTGCCGGCCCCCGGCTCCCCGGTTTCGTTGGCTCCCTGGACAGCCCTGGATTCCTCTCCCAGCCTGCTGCCCACAGGGATCACATCCACTCCTTTTTTGGCGCTGCGTCTGGCAGGTACGGCATACAGGTTTTCCCGGGCATCCCTGTTCCGTCTCTTTCCCCTGGAAGACGCGTCCGTCCCAAAGAGCATCTCCATGTCCTCCTGGGTCACCCCCATGCGCCCGGACAGGTGGTTCTCCAGATAGTCCACCAGATTGATCTTCAGTACCCTTCTTTTTCCCTTCAGGTCCACAATGGCAGAGACGGAAAAAAACAGATAAAGCCCAAACATACTGGCTATGTAAAAGGGAAGGATCTGTCCCATGGTGCTGCCCGCCACAATGCTTCTGCACACGCCCACCCCTGCACTGACTACGGACAGAAGCATCAACTGCCCTGACAGATGTTCCAGCATATGGGGAGAGACAGGCCCCAGGCTCATGCGGCTGATAAACTTGTCCACAAACACTGGCACATTGGCCATACCATTGTTCAGCTGATAACAGTTGGCAAATTTCAGCTTGCACTGCTTCAACTGTCTGCTGCGGGTACTGGCCATATTGTCCGTCTCATGGATCAGGTGCAGGTACATCAGCCCCAGCCCTACCCGCATCAGAATGCTGCCGGCCATACAGGCCAACATAACTATGGAGGCAACTTTTTCTTGTTCAAATATCGGAAACATCATCATCGTTCCTTTCTATTTAAAGTTCCGCATATCCCCTACTAACACACTCCCTGTGATCCACATCCGGCCGCTTTAGCGTCCGTATATGGATCAGTGTGTTCTCCGGGCATATGCTGTTTTAAGTTCCGCATATCCCCTACACCGCACACCACCTGCGATTCACATCTGACTGCTTTGCGCTCATATGTGAATCCATGCGCTTACGGGCATATGCTGTTTTAAGTTCCTGTCGGAAATATTCTCCCTGGTTACATCATATATCTTAACCATACCACATTGCAATATTTCCCCGATGCATACTCACCGATATTTCCCGACAAATCCCGCCTCTTCCCGCACTGAAAACAGGCATTCCGGCACGGACCCGCTCCATTCGACCTGCGTGTGCGCAGGTCTATGGGACGCCCCTAACCCATTCCCGCTCTTGGGCAGGCAGCTTCCTGATGAACTGGGACAGAATAATAGATGAATCTGTTACCTCCAAACTCCTGAAGGATTTTTTTCTCCAAGGGCTTGAGGGAAATCTGCCCGTTCAGCGTCACTCTGCTCCTTTTGTTGACTTTGTAGTGCGAAAATAGCAGGATCTTATCATGATTTCTGCTATTCTTATACTTATACGAAAAAAGGGGTTGAAAACTATCAATGTCATTGAGAGTTTTTATCCTCATCTGCCATTTCTGCTAATTCCTCAAGCTTCTTCTGCAAGATTTCCTTGAATGAAGATGTATTTTTCCATTCAGGAAATGTTACACCAGTTTAGTTTAAATTAACAGGCCGCATACGGCATCCAAATCCCTCCCGGATTGCCTTGAAGTACCTGGGAAAATCTGCTATACTATATTACAATAAATCAGGAATGGAGGATATACATATGACATACCATACAAAGGGAACCTGTTCCAGCGCAATAGATTTTGAGATTGAGGACGGCATTTTAAAATCCGTACAGTTTACCGGCGGATGCAACGGCAATCTGAAAGGAATCTGCGCCCTGGTACAGGGCATGAAAGTAGAAGACGTAATTGAGAAACTAAAGGGCATTCGGTGCGGTTTCAAGTCCACTTCCTGCCCGGATCAACTGGCCCACGCTCTGGAGGAAACGCTGGGATGAAAAAAATCGTATTGACGGGGGGCGGCACCGCCGGACATGTGACTCCCAACATTGCGCTGCTGCCGGCGCTCCGCCAGGCCGGATATGAGATTTCCTATATGGGCTCCTATGACGGCATCGAAAAGAGGCTGATTGCGGATTTTGATATCCCTTACACGGGCATTTCCACTGGCAAGCTGCGCCGCTATCTGGATATCCGAAACCTGACCGACCCCTTCCGGGTAATAAAAGGATTTTCGGAAGCAAGGAAATATCTGAAAAGCTATTGCCCTGACGTGGTATTTTCCAAAGGCGGTTTTGTCAGCGTGCCGGTGGTGCGCGCTGCGGCGGCGCTGGGCATCCCCTGCATCCTTCATGAGTCCGACATGACACCCGGCTTGGCCAACAGGCTGTGCTTTCCCGTAGCGAAAAAAATCTGCTGCAATTTTCCCGAGACCATGCAGATGCTGCCGGAAGGCAAGGCGGTGCTCACGGGCTCCCCGATCCGATCCGAGCTGGCCCAGGGCAACCGCATCGCCGGGCTGGACCTGTGCGGCTTTACCGCCAATAGACCGGTAATCCTGGTAATCGGCGGCAGCCTGGGAGCCGCCAATGTAAATAAGGCGGTGCGGGACGCCCTGCCCCGGCTTCTGGAAGATTTTCAGGTGGTTCATCTCTGCGGCAAGGACAAAATTGACAATCTGCTGCTGACCACTTCCGGATATAAACAGTTTGAATATGTCAAGACAGAGTTGAAAGATCTGTTTGCCATGGCGGATATCGTGATCTCCCGGGCCGGTGCCAATTCCATCTGCGAACTGCTGGCACTGAAAAAGCCCAATGTGCTGATCCCCCTGCCCGCCGCGAGCAGCAGAGGCGACCAGCTGCTCAACGCCGCCTCTTTCGAAGCCCAGGGCTTTTCCCTGGTGATAAACGAAGACGATCTGACCACCGAACTCCTGGTGGCCAAAGTGCATGAACTTTTCTCCAACCGCCAGTCCTATCACGACGCCATGGGCCGCAGCGGTCAGATGGACTCCGTGCATACCATTCTGCGGCTGATCGAGGAAGCGGCCCAGACGTAGGCCAGACATGCTTTACAGAACACAGGCCGGGCATATCTCTCCAGGCACAGATAAACATAAAACCCCCATGACAGCCATTCCTGCCGCTATGGGGGTTCCCTTTTGCCTCTATCAGACTTCTTTTAACCTCTCCTGGATTTTGTTTTATCTCTCCCCGATATAAACGCATTCTCCGGGACGGATCTCCAACAACTCCCCTCCCTGCTCCTTCCGAATCCATACGCTGATGGACGTGGGATTTTTCAGTGTCAGACCGTCGCCGCTGGATTCCAGGCTGCGGGTGGCCTGAATGTAGTCGCAGATCTCCAGATTGGTGGCATACCAGATGTCCTCCTTGCCCTCCATCGTCTCCGCAAATTCTTCGATCACACTCCAGTCCCCGTTCCCAGCGAACTCAAAGCTGTGGCCCCACACATACATCACCGGCAGTTCCACATAGCTGGGAGCTGCCAGAAACCTCTGCCCCAGTTCCATCAGCCCACCGTTGTGATGACAGGTGGGATGCCAGGCCAAAAAGTCAGCGGGCGGGAAAAAGCCGTTGGTGGAAATTACAGTCCGGGAGTACTTGATGCCCAGCTTTCCCAGAATTCCCATCACTTCCTCAGAATAATTGCCAAAGGCATAGGACATGCCCTGTACCATGCCCCCGGTGAGTTTCTCCAGAGCCCGCCGGTCCTCCAGAATCTCATTCACCACCTGATTCCCCGAAAGCGAGGGCAGATTGCGGTGCTGCACCCCGTGAACCGCCACTTCATGGCCTGCAAAAAGTTCCGCCACCTCATCCGCCGCCAAAAAAACATCATGGTTCCTGTCCTGAGCCAACATCCCCGAATTCAGATGAAAAGTCCCTTTCATCCCATGTCGGTTCAGAATCTCCACCAGTTTCCTGTCGTGAATCTGACCATCGTCATAGCTGAATGTAAGTGCTTTGTTTTTTCCTTCTGGATACACAAATCTCATGGCTTCCTCCTCCTGAATCAATGTTTAGGTTTTCCGCTTTTGTTCTCTTTTGTAGTTCTGCTTGGCCTGGTACATCAACTGGTCGGCCCGTTGAAGCAGATGGTTTAAATCCGTGTGGACCGGATCCTCCCTGCTGATCCCGTAGCTGACGGACACCCGGAAGGCTTTGCCTGACCGAAGGTTTATCTCCTCCAGATAAGCCTCCAGCGCTTCCATGCGCCCCGCCAGTTCTTCCTGGGATATGCGCATGGCCAGCACGGCGGCGAACTCATCCCCTCCGGTACGATATCCCCTGGCATACAGACTGTTCTCCTGCCCCAGAAATGCCCGGATGGCCAGAGCGGCATGACGGATGGCATAATCCCCCTCCATATGTCCATAGCAATCGTTGATCCCCTTCAGATCGTTGAGATCCGCCACCAGCACCACCAGTTCCAAGCCTTCCCGCACCGCCAGTTCCAGCTGCTGCCGGGTATAGAGCACAAAACCCTTACGGTTGTACAGGCCGGTGAGTTCATCCGTCACCGCGTTCCGCTCCATCAGCAGATAGGCCTCCGTCAGGCTCTCATTCAACTTCTCCAGATTCAGATAGCGCCGCATGGATTCCAGGATATTGCACAGATTCCGCAGCCAATCCCAGTAGTAAGACGGGATATCGCTGCTCTCCCCCTCGAACATCATTGCGCTGTACCCCATGCACCGATCCATAAAGTGAAGAGGCGTCACATAAAAGATGGCAGGCTGTGCTCTCTCTTCCCAGAGAGAGGGCAGCATTTCCGAAAGAGGAAATTCCCGCTGGAGATCCACACACCGATTCTCCCCATATCTGTGGTAAATCAGCTTCATTTGGGAACTGTAGCCCTCCCTGCGGTACTTCTCATTATCCCTGGCGGAACCCTGCCAGTCCTGGCACAGACAGATGGAATATCCGCTGATATCCCCCAGAAAACGGAGATACCAGTCTATCTTCCACAGACATTCTTCCAGGCTCCGCATGGCGATGCCGTCTTCCATCATAAAGTTGCACTCATGATAAAATCCGAATCCCGCCTGAGAAAACTGTTCCTCCAGGTGATCCGCCTGGCTTTCCTCCCAGCCTATGCCGCAGGGACAGCTGCTGCCCGGTGCCAAACGGTCCTGGGGCTGCGTCATGGGAATCTCCTTCCCTTCCAGCAGACTCGCAAGCCTGCGCACGGCGTTCACGCCCAGACTTTCAGAATCCTTGACCACGGAAGTGAGGAAATGAGGCAATACGTTTCCGCCGGAGTCGGAATCATAGCCGGTGATCACCAGATCCCGGGGCACATTGATCCCCCTTTTCCGGCAGGCGGCATACAGACTGATACCCATGTTGTCCGATGCACAGCAGACGGCCTGGGGCAGCCCCTCCGGACTCTGCAGCAGACTTTCCAGCACTTCCTCTCCCTTATTATACCAGAAATCTCCGTAAAAGACACGGTCAGATTTGACAGGCAGCCCATGTTCTTCCATGAAATCCCTGTAGGACTGAAGACGCTGCCGGGCATGGGGATGCTCTTCCATCCCCGTCATACAGGCAATGTCGGTAATCCCATGTTCCTGATACAGATGCTCCAACACCGGGCGAAGCTGTCCGCTGCCCTCTTCCATGACGCAGGGAAAATCCGCGATCTGATAGTCCAGCACCACCACCGGTCCCCTGCAGCGCTTTTTGAGAATCTCCGGCAGCTTACGGCTCCCCTCAAATTCCATCAGGTGATCCGGCATCAGAATAATACCGTCCAGCCTGTCGTATTGGATCATATTGTAGATATTCTGCTCCGCGGCCAGGTAGCCAAACCACATGCCTGCTTTCAAAAAGGTGGAGAACACCACCACATCATAACCCTGCGCAGCAGCCTCCCGCTGAATCCCACGCATTACGTTGCGCTGGTAAGTCTCATAGATATCTGTGGTGATCACACCGATTGTCTTTCGTTTTTTGGCCATATTCTTATACCTCGCTCTCCACAGGGCAGCTGTGGAAAAAGCGGGAAACATGACATATGTCTCCCGCTCTGTCTATTCGTCTTTATCTCCTGCCGATCTCGGTATCATCCTGAGTCACCACACTGTGCTCCTTGATATAGGCCATGATCTCGTCAAAATTGCAGAAAGCCAATCCCACATAGCTGTCCGCACAGCCATAGTAAATGGCGATCTTGCCGCTGATGGAATCATGGATGGTGGCACAGGGGAATGTGACATTGGGCACAAAGCCCCTCTCCTCATACCACTCCTCGGGAGTGAGCAGGAAGTTTTCACAGCGGTACTTCACAATGGAAGGATTGTCCAGATCCAGAATGGCTCCGCCGATGCTGTATACCAGACCGTTGCAGGTACCGCTTACGCCGTGATAGAACAGAAGCCAGCCTTCACTGGTCTCAATGGGCGCGGCGCCGCCGCCGATCTTCACGGACTCCCACCATTCCCTGCCCCGGCTCATAACATGCCTGTGCTTGCCCCAGTACACCATGTCGGGACTCTCGCTCAGGAAGATATCGCCGAAAGGGGTATGGCCGCTGTCGGAAGGGCGGGACAGCATCACGAAATTGCCGTTAATCTTGCGGGGGAACAACACTGCATTCCTGTTAAAGGGAATAAAGGGGTTCTCCAGCCTTACAAACTTCTTGAAGTCAGTGGTCTTGGCCATGCCGATGGAAGCCCCATAGAAATCCTGGCACCAGATGATATAATAGGTGTCCTCCACCTTCACCAGCCTGGGGTCATAGGCATAATGGGGCATGAAAGAATTGCCCTCTTCATCCACGAAGGGAATCTTATCCTTCTCAATGTCCCAGTGGATGGCGTCTTTGCTTCTCCCCAGATAGATATAGGGAACGCCGTTGGTCTGTTCTCCCCGGAACACGCCGATAAATTCATTGCCATAGGGCATCACTGCGCTGTTGAAAATACGGGCCACACCCTCCACGGGGTTACGGCCGATAATGGGGTTCTCGGAGTATCTCCAGATCGGAGCACCCTTGATCCCTTCGGGCTTCTCCTGCCAGGGGACATTCTTCACGGCAGGGGCTATCATCTTAATATCGCTCATAGGAACCTCACATTCTCTTTTTATAATCTTATTCAAGGCCATCATAGCCGCAAGGCTTGCCTTATAGGAACAGTGGAGCACCTTGCGGCGCTCCACCATAATAGCTGTGTGGGACTGCTGCTTAGTTAAAGAAGCCGTCCAGCGCATCCTGTATGGGCTGCTTATAAATCTCCTGGAACTGGGCAGGGGTATTCACGCCGTCCAACAGGTCGGACCAGGTGATGAGATCCTCACCCAATGCTCCGTAAATCTCAATACCTTCGCGGCTTCCCAGATATCCCATAACTTCCAGGTTTTCTTCCGTAATGGCGCAATCTTCCCACCAGGTCATATTGCCGTCACGCCAATCCGTGTCGCCATGATACCAGTTCTGCCAATCCTGGAACGCAGTAAATACCAGTTCCGGATCCTTTACGCCTGTGGGGATCATCCAGGCATTGCCGGAAGCGCCGTTTCTCAGCACATTGGTTTCCTCGTTGCCGTGAGGGCCGATGGGCCAGGGTGCCCAGATAATGTCAAAGCCCAGTTCCACATCCTTGTTGGCATCAGAGATCCATGCCGCGCTGATCCAGCATGCCACGCTGCCCTTCATGTAGGCATTCTGGTTGTCGTTGAAATCATCCGCATTCCAGGGACGGGCTACGCGATCCACATTGTACATATTGTAAATGAACTCCAGTACCTCGCCTACCTCATTGCTGCTGAGATTTTCCTTGTCGTTACGGGCAATATAAGTGCCGTTGCTGGTCAGCAGGTTCTGTACCAGGAAATCCGTCCTGGATCCGAAACCATATACATCAATCACACCGTCACCGTCGGTATCCTGGGTCAGGGCGATGAGATACTCTCTCCACTTCTCCCAGGTCCACTCACCGTTGGCATACAGTTCATTGGGATTCTGCAGACCCGCGTCCTCAAGCATCTGGGCGTTGAAGGCAAGGGGATAGGTATTATAATACTGCGATTCACCGCTGTTGGACTTAAAGATGTATACGCCGTCGCCGTTGCCAATGTCCGTAGGACTGAAGATCATCTGTTCATTGAATATGTCATTGTCCGCGGGAAGCACATCCGCCAGATTGGTCACAAAACCGTTCAGCGCCGCAGGAATCAGGAATGTCATGTCGCCTTCATAGATATCGCAGTCGGGCGTTCCCGCCAGAATGGAAGTATTGATGGATTCCTGAATACCGTCCCATGTCAGATTGACGAATTCGATCCTTACATTATATTTCTCCTCAATCTCTTTCACCACGTCAAACTGGGCCTGAGCCTGCTCCTCGTCGGATACGGCAGGATTTTCGTAGATATCCTTGTGGGTGCTGTCATAGTAATGGTCATACCAGGTACCTACCCGGATGGTTCTGGTCTCGCCCTCATTATACAGGCTGCCTGCGCTGCTGCCGGACTGCTCGGCGTCGCTGCTCTGCTCTCCGGCATTGCTGCTCTCCACCGTGCTGCCGCTTTCGCCGCTGCCGCCCACCGGGGTATCACCGCCTTCGTTGCCGCAGGCCGTCATACCCGCGACCATGGCAGCGCAAAGTCCCAGCGAAAGTAATTTCTTTGTTACATTCTTCATTTTTCTCCTCCTATCAATTTATCTCTTTTTCTGTTTTATGATTCCACCGAGTCCGGGGACGGTTTCGCCCCCGGAATTTTCTCGTTGATCCATCAGTTGGTCTGGCCGATTTTCACGCTGTAAATCTCATAGTCGGAAGAGGACTCACCCTGCAGGAAAGTCATTTTCTTCTCAAATCCCTCTCCCCAGAAGGAAGCCAGCTGCTCATAGGTGTACTGTACGGCTCCTCCGTCCTTGTATACGGCGCCGCAGACTTCATAGGTACTCTCGTCCACTGCCCTCTGCCAGCCGGTCTGTCCGTCGGATACCAGCCAGATAGGGGTATCCGCCGTGTACTCGATATTGAGAACGGAACCGGGTACCAGTTTCTCCGCGATCAGTGCCACCTGCTCCTCCGTCAGAGGATTGGGGCCGCTCTGAGACCAGCCCGCTCCGCTGCCTGCAAAGCCTTCTACTTCCACCAGGTCATGGGCACGCTGTACGGCACCGCTGCCAATTTTCACGGAGAAAATCTCAAAATCAGCGGCGGACTCACCCTGCAGGAAGGTCATATTCTGCTCAAAGCCCTCTCCCCAGAAGGAAGCCAGCTGTTCATAGGTATACTGAACCTTGCCGTCCGCCACGGCGCCGCAGACTTCATAGCTGCTCTCATCCACCGCTCTGTGCCAGCCGGTCTGTCCGTCGGACACCAGCCAGATGGGTGACTCGGCAGAATACTCAATCTCAAGTACAGTACCGGGTACCAGATTTTCCGTGATGAAAGCCTTCTGCTCATCCGTCAGGGGGTTGAAGCCCGCCTGAGACCAGCCGCTTCCGCTGCATACAAAGCCTTCCAGTTCCACGGTACTGCCCAGTGTCACAAAGCCGCTGTCCACGCCGATCTTGACGGAGAAAATCTCAAAGTCCGCGGAAGACTCGCCCTGCAGGAAGGTCATATTCTGCTCAAATCCCTCTCCCCAGAAGGAGGCCAGCTGCTCGTATGTATACTGAACCTTGCCGCCGTTTGCCGCCACATAACCGCACACGGCAAATGTGCTCTCATCCACCGCTCTCTGCCAGCCGGTCTGCCCATCGGATACCAGCCAGATGGGAGAATCGGAGGAATACTCGATCTCGATTACGGACCCGGGTACCAGATTCTCCGCAATCAGCGCCGCCTGCTCCTCTGTCAGAGGGTTAGGGCCGCTCTGAGACCAGCCCGCTCCGCTGCCTGCAAAGCCCTCCAGCTCCACCACATCCTTCAATACCATCAGATTGGGATCCAGGCCGGTCTCAGCCACCGCGTATTCCGCGGAAGTGTCCGCCTCGATCACATTGCCGTCGGCATCCTTGAAGGTCACATTGTCAATATACAGCGTCTGCCAGCCGGATTCGGAGGAGGCATTGTCTGTCTCCAGGGAGATCACCAGATTGTCTCCCTCTCCGAAACTTCTGCCCTCGGGAACCTCATAGGAAACCGTCTTGGGATTGGCCGTCTCCAGATAAACGGACCAGGCGTCGCCATCCTTCTCACCGGCATACAGGCCGTACACCTTACCGGAACATGCGTAAAACTTACCATCGGAACTGCTCACACCCACACTGGCCTCTACGGTTTTGACCTGGGCTGCCTTATCGCCCAGAAGCGCATCGATCTGGAATCCCACGCCTACGCCCTTGGCGCCGTTGGGTGCCACTTCCAGCGCCTTGGAACCGTTGTAATCCACAATGCTGTAACCGCCTGCATTGCCCAGGCCTCCTGCCACAGTGGTGTTATCCCCCACAAATCCAAACAGGCCGTCCTCAAAATCAATGCTGGCCGGTCCTGCTTCCGGGGCGGCATCCCCAGGCGCTTCCGAAGATGCGGGAGATTCCTCCTGGGTGCTCTCTGCCGTACTCTCGGGGCTCTGTTCCACGGTGCCCTGAGAAGCATTGCCGCCGGCTTCTTCGTTACCGCATGCTGCCAGACTCATGGTCATGGCGGCAGCTACGCATAAAGCTAAAACTTTTTTTGCCTTCAACTTTTTCATCCTCCTTTATGTATTAGTTGAAAAACCATATTGGAAAAGCCTCTCGCCGTCAGCCGACGATACCGCTTCTTTCCACGCCTTCAATGAACTGCTTCTGCAAAGCCACATAGATAATGATGATGGGAAGCATCACCAGCACGATGCCGGCATCCATATACAGTTCCAGAATATTGGGATCCATGATCTTCTCCACATTGGAGATGGAACCCGTGATGGTAGAGATCCGCTTACTGATGATGATTTTCTCGTCAATAAGAAACAGATTCGCGTAAAAGGTGTCGTTGTACTGCCACACCATGGAGAAAATCGCCACCGTTACCACAGAGGGCAGCGCATTGACCAGCATAATGCGGAAATAGGTGTACAGCGTACCCGCTCCGTCCACAAAAGCCGCCTCCTCTATCTCCTTGGGAAGTCCCCGGAAGAACTGGTTAAAGATATAGATATACAGGCCGGAGCGCAGACCGCAGCAAAATGCCGTCATAATATACATGGGCGCCGGGGTGGACATCAGGTTCAGCGGCGCGCCCGTCACGGCCTTGATTATACCAAACACATCGAACCTGGTAAAAGTGGTATACAGCGGCAGCATAACGGTGTTGGCGGGAATAACGATCATCACCACCACACAGGCAAACAGCACATTCTTGAAGGGGAAGTTAAATCTGGCAAATCCATACCCCACCATGGAGCACATAATCACCTGCAGCAGCATCAGCGTTGCGGAGTACAGCAGGGAACTGCCCATGGTTTTCCAGTAGATCAGATACTGGGACGCCAGTTTATAACGCGCCAGCGTGGGTTCCTGGGGAATCAGGTATACCATCGGGTTATAGCTGTCGGCATCAGAGAAAAAAGAACTGCTGATTATACCGATAACCGGTCCAAGAATAACATAACAGATGCCAAGAATGATTGCAAGTCTAAATATTGCCAGTACAAAACCCTTGGCATTGCCGGCCCAGCGCAGTCTGTCATTGGCAAACTGGGTGTCGTCCTTCATGGACTGGATGCCCGCCTTAATACGGTTTATGGAAGGTATTGTTTTCTGCTTATCCATCTTTTTTCTCCTTTCCTAATTATAGTAGAACGTACGCTTCTGTATCAGTCCACAGACAATTACCAGAATCAGGCAGGTAATGACGGTGGACACCAGACTGAACACGGAACTTAATCCGTAATTCATCTGCGGCCCGAAAGCCGTGTCATAAGCCAGTTCGATAACGTCTGACTTGGCAAAGCTGTCCACCACGGTATACACGATATTGGTGATAATATGGGGCATCACCATGGGGAATGTCACCTTCCAGAAAGTCTCGTAGGCGGTTGCGCCTTCGATCTTGGCGACTTCATACATGGAGCCGGGTATGGACTGCAGAGCCGCTATAAAGATAATAATCTGTACACCGGATGCATTGATAATATCACTGATGCGGCTTACCGCCCCGGAAACATATTCAATCAATACATCCGGAAGACCCAGGGAGCCGAACATCTGGATATAGTACTCCACGCTCATGCCGCTGCTGGCCGAGGCCGCCATCTCGGCGCTGGCACTGGAGATCCCCCCGCTCATCATCACCCTGGACAGGCTGATGGCATCTACAATGGCGTCAGCGTTCAGGATGACGGGCAGAAAGAAGATCGCCCTTACCAGGGTGCGCCCTTTAAACTTACGGTTCAGCAGCATGGCCATGAACAGGCTGAAAAAGGTGATCAGCGGCACGTCCACCAGCATATTGCCCAGGGAAGTGGTAAGAATCTGCTTGTAAGTGGCATGGGCCCGGAATGCATAGATAAAATTATCCAGCCATACAAAGTCCAGCGTATAGCCGCCGCCCGGATTCACAATCATCTCCGAAAAGGAAAACTGCAAAGTCATAAACAGGCTGCGGGCGTAAAACCATAGAAATCCGATCAGCCAAGGCGTGATAAAGAGAAAGCCTTTCAGTGCCTGTCTTTGGGATAGAGAGCGTTTTTTCCGTTGTTTAGTCTTTGTCGCTTCCATTAGTCCACACCCCCTATCTCATAACTCCTGGCGGGCACTGTCACGCCGCCCACTGTCTGATCCGCCTGGCCTTCGTTGATATAGATAATCACGCCGTTGCTGTAAGTCACCGCCTTGACGCCGCCCTCCAGCACCTGGTGATTGATGATTGCCGCTCCGTTCACATGTTTCAGGGCATTGTTCACATCTGTGTAAATGGCCAGGGCATCCTCTTTCCAGTTCTCATATGTAGTGGCGTAATATCGGTTCAGTCCTGTATTCTTCATGTCGCTGGCATTTCGGTATGTGAACATGAAATGGGGCGACGCGCCGTACTCCACCAGATTCAGGACTATGTCGGATCTGTCATAGGTATCGCTCAGATTGATATTGCCGCCCGCATAGTCAATGTAACCGTGAATCAACATTTCGTAGAAGGGAACCGTGCTGTCCACAATGTAATAATCATTGGCGGACAGAGGCACATTGATCATGTCGTCCGCATAGGCAAAGGCATAATCATTGCCCGCGTTGATCAGCATATCCCTGCCGGTGTCCCTGATCTGCCCCAGACTGGCCAGAACCACATCCAGCGCCGCCTCCCTGTCTATGATATTGGTTCTCTTTTTGTCAGAATGCAGTTCACTGCCCAGATCCCGCAGAGAAATGCCTCCCATGTCTATTTTTCCGATCTTTTTCGTAAATGCGTCCACATAACGCACCAGAAACTTGGGCGAAATCAGGAAATAATGATTCTCGTCATATCCCAGTCCGGAAGTCCTGCGCAGAGTGGCCGGATGTACCAGGCCCAGTTCCGCCACATAGCCCGCCCCATAATATCGGGAGGTCTCGTTGCCGTAGGAATAACGCCTGCTCACATAACTCACCTGCTGGAAGGCCACATCCCCGTACAGGGTATTGCCGTCCGCCGCCATAAGCCGGTTCAGTTCCTCCAGTCCCGACTTGCCGCCCAGAGCGCCGGGTATTTTGATTCGATCCACCACATCATGATGATAGCCGTGGTTCATCCAGCCCTGGAAATTCATCACCTGATTGGTGATGCCGCTTTGCTTCAGATCCTCATAGATTTCCGCGGCCTGATCAAAATCCGTCATGGTATACATGCCGTTGTACTGGGTTCCCAGAAAGAACTTTGTCATGGTGACTCCGCCCAGCACATCATAATAGAACTTCAGATCTCCGTCCCCGTCCGTGTCCGCCGTCAACTTTCCCTCGGAGACCAGTCTTTCCCGGTAATAATTGGCCGCCTGCGCATACGTCGCTTTCTCCTGTGGAAGCATGGTATACTTTACCGTGATATTGGCATCATAGTAATTGGGCTCTATTACAGGAATTTCCGCCTCGTTGCCTGTGGTTCCGAACATGGAAAGCCTGTCGTTTCCCCTTACCACAAAGGTGGGATACACAAAATTGTATTCGTTGATCTTCCCCGATACATAGGCAGTCAGGTAAGCAAAACTCGCTCCGTCCTCAATGGTGGCAAAGATTGCGCTTTCATCCCGGAAAATACCGAACAGGGCCATCTTTACATTCTCTGTATTCTCCCGCACCGTATACTCTGCCGCCAGAGGGTCAATGCCGTATACATATTCGGAATACTGGGTTGCCGCAGATTTGCCATTGTTAAAGTTGATCAGAGAGCCCGAACCGTTGGGAACCAGCATATAGCCGCTCTCGTCCACCCCTGCGGTGCCGAAATACCGAAGCATCTGAATTCGGAACAGCGTCCCCCCGCCGTTTTCCACCACATGGTCCATGGGGATGGATACATCCACCGCATCGCCGTTGAGACGGTACTCCAGAGGAATCTCAAAGGAAATGGGGACCACTCCCTCCACGCCGGAGCCCATCATTTCCGCCATATATTCCTCCTCCGTAAAACCCGCCTCCTCAAAATACCGGTTCAGCTTACGGATCTGGGATGCACCCTTTGCGGCAGATTCCAGCAGTTCGTAATAGTCATCCGCCACGGAGCTTTCTTTGTACTTGGTCTGTACATATTTCCTGCCCTCATCGTCCAAAGCGGCAAGCACCCGCTCCAATGTGGCGGCGCTTATATACTGGGGCACGATACCGGTGGCGGCGCTGAGATCACCGATGGTATACCAGAAGCGGATCCCGTTCTCAATCCCTTCCGCCTCCAGCTGGCCTCTGTCCGTGCAATAGCTGAAGGAGTCATAAGTACCCATGGTTCTGCCGGTATTAAAATAATCAATGATCAGCTGGGATTTCAGGTAGTTCTTGTGCGCCTTGTTGGCAATGGCGTCCTGGTCGGCATTCACCGGATTGGAGTAGGTAATCTGTCCGTTGCGCTTATCCACCACCGCCACTTCCCCGGTGGAGACATTGGCATAGAGTTTCAAAGTCTCATTCTCGGCCGCCAGTTCCATACCCGCCACATCGCCGCCTTCTCCCAGGGGCTGAAACGCGTGTCCCTCCTCATATCCGTAGGAGGACAGATCGTCCCGATAATTGTTGTAGAAGTGGTAGCGGATCAGCCAGTGCGCAATGTAGGCCACAAAGACCGCGGCAGCAATGCTCACAATGCCGATTAATATCTTTTTACTTGTCTGCATCTCTTCCCCTCCTACACTCTGAATATCAGTTCCTGGTAAATGCTGTAGATGAAGTTATACAACTGGTTCAGCAAATCAAACAGCAATAGCGCAAGGAAGATAATGATAAGCATTGCCACAAAAGTCAGGAATATGGTAATCAGAGTCTTTCCCAGGGTATAGTTGTGAATCTGCATAATGCCTATCAGCGCCATGATCATCCCATAGGCGATGCCCAGGCCCACGATAATGGTGTAAAACGCTCCCTCTTCCTCCGTCACAAACTGGCTGAAGACCGTTCCTATATTAAAGCACACAATCATGGGAATCAATGCGTAGCCAACGGCAATGGCCGTATCCTTAAGCCTTCCCTCTCCGTTCATCAGGCAGGTAATGGACCAGTTGCCCACACAGAACAGCCCATACAGCAGAAATACGGAGATCAATTCCGGCAATGCGTTCACCGTCAGCGGGTCCACATCGTTGACGATAAAGCTGGCCGCCATTCGATTGATGGAAAAGGTGAAGGAAAACAGAATCACCAGGAGGGCCGCGATGGGCACGCTGCCCCTCTCCCTGTGCCGGATCTCATAATAGGCATCCATGGGATGGCTTACGGTGTAAAAAGCATATTTCCATTTGTCCTTAGAAAATAATTCTTTCATCAGGTAAGCCCTCCTTTGGAAAATTTTTTCCTGATTTTGCTTTTCAGGAACTTCTTATATATCATTCCAACGGCAATCAGAGCAATGACCACGGTCATAATCAAACTCAGATTTTCCTTCAATATTTCGTTGCGATACCTCTTGAAGGCGATGGAATAATACTTGCGGTTCATACCCAGCTTCAGATAGTGCATGGCGGCTTTGTTGTCGCCCGCCGTCAGATAAGCCTTGCCCATGCCGGTGTTGGCCAGTTCGTTGTTCTCGTCCAGCTTCAGCACCGCCTCCCACTTCTCTATGGCCAGCGCTTCATCCCCGTCATACCGCAGGGCCACCGCGTCATTGATCAGAGATCCGTACTCCGTCTCGCCAAAACTCAGAATGGCTCCCTGCAGAGAATCCAGCACAATGATTTTGTCATCCACCACCTCTATGGCAATGGGAGTGTTAAAAGTTCCTCTCTGACTGCCCAGGCCGCCGAATACATACAGCAGATTACCCTCCCTGTCATAAGTGAAGATACGTCCTCTCTTGCGGTCCAGCAGAGAATAAATGCCTTTTTCCCTGTATACCACGTCTATGAATTCGCTGGGACCGCCGTATTCGCCATAGATGCCGAAGCTGAGGTCTCCGCCCAGATTCTGGCTGTCTCCTTTAATAATGACATCCTCACCCTTGGGATTCAGCCTTCTGACGCCCTGTACGCCCTCGGAGTCAATATTGGAGGCGTACACAAAGCCGTCGCTGTCAATATCAATGCCGGTGAATTCCGTGGGAATGAACAGCTGCTGTCGGGAACGTTCCTCCTTGCTGGCCAGTTTCCTCCAGAATTTCTCCCAGAGGGTGATCTTGACCTGGATGGTTCCAAAATAGCCTGTGAACTGGCCATCGCTCTCAAATACCAGGATGCCTTCAAAAGCGTTCTTGGCAATGACATACACACGGTCCGCATAATCCACCGTAACCTTCAGAGGCGTAAAATCAAAATTTTCTTCCAGAATTTCAGACTGGGGATTGTCAATGATCTTAACAAATTCCCCTTCCGGCGTGAGCACTACGATGCGCTTGTTGTCGGTATCCGCCACATATAGCTGTTCGTTCTCGGATACGCATACGCCCTGGGGCATCCGAAAGCCGTCCTCTGCCCCCTCCCGCACAAAGCTGTCAATGACCCGCACCACCTCCGTCATATTGTGATCAAGCACCACAATACGGCTGTTCTTGGTATCCGCCACATAAATATTTCCGTCCGGCGCCACGCACAGATCCTGGGGCTCTACAAAGCCGGTGATTCCCAGGTCCTGCCCGGTGATGCTGCCGGTGGGTACATAGGCGGCCGGTGTCATTACCACATTTTCACGATAGTCATAATTGTAGGTGTCATAGGGCAGGTCTTCCGCCTGTACCGGCATTCCCGGGGAAGTGACCAGCAGCACGCCGGCCAGCAGGGAGTAAAGCGCTCTTTTGATCATATTTCTCTTCTTCATATGCTCTCCCTCCTTAATCCTTCATACCCGATGTAGTCATGGTCTCCAGCACATTGCTCTGGCAGATCAGGAAAAAGGTAATAGGCACCGCCGCGATCAGGAAGGTCACGGCCGCCGCCGCACCGGCCCTGGCTACACCGCCCGCCGTGATCTGCTGCAGGGCAAACTGCAGAGGCTTCAGCTGCTCATCTCTCAGGAACATGGAACCTGTGTTGCCCCACATCTGCTGGAACTGGAAGATGGCCAGAGTCAGCCAGGCAGGCTTTACATTGGGCATCACAATCTTCCAGAAGATATGCCATTCGCTGGCGCCGTCCAGCTTTGCCGACTCCATCAGGGAATCCGGAAGCTGCTCCATGAACTGCTTCATCAGATACAGGCCCATGCCGAAAGCCCATGCGGGAAGGATCAGCGCCAGATAATGATTGTTGATCCCCATCCAGGAGATGATCAGATACTGGGGAATCTGGGTCACCGTCCAGGAAAACATCATGGACAGCACTACCATACTAAACAGGATCCCCTTACCCGGAAACTTGTGCTTTGCCAGCGGATAAGCCGCCAGCGAAGCCACCACCACATGCCCCACCATGCCAAAACCGGTGATAATGATGGTATTAAGGATATATCTGGAGAAAGGGATCCAGGAATCATTCATCAATACGAACAAATCCGAGAAATTTTCCAGCGTAGGATTCCTGACAAAGATCTTCGGCGGGAACTGATACAGTTCATCCAGCGGTTTCAGCGCATTGTTGACAATCATCACCAGGGGCAACACCATGAAGATGCCGCAGATGAACATCAGGACGAACAAAAGGGTGTTGCCTGCCATGGACCGGTTCAGTTGTTTTTCTTTTCTGCGAAAGAAACGTCTCTTTATTTTGATAGTCTCAGCCACTTATTCTCCCACCCTTCCTAATATTTTCTGTACCAGCTTGTTGGTGCCCACCATCAGCAGGAACAGGATGGTGGCGATTGCGGATGCATAACCCATATCGAAACGGGTGGAACCGTAGTCCAGCAGATGGGTGACCACCGTGGCGCCGGCATAATTGACGGAAGGGTTACCCGCCAGGTTGATGGAGATGTCCGCCACCGCGAAGGACTGGGTGATCTGCATCACCGCGCCGAACATAAGCTGAGGCTTCATGGCAGGCAGGGTCACATACCACAGTTCCTGCCAGCGGTTCTTGACCCCGTCCAGGGCCGCCGCCTCATACATGCTCTTGTCCACGGTCTGCAGGCCGGCGATAAAGGACAGGAAGCCGGTGCCCAGGGACAGCCACAGCTGCACCACAATCAGCACGGGCAGTATGTATTTTTCCGTCTGCATCCACAGTTTGGCTTCGTTGATGATATCCAGTTTCAACAGGATACCGTTCAGGTAGCCGTAGCGGTCGCCGGTCAGGATCAGATTCCACACCAGATAGGCGTTGCCGCAGATGGAGGGCGCATAGAAAATCAATGTCAGAAAGGCTCTGAGTTTTCCTCTGAACTCATTGATAATCCATGCGAACAGCAGGCACAGCATATAGCTGACAGGTCCCGTGACCACGGCGAATATCAGCGTGTTCTTCAGAGAGATCAGAAATACATCGTCCTCCAGAAACAGCTTGATGTAATTCTTCCATCCCACAAAAGTGGGCAGTTCCAGCATATTAAAGTATGTAAAACTCAGCCCGATGGACATGAGTACCGGCAGCACCGTGAAGAAGAAAAACAGGATAAAGTACGGCGCGATCATGAAATAGGATGCTCTGTTCCTCACGATCTGGTAGCGCAGAGTGCCTTGCTTTTTTGCGATATCCAGGGCTTCCTGGGAAACCCCGGAGCTTACTGCTTCGTTAGCCATATCCTCTCCCCCCTCCTATTCTTCTCCGGCCACGGGCAGGCCGAATTCTTCCCGCTTATAACTGATTTCCGCATTTACATAGATGATCTTATCCATCAATTCCTCCCTGGGAGTCGCCACCCGGGTCCGCCCGGTGCTGCCCGCATCCGTGGTCACACTGTAAAATGCATTGTTCACATTTCTCCAGGTATAGTAACCGCCGGGCACCTGGGGGATCCCCTGCACCTGTTCAAACTGCCGCATGATCTCCCGGTAGTCCCTGATGGGCCAGGACAGACTGGACATGGCCTCCAGATTGGCCGTAGCCACCCGGGCGCTGGCGCCCATCAGGCTCTCCATCTCCCTTCCGTACAGGATCTGGGTCTCCGCCTCGGTCCACCATTTCAGGAATTCCCAGCACTCCTGGGGATGCTCCGTGTTGGCCATGATAATGTCCGATAAGCCGCTGCTGCCGGTGGCATGCAGTATGCTCCCGTCCTCCTGCAGATTGCCCGGCACCACGGTGAAATCCCACAGCCCCGCGATATCCGGCGCAGATACCTGCAGATTGTTATAGGTGGTGTAGTCCGAGATAATGATGGGACATTCCCCGGTACGGAAACGTTCTTCTACGCTGGTGGCCTTATCCAGCTTATAATCCGTATAATATTCACAGTACTGCTTGAAGGTGGCCACCGCTATATCGGAGTCCAGCATGGAGCGGTCGCCGTTGGAGGAATAATACTCTCCTCCATTCTGGAACAGCAGCATGGCAAAAGTCTGCTCGTTGGGCAGCATGCCGAATTCCATCTGGTTCTTGGCCAGTACGGTCATGGCCACTTTCACCTCGTCCCAGGTGGCAGGCACTTCCAGTCCGATCTCGGCCAGGATGTCCTTGCGGTAGAACATCATGGGGAAGGTCTGGGTATCCGGCAGCGCATAGGTGGCACCGTTGAAGCTGAAGGGAACCAGTGCGCTGGGACTGAACCTCTGGGTCACTTCCTCAAAGTCCTCAAATTGGGTCAGATCCATTACCGCATTGCGGATACCATAGTTGACAGGCGTGTCATTACCTGTGTTCAGCACCGCTCCCGCAATACCATTGGTGTTGGCCACCTGTATGGCCATGTCCGGTCCCTCATCCGCCAGAGTGGCGCGCAGCAGCGTGTTCATGTCCACCAGCTGTACATTGACGTTGATACCGGTGCGACTGGTAAAGTTCTCGTCGATCAGCGCCTTAATTACATTGGCCTGGTCGCGCCCGGTGCCGATCCACAATGTCAGCACCACCCCCTCTTCCTTATCATCCACGGCATTGCCGATCTGGTTGTAATCCACAATGAAGGAGTAGAACAGTCTCTGTATCTCATATCCCAGCTTGGAGAAAAAGCCGGAAGAAGGAATCTTCTGATGATTTTCCGGGGAATAGACCATAATCCGGTCAATCTGCAGGGGCTGGCTCAGCACCTGGGTAATCCAGTTGCCGCAGGCCCTGACATTCACCTTGTAGGAGGAGAGCACTTCCACGAAACGCTCCTGATCCGCAATCAGTTCGTCCAGCTGGTCCCGCATGGTAATCAGGGTGGTCAGCTTGTCGCTGTTGCGGCCCGCCGTGGCCCGCATGGCCTCCAGGGCCCGGCTGATGCCCTCCCTGGCCTCCACCAATTCCGCCTCCAGTCCCGGCAGGGAAGCCGTAAGCTGGTAGTCCCGGTATTTGTCCGGAGCCACACCGGTGATATAGATCACCTGGCGGTAAATGGAGTTAAGAAGCTGTACCGTATCCTGCACGGTGCTGATAATCTCCGCCATATCCCCCAGCACCACTTCCATACGCAGGGTATGGGAACCGGCCTCCAGATAAAAGCTGTAGGGATTGCCCTCCGCATCGGACAGCACTTCCTCCCGCCAACTCTGCTCATAACCGAAGCCATAATCGTTCATCTCCTCAAAGGGCACCACGCCGTCGATGGAAATCCGGCGGCACACGTCAATGCCCCGCACAAAGTTCTGTTTGCAGTAAGCGGAAATATTGTAATAGCCGCTGGAGGGAACCTCAAAATTCCACTCCACCCACTGTCCGGCCTGCTGCCAGGAAGTGCCGCCGATGGTATTATTCAGCAGCACCTTGGGGCTGGAGGGATACACGGCGGGAGAGGACTGATCCTGTCTGGGATACAGCATCTGAGAAGAAGTCTTATCCGCGTTCTCGCCCTCGATGCGGATGCTCTCGGCCACGCTGTCCCGATATCCCGCAGCGTCCCATGCCGCCTTGGCGGAGGCATAATCCATGATCTTTTCCCGGTTGCTGAGCACGATCTCCGAGAGCAGCATGGGCTCCCGCTGGGACATCATGGTGATGGTATGTTTACCCGCTTCCAGATACAGGGAAAGGGGAGTGGTCACATAGCCATTGCTGTCATACAGATAAGTCTCCACCCACTCCGGGGCTTCCACCGCCCGGGGTTTCACGTCATTGCCCTGACTGTCCACCTGCCACAGCCTGGTTACGATGCCGTTCTCGTCCGCCGCCGTCTCCGTCACATTGGTGACCCAGACCCGCTTCAGTTCGATCAGAGCCAGTTCGCTGTAGGGCAGCTTGCCGTCCACAAAGAAGGCTCTCTGGATCTCCGAGCTCTTACCTTCCACAGGGTAATAGACCAGGGACAGATCATAGAAGCCGCTCTCCTTCACATCCACCTCAAATTCCACCAGGGCTTCCTCGCTGGTCAGAAGCGCCCGCCCGCCTCCGGGGATATTCTCATAGTTGTCGTAGATTTCGGGAGTGACACTGACGCCGTTCTCCTCATACCGCACATAGTCCACGGCGGAAATACGGTATTCCTGGTCTGGATATACCTGGGGATTGGCTGACGCATATTCCTGATAGCCCTTCACGGAAGGATCTATGGAATAAGTTCCCACGATATCCTCGTATTCCTCCTGGGTGGTGCCGGTGGCCGCCTGGGCACTCAGCCCGGTCTGCGGAGCCACCCCCGCCACCAGGGCCGCCGCCAGAAGAAATGCCATTTTCCTTTTCCAGTTCTTCCTTCTCATCCTTTTCCTCTCCATCTCTTCCATCTCTCTATTGCTTCTTCAGACAGGTCTTCAAAGCCTGTCATATCAATCATACCAGTTTTCCGGAGTCTCGCCGTCGCCTTCCTCCCGGCGGGGCTTGGGCATATAGGCCTTCATGACCCTTTCCACCAGGAAAGAGCTGGCATAGCACCACAATCCCGGGGTCAGCAGTACCAGGGGAATGGGCAGCAGATAGACCTGGGCCAGCACCACTGCAGCCAGCCCGGCCCCCAGCGCCAGGGTGATGTACCAGAAGCGGATGGACATAACAAACGAAAGCATGCACAGCTTCCCCAGTTTCATGTCGAATCGTGACATCACGGGAAACAGATACAGCGTCACCAGGAGCATCAGCAGGATCAGCAGCCCGCTCAGGGAATACCAGATCCGGCTGACCTCCACGCCATTCTCCAGGACCATCCGCATCTCCATCCCCAGGAGCAAACCCAGCGCCAGCAGCGCCGCCGTGGCCGCCACACCCTTTTTTAAGTTCAGCTTATAGCCCCGCCAGAACTCCGCATGTACATATCCCACTTCCTTACGGACGGATTTTACAATGGTATAGTAGAGCGCCGCCGTGGAAGTGCCTATGGTCACCACCGGAATACAGCCGATCAGCCACAGAACCGTGGCGATGATAATATTGCCGGTAACGGTGAGAAATCGGTATATAACACCGTCTGTCGAAAACAGTTGATTCAAAGAATCATCTCCTTCCTGGATAAAAACTCACTCGCCTGCCAGCGGGTAGTTCTTCAGGTCGGGAAGTTCGTCCCGGGTGATCACATGTTCATGTTCATATACTTTTTTCAGCATATCCTTTTCCGTATACTGCTCACTCAACAGATAAAGCTGCTTGTTCTTGGTGATAAACTCGCCTCCCCAGGTGCAGAAGGATCCCCACATGGAGCCGTCCCGAATGGCCAGATCCGGGTCAAACAGACAGCCGTTCTCCGACAGGATAATCATCTTTCTGGCGTCCGTATATTCCAGCACCTCCAGATATTTGGAGGTCTGAGGCGTATACACATGCTCGCCGGGATAGATGTCCTCGCCGATGATGTCCACATACTCATCCCCGGGATACCAGTCCTTGTCCTGGCCGTTCCACACCCAGATCAGATTGTTCAGCCCATGGTGGTTCACCAGTCTGTCATACATCAGCAGATAAAGCTGCTTGTAGGCCTCGGGTCCTGCGTTGCCCCACCAGAACCAGCCGCCGCCGGCCTCGTGCAGGGGCCTCCACAGCACGGGTACATCCGCCTCCTGCAGGATGAGAAGCTGCTCGGCAATGGCGTCTATATCCGCCACCAGCAGGTCGTACCCCTCCTGATCGTCTCCGTTCATAATCTTGGCCAGGTTAATCTTGGTATGTTCTTTATAGAAAGTGGAGTACCAGTTGCCGGTAATGTATTTCTCCGGTGTGGTCCAGTGCCAGCAGAAAGTAACGATACCGCCTTTCTCCCAGCACTCCAGGGCGTATTCCGTGGCATGGCCCTCTGCCCCGTGGGCCACGGAGACCGGCGTGTAATTGGTCATGTCCAGACCCAGGATCGCCGGATACTTGCCCCCGGTGGCTTTCCAGATGGTGGCATTCTCCGCGCCGAACATGCCGTTCTCGCAGAACTGCCCCGACAGGATCTCCTTGCCGTAGATATCGCACAGGTAGGTCATAAGCCGCCGGGTATTCTCCGTGGCGTTGGGGTTCACCAGCACCGGCTCTATGTCAAATCGTCTGGGGTCCAGTTCATCGGAAGGCTTTACCTTCAGACTGTCCACCTGCACCCAGCCCCAGTAGGAAGTGAGGCTCACAGCATGGTCTCCGGCTTCCAGATAGACTCTGGATATGAGAGAATCCGTATACTGCTTCCCTTCCACCTTGGCCGTGCCCATGCGCTCATTGTCCACGGATACATAATTCTCCTTGTAGCCTCCGTCCGCGCTCCGGCTCACAAAACTCAGATCATAAAATCCGGTCTCTTCAATATGTATGGTCAGTTCCAGGCCGTCCGCCTCCTTGGCAAATCCTTCCACATAGGTGACGCCCCCCGATTCTTTCACGGAAGTACCTCCCAGCAGAGTTCCCTCCTCTGCCTCATACACCGCGGCCTCGTCCCAGGAATAGGTCTTTAAGTCCGGCGCGGGTTGTTCCTCCGCTTCGGCTCCCGCCTGGATTCCCCCATTGCTTTGCGTCTCTCCGTTCTCTTCCCCGGAGTCCGGCCGGGAAACCATATCCGATCCTGTCTGTTCCGTGCCTGCCGTGCCGGCTTCCGCTCCGTTGCAGCCCGGCAACGCCAGCAATAAAGCCAAAACAGGCAGAATACAACCCAATTTTTTAAAGTGTATCCGCCTCATACGCATCTCTCCATATCTTTTAAGTCATTTTAAGTTTTTTTAATTACAAGTAAATTGTACTATAGTTACCAGAAAACTGCAATACCATTTATGCATTTTGTCAGTTTAACCTATTTTTATGTATCTGAATTGTATAGTATGTACAAAACCATTTCTTGGGTTTTCATCATAGTAGCCATAGAATTATATATAAAATCCTGTGGTTTAAAATGTGTGCCCGTGCCCGTGACATGACTTTTACTATAAAATTAGCTTTTGTATTTAATTAAATTTGATATTTTTTAGCTAACAACAAAATATGCCGCAGCTAAACGCTGCGGCATAATCTGCCTCTAAAAATCCGCCTCCCTTACAGGCTGCCCTGTCTGCTTTGCCCCTTCAGGACACCAGCCAACAGAGGATGGTAAACAAATCTCCTGTAGAATCCGGGTTTTTCCGCACTTCCACCCTGTGCAGGGCAGCTTCTTCGGAGACATAGAGTTCCACGGCCTCCATGGAATTGCCCCAGCCGTCTTCAAAATATCCGTTTAGGCTGCGCACCCGTTCCCCGTCAATATAGACATCGTACAGCCCGAAAGCGGCGTCCACATCCCGCTGATACAACATCCCAATATTGGCGGCCTCTATTTCAAATACAATGGCTTCCCCGCCGCCTTTGGTGTGCCAGTAATTTTTATAAGGAAAGTACCAGTTTTCGACCTGCTCCGTAAAACTTCCCGCCTCCGCCGGGGACAGGCAGGATGCGTCCAGCACTCTGCCCTTCAGATAACGCTCCTTGGTCTGAGCCTTTGCCGTAAAGGGAGTCACTTCCTCGGGAATCTCCTCCAGCCTGGCGTAGACATCGTTGAGGTAACGGTAGAGCAGTTCTCCTATGACGGCATGCCCCCGGTCATTGGGATGTACATTGTCCGGGGAAATATCCTTCCAGGCGAACTCTCCCGCCTCTATGGAGGGCAGCACCGCGTTCCCGTAGCTGATCATGGGCAGCCCATAACCGAAACCCAGCAGTGCATCATTGACCTGGGCGCTGGTACCGTTCTCCTGGGTGGTGAACAACAGCAGCAGCGCCGGCTCATTTTCATCCAGAAGGATACGGCGCAGCAGGTTGTCATAGCTGATTTTGAAAAACTGATTGTTGCCGTCGTTGACGGAAAACTCCACGATCACAAAATCCGGCTTCTGCTCCAGCAGATCCTCCTGCACCCGGTGCACGCCCAGGTAGGAACTGGTGCCGCCGATGCCTGCGTTCACATATTCCACCTTGCTGTCGGGAAATCTTTCCTGCCACCAGTTCCGCATATGGCAGGCGTAGGAAGTCTCGGCCCGATTGCTGGCGCTGTATCCCTCGGTGATGGAGCCTCCGATGACGCCCACGGTGATATCCTCCCCCGCCCGGGCCCTGCGCATCACGGCGGCCAACCTGGTCAGATCTCCTTCCCGGAAGGCCACGGCCCGCTCATACATCTCCTCCGTCACATAGTCCGAGGGCAGGGGAACAGGGGCGGGGGTCGCCTCCGGGACCTCCGGCTGGGACCCGCCCGGATCCTTCTGTTCTTTGGGGGCAGCGCAGCCCGCCAGCATAATCATCGTACAGAGAATCAGGAATAAACGCCCTCCTCTGTCCCTGCCTGTTTCTTTATTTCTTTCTCCCATATTCCATCTCTCCTTTATACACAAATAGTGTTCGCGCTGTTTGATTATAACATCCTGCCGGATCTATGTGCAACTTGTTCTTCCCCATGGCAAAAGGTGGACATTTTAAGGTAAATCGGATATAATGTTACCGAACCAAAAAATCTGTGATTATGGAAGGTGATGCCAATGAAGAACCTACTGCGCACAATCCGAAACGACCTCCTGCTGGTCCTCGCCGGAACCTTTCTGGGGCTTGCCGTCCTTCTGCTGGTACACTTACTGCCGCTGAAGCCCATGCAGGACCATGTCTACTGGTCGCTTCCCATGATTGAAAAAGAATTTGAAGATGAAGTCGTCGTGGAAGGCTACCGCTCCACATTGACGGGAAATTTCACCGACTGTCTGATGCTGGAACATGCCGTATACCAGGCGGAGGGCCACAGTCTGCTGGAACAGGTGCTGCACATGTACCGGGCGGAGTCCTATGAATCGGAAGGCGGCTGGTGGCCGGGCCATTCCCTGAAGGATTATTTGGAAAACACGCCCCAGCCCCGGGAGGTCCAGTACGCCCGATACTGGCACGGCTATCTGGTAATCCTGAAACCGCTTTTGCTGCTTACATCCTTTAACACCATACGGCTCCTGAATTCCGCACTGCAGCTCTTATTGGCCGGATGCGTGGTAATGGGTTTTTGCCGGAGAGATGCCATGCCCCTGGCCATGGGCTTTTTGCTGTCTCTTCCCTTTCTGTTCTTTGTGAGTACCTATGCCTCCCTGTCCCTGAGCATCTGTTTCTACGTTATGACCATATCCCTTCTGGCACAGCTTGGACTTGATCCCCTTCTGGTCAGGAAAGGAATGTACGGCCAGTTCTTTCTGGTTGTGGGGATGGCTACTTCCTACTTTGACTTTTTGACCTATCCTCTGGTGACACTGGGATTCCCTCTGTGTGTATTCCTGTATCTCCACGGTCGGGAAACGGGCGCCGCCATCCGCAAAATGGCGGCACACAGCGTCCACTGGTTCGGGGGATATTTAGGGCTGTGGGCCATGAAATGGGTGCTTACGGACCTGCTCACGGACAGTTCCACGATCCGGGACGCTCTGGACACCCTTACCACCAGGACTTACAGTGCCGCCGGATATTCCAGAATCTCCGGGTTCTTCAGCGTGCTCTGGAAGAATATCCAGCCCTACGGCAACTGGTGCTATGTGATCCTGGCCGTCCTTGCGCTGGCCATGCTGCTGTGGCGGCTGGCAAGGAACGGCTTCCGGCTGAAAAGCCTTAAGAGGACTGTCCCCCTCTTACTTCTGGCCCTGTACCCTTTTGCCTGGTTCTTCGTCACGCAGAACCACTCCGAGCAGCATTGGCAGTATACCTGCCGGATCTTCGCATGCAGTATGTTCGCGGCGTACGCAGGCTGCGCCATGGCGCTTACGTCTGAAAAGGAAGAGAAAGCCTCTCCGAAACCTGCGGGGGATATATCATGAAAAAGCCGCCAACTGTGTCTGCTGTCCGCAGCGGGTCTGTTGGCCCTATGCGGCAAGTCCTCCCCCCTGTACCTGCTGAACTTCCGAGGAAGAACTGTACCATATGGATCTGCTCCCAAAGTACTGCGATCCGATAGACTATATGTATTTCTATTTTGAGGGAGATAACAGGATTTACACCCTGTATGAAAAAATGTGTCAGAGAAAAAGGAGAATTTATGAATACCACATCCGAAAGTATCTATGAAAATATATGCCGGGCACGGAACCGGCTGGAGGTGCTGCCGCCGGAGTATTCCCTTCCTCTGGAAGAGGAGCCCAAGCCCGGCGCACCCCGCTTTGCCGACGGCGCTCTGGACGGCATCGCCCTATACCACATGGGCGTCCCGGACCAGGATACGGCCCTGTTGGAACAGGCCGTGGACATGGCTCCCACGGATCCGGAACAGGCCCGCAGACTGGTGAGCAGTTGGGCGGCGGAAGGACATATGATCTCGGCCATGAACAAAATCCTTCCCTATGTGATTGAACGGCAGCAGCAGCTTCCTCCCTCGGAAATCTACCGCCTGGCCGTGGAATGCGCGTTGAAAGGCACCCATCGGGAGGAAGTCAAGTTCGGCCTGGCCCTCCTGTCCCTCTTTGACTCGGACCGGAACGAACCCTTGAAAAATGCCCTGCGGATCCTGGCCCTGTCCGATGAGTTCACCCTGTATGTGCTGCAGGCTGCCGCAGGATGGACCCATTCCCCCCAGGAGATCCTGCGCATCGCCAAAGCCGCCCACGGCTGGGGGCGGATCCATGCCGTGGCGGCTCTGGAGCCGGAGACCCGGGAAATTGCGGACTGGCTTTTCACCGAAGGCTGGAACAATAAGGTACTGCCCGCCTATTCCGCCCTGGAATGCTGCCGGAAGGGCAATCTGCGCCGGAGGCTGGATGAGGGCATGGCAGAAAAAGACTATGCTCCTGCCTGCGGTCTGCTAACCGCCCTGCTGGATGAGGGCCCGGTGGCAGGGATTTCGGAAGCGGAGGACGGAGAAGGGCTGCTGGCCGCCTTTCTGGAATGTTCCGCCAACAAAGCCGTGTCCCCCCACCGGCAGAAAGCACTGAAGCAGGTGGCGGCCTATGCCGGGGAGCATGACCTTACCGCTATACGGGAACGGGCTCTGGCTCTGTTATAAGGAAAGGAAACGACAACCTATGGAGGCACGCAAACGCGTCTTATACTTGATCCTGACGGCCCTGTGTGCCGTCACCGCATGCAAAATCCTGTTGGTGGGCTATGACATCGACGAGCAGTATGCCGTGTCCATGGCCTGGCGCCTGTTGAAGGGAGACCGGCTTCTCACGGATCTGTGGGAGCCTCATCAAACCTCCGGGTGGCTGTGCGCGCTGCTGATGGCCCCCTATGCGGCCATCCTGCGCACCACCGCCGGCATTCAGCTTTATCTGCGGTTCTGCGGGCTGCTTCTGCACGGCGCCGTGGGCCTGTACCTCTATCGGACGCTGAAACGCTATCTGCACCGGGAACAGGCCTTTCTGATCTGCTGCATCTATATCTTTGCCCTGCCCAAAATCATGTTCCTGCCGGAATTCTCCAATATCCAACTGTGGTGTCTGCTGATGGCGGCGCTGTGCCTGCTGCGCTACTATGAGCCCCGGGGAACCGGGAGCCGGGGCGAAGGCGCTTCCCTGCGCCATCTGGTTTTCGCAGGCTGTTTTCTGGCTCTGGAAGTACTGTCCTATCCTTCCACCATATTGGCCTTTGCCGCCTGCGTGATCTGCATGATCTGCTGCCGCCGCCGGACTCCCCGGGCTCTGTGGCTGGAACTGCTGTGCCTGGCTGCTCCATGCCTGCTGGGAGCCCTGGCCTTTCTGGCATGGCTGCTGTCCTATATACCTCTGGGAGAATTGGGAAAACTGCTCTCCATCGTGGCCAGCGACGGCTCCCATTCTGCCCCCCTGGGGGAAAGGCTGCTGGAGCACGGCCGGTCCCTGGCCCAGATTCTGCTGTTCTTCCTGGTATATGCCCTGGCGGCTTTCCTGATAGAAGCGCTCTGCCGCCGCAGGACCCATAAGCCCTTTTCCCTCCTGTTATGGAGTGAACTGTTGATCGCCTGCACCCTGGCGGGACAGGTCTGCATCTGGCTGTTTGGACAAAGTTACCCCAATTATCCCATGGTGGAATACTTTTTCCTGCCGGTGCTGCTGTTCTGCGCCGCCCTGGGAGGGAAAGTAAAGTTTTCCCCCGCCCTGGCTTTCCTGGTGCTGATGCCCCTGGCCGCCTTTCTGGGCATCCTGCTTTTCTCCAACCATCCCCTGCTTGTGTCCCTGCCCTTTCTGGCTCCCTGCGCCGTGGGCATCCTTTCCCTGCCCCAGCTCAGCCGGTCGCTGACGGAAAAAAACACCGGCAGGCTCCGGCTCATGCCAAAGGTCCTGCTGGTGCTGTGGGTATGCGTGTTATTGTTCGGCAGATGCTACATGCAGCGCACCACCGGAGGAAGGCATGAGACCATCCTGGACGAAATCAGTCTGCTGCGCCGGGGCCCCGCCCTGGGACTGGCGGCGGACACCGCCTCCGCCGTGCGGTACAGAGACAATTATGAACTGATCACCACGGCGCTGCCGGAGGGGGCCCGGGTATTCTACATGGGTGCCCACACGGACCTGTATCTGATGAAAGATCTGGAATACGCCATTCCCTCCACCATCTGCTCGCCCACCTTTGACCAGAAGATCCATACCTGGTTTGAACTCCATCCGAAAAAGCAGCCGGACTATGTGGTCTGCGATGCGGGGCTGCTCTATACCGATCCCTGGGTGATCTCCTATGTACAGGAGTATTGTCAGAGCCAGCCCATAGCCGCCAACGACTATCTCACCATATACCTCTACCGGGCGGACTAATGGGTAAAGTCTATCCGCCCCTGCCCCAGAAAGGCTTCCGGCTTTAAGAACAGGGCTGCCAGCAGGGGAAAACAGTAAAAGAAAATCAGCACATAGCGGACCAGTGCCATGGGCCCCAGCAGCGCCGTGGCCATGGTCAGAAGGGGAACCAGCAGGGGGAGCAGCAGCTTCCCCTTTTTATAGCACCAGAAATACATAAATACCCCCAGAAACAGGAGAAAATACCAGCCCGGGCTCAGCACCAGAAAGGCCAGGGGCTTACGCTGCGCCTCCTTGTCCCAGGACAGTTTTTCATAGAATTCGTGGAGCCCCGGCAGCAGCACCTTCTCCTGTCCCGGCTCCGCCACCCGGTAATCAAAATAACTGCTTCTCCCATAGGGATCCTTATAGCCGTCCATCACGGCCCCGGGATACCAGAAATCCACGGTGCTCACCAAAAAGGAATTAATATAAGTCAGGGGATGTTCCAGACCCCAGCGCGCCCACAATTCAAAAAATGCTCTGGGATTGGCCGCAAATCCCTCCCGGTCAAAGCCGCTCTTGACAGGATCCGCCACGGTGGGCTTGTAAGCCTCCAGATTCTCCCGGGGCAGCACCCGCTGCAGCAGTTCCAGATCACCGGGATCCAGGGAACTGCGGTCATAATGATATACTCTGGCCATCTGCTGAATGGGCACGGGAAGCATCTCCTCCACCCCTCCGGGGGTCACGGACAGCAGAGCATACAGCGGGCCCACATAGATTCCGTACAGAACCAGTATCCCCGCCCCAATCGGCAGATATTTCCTCCAGTATTTCCTGCAGAAAAAAAGCAGAACCACCAACAGGACCAACACGATATAGAGTCCGTTGTTGCGCAGAATCATGGTGCCTGCCGCCGCCAGCACAAAACCGGCCCGGGTCTTTTTCCGGGCAAAGAAGCTGTCTCTGTCTTCCGCGATCCTCAGAATAGAGAGCATAAACAGCAGTTCGCAGGCGGTGAACAACACATCCTTGGTGGTGCAGATGGCAAAAAGCTGGAACACCGGCGACAATCCGTAAAAAGCCAGGGCCGCCAGCCTCCAGTGCCGCCCAAATCCCCGCTTTTTCAAGTAGGTGACCGTATAGGCCAGGGCATTGGCCATCAAAAGCATCTGCAGCAGCGTATAGACGAAGATGCCCGCATTGTAACTGCCCGTAAGCCGGTAAAAGCCCTCCAGCAGACCGCCCACCAGCAGCACATGGGCCACCGGGTGGTGTGCGGTAATCATGCCCGTTTTCACCTGTTCCCACTCCGCATAGGCATCATAGGAAAAAACGCCCGGCAGAATGGACAACAGCGCAGGAAGCCAACAGGCCATCAGCACCGCCGCATAGAACAGATGCAGAAAAAGGGGGGAGAGTTTCTCCCCGTCCCTGTCTCCTTTTTCCGTTTTTCTCCCCAGCCGATCCGCAAACCACCAGATCCCCAATATAATCGGTGACGCGGCCAGGCTGAGTCCAAGCCAGTTCAGATAGAATGACGCCTCCAGCAGATTCAGGGTATCATATCGGTCCAGACGGCTTCCCGCCGCATACAGGAATCCCACCACGATCCCCGTTGCGGCCCCGAATAGAATTTTTCTTTTCCTTGTTACTTCCAAAATGACCTCCCGGTTATTCCCTGGTGATATCCGTTCCGAAATATTTCACGGAAATCTCCCCCAGTTCCCCGGACTCCTTCAGTTCCCGGATGGCCTGGTCCACTGCCTCCCGGAAGGACGCGGCTTCCTCCCCCTTGCGCATGGGGATGGATACATGGGAGGCATCATCGGTAAGGGCCACCACCTTCACCGCCGCATCGGGATGCACCTTCATATAGTCATAGAAGGAAACCTCCGCGTTGAGAGTGGCGTCCACCCTGCCCGCTATGACCAGATCCAATGTCTGATCCAGGGAATCCACGGGCGTCACAGTGGCTCCATAGCTCTCCGCCAGGGTCATATAGGTACTGGCCATGCTGTTGGTGGTGGTCTTGCCGTTTAAGTCCTCAAAGGTCTTGATCTCCTCATTGCCCTCTGCCACGATCAGCGCCGTGCGGATGTAGCCATAGGGCTCGCTGAAGTCATATTTCTCCGCCCGCTCATCGGTGATCTCCACACCGTTCACCACCATATCATAACGGCCGCTGTCCAGCCCCGCGAAAAGGCCGTCCCATTCGCCTTCCACAAAGTTCACTTCCACACCCAGTTTTTCGGCAATCTTCCTGGCAACCTCTACGTCAAATCCCACCAGATTGTCGTCCTCGTCATGGTAGGTCCAGGGTGCCCAGGTGCCCTCCATGGCCACAGTGAGCGTGCCCTTGTCCTGGATCTGCTGCAGCAGATCCTGCCCCCCGGCGTCCTGGCCTCCCTTTCCGCAGGCCGCCAGGCCCAGCGCCATAAGGCCGGTTAAAAACAAATATCCCAATTTCTTTTTCATAATCTCCTCCTTACAATTCAAGTTCGGCTCCCGTTTCCGGCCATGGCACAGCTTCCATTCCGAAACGGGATACATGGTTTAAGCACCGGCTTCTCCCTGCAGAGTGCGGAGGAAAGCCCGGATCCGCTCCTCTCTGGGATTGTCAAAAAATTCCCTGGAACCGGCCTGCTCCAGCACCCGGCCATCTTCCATGAAAACCACCTTGTTGGAAACATTCCGGGCAAAACCCATCTCATGGGTAACCACCAACATGGTCATCCCCTCCTCTGCCAGCTGCTTCATCACCGTGAGCACCTCGCCGATGAGTTCCGGGTCCAGCGCCGAAGTGGGTTCATCAAAATAGATGATCTCGGGATCCGTGGCCAGGGCTCTGGCGATCCCCACCCGCTGCTGCTGTCCGCCGGAGAGCTGATGGGGGTAGTAGTCATAGCGGTCCGACAGGCCCACCTTATCCAGAGCCCGCCTGCTGATCTCCCGGGCCTGCTCCCGGTCCATCCCCCGCCCCACAATCAGCCCTTCCGTCACATTCTGCAGGGCCGTCTTGTTGCTGAAGAGATTGTAATTCTGGAATACGAAAGCTGTCTTTTTCCGCAGCCGGGCGATATCTTTCCGGGACACATGGCCCATTCTAAAGGTTTCCCCGTCGAATTCCAGCGTGCCTCCGTCCGCCGTCTCCAGAAAATTCAGACAGCGCAGCAGCGTGGTCTTGCCGGAACCGCTGGGACCCAGGATGGCCACCACATCCCCTTTTTCCACGGAAAGGTCCACCCCCCGGAGAACTACCTGCGTCTGAAACGACTTTGTGATATTACGTGCCTGTACCAAGGTTCCTTCCTCCTCTCCGCCGTGATGCTGAGTCTGCGCTCGCCCATATGCTGTAAGCCTGTCAATACCGTACAGAACAGCAGATAAATCAGTCCCACCTCGATATACAGCGCCAGGGGCTCATAGGTACGCGCCACGATGCGCTGGGTGGCCATAAACATCTCCACCACCGTGATATTGGCCGCCAGGGAAGTATCCTTCACCATACTGATCAGGGAATTGGACAGGGGCGGGAAGGCGATGCGGAAAGCCTGGGGCAGCACGATACGCCGCATGATCTGGAGATAACTCATGCCCACGCAGTACCCCGCCTCAATCTGTCCCTTGGGCACGGATTCCAGCGCTGCCCGCATGGTCTCGGCGCAGTAGGCTCCCTCGTTGATGGAGAATACCAGCACCGCACAGGGAAAAGGGTCAATGATGATCCCCAGATTGGGCAGGCCATAAAAAATCACATATAGCTGTACCAGCAGGGGAGTACCCCTGACTACCCAGATATAAAAGCGGCTGATCTGCTTTAAGACCTTTACATTGGCAAACTGGATCATGGCCACCGTCACGGCAATCACCATGGCAAAGGAAAATGACAGAACTGTCAGCGGTATGGTCACCTTGATACCCGGTATTAAAATTTTGGTAAAGGAATCCACAACGATTCCCAGCAATCTATCGTCCATACTTTTCCTTGCTCCCTGCGTAGATGGCATTCCTACAAAAGACATAGGTATTAACTTCTATGAAGTATACCATCATATATCTGTTCTGGCAAATACTTTTAACGAAATATCTGCCATGCGGCAAGAGCATGGCAGATTCCGAACCGATAAGCCGTTCATATTATATTCGAAGCGACTCCACCGGCAAGCTAGAAAATATAAAAGTCATATTCGATCTCCCCGGCGGCGTCCAGACGAAAGGCAGGTTCCGGCTGCGCCCCCCAGGTATCCCGGCCTCCCAGACCCCGCACCGCACCCAGCACGCAGAGTACGGTGCGTCTGGGAAGGGGCAGTTCCTCCTGATGGGTGGCATTCTCCAGTTCCTGGACCGTGTAGGGCAGACAGGAGAAGGCGAAGGGAGCCTGCGCCATGCGGATTTCCAGACAGTCTTCTTCCCCGGCGGCAGGCAGTGCCAGCGGCCCTTTGGTCACATTGCTGCTGCTCCTGCCGGGATGGACCCGCACCCATTTGCTGTCCATATGTACGCCGCAGTCCTGGGGCACCAGATAGGGAGTTACGGGCAGGCCCTCCACCTCATAGACTCCAGGAATGCCGCCTGCCATACGGTCCGGATAGGTTTCGCCGGACAGGCCCTCATAGGTAAAGCCTCTGGCCAGAGTGGGCAGTATAAACCGCATGCCGAACACCGGCAGTTCCGGCAGACCTTCCCGGCCATGATAGCATACCTTCACCAGAATCCGGCCCTCTGCCTCCACCCGGTAGCTTACCTCCACTGCGGCGGCAGGCTTGGTAATGGTCTCATAGGTATAGGCCACTTCCGCCTCGCAGGCAGTCTCCTGCCCTGTAAACCGATTGTTCCCTCTGGGGTCCGGCTGGCGCAGTTCCAGACCGTCCACCATTACTTTCACGCCTTTGTAACGGATGAACTGATCCGCCGCCAGCCACATGCCGCTGCGCAGATGAAGACCATTGCCTCTGTCGTTGTCCGTCAGCGCCCGCCAGAACGTGGGCAGCGGTCCCCGGTACATCCACTCCCGGCCATTTTTTACCAGTGATTCCAGTCCCTTTATACCATAGTTGAAAATATAGCGGAAATTGTGCCCCTGCAGACCCAGGGTACAATCCCCATACACCACTCTCATCCCTCCGGGCCGGGGAGATGCAGCCGCTCCCGGGGCAATGTCCTTGCCCTTTGCCGGAGAAAGCGCCCTGTCCTTACCGATATTTTCCATAATAATACCTCACTTCCTGCAACGCCGGTTTGGGGGTTCTGTCCGCAAACAGAATACCGTCCCCGGAAAACTCATAGTCCGAAGGTCTGTCGTCAAAATCGCCGCCGTAGCGCAGCACCTCTCTGCCCGTCACGGGATCTTCCGCCAAAATGGCCTGATCCATATAATCCCAGATAAATCCGCCCTGATACATTTCAAACCGGTCCAGCAAATCCATATAGGACTGCATTCCCCCCAGGGAATTGCCCATATCGTGCATGTATTCACAGAGAATAAAAGGCTTTTTGGGGGCATTGGACAGATACCCGGCAATGCCTTCCGGGCTGGTGTACATCTGGCTCTCCACGTCCGAAATCCGATCCTCATATTCCCGGTTATGCACCACGCCCTCATAGTGTACCAGACGGTCCGGGTCCCTCTCTTTAAAGAAAGCATTCATGGCAGCAATGTTCTCCCCGGCAAAGGATTCGTTGCCCAGAGACCACATCAGAATGGCCGGATGGTTCTTGAAAGTCTCAAAATGGGTTCTGGCCCGGTCCAGCACTGCTTCCCGCCAGGCCGGAAAACTGCCGGGAATATTCCAGGAGGGCTCGTCCCCCACCGGCTTCTGCCAGGATCCGTGGGTTTCCAGATTGGTCTCGGAGATCATATAGATGCCGTGGCGGTCGCAGAGACCGTACCAGGGAATCTGATTGGGGTAATGGCTGGTGCGCACCGCGTTGATATTGTTGTCCTCAAAAACGCGGATGTCCCGTTCCATATCCTCTGTCGTAATGACTCTGCCGCCTTTCGCACTCCACTCATGCCGGTTCACCCCGGTAAAAATCAGGCGTTTCCCGTTTAACATAATGACTTTATCCACAATCTCAATGCGGCGGAAGCCTATCTCACAGGGAACCAGTTCCAAAACCTCTCCCCCGGGGCCCAGCAAAGTGAGCAGCAACCGGTACAGGCAGGGATTATGGTTGTCCCAGGGGGTCACGCTGCCCACCTGCTGCGGTTCTATATGAATGCTGCGGGCCGCCGGAACCTCCAGGGACCAGCAGCGCCTGCCCTCCCCGTCCTCCAGGGTAATCCCTACCCGGTAGGAGGAAGGCAGGGCCGTCGAAAGGGTTTCCGCCGCATCCCCCCAGGCCGCAAGCCGCAGTTCCAGTTCCAGGCTGCCCGAGGTATTATCCCCCAGAAGCCGGGGTTTGGCCCACAAATCTTCCACATGCAGGCCGGGCCAGGCATACAGGTACACACTCCGGAAGATACCGAAGAAGCGGAAAAAGTCCTGGTCCTCCAGGTAGCTGGCGGTGCTGCGCTTATGCACCTCCACCGCCAGCACATTGCCCCGTTCCCGGATATACGGCGTCAAGTCAAATTCCGAGGGGGTAAAGCTGTCCTCCGCATAGCCGATAAACCTGCCGTTCAGCCACAGATACATGGCCTGTTCCACTCCTTCGAAGCATATTTTCACCGGCTTCCCCCGCAGGCCCGGCTCCAGGTCAAAGACCTTTACATAGGAACCCACGGGATTGTAGGAGGCCCGGCTGAAGCTCCCGTTCTCTTCCCAGGCTGCCGCACCTGCGGTCTGGGCTCCGTCCCCGCCGGGGATCCCTTCCGGGACAGCTTCCGTTCCCCCGCCGGATTCTGCCTCCCCCGGCCAGGTGCCTTCGATGGTGCAGGCGGGACGGCGGAACATCTTCCCCTCCCAGGGATACACCACATTAATATAATGTATCTTATCATATCCTGCCATCTCAATATGCATGGGCACGGGAATCCCATCCCAACCGGTTCGGTCATAGTCCTCCCTGTAAAAATCCGCCGGCCTGCTGCCCGCATTCACGGAGAAGCAGAACTGCCATTCCCCGTCCAGACACTGCCGCAGGGTAAAATTCCCCGCCTCCAGGCTTTCTCTGTTCTCATAATACGCATGATCACTGTGAGCCGGGCTCTGTCCCACCCGGAACACCCTTGGATCGTCCAACCATCTGATATCCGCCTCCATGTGTCCGCCTCCTTTCGTTTACCGTCTCCCGGTCTTCCAGTCCTCATACCTCTCCTTGCTGGACGCCGTGACCTTGGTCATCTGCCACACAATCTCGCTGAAATACCTCTGGGGAATATCTTTCAGAGACAGCTGTTTCTCCCCCTCGGCTTCGTCATAACAATAGGAACCTCTCTCTATGGTACCGGCCTTGTAGAAGCGCAGATCATATACCGTGATCTCCTCGCCTCCCATGCTGCCGCTGCCCACAAAGCTGCCGGAAAAATGCAGTTCCACCCCCAGGCCCACGGAGGCATCTTCCCGGTAGTAGGTGTAAAAGCATCCCGCATCCTGCACGGAACCCCGGTACCAGCCCAGGGCAGTGAGCTTGCCGCCCAGGGACAGATCGTTGATGAGCACACCGCCGAAGCGTTCCAGACTCTTGCTCTTCTGCTCTTCCTGAGTGAGATAGTACACCGCCCGGTCCAACTGTTCGATGGGCTGCGTGATCTCATAATCCTCCAACTGCTGCTTCCAGGTCTCCAGACTTTCCTTTGTGAGTTCTATGGGATGCACCAGACCGATCTGCCCCTGCTCCGGCAGTTCGTACTCCTCCTCATCCTCGGTGTTGAACGAACCGTCCTCCATATAGCGGAAACTCTGAACCAGTCTGTGATCCTCATACAGCCCCCACACCAGACCAATGGCAAACTGGTGCATAATGGGATTCTGAACAAACAGTTCCCGCCATGCCTCCGTGGTCCAGTTGCGCTCTGTGGACAGGGCCATCTCCAGCCTTTGCTTCTGGCTGCTCACGGTGGCCTTCATCTGTTTCTTCATATCCTTGAATGCCCCATAGGCCGCCGCCGCTTTCTCCGCGTCGTCCTTAACACCCGGGGCGGGCATATTCTTCAGCTTCTTGCCGTTCTCGTCAAAGACCTCCACTTCCAAAGCAGTAGTGATGGTCACGGTAAAGCTGCGGTTCCCATAGTCGAAATGCCGCTCCATATGCTCGTCAAAGCCCAGGCTGGGCACGATCTTATCCTCCAGCTGCTCCCGGGTCAGTCCCAGCTGTTCTGCGGCGAATTCCAGCGCCTGGCCTGCGGCTGCCTTGACCTGCTTGAACTTGAACTTCCGGGCGATACCGTCCACGATGAGCAGGGCCTGGGGAAGGGGACTCAGGGCCAGAGCCTGCACCGCATCGGATGCAATGGCCCCCCGGGCCATCTGGGGCCACTCCTGAATCTGGTGGTGGAGTCTTGGTATGATATCGCTGCCGCCATGTATGGAAGCGGCATACAGCACCCAGCGCTTCTTGGCCTCCGCTCCGGCCTCCATCCACTTGTCAAACAATTCTCCCATATAGACCGCCAGTTCCCGGGAATCCAACTCCTCCGCCAGCAGGGCCCCGTCCTTGTTGATTCCGGGTTTTGACATGGAGGAGTAGCACAGCAGCAGAGCCTGTAAATATTCCTCTTCTGCCTGTTCCCCGCTCTTTTTATGTACCGGGCTGAATGGAGTCTCATAAGCCCAGGCCAGGCTCCGCTTCTTGCCTCCCTTATGCAGTTCTCTGACCAGGTCCTGCAGAGTCAGGGCCGGTCCGCCGGTCTCCGTCCCCCCTTCCGCTGCGGGGGCATGGCCCAGAGCGGCGTCCAGCAGAACCCGAATTTTGGCGTTTTTCTCCGTTTCATACAGGGCCTGCAGGGCTCCCTGATCCTGTGGCGTATTCCATCTGGAAAGTACCCGGATGCCCAGTTCCCGCTCCGCCGCCTTCTTGGAAGAGAGCAGCCCCGTCACCTCTTCCCTCCAGCCGGGGCGATCCGCCAGCATCTGCTCCAGCTCCTGTTTCACCAGCTTGGAACTGTCCTGGGTATAGGACAGAATCTGCTCTTTCCAGGCATCCTTACCCTTGGCAAACTCGGCCAGGGCTGCGCCGCAGACTTCCCGGTTCTCCTCCGTCACCCGCAGATTGGCCTCTCCGCCATATACCAGCAGGGCAAAATGCCGTCCGTCGGCTCCGGCTCCCGCAAGGGCGTCCACTGTCTCCTGGGTGCGTTCCGCCAGATACTGCCGGAAAACGGAAAGGCTTCCCTGGAGCAAGGCCTGCTTTTTGTTTTCCTCATAGGTATTATCCATCATCAGGCTCACCAACTGGATCTGATCTTCCAGCCGGACCCCGGCCAGCGACAGGCCTTGGAAGATATGTTCCAACTCCTTCCGAAAGGCTTCTTTCTCAGAGGTTGACGCGCTGAAACTGGTAAAGAAATAACTGGTTCCCCACAATGCCATCAACGCCATGCAGCGGCTGTAGAATCCCTCGTCGTGATAAGTATTGACATACTGTTCCAGAGCCTTCCTGCACTCCCAGTGGGCCCCGTAATACGGGGAAGCCAACTGGTCCCGGATGGCGTAGAGAGCCTCCAGCTGAGACTTGCCCTCCAGGTAATCTCTGCATGCCTGAGGTACCTTGCTTCTATTGGCGGACAAAATAAGCTGCATTACCTTGTCCCTCTGGGCGTCCCGACCGTTCAGCAGCACCTCTCTGCGGTACAGATCCGGGTCCTTTTCCTGTATGATTTCCGCCATGAAATTGGCTGCCTGATAGTCGGCTTGGTTGTATCCCTCCATAAACTCCGCGGGATGCCGGTCGAACTGTCCCTGCAGAATCGCTTTTACCTCGCTTATGTCCAGCGCTGTGCGATGCGTCAGTCCCCCCTGGATCCGCCGCGCCGCCCAGGAGATCACCTCGCGGCTGGAGATGCCGAACAGTTCCTGCAGTTCACCTCCCAGACGCTTCATCTCTCCCCGGATATCCATACGCTCCATCACACTGAGCATCAACGCCGGGGATGCCGCGCCGCAGAATACCACCACATTGCGCAGCTTTTCCGAAAGCCCATAATTGACAAAGGCACAGCCTCCCAGCAGCGTGAATATGGTTTCATTGACCTTCCTGTTTCTCAGCACCGAAAGCTGTTGCCTGTTCAGCCCTCCCTGCCGGATCTGCTCTGTCAGTTCACGCACCTCCGGCACTTTGGAGGCGTCCGGAGTGAAGATCATTCCCAGCGGTTCCATAACCAGATTCTCATATTCCTCCAGTAAAGCCCTGTCCTCTACCTTATCACAGAGGCAGAAATACAGGGTTATCAGCAGGATGCTTCCGTTGCTGGCCGTTCCCCTGTATTCCCTGTAGGCCTGCAGCACCACCCGGGGATCAGAATCCGCTAGAGGCGCCATGAGTTCCATAAGTGTGTGGGCACCATAATTGTAGCTGTTCATGGAAATCCCCTGGGTAAAGACTGCCAGGGCACTGGCCCGGTCAATCTTCATTACGCCGCTGTGGGCCATGTTCCGGAATCCATGGATATAGTGAAAGCACTGGCCGCAGGTGGAACCACCTATGGCGTACAGCAAATTAAAGAGTTTTCCCGCCTCTTCATAACGCTTTTTCTTATAGAAGGAATCAAACAAAGGGTCAAATGCCTGGAGGCTGTCAGACGACATCTGTGTCATGTCTCGAAATGCTATTCCTGCCAGGATTTCCTCTCCGGCTTCGCCTCTCAGATACTTTTCGGCGGCTTCCAGTTCCCCGCCCCCAAGCTGCAGCCCCTCCAGGGCGCTGATGATTTTGTCGTTTTGTGTAATTTCTGCTCTTAACATATCGCTCCTCCTGCTATACTATTGTCTATATGCCCCGGTACGTAAGGCTTGCCATATCGTAGGCCGTCCGCTGGCGGCACAGCTGCACATACTGCCATAGCCTGCAAAACAGATCCATGATCTCCGCAGGCTGTTGTCTCAGGCGATGGCGGGACCGGGATAGATGTTCCCCCAGCAGCCGCAGCCAATCCGACAGGACTGTCATGCCATACCCTGCCCCCTGCTTCTCCGCGCGTCCCATGGCCTCCAGCGTACTTTCCTGCACCGTGGATCCGCCCACTTGATAAATCTCCTGCAGCAGCCAGCTTACCTCTTCCAGATAATTCTGCAGAGCCTGACAGGCTTCCCGGCGGCGGTACTGTGCGTCTCCCTCCGGGGTTTCCTCTGCGCCTTCTGCCCGACTCTCTCCGCCCGAACCGCTCTTTGGGGAATATGTCTTACCCCCGGAACCCTTTTCCGCCAAGACTTCATCCTCCGTCTCCTCCAGTTCCCGGCGCTCCAACACGTCCACCGGGTAGAGGCGGATCTGGCTTCCCTCCAGGTAGACCCTGCCCAGAAAACAAGGCTGCTGCTTGCGTTTCAGCCGTTCCAGGTAACGGATGGATGCCTCCTCCCGCTTGGTATAGGGCAGTTCCACCATCACCCGGCGGCCCCCCCTGTCCCAGATGGGCAGTTCCAGCTTCTGGGTGATCTCATTGAACACCCCCTTCTCAAATCCTGCCGTCTGGACAAACACCAGACCGGGAACTGCCTTTTCACCCGGCCCGGGAATCCGTTCCTCAAAAAGCCTATCATAATCACGGTAATACCAGCCCGCCAGTTTTTCTACCGTCAGCTCGCTTTTTCCGAGGATTTCGCCCCTGGACTCCTGGCTGGAGGACAAACGCCCTCCGGCATCGCTCCTGGCTCCCCGCAGCAATAACTGCACGCCGGCCAGCCCTTCCAGGGACAGGGACAGCCCCCAGGGGGCAGGGGCTTTCTCCTGATAGCCGTTCCTTCTTTTCCCCTCATAGAACGTGGGCCGGGCATTGGTGTAGGTATACCAGGTCCCTGCGGAACGATCCAGAAAATACACTGTATCCCCCTCGTAGCCGGAATCGGTGACAAAATGTTCCATGGTGATCCCTGTGAGTTCCAGATCCCCCGCCGGCAAATACTCCGAGCGGAAAGCCCCGGCCAGTTCCTGGATCCGGGAGATGGTGCCTCCTTTGGGATTGGGGAGGGAAGCCTGCTTTGCCAGTTCCCTAAGCTGCAGGGTCTTTCCGTATAAACGCTGCAGCTGCCCGGCCAGCTTTTCCATGGTCTGCCCGGCCGCCCGGCGCAGATATTTCTCATATCCTTCCGCCAGGGCCCTGATATCCCCCTCCCAGCCGGGCAGGCCCGCATTGTGGCAGAGGATGGCCAGACGTTCCAGTTCCTGTGCCTGCTCCGTTCCGCTTCGGGCAAGCCCGGTTTCCAGCAGATGTTCCAGACAGTCCTTGACCTGTGCCGCCGTGTTCCCCAGTTCCTGCAGGTCAAAGGAAGGCTCCTGTTCCAGTTCCCCCGCCAGTTCTTCCGCCGTCAGTTGATGCTCCAGATACTGACACCAGAGAATGGCCTCCGCCTTGTGGCTGCACAGTTCTTTCCTGTGACAGGTGCAGGTGCTGTATTCCAGGGGAGAGAGCAGCTTAACCGCCATATCCTGCCCCGGAAGCCCCACATGCACCACCGTGCCCCGTTCCACCCGGGGAAGATTGCCGGCCTCCATGGCCGCCGCCAGCCGCCGCAGGCCCTTGTTTCCCAGCGCCCGAAACAGCGGCTTTCTGGGCCGGGCCAGAATCTCCTGCCATACCTGCTGCCCCAGGCTGCCGACACTGCGGCCGGAATCCTCCCCGGCAGGGGCGGCTCCCGTGCTGCCCGGCTCCCGGTCCCCCTCCCGGTGATCTGCCTTGCCGTGGGCTTTCTCTCCCTGGCCTGCCTCGCTGTGGACCGCCTTCCCTTGGCTCGCCTTTCCCTGGCCCGCCTCGCTGTGGGCCGCCTTCCCCTGGTCCGCCTTGCTGTCGGCCCCCTTCCCTTGGCTCGCCTTTCCCTGCTCCGCCTCGCTGTCGGCCCCCTTCCCTTGACTCGCCTTTCCCTGGTCATCCTTGCCGCAATCCGTCTTGCCCTGGTCCGCCTCGCCGGCAGCACCTTGGCTTTCGGGTGCTCCCGGATCCCGGCCCGTCACCACATCCTCTTCCGATATACCGATTTCCCGCCCCGAGCCTTCGGTCTCGGCTTCACCGCTCCCTCCGTCTCCTGCTGCCTGCCTGGCCAGCAGAATGGCCATGACCACATGACGGCATATGCTCCGGGAGGGACAACTGCATCGACTCTCCCCCAGGGGAAACCGAATGGTCACGTTCTCCCCTGCTGCCTGCACCGTCAGTTCCGGGGCGTTCCAATCCAGCCCGGCTGCCGCCGCCCGAACTCCGTCGCCCTCCGCCTCCAGATCCTTGTAAGCCCTTTTTACGATTCCCTTGTTGCTGATGCCCACCAGGTAGTCTTCGTCCACTCCCGCCAGGCTCTGTCTCCAATCCATCATCGCCTTACACCCGTCTATGTATCGTTTCTTCTACCCTATTCTTTCCTATTACTTATCCTGTTCCTTATCCTGCTCTTTATCCTATTCCCTTCTATCCCACCATATCCGCCACATGCTCCGCCAGCTGTTCCGGAGTCATGGCCCCCACGAAAGCGCCCATCTGGGCCAGTTGGGCCGCCGCGTGCCTGTCGTAATTGGGCGTGGCCGTCATGTCCAGGGCGGTGAGCGCAATCAACCTGGCCCCGCTCTCAATGATGCTGCGGCTTATGCTGTACAGATTGTGATAGCCGCCCCCCTCGTACAGATCCGAAATCAGCACCACCAAGGTTCTGTGGGGATTGTCAATCAAGGTCTCACAGTAGTTCAGCGCCCCCGCGATGTTGGTGCCGCCCCCCAGCTGCACGCTCATCAAGGTCTCCACCGGATCTTCCACATGACCGCTCAGGTCCACCACATTGGTGTCAAAGATCACCAGACGGGTATCCAACATGGGAAGTTTCGCAAATATCCCCGCCATAATGGCGCTGTGGATCACGGAATCCAGCATGGAACCGCTCTCGTCCACACAGATTACCACCCGCCACTGATGATACCGTTTTACCCGGGAGTGAAAATACACCCGCTGCAATACCAGCTGCTCCCGCTCCCCGTCATAATGCTGGAGATTTTTCCGTATGGTTTTCTGTATATCCAGATTGCGCAGGCTCCGCACAGGGCTCCCGCTGGTGCGGTCCAGCCGCCCCTGCAGCGCCCGGCGCACATCCTGCTCCAGTTTGGCCATGATCTCCTGCGCCACCTTGCGCACGATCTCCCTGGCCAGGTTCAGTACTTCCCCCTTCATCATGTGCTTCAGTCCCATGATGGTCTTCAGCAGTTCCCGGTTGGGCTCCAGACGGCGCAGCACTTCCGGGTCCGTGAGAAGTTCCGTCATCTCATATTTTTCCAGGGCATGGCGCTCCATAATCTCCACGGTCTGTTTGGGAAACAGTTTTTTCATCTCATGGAGCCACCCGGGCACGGTGAGTTGAGAACCCTCGCTGCCCCCCCGGCGATCTTTCCGAATCTCCTGTTCCTCCCCGTATTCCCGGGAATACAGGTAATCCAGTACTTCCTCCATACCCATATAATTTACTCCGCCGCCGCTGTAGGAAATCTGCCCCGAGGCATATTTGCCCAGCACCAGCCGCCATCTGTTTAAAACCTGTCCGTCGTCCATATAATCCCTCTTATTCCCTATACGCAACCCTCCCCGGAGAGGGAGGCCAGCGCAAATTCCTCCAATTCCCGCCCATAGAGATACCAGGCCTCGGGAACCGCCTGCTGTTCCAGGAACTGCGCGGGGTTCCTGCCGTGGAAGCCTGCCGCCGTCCGGGCGATCCGGTCCGTCTCCGCCGGGGTAAAGTAGGTAAACGCCATATGCAGTTCCGGCAGAAGCTGCATAAAATCCGCTTCCTCCACCTGTGTCAGAAATACATCCAGCATCCCCAGGAATGTATTGCCCACAAACACCAGGTCCTTGGCGCCATAGAACAGGCCCCGGAAAAACATGGCGGTCTTAAGCAGTTGTTCCCGGGTCCCTGTCAGATACCCCCGGCATACCTGCTCAATCCGGCCCACATCCTCCCGGCCGCCGCCATACAGCAGACCGTGAATACAGCCATGGATGCCGGCCTGTATCTCACTGTCTCCGTCCATGGCCAGCAGCGCCTCAAAATAGTTTTCCAGAAGGGCATCCTCCATCGTTTCGGCATGCTCTTCCCCGGCTGTCTCCTCTCTCCCCTCTCGTTTCATTCTCCCGATTACCCGGTACAGCAGCTTCACCGCCTCCATGCACCGGGCCATGTCCTCCTCCCGGATCCGGGCCATACCCGGCAGCAGTCCCAGCAGCCTGCGGATACAGGTCAATATCACGCCCCGGATCTCCAGCCGGGAAGCGTAGAGCCATTTCAACTGTTCCACCATGGTCAGGGAACGCAGTGCATCCGCCAGGGAATAGAAATCCATGTCCGACATAAGCAGTTCCTGCAGTCTTTCATATACCTGCTCCATCTGCCCTTCCATTCCCATCTCCAGCACCTGGGTCAGCAGCAGGGCGCCCTCCCGGGCGTACACCGCCTTTTTGAGTTGTTCCGCCGCCAGGCCTCTGGCCGCGTCCTCCACGGTTCCGCCGTATACCGAGGCGTCGATCAGAGCCGCCATAACCTGGGCATTCCATTTATATTTCCAGATCTCCCGGATCAGATTGCGGTCCCGGCCGGTCTGCAGGTTGGGGCCTTTCACCCGCCGGGCATAGGGAGCCTGCAGAAACTGCAGGCGATGGAAAAACATGCTCATCTGCCGATGCTTTTTCTTACTGAATACGGAAAGTGTGACCTCGGTCTCCAGGGTGGAAGAAGTCTGCAGCCCATAGCGCCTGCACTGGGCCCGGAAATCCTGCAGCACCGGCGGTTCTCCCGCGCTCTTGCACAGTTCCCCCACCCGCCTGCCCGTCATCTGCCGCCGCAGCATCCGCATGGGTTCATCCGTGGACAGATTATACTCTCCCTTGACAAAACAGGACAGAACCGCGTCCTGCAGTTCATATGCCCCCGGCTGGGGTTTCCCCCGCAGGGCGGCCAGCCCCTCCGCCATGGAACAGGCACAGATCTCATCGTAGGTGGATGCACTGCCCTCTGCCCGCCGCACGGCCTTTCCCGTGGCCAGAATCATATCCAGAACCGCCCGGGCATAGGGCTGCCGCAGGTAGGGCATAGAGAGATCCTGCCCGGTTTCCTGAGAAGACGGTGCTTCCTGCACATGCTCCCATATCTCCTGGTAAAATCCGGGGAAAGGCATACCGCTGGCATAGCCGTTGAGGGCGTCCGCCGCCTCCATGGAATAGGGCATCAGGTATACCCCCTGGTCCCTGGGATTGACCAGCCTCCGGGGTAAATCCGCTTCCCCGCTGCCGCCTTCCGGCGCAGATGCCTTGCCGGACTCCTCCTCCCCCAGCCTGCGGACCAGGGCTGGTGTGTGAAAGCCTCCCGTCACCACCAGGATGCGATGAAGCGCCTCCGCCGGCTGCCCGCTCCGGGACGTTTCCGCAAGCTGCCGGGCCGTATCCAGGATTTTCCCCGCCATATAGGCCTCTCTGGCCAGGCATCCCTCCTCCGCAAGCTGCTCCGGCGGAGTGCTCTCCCTGGCCTGACGGCAATAGGTCAGCAGATTGCCAAACCAGGTTTCCCCATCCTGCTCCAGCCCCTCCAGTTCAAAATATTTCTCCCAGAACTCGTCAAAACTCCGCAGTCCGGTCTTTTCACAGAGCTGCCGCAGATAGGCATTGCGGGAAAGCAGATAATCATCGTTATAATTGCTCTTCTCTCCCTCCCGGCGCATCCCTTTTCCCTCCTGGGAAGCGGCCAGGATATCCCCATAGGGTAAATCTATAAAGGCCACCTGCGCCCCCAGGGCATTGCCCGTCCGCAGCGCAGCCAATTCCGGTGAATAGTCCAGAAAGGGGTAGTAGCAGCGGTATTTCTCCTTTTCCTCCGACACGGCCCCCGCCGTGTCATCATAAGAGTAATACACGGCGAAGGGGGCTTTGGTGGCCGGGTCCAGCATGGCCGGTATCAGGGAGCCTGCCGTGTCCGGTCCCTCGATGAGCACGGCCTGGGGCCGCCAGCTTTCAATCACATGCTGTACCTGCCAGGCGCAGGCCGGGCTGTGGTGCCGCACCGGAAGCAGCTTTATTTCAGCCATTTCCTGGCTTCGTAATATCGTTTCCATAAGCCACCTTCCTTGCCTGCCTTGTCTTTGATCACCGTGTTAAAATACTCCTTGACCCTGCCCAGGTCCTCTTTGTTTTCCTTGGAGAGAGCGCCCACCAGGTTCTGGGCCAGGCTGTCCACATCCATGCTGCCGTCGCCGTAATAGTAGCTGCCGATCATGGTCTGGTAATACACGGACACCGCCTCCGCAGTGCTCATCACGGCGCTGGGGCTGTCGATCCGATGTCCCATGGAAGACACTCCCTCCCGCAGTTCATGATAGGTGGTGGCCAGCAATTCCGCCACATCCTCGTCCACCGGCATGTCAATATGATTTTCCGCCGCCAGAGAGCGCACTTCATTCAGGATGATCTGTTTCTCCAGCGCCACCTCCCGCACGGGCATGACCGTCTCAAAGTTAAAACGGCGCTTCAGGGCGGAACTCATCTCGTTTACCCCCTTGTCCCGGGTATTGGCCGTGCCGATCACGTTGAAACCGGGGCGGGCAAACAGAATGCCCTCATCCCCCAGTTCGGGCACGTTCAGCACCTTGTCGCTGAGCACGCTGATCAGGCTGTCCTGTACCTCCGCCGGGGTACGGGTAATCTCCTCGAAGCGGGTCAAAAGCCCCTGTTCCATACCCACATACAGGGGGGAGGGAACCAGGGCCTCACGGCTGGGGCCCTTGGCCAGCAGCAGAGCGTAGTTCCAGGAGTACTTGATCATATCTTCGGTGGTTCCCGCCGTCCCCTGTATGGTATTGGTGCTGACACCGCTGATGGCGGCGGACAGAAGTTCCGAAAGCATGGTCTTGGCCGTGCCCGGCTCTCCTACCAGCATCAGCCCCCGGTTGCCCGCCAGCGTAATAATGCAGCGTTCCACCAGAGCGTCGTTGCCGAAATATTTTTTCCCGATATTGACTTTGCCCCCCTCATAGGCTATGGGAGTCTTGCTCCCCAGAATAAAGGTGCGCACCGCTTTGGGGGAAAGCTGCCAGTTCTCCGGCCTCTTTCCGCTGTCAGCAGCCTTCAGCGCCTCCAGTTCCTCTTTGTACCGTACCTCCACGGGAGGCCGCAATAACTTTTGTCCGTCCATAATCCTCTTCCTTTCCTTGCGCTTATTTGAAAAAAATATCCCCCGGGATATTTCAGATTGCTTCCGATGCTCTGCTTCATTGCGCCTACAGTTTTAGGAAAATATTTTCAGATATCTCACATTATATTCCTTTATTCGTGTTTTTTCAATATCTTCAGCAGGTGAAGATCATGTTCCAGGTAATATTTATGCTCTTTACCCGCCCCCCATTACCCCATGTCCAATGAAAAAAGCGCAAACCCTCCTGTCTGCGCTTTTCTCGTATTTTCTTCCCATGCTTCCGCCCTTCAGGGGACAGGAAATCACCTGAGCAAATGTTCATACACCGACTTTGCCACCGTAAATTCCTGCGCTCCCATATAGTCCGGAGCCACTGTTTCTTCCTTGCTGCTCCGCATGCGTCTTCCCCTTTCAACTTCCTGCTCTGTGTATACACCGGACTTTCTTTTCTCTTTTGTAACTATTAGACGGTTCACGATATAAAATAGTTTCACACTATTTTCTTACAATGGCAAAAATCATATCCGCTATATAAAGCCCCACCATGACCAGCCCTTCCCAGCGCTGCAGCGCTTTATCCCTTCTCAGGAAAAACAGTACAAGAAGACTGGCCAGAAACAGGATCCCCAGGTCGTACACCGACGCCGCGTTTACTCCCACCGGGTGTATTACCGCCGAGATTCCCAATATAAAAAGCAGATTAAAAATATTGGAGCCCACCACATTTCCCACCGCAAGACCAGTCTCGCCTTTCCGGGCCGCCACAATGGAAGTCACCAGTTCGGGAAGGGAAGTGCCCACTGCCACCACCGTAAGCCCGATCAAAGTCTCTGTCATCTCCAGGGCTCCCGCAATCTCTTTTGCGCCGTACACCACCGCCTGTCCACCTCCAATGATCAGCGCCAGGCCTGCCGTAATGCGTAAAAAGCATTTCCGCAAAGGCATCCTTTTCCCCTCCTCCTCCGGCTTCGGATGCCGCTTCGCCTCCCGGATCAGACACATTATGTAACCGACAAACAGCACCAGCAGGATTCCTCCGGCAATTCTGCCCAGATTCCCCGCATTGTCTCCCATCTTCATCTGAAAGAACTTTCCGGAGCAGAGCATATCCCCGCAGGACAGAAAAAACACCAGTGCCGTGGCCAGAACGGAGATGGGAAAGTCTCTTTTCAGCACGCCAGTTTCGGTGGAGACCGAATAAAGGACGGCGCACAAACCCAGCACGGATAACAGGTTAAAAATATTGGAACCCACCACATTGCTCAGGGCAATCTCATTGGCCCCCCGCAGGGCTGCCACCGTGCTGACCGCCAGTTCCGGGGCGCTGGTTCCCGCTGCCACAATGGTCAGCCCGATAACCAGCCCCGGCACTCTGAAATTCCTTGCCAGAGCCGCGCTTCCTTCTACGAAAAAGTCCGCTCCCCTGATCAGAAACAGAAAACCAACCGCCAGAACCACTACACTCATGAAAAACATTTTTCTTCCTCCTTCTGCAGAAAAAAAGCGAGACTTTTACTGTAAGAAAAATACAGTAAAAGTCTCGCTTCTTAACGACATATCCCGGGGAATCATCTTCCCGTACTGACGAAAATATGTCACATACCAAGGTATGCAAGCTACTCCCTGTCACATAGCTAAATCATATCAGAAACGGCACTGCAAGTCAACCGGCATTTCTTAAATACTCCAAAACCGGCTCAATATATTTCCTGTCTGAGATATCGTAGGAACCGGAAATCATCTTCACCATGGCCTGTTCCTCTTCCGTCTTGTTCCTCTTGGCCTTTAAGCTCCCCAGAAATACTTTCATCATCATCCTGGACATGGGAGACATCCGTTCATAGTTGAAGCCCCCAGGGCAATAGAACACTCTCACCCTTTCCCACTGGGCATCGCTGAAATTGTTCCGCAGCCCCCCGGGAATCTCCGGGTTGTCCGCCGGACTGCCCCCTACACAGAATACTGCCAGCCTCTTCCCCTGCCATTGATCCATTCGGGATTTAAACCATTTCAGCCCGCTTATGCCGCCTGCGCAGGCCCATCCCCCAAAGACAATGGCATCGTAGTTATCAAAACCGCGCTTCTTTGCCTCCGCCAGTTCCACACATTCCGCCCCGGCCGCCTCCGCGATCCACCGGGCATAGCGCTCTGTGAAGCCCGTCTGGGAATTAAATATCACAATGGTTTTCATCAACGATACCTCCTCGCATTCCCATGACTGCCGCCATTTCCACAGCTGTGGGAGTCTCCAGTATACTTCCAATGAGGCGGCCTGTCAAGCATGAATTGCCTTATGTCCCCCCTTCGGTATTTTGTTTCTGTTTTCCTGTCACTTCACTTAGCGCCAAAACAGCAGAAGGAATAACTTCCCCTTCACATGGGTTTGTTATTCCTTCTGCCGTTGCTATACTGCTAACTATTGTGCCGCCTCTTCAGTTCCGCAGCATTGCTCTCCACTCTCCTTTTGCTCAGCGGATAGATAAAGAACAGCACCGCCGCTCCCAGAAGGTATACCACACCCGGGAAAAAAGTGGATATGTTATAAATGCCTCTGGCCACCTGCTCGGTCTGGGCTACGGCCAGTTCCTCATAACCGATCAGTGCCAGCGCCCATCCGCCCATGCCGCCGGCCAGCGCCTGGCCGATTTTGCGGGAAAAGGAATAGATACCGTAGATTGTGCCGTCATCCCGCTTTCCCGTTATGACCTCCTTGTCGTCGATGACATCCGTCACCAGCGCAAAGCACTGCATAGTGAAGAAAGTCATGCCGATCATGGCCACAAACACCAGACCGATGAATACCCAAACCTGGGTCACATGCAGGATCCCGATCACCACATACAGGATGCCGGAGAGCAGCATACCCGCCACACCGCACTCCCTCTTGCCGAATTTCACCGCCAGCTTCGTGGAAACGGCGGCCAGAATCAGCATTACCGGCAGCTGGAGCATGGCCGAAAGGGACAGCGCTTGGGTATTTTTAAAATAATCCGCATACAGATAATTGTTCAGGCCCTGGCTCATCAGGGAAGCCAGCAACAGCAGCAGCGCGGACAATATGACGCCCAGCAGGGCTCTGCTTCCCACAACTTCTTTCAGAGATGCAAGAACCGACATTTGTTTTTCCGCCGCCTGTTTTTTGTCCGGCAGCACCACCCGCTCCGTGCATAGCCAATAGCACAGCAGATAGCAGAGGATGGCGCACAGGGAGAATATCCCGGCCAGAATCGTAAAATTGGTGGAATTCACCACCTGATTGCCCGCCGCGTCCTTGTAATAGATGACCAAGGGTGCAACCACACTGATCAGATTTCCCGCAAACATGCCTCCCATGGAGCGGAACACCGACAGAGAACTCCGGTCCTTGGGATTCTGGGAAATCACCGACGCCATGGAACCGTAGGGGATGTTGATAGAGGTATAAAATACCGATCCCCACAAAATATATGTGACAAACATGTATGCCACTTTCGCTCCGTACGGAATGCCCTGCAGTCCGGACTGGTACATCAAAAAGGACGCTATGGCCACCGGCCCGCACATCCGCAGGATCCAGGGGCGGAATTTCCCGCTCTTCCCCGTTTTTGCCCTGTCGGCAATGCGTCCCATACCGATATCGGTAAAGGCGTCAATGAATCTGGCCACCAGAAACATGGTCCCGATCATTCCCGTGCTGATGCCCATCACTTTGGAGTAGAATACCATCACAAAAGTGCTGGCAAATATAAAGCTGAAGTCATTGGCCACATCACCCAGCATGTAACCCAATTTATCCTTTATGCCAAAGGGAGGTGCTTCTCTGTTGCTCATATTTTTCTCCTTATCATGCAAAGTTTCGCATCCGGTTTCTATTTCTTCTTAATTTTGTTCAACTTGCGGTTAATTTCCAGAATCTCTTCTGCGGTAAGCGGTTCCAAACCTGCCGTTCCAAGCATGTTCAGCATCCTTTTCACCGTAAAACCGCCCATCATTTTCACCATACCCTCGTTCATCTGGAAGCCGCCCTCGCCGCCGGATTTCTTTTTCTTCATCAGAAGTCCGCCCAGTTCCAGCAGGAACATTTTGCCCTTGACTGTCTCAATGATATCCCCCATCCTGTCATGAATGGAGAAATATCCTTCCGGCGCGGTGATATCAAACCAGTTGATCACCTCCCCGGTCTCCTTCATGCGGTAGTCCTCATTGAAAACATCCACCTTGCGGATCCTGCTCTCGTCCCTGGATTCTCCGGCAAGAGCAGTGAGAACCGATTCCCCCTGATTGGGCACATCAAAATAGAAGAAATGCTCCTGTGAGGTCTTTTTGCCCAGGCTTTCCCCGTTTCGCAGCAGTTCCACTTCCGGCTGGTTGGAGTATACCGTAACCCGGGTCACATCCTCCACCCGATCCACATAGCGCTTGCCGCAGATATGGACAAAGGGCTGGTCTGACAGCCAGGCTTTGTAGGCGTAAAAAGCATCCTTTTTATATTTCCGGTCAAAAGTCACCAGCCCCTTGTGATTCATGCCGTCCTCGCCTCCCTCTGCTCTGGCGTCGGCGGCAAAATCAAACATGTTCCACACATGGGTCGCCCAGATAAAGGGCCTGGTAAATAACTGCTTTATCAATTCCTCATGGTAATATGCCTGGTACTCCTCGGTGTAGTCCCCCTGCTCCGGGTTGGAAGTATGCCAGTTCAGCGCCTCACAGCCATACTCGCTCATGCCGATGGCCCTGTGGGGATACTTTGCGTGGAATCTATCAAAAAATTCCCCGTTCATGGAGGTATCCCCGCCGTACCATCCGAAATAGTGATTGTAGGAAAGCACATCCGGGATGGTCAGATATTCCTCGTCTATGCCGCACATGGATACCACGGCCATGGTGGTCAGCCTGGTGTTGTCCAGTTCATGACACAGATCGTTCAGGATGCGGTGATTCTCCAACAGCTCCGGATTCCCCGCCCCGTTCATGGTGATCTCGTTGGAAAGGCCCCACACAACAATGCTGGGATGGTTGTAATTCTGGATCACCAGTTCCTTCATCTGGGAAACCGTATTGTCCCTGCCCTTTTCCAGATGCTGAGAGATATAGGGAATCTCCGCCCAGATCACCATGCCCTTCTCGTCACAGAGATCGTAAAAATACTGGTCATGCTGGTAGTGAGCCAGCCGGATGGTATTGGCCCCCATCTCGCAGATCAGGTCCATATCCTCCTGGTGATCCCCTTTAGACAGGGCATTCCCCTTCTTCGGCCGGTCCTGATGTCGGGACACGCCCCGCAGGGGATAGCTCTCTCCGTTCAGGATAAAGCCTTTCTCCGGATCAATGGCAAAACTGCGGCAGCCAAAGCGCGTTTCTCTCTCATCCAGCTCCATCTCTCCGTCCCGGAGCACCGCCTTGAGGGTATACAGATGCGGATCCCTGCGTCCGTTCCAAAGGCGCACGTTTTCGATTCTCATATCCACAGCGGGGTTTGCCGCGGTAGTCTCCGCCTCCGCCACCTTTTCCTCGCCGTCCCATATGGTAAAATGCAGTTTCTCCGTTCCCTTGGTGCCGCTGACATAGGCATTGACCCGGACCCGGGCGTCTTTTCCCTCTATCGTGGGCGTCACCGCCACGCCGGGGCCCCCGAAATAATCCAGGTCAAATCTGGCCTTTCCCACATACAGCAGAGACACATTCCTGTATATACCGCCATAAAAAGTGAAATCCGCCATCTGGGGATACACATGATCATTGGGCGCGTTGTCCACCAGCACCCGGACTTCATTTTCCTCCTGCAGTGCCCCGGTGAGATTGCATCTCCAGGTGGAATAGCCGCCATCATGATGAGCCAGCAGTTCTCCGTTCACATACAGATCCGCAGAGGAATTGACGCCTTCAAACTCCAGATAGACCTCCTGCCCCTCCGCCTGCTCCTTTTTCAATACTTTTCTGTAACAGCATGTTCCCCGGTAGTAGTCGTTACCGCCGTCCTGGCCGTCCGTGCCGTTCCAGGTATGAGGCAGGTTCACCGCTTCCCAATCCCCCTGCCCGGCGGCGTTCTTCTCCCCGCCCTGAGAATCCATCCCGGCAGTCTTGCTGAACTGCCATCCCTCGTTCCAACAGATTTTTTTCATCGCCATCCCCTTCTGCGCATTGCGGCGCGCTCCCAGCCAGGCAGCTTTGCTGCCTGATTTCGGCAATATGTGCCGATTGTGGCTGTACCTGTCATTATTGGCACAAGCCGCGGGTTGTATACGCGTTTTTATCCATCCCGTATCCCGATTATAGCAGTAAGTTTGTTTTGGCGCTTGCACAATTTCCCTTGAACCAGGACAATTTTTGTGCTATTTTTTAAATGGAATAAAAAATATTATAACAATGGGTTTGAAAAATCTGGAAGAAAATTCCGAGAAAGAGGTTATATATGTGTCAGCCGGAAAACATCAGAGACGCGTTTCCGTTCATTAAAAAAATACTTGCCTCCGCCTTTCGGACGGACGTCCTTTATTTCGCCCCTCCTTACCAGGATATACGCAAGATTGACTGGGGGTTTCGGGACATGGTTTGGGAGAATGTGGATTTTACTCCTTCCTTTGCGGATTCCATTGCATCCTCCGATCGGCTGCGGATGTTGGTGGTAAAGAGCAATCTGGATTTTTACAATATCATCGCCTTTGTCTCCTTGGGGGAAAAACCTGATTTTATCTCTGTGGGGCCGGTTCGGAACAAAGAACTCTTTTCTCCCGACAGCCGCCAGATGCAGAGGAATCATGTGATGCGGGATGTGCAGTTGGAAGCGCTGCGGCATTTCTACCAGATGCTGCCTCTGGTCAACATTTCCGATCTGATCTCCACCTTTCACTGTCTGCTGGAGCAATATCTGCCGGAATACCGGGACGTCCCCCCGGAGTATATCTGTTTCTCTCAGGAGGAACATGCTTTTGTCCCGGACAATAGTAAAATTCTGGATTTCAGCTATGAGGTTTCAGAACGCCTGCAAAAACTTCTGGGCACCTTTTTGGAAACCCTTTCCTCCGGCAATACTTCCCTGGTATACCGGCACAAAAAGGCTCTGCTGCATTACTTCAGGCCCCTGGTGGGAGACAGTGTCACCACCGCCAGAAGTTATCTGACCTTTCTGAATTCCCTGTGCTGCGGCAAACTTTTGGAGACCCAGGTACATCCTTATCACACTCTGCGGCTGTTTACCGGCTTTTTTGCCAGAATCGAGGAACTGCAAAACCCGGAGCAGGCCTGGGTCATGCCCTATGAAATTGCCCGAAAGTATTGTCTGCTGGTAAAAAACCACAATCTGTCCGAGTACTCCTGCCTGACGCGGAACATTATCAACTATGTATCGCTGCACATGGACGAAGAATTGTCTCTGGCCGTTATCGCCGGCTACCTGGGCAAAAACCCTTCCTATGTGTCGGGACATTTTCAGAAGGAGACCGGGGAGAGCCTGACGGCGTATATCCACCGGGAGCGGATACACGCCTCCCTCCGTCTGTTTAACACCACGGACTGCTCCGTGTCCGAGGCGGCGAACAGCGTGGGCATACAGGATCTGGGGTACTTCACCAGACTGTTCAAGCGACAGGTGGGCTGTACCCCCAGTCAGTATAAGAAGATGCTGAAATGACCGCCTTTCTTTTTCGGGCTATCGATCAGCATCATGCTGACCGGCAGTTCATATTCCCCTGTCATACGCCAGCTGCCGTTTTCCTGCTGTTCCATGGTATAGACCAGTTCGGATACCGGGAGCGTATCGCCGGGCGCCATGGTCCAGTCCAGTTGACAGAGCATATAGACATAAGCGATGGAAGCTTTTCCGTTTTCCCCGGGCATACCGCCGGTCCGGCTCTCCTCCCCGGAAGCATCCTCAAAATATACGGCGTATTGCCGCTTTGCATCGCTGCGCTGATATTGTCCCACGCCCCCCGAAAGGCAATAGAGCGCCCCGTCTTTCTCCACAAAAGGAGCCCTGCCCTTGTCATCCAGGGCAGGTTTACTTCCGGCGAGCAGCGCGTCCGTAATCTCCGGGGTAAAGCAGCGGTTGACATACTCCCGCAGATCCTGCAGGCTGTCAACGCCTGGCAAATCCACCCGCATATATACCATGCCGTCTATTTCCAGAAAGCTGGAATTCCCGGCACTGCCGACTGGTGCTTTCATGGGAGCCTCTCCCATGGAGGTGAACCAGCTGTAGACTATCTCCGCCTCCTCAAAATCCTGCCTCCAACGGGGAATATCCCCGGAATACCCCTCCAGTTTTTCATAGGGAAAGTTTTTGGCGGCAAAGCTGTATCGGCATTCTGCCAATTCCTCCAGGCAGGCCGTATAGGCCTCCGGATGCTGGGGATCAAACTGTACATCGGTGGGTTCCGTCCAAAAATAGGCACCGGTACCTGCCTGGTTGGCCTGGATCAGCCGGCCGCTCATGCCCGCATACATATCGTAGTCCGCCGCCAGTATATATTCCATTTCACGGATATCCCAGGTGCCGCTTCTATAAACGATCTCTTCCAGGTCCGGCTCCAGATCCGGCAGCCCGGTCCAGAGGCAGCCGCCCAGACAGCCCCCCTCCACAAACGCACTCCAGCCCTGCCAGGGCTCCCCCTGCCCGAACCGGGTGACGGAAGGCAGATGAAACAGGGTCAGCTTTTGCAGATAGCTTTCACCATCCCCGTTCTTACCCAGTTCCACCCCGTAAGCCACCTGGCCCACAAAGGACTCCGGCACTTCCATGGTAAAATAGGGATCGTCAATCCGCGTATCTTTTATCACTTTGTAATAGGCATTGTCGGAGAGCACATGGTCGCTCCAAAGGCTTGCAGCCTCAAGGTCTGTCTCCTCGCCGCCCGTATTTTCCGCCGGGCTGCTGCCGCCGTCTGGACTTTCATCCTGCTCTCTCCCCCCGTTGCCGGATGTATCGCCCTGCCCGGCGGTGGGAATGGATACCGCATTATCCTCCACAGGGGAAGAAGGCTGTGGGCTGTGGGAGGCATCACCCCCCTCACGGCTCCCCGTACAGGCCACACAGAAGATGCCCAGCATCAAAACCACCGCTGCCACCCCTGTCACCGCCAGCGTCCTGGGCCTGCGGGCAATCATCCGCACCCGTTCTTTCAGGCTCTTTCCGTCCGTCGTCATAGTAGTGGCAAAGCACAGAAAGTCCCCTCTGTTGCCACGGTCCACAGTGAGGTCCAGCAGTACCCGGCCGTAGGCTCCCCTGCTTCCCTCCCCCAGCCGTCTGATGGTGTTCTCGTCACAGGCCAGTTCACTGTCCCGGCGGCTCACATGGACCGCCAGCCACACCAGAGGATTGTACCAGTGCAGCACCAGACACAGGCTGCGCAGCAGAGACCACAGACTGTCCCCCATCTGATAGTGGCTTACCTCATGGGCCAGCACATAGGGAAGCTGCTCCCCGGTAATTCCCTCCGGCAGATAAACGGCGGGACGAACCAAACCAAACAGGCAGGGACTGGGCAGCCCCGGTGTCTCATATACCGGCAGAGGCTTCCTTGGGACCGGAATATCTATTTCGCTTACATCCAGAACGCTTCTAACCCGGCGCAGCCGATGGGCAAAATGCAGATTCACCCCTGCCACCCCCGCCCCCGCCAGAGCCATACCGACGATCCAAAGCCCTGTCAAAGCCTGCCTCCAGGGGAAGCGCTCCCCTCCATTGCCCTTTGAGTCTGGGGAAAGGTTCTCCTGCCGGGTCTGTGCCTGGTCCTGACGCCCCGCAGACTGTATCTGCCCATGGCCCATGGCCCACATTCCCTGCCCCATGTTCTGTAAAAAATCCCCGGGCCGGCGATCCGTCTTACGCTCCTGAACGGCAGCCGGCGCCGAAGCCTCGCTGCCTGCCGGGATCTGAGGAAAGAGATTTAAAATACTCATATCCGTGTCTATTATGTTAATGGGAATCAACAGCCGGACCAGAACCGGCAGCCACAGGGCATATTGCAGCCTCAGACTGATTTTTCCCCTGAAAATACGGCGAACCAATAGCACCAGAATCACCGAAACGCCCGATGTAACCATCCATGCCAGCATATCATTTCCTCCCTCTAATCTCAGATTCCCAGTTCCCCATATCCCTTTCAGCCGCGTTTCTCCGCTTCCTCCAGAATGGCATACAATTCTTTGATCTCCTCTTTGGACAGATTCTGCCTTTGGGTCAGCGTACTCATCAATAGACCTACACTGCCTCTGTATACGCGGCTGAGAAAATCTTCCGTCTCCTGCTGCAGCGCCTCTTCCCGCACCACCAGCGGGCTGTAACGCCTTACTTCCCCGCCCTCATCGCAGCGCACCAGCCCTTTCTCCGCCATGCGCCGCAGCATGGTGAGAGTGGTGCTTTTGCTCCAGCCCATCTCCGCTTTCAGATAATCCACCACCTCCCGGCCCGTGCGGGGGGCCTGCTCCCACAGGCATTCCATCAGATGCCACTCCGCCGGAGTCAGGCTCACCCCCGGCTGTCTGGCCGCTGACTCGGTTTTCACTTTTGATCCTTTTGCTCTCTCTTCTGATACCTCTGTTTTCACTTTAGGCGCCTCTGCTCTCTTCATACTGGCTGTGCCTCCCCTGTACGATTCGTATTATTGTATCGGGTTTACTATGTAAACCAAGTATACCCCTTGTGGTTTACTTTGTCAACTGTTTTGTGCTGCGTTTTTTTATTGTGCGACAGCCCTGTAAGATTATGTGCTACCCCTGCAGAGCTTCTATCAGCTTCAGAAGATCTGCCAGACTGTTTATCACCTGCTGGTCCACCATGGAAATCTCATCGTTCCCGGCGTCATACGCATCCCACGCCAGTTCCACCGACCAATCCGCCAGCTGTTTTACCTGGGGCATTTTACCTGTCACAAACATCCGGGCCTGGGGTTCGTCAAGAAAGATCACCACGTCCAGTTCCAATCCCTCCGGCCACTGCCAGGAGTCCGTCTGTCCCACAGGGGCTGTTTTCTTCGCGATTTTCTGGGCCATTTCCAGCCGCGGGTCTGAAGCGGTGATGTGATAAACCAGTTTCCGGGCATCCCGATCCCACTGGTCTGCCGCCAATATAAACCCGCACAGCATGGGCAGGGATAATTTGGATTGCAGCCGCTCCACCCCGCTCTGCAGGTCGGGAAATGTTCCCACCTGCAGCCCGAAAGCCCGCTCCAGCTGCTGCAGCGCCACATATTCCCCCAGATTCCACTGGGGCAGCACATGGGACAACACGCCCACCTTTTCCGTGAGATTGGCATAAGCCCTGTCATAAATGGCGCGGATGTCCACGGCCTGGCAGTCCTGTGTCAGGTACAGCCGGGTAAGCAGGGCATCCTCCCCGCCATATACAGCCAGCCGCACCGCGCCCGCCTCATATCCGCCCTGCAATTTCAGCCGGTCCCACTCCCTCTCATCCAATCCGGCAAGGAGACTGAGACTGCGCAAAAATCTCTGCTGATCGGCCGTCAACTCCTGCCGGTCCAGGGTCAACTGTGCGGTTATCCCACAGTTTTGCGCGCTGAACGCCGTCTGCAGGCGGCGGGCCGCAGGCACAAGCCGAATCGCCTGGATCAGCAAAAACAGAATGGCCAACAGCAGCAAAATGCCCAGTATTCTCAATCCCCAATGTTTCTTTTTTTTCCTGACAGAATGTTCCATGCAGCAAAACTCCTTTTCGATTTGTCTTGTTTGAGGAATTATCTTTCGTCCCCTCTTTTTTCTATTATAGAAGACCTGAATAGACCTGACAATAAAAACTACAGAATTCCTTTGCAATCAGGAGACGGAATGGCCAGATCGCTGCGAATATAAATGTTTACAGGAATACTATAGAATTTTAATTTTTTTCTCCCGGTCTACGCAGTATAATAGGGAAAAGAGGGGGCATTGCTGAACTTAAATCACAGGAGGAATTTCCCTATGGAACAAAATACAATCACTATGGAAACAGATTTTAACCGGTTAATAAAAGATCTGATCACATCCGATTCCCTTGCCACCATGGAAAGCCTGTTCGCGGCCTGGCAGGAACTGATGAGCCGTTACCGCTGCGCCATCATGGAGGTGGAGACCAAGTTCAAAGTTCTGAACGATCAGTTCTCTCTGCAGCATGAGCGCAATCCCATCGAAAACATCAAGACCAGAATCAAGTCCCCGGACAGCATCCGCAGGAAAATGGCCAGAAAAGGGCTGGCTCCCATAACCCTTTCCCGCATAGAAGAAAATCTGAACGACATAGCAGGCATCCGGGTCATCTGCTCCTTCATCGACGATATCTATATGCTGGCAGATTGTCTGACCAGCCAGGACGACATCACTCTGATCGAGTGCAAGGACTATATCAAGGCTCCCAAGGAAAACGGCTACCGCAGTCTGCACCTGATCGTGGAAGTGCCCATTTTCCTGCAAAATGAAAAGCGAAATATGAAAGTGGAGGTTCAACTGCGCACCATCGCCATGGAGTTCTGGGCCAATCTGGAGCACCGGCTGCGCTATAAAAAAGACCTTCCCGAATCCCTCCAGCAGGCTACCGCCGGAGAATTGTTTCAGTGCGCGGAACTCAGCGCCCAACTGGACCGGCGCATGCAGCAGGTCCGGTATACGGTGGAAAAATAATCTCCCATCCCCATTGGGAAATTGCGCGGCTGCAGGATATGTGCTATTATATAGAGAGGTTGAATCACTCAAAAAACATATTCTGGAGGAATGCATATGTATCAGGACAATAAGATCTGGCTGGGAATGGCGGGAGATGAAAAGGTATACATATATCCCTGCATGGCCAACCGTCACGGCATGATCGCGGGTGCCACCGGCACCGGTAAAACCATCACGCTGAAAGTGCTAGCGGAATCTTTCAGCGACTGCGGCGTGCCCGTATTTCTGGCGGATGTGAAGGGAGACCTGGCCGGCATGTGCAAGCCGGGGGTAATCTCCCGGAGTTTGCAGGAACGTATCGACGCCATGGGATTGGAGGGGGAGGGATTCGCCTTTGATTCTTTTCCCACCACCTACTGGGATGTATATGGAGAAAAAGGACTGCCGCTGCGCACCACCATCTCCGAAATGGGGCCTTTGCTGTTGTCCCGGATTCTGGAATTAAACGACACGCAAAGCGATATATTGACTATTATATTTAAGATTGCCGATGACGAAGGGCTGCTTCTGATCGACACCAAGGATCTGAAGGCCATGATCCAGTATGTGGGAGAAAACGCCAAAGAATTGACCTTAAAATACGGCAATATCACCAAGCCCAGCCTGGGGGCCATCACCAGATCCATCATTGCGCTGGAGAGCGAGGGAGGGGAATTGTTCTTCAGTGAGCCTGCCCTGAATATCGCCGACTGGTTCTGCCGCAACCGGGAGGGTAAGGGAGTAATCCAGATTCTGGACTGCCAGACCCTGGTCAACAAGCCCACCATGTACGCCACCTTCCTGCTGTGGATGCTGTCAGAACTGTTTGAGATCCTGCCTGAGGCCGGAGATCTGGATGCCCCCAAGATGGTGTTTTTCTTTGACGAGGCGCATCTGCTGTTTGACAGCGCCCCCAAATCCCTGCTGACCAAAATTGAGCAGGTGGTGAAGCTGATCCGTTCCAAGGGTGTGGGGATCTATTTCATCACCCAGAGTCCCAGGGACATTCCCGACGGCGTGCTGGCACAGCTTGGCAACAAAGTACAGCACGCGCTGCATGCCTACACGCCCTCCGAACAGAGGGGAGCCAAGGCCGCTGCCCAGTCTTTCCGGGTCAATCCGGATTTCGACACCTATGACACCCTGATCAACCTGGGGATAGGAGAAGCCCTTGTGTCCGTGCTGGACCAGGCCGGTGTGCCCACGGTGGTGAAGAAATGTGATATTTTGCCGCCTCAGAGCCAGATGGGAGCTTTGGACGATGACATCCGGGATCATCAGATTCGAAAAAATATCCTGTATTCTAAGTACAATGACTATTTTGACCGGGATTCCGCCTACGAGTTCCTGGAGCGCCTGAATCTGGCCAATGCGGAAGCCGCCGAGGAAGCCCGGCTGGCTGCAGCAGAAGAAAAGCAGCGGCTGAAAGAAGAGGCTGCCGCAGAAAAGGCACGGCAAAAGGAAATCGCCGCTGCCCAGCGGGCGGAAGAACGCAGGCAGGCCGCTGGCCAGAGGGCCGTAAAATCCGCCGCCAAGAGCGTAGCCAACAGTGCGGCAGGCACTGTGGGACGGGAACTGGGCAACACCATCGGCAAGACTGTGGGAGGCTCCTTCGGCAAGAAGCTGGGAGGCAATGTGGGCGCCGCTCTGGGCCGGGGCATCATCGGAACGCTGTTCGGCCGATAAGAGATTACCTCTCTTCCTCCCGTCCCCGGATCAGGCGGATCGCCTCCAGGTATGCTTCCCGGCGGCCGCATTGCAGATAGGCGGTCAGTTCCGCTTCCATGGAGAGCCAGATCCGCGCCAGTTCCGGGTGAAACAGATGCCCCGCCCCCTGGCGGATCTGCTCCATCACTTCCCCGGGGGTGTAGATGGGCATGGTGTGGTGGGTGGCCTGTTCCGTCATCCTGCTGGCATATGCCGCAATGGAGACCATATCCGTTACAATCTGCACCGGATTTGCCGCCCGGTCATACTCCGCAGGGTAGCCGCCGCTGCCGTCGTAGTACACATGATGTCCCCTGGCGATGGGAGAGAAAGGCCTGGTAGACTCACACCGCTCCAGTATCCTGACGCCTGCCTCCACATGATATTTAAACATGGCAGACTCCTCTTCCATCCAACTGCGGGCAGACATCAACAGCATCCTGCACAGCCCCAGAGCCCCCACATCGTGCAGCATTCCTCCGTCAAAAGCAAACTGCAGCAGCTCCTCCCTGCGTTTTTCCACGTCCTGTACCGTGGCACAGGACAGGACGCCTTCCAGCAGCCGCGGACAATCCTCTATCACTTTTCCCATGAGCATCCGGGTCATCTGAGCCGTGAGCCTGCTGAACACATAGGCGTCCAGATTCCGGCAGGCAATCAGCCTGGTCACAATATGTTTCTGCAGCATCTCTCCGGGATACTCCACAAAGCCCCGTAAAAATGTCAGAAGATACCACATCAGTTTATCATTGAGTTGGTTGTTGGGAACCCTGTGCACATAATCCACCACATTGCGGTTCATGTGGCACATGATATCCCTTTTCCCCTTCTTGTACTCAGGATAATGCTGCAGATAATTGCCGTATACGGCGGGTATGAAAAGATTGCCGTACATACCCTCCTGGGAAAAATCCTCTCTTCCGCAATCCATATACATCTTTTCCAGCTGGGTGAGCAGATAAGAAAGAGGCTGCAATCCACAGTAATACTGGCTTTCCTGGTAGATGACCCGCCAGCGCAGAGCCGGCGTGGTATCCTTTTTCCGGCTGTTCTCCCGCTGCCGTTCCCACACATACTCTGCGGATTCCATGACTTCCCGGATCAGACGCTGATCCGTGTCCCCCCGGCGCAGCAGTCCCATGGCAGTGGAACGCTCCTGATGGCTTTTGTACAGATAAGTATCCCAGGGCAGGGAGGGAGTCTTTTCCCGGTACACAGGGTCCTGCAGAATCTCTATGGAACGTCTCATCGCCCACAGCTTCTTTTCCCCATCGGTGAAAATATTGTAGGACAGTGCCAGATTTCCCATGCTGCGATGTATATATCCCCTGGTCTCCACATCCTGGATCTGGTCATAAACCTTGATAAAGGAAGCCGCCTCTCCGAACAGCATGCCCATCTTCCAGCTATAGCTACGGTCCTCTATGATATCCATGTTCTCCTGAATATAGAAAAGAGCCAGCGCCGTGTGGTAAAGTTCCCGAATCAGCATACCTCTCTTTTTCCAGTGCCTGGCGTAGGAAATCAGTGCATTGTGGATTTTATAGTGCAGAAAAATATCCAAACTCAGGTTTCCCGACGCCAGATGAGCAGCAAAGTCCTCCAGCTGCCGGATTGTCTCCTCGTCCGCGGAGACGATATTGTCCAGTACGGGAAAGAATTCCTGCCTGAGAAGTTCCGTGTTCTCCCGGACTATCCGCCGGATGGCGGCTGCGTTTTCATCGTGGATTTTTATAAAAACATCCACATCCGCGGGAATCTCTCCCGAAGTATCGGACAACGACATAATCTTTTCCGCATTTTCAATATACTGCTCTTGATAGGGTCTCATACATGCCCCCTCTCCAGGAACATGCCCATGGTGGAAAACACCTGCTCAATGTCAAAGGGCTTGGGCAGATGGGCGTTCATCCCGGCATCCAGGGAATTTTTCACATCCTCCACAAAGGCGTTGGCCGTCATGGCCACAATTGGTACGGACTGGGCGTCTTCCCTGTTCATGTCCCGGATGGCCCTGGAAGCCTCCAGGCCGTTCATCACCGGCATCTGAATATCCATCAGGATAATATCATAGAAAAAGAGGGGAGACTCTCTGAACCTGTCTACGGCCTGCTGCCCGTCCTCGGCCATGGTAATCTGAATCCCGCACAAATGCAGGATTTCCTGCTCAATCTCCCTGTTGATCTCATTGTCCTCCACCAACAGCAGACGTTTGCTGCTGAAGTTCCACTGGCTGCCTGTATCGGTCTGCTCTTTCTCCCGCTTTCCTTCCTCGGTGAAAGCATAGAGAGAACCGGACAGCCTGCTGAGAAACAGAGGCAGCGGAATGAAATCATCCACACCGCACCGGGTATACAGATATTCCACCTGGTTCCAGTCGCTCTCGGAGAGCAGCAGGATCGGGAATTGTGCCCCCATGCGCCTGCGAACATCCGGCAGGAACTGCATCACGTCCAGCCCCGGCACCCTGTCCGCCGTCAAAAATGCATAATACTCCTCACCCTTCAGCAGCGCCTCGTTTAGACAGGAAACCACGCCCAACGCATCCGTTGCCAGATCCCCTTCCATGTCCAGTTTTTCCAGCATGGATTTGATCTGCCGCCCCTGCCCCCCATCTGGGACAAGTGCCAGCACGCGTCTGCCCGCCAGCGCTTTCCGATAGGTATCCTGCGCGTTCTCCGCCACATCGAAGGGTATCTCCAGCGTAAAACAGGTTCCCTCCCCGGGAGTGCTGTCCACCTGTATGGTTCCTCCCATCAGTTCCACCAGGTTTTTGGTGATGGCCATGCCCAGACCCGTTCCCTGTATCTTGTTTACAGTGGACTTTTCCTCCCTCTCAAAAGGGGTAAACAGTTTCCTCATAAATTCCGGGCTCATGCCCATGCCTGTATCCCGTACCCGCAGGGTCATCAGCACCCGGTTCTCCTGTCCCAGATCCGCCATATCCAGATACAGTTCCACCTCCCCCCCTGCAGGCGTGAACTTGATGGCGTTAGACAGAAGGTTGATACAGATCTGCTTCCAGCGAACGCCGTCCACCAAAATCCGCTCCTGGTCCATGGGGCCCATCTCCAGGCGGAAATGCAGTTTGCCCGCATCCGCCTGGGGTCTGGCCACAATCAGGATTTCGTGAAGCAGATCCGCGATATCAGCAGGTTCCGGCTGCAGGAGAATTTTGCCGCTCTCGATCCGGGACATATCCAGCACCTCATTGAGCAGGGACATCATATGGCCGGAGGCCGTCTTGATCTTATCCAGACACTCCCTGACCTTGCCAGGCATCTCCTTCTGCATCAGAGCGATATCCGTCATGCCGATGATAGCGCCCATGGGAGTGCGGATGTCATGGGACATCTCTGAAAGGAAACTGGTCTTGGCCTGGCTGGCCATCTCAGCCTCATTCACCATCCGCCTGTTTTCCTGATACTGTATGGTCACATCATACAGCATACAAATATTATAGGCTCCCCACCCAAAAATCACCGGGGCGCATACACGTTCTTCAACATGGCAAAAAAGCGCTGTATTCTCCTCGGGAGGAGCACACATCGCCTCTTTGATTAACTCTAACTGTGAAGTGCCGTCGGGGCATGCCTGAAGCGCCAACTGATTGCGGTATACCATACGGCATTCCCCTTCTTCCCATTGAAAAACAAAAACGGGTTTGTCGCATTGCCCCCATATATTCTGAAGCTGTCCCTGATCCATCATAGCGTCTCTGCTCCCATTCTGCCGCCGACGGCATGAAGCCGGCTTTCCCGCCGAATCTCCTTTCTTCTATCGTAACAATTTTTAAAGTATTTGTCCAGTACCATAGGACCAAAGTCCCACTGACATCAGGACTCACAGCGTCTTTGCAATGCCTCCCACTGCCTGTCCACCTCTTCCTGGAACAGGGCCAGCAATTCCTCCCTTCCCGGCTTAAACAGATGCTTAAAGCGTTTCTGTGGGCGCAGAAATTCCTCGATGGGAAGTTTCTTTCTGGGCACATAGTTCAGCATCCACTTGCCGTCTATCACCTCATAAAGGGGCCAGTAGCAAGTGTCCACCGCCAGCTTGCAGATGGTCATCAGTTCAGAAGGATCATAGCCCCAGCCCCGGGGACAGGGGGACATCACGTTCAGGAATGCCGCCCCGGGTGTATAAATGGCTCTCTCTGCCTTGGTGTGAAGATCCTTGAAATTGCCGGTAAAAGTGGTCTGGGCCGCATAGGGAATGTGGTGCTCCGCCATAATGGCGGTCAGATCCTTGCGCACCTGCACCTTGCCGTCGCTGACCCGGCCCGAGGGAGTGGTGGTGGTGTCCGCATACCGGGGAGTGGCGGAAGAGCGCTGGGTTCCCGTGTTCATATAGGCGCCGTTGTCATAGCACACATACACCATGTCATGTCCCCGCTCCATGGCGCCGGACAGGGATTGAAAACCGATGTCATAGGTACCGCCGTCTCCGCCGAAGGTAATGAACTTGAAGGTATCGTCTATCCTGCCCTTCTTTTTCAGCACCCGATAGGCCGTCTCCACTCCTGACAGGGTGGCTCCCGCATTCTCAAAAGCATTATGGATATAGCTGTCTTCGTAGGCCGTGAAGGGATACATGAAGCTGGATACTTCCAGGCACCCTGTGGCATTGCCCACCACAGCCCTGTCCCCGGGGCGGAGCGCCCGAAGCACCGCGCGCACCGTCACCGTGCCGCCGCAGCCGGCACACATCCTGTGGCCGGGGGCCAAACGCTCCTCCTTGCTCATGACTTCTTTAAAATTATATGTATTTTCCATTGTCTCCTCCTAAATCGGGCGTTCCGCTTAAATTTATTTTGAACGAAGCCCGATATATTCATACATATCCGGGATTTCATGGGTTTGGGCGATCTCCTCCAGCCGTCCGTAAACTTTTTCAAAGTCCTCCACCGTGATATCCCTGCCGCCCAGACCATAGAAATAATTCACCACTTCCGCCTGTGATTTTGCGCTGTACAGCGCCGCCCGCACTTCCGCGCCCAGAGGGCCGCCGGTGGCAGAAAACATCTCGCTGCGGTCCAAAATGGCGATGGCCTTACGATCTTTCAGCGCCCGGGCCAGTTCCTCCTCGGGAAAAGGCCGGAACACGCGAATCTTGCACAGTCCCACCTTCTTTCCCGCAGCCTGACGGATTTTATCAACAGCCGCCTTACAGGTACCCGCTGCGGAACCGATGAGGACAATCACATACTCCGCGTCCTCCATGGCATATTCTTCAAAAAAACCGTATTGCCTGCCGGTCATTTGCTCAAATTTCGACGCCAGTTCCAGAATTACTTCTCTGGCATTGTTCATGGCTTCCCGCTGGCCCCGTTTTGTCTCCATATAGTAATTGGACACCGCGTAGGGTCCCACTGCCATAGGTTCTTTGCTGTTCAGCAGAAAATGCTCCGGATGATACTCTCCCACCAGCTCCCTGACTTTTTCGTCCTCCACCAGCAGGATATTCTCCACCCCGTGGCTGGTGATAAAACCGTCCTGGCAAATCATCACCGGCAAGTGTACCCTGGGATCCTCGGCAATGGGAAATGCCTGCAGAAAGTTATCATAGACTTCCTGGTTGGACTCCGCATATATCTGGATCCAGCCGCTGTCCCTGGCTCCCATGCTGTCGGAATGGTCCGCATTAATATTGATAGGGCCGGTAAGGGCACGATTCACCAGAGCCAGCACGATGGGCAGCCTGTCGGAAGCCGCCACATACAGTTCTTCCCACATCAATGCCATGCCGCAGGAGGAAGTGGCCGTCAGGGCCCTGGCCCCTGCCGCGCTGGCTCCCAACGTAGCGCTCATGGCACTGTGTTCGCTCTCCACATGAATGAATTCCGTGTCAATTTCTCCGTTGGCAATATAATTGGCCACATACTGAGGAATCTCCGTGGAAGGCGTGATGGGGAACGCGGGCATCACGTCAGGATTGATCTGCTTGATGGCATAGGCCACTGCCTCATTGCCGGATAATCGTTCTCTGATCGCCATCTATTTGCCCTCCTTCATCGTAATCGCGCCGAAAGGGCAAACCTTGGCACAGATGCCGCAGCCCTTGCAGTGGTCGTAATCAAAATCCTGTCTTTTTCCATCCTTTACCGGGATGGAAGAATCCGGGCACACAGGGAAACACAGCAGACACTGCTTGCATTTGTCTTCGTCGAATACCGGCGTGGAAGTGCGCCATTCTCCCGTGCAGAAATGCCGGGACGTGGCCGGCTCAAATATTTTGTTGCCCTCGGTGATATCCTGCCATGGGCTTCTCTCATGAATCTCCGTACTTTTCATTAAAATGACCTCCGATTTAAGTTCCGCATCTCCCCTGCCCAAGCACTTTCCCGTGATACATATACGGCCGCCCTGGCGTCCGCATATGTATCAGTGCTCTGTCCGGGGCGATGCTGTTTTAAGTTCCGCATCTCCTACATCAGCGCCTCAAAAGTCAGTTCCAGCGCTTTCATGTTTCCGTCTATGACTTCGGGTTTCTTGACAAATTTGTGTTGATATGAGGCCCGCATCTCCTGCAGGAACACCTGTTGTTCCATAACGCCGGACACAGCCACCACGGCGGCCAGCATGGGGGAATTGGGGAAATATTTGCCCAGCGCTTTCACGGATATCTCCCTGGCGTCAATCACATACAATCTGCCCCTGTATCCTCTGAGTTGGGAGACAATCTCCTCCCTGGGCCTCTGGCTGTTTACAATGACAGCCCCCTCCGGCCCAAGGCCATGGGTCACGTCGATGGTCTCCAGCAGACTGTCATCCACCACCGCCACCAGATCCGGCTCATAGATATTCGAATGAATGGTTATGGGTTTGTCACTGAGCCTGTTGTAGGCTGTGATGGGCGCACCCATCCGCTCCGGTCCGTACTCCGGAAAACCCTGTACATATTTTCCCGTCTTAAACGCCACGTCTGCCAACAGCAGCGCCGCCGTCTTGGCCCCCTGGCCGCCCCGGCCATGCCATCTGATTTCAATTGTGTCTTTCATCCTTACCTCTTTCCTGCACAGCGGAAGTCAGGCCCCTGCCAAACTCCCGGTCCGCCCGGCTTATCGCCATAATCCGTAGTATTTCGCTGTAGACAAAACGGTTTCCCATATACAATAGAATCCATACCCCGGGAGGATTCCATGTAATATAAACAAAGCCGGACACCCGCTGCATCTTGCTGGTATCCGGCTGGTTCTTCCTAATATTATAAACAGCCCCCACCGTAAACGGCAGAAGCTGAATCCATCCCATCCATTTACGACATACCAACATATGCGTCCTCTGTCACGGGAGAAACCCGTCGGCATCTACTCATGCCGCCTGGGGCATTTTGGTGCCGCAACTCAGGAGGGATGTTCCACATACCTTACTCGTACCGCTTCTCAGCTTACGCGGCTCTCTGTGACCTTTGGGGTATCTGTACTGTCTCCGTCATCGTCTTTCTCAGTTGAATTTATTATAGTGGCGCGGTAAAGCGTTGTCAAGTGGTTTCTAAAAGTTCTCATGATTTACATGTCAGCAAAAAGAAATAAGTAAGCCTTGCGGTATCTGATAAAACTAATGTATAATGTACAAAAAGCGAAAAGTTTAGACAGCCGGCCTGTATCCGCGGCATGAGGAAAGGAAAAATATGGACAAGACCAAAATCATAGCCCTCTCCGGCAAGGGAGGCGTGGGCAAGACTTCTCTGGCGGCAGTGACCGTCAAGGTTCTGGCCCAAAAATACCCGGGCAAAAGACTTCTGGCCATAGACGCAGACCCGGCGGTGGGACTGGCCACAGCTCTGGGCGTGGAAGTGGGAACCACCATTGACGATATCCGCAGGCAGGTGGTGTCCTCCGTGGAAGAAGGAGATACCAGATCTGCCATGGAACTGCTGGGGGAGGCAAAATACCATATTTTTGACGCCATGGTGGAGACAGACGCTTTCAGTTTTATTGCCGTGGGACGCCCGGAAAGCGCAGGCTGCTACTGCAAGATCAATTCTTATCTGAAAGAAGTCATCTCCTTGGTAGCGGACAATTTCGACTATATTGTGATAGACGGCGAGGCGGGCATTGAACAGATCAACCGCCGGGTCATGGAGAAAGTGACCCACTTGATTCTGGTAACGGATGCCAGCAAAAAAGGAACCCAGGTAATCCAAACCATCAAGTCCGTAGCCGACAGTCTTGTCATGTATGAAAAACTGGGTGTGATTGTAAATCGGCTCCCGGACGAATCGGTAAAGCAGTATCTGGAACTGGGAAGCCTGCAGGTGCTGGCCTATATCGGCCAGGACAGCGATCTGTCTGCTTTTGATATCACCGGGAAAAATGTGTTTTTCATGCCGGAGGATTCCGTGATGGCCCAGGGGGTGCGGCAGGCTTTGACAAGTCTGGGAATTTGATGCCTGTCCAAACAAGTTTATATTTCATATAGATTCTGAAAAAGAAAAAGGACATATCCCATGAAAGACTTAAAACATATCTACGAACTGGAGGCTTTGCTCCAGGAAGCGAACAATGTTCTGGTGCAGCAGGCCAAAGACAGAGGTGAGATTGCCATAGGCAGCACCTGCTCCCTGATCCCGGAGCCCCTGTTAAATCTGCCGGGCTGTTTTTCCGTGAGACTGCGGGCTCCCAGAACCGGCTCTATAGAGATGGGAACTTACTACATGACCGGCATCATGTGCGAAGCCTGTCGGGCTATTCTGGAACGGGCTATCGAAGGCGGCTACCAGTTTCTGGACTGTATGCTGACGCCTGACTCCTGCGCTCAGATGAATCGCTGTGTGGAAAATATAGAACATCTGGATTTATGCGGCAGGGAAGGATTTTTTGTCACTTACGCGGATGTGCCCATGAAATCTGATGAGACGGCCCTGAGACACTATGTCCGCCAGATGCGTCAGTATGTGCTGGAACCCCTGGAGAAGCGCTTCTCCATAGACACTTCAGAGCAGGCACTTCAAAAGGCGGTGTCCCTGCACAACCGCATAAGCAGACTGCTTATGGACATAGGGGATTTCCGCCGGGAGGAAAATCCCCGAATCACCGGCTATGAATTCGCAGTGCTCTGCCTGGCTTCCTACTGTTGTCCCAAGGAGCCGCTGCTTCCCATTCTGGAAGAGACTTTGGCAGAACTCCAGAACCGCAGGCCAGACCAGCGCCCCGGATTCCGGGCCAAAGTGGTATTGGCAGGCTCCGAGATAGATGATCCCCGGTTAATTCATATGATTGAGGAGGCCGGGGCCCTGGTGGTGGCCGACCGCTTCTGCCTGGGGTCTTTCCCGGGCCGGGAGCAGATAGACCTTCGGGATGGCGAAGACCCGCTCGTCGGTATCTGTCGCCATTATATGGAGGGCGGACAATGCCCCCGCTTTATGAACACCGAAAAAATCAGAGAACGCCATGCCTATATGGACCGGCTGGCCCGGCATTTTCATGCGGACGGCATCATCTACCAGCAGATCAAGTTCTGCGACTACTGGGGCTATGAGCGGGCCTACGCCAGCCGGGTAATGCGGGAAGAGTATGGCTATCCCGTGCTGAGCATTGACCGCCCTTACGCCGTGAGCAACGCCGGACAGCTTCGCACCAGAGTGCAGGCTTTTGTGGAGAGTATGGAGATTAAGAAGCTGAAGAAGCAGTAAAGGAGACTATCTATGGGAAAAGCCATGGGAAGCGAACCGCTGGGACGTTTTTACAGCGGCAAAAAAGCAAAAAAACGCCGGGAATGGAGAGGGCTTAAAGATACCTGGTACGACTATGTGCACTGGCTGGGCATCTGGAAAACCCTGATTGGCTTTATGCTTCATCTGAATAATCTGAGAGCCTTCTTCCGTTACCGCTGGATGGTGAACTATCTGGCTGTGCCGGACTTTTTTGACAGGCATACGGAGGGGCTGCGCGGTACACAGCTTCGCATTACCCGCACAGCCCTGGAACTGGTGGTCACAGATATGTGCAAGAGCATGGGCGTGATGTTCCGGGCGGATCCTGCGCTGGGCAATGACAAAGCATTGAATGAGCGGCTGGTGGTCTTTGACGAAAATATGATGAGCGAGATCATGAACGGCTTCCCCAACTTGAAATGGGTGTCCGTGGAGGTTCCGGCGGTGTACACCTGCGCCATGATGGCCCAGGACAGCCTGTTCTACTATCTGGACAAAGCCCAGGAATACGGTATCCCTAATGATGTCTGCCCCATGCCTGCGGCGGAATTCGGGGTTTCTCTGGAGGACGACTATCCCCGGATCGGCAAATGCGCCATCCAGTGCAATACCACCTGCGACGGAAGCCTGATGGGCAACGGGCTTATGGCAGCCCGGATGGGCATTCCCACTTTCCAGTTGGCTGTGCCCATCCGTCATGATGAGGACAGTGTGCAGGAGTACGCGGCAGAGGAGATTCGCAACGCCATTGCCTTTATAGAGAAACAGACTGGGGAGACATTTGACTGGAATGCCTTCTTTTCCTCTATGAAGGATTTCAACCAGGAGACGGCTCATCTGCTGGAGTGGTATGAAGTATCCCGCTCCCCCTATCCTCAGTTCACGGACAATAGCCTGTCCCTGTACCGCTATGCAGTATACATGGCGGCGGGAGGCAGAGAAAAAGAGTTCCTGCGCCGCGACCAGAAGCTGACCCGCTTGGTAATGAAAGGCTATGAGCGCAGGGAGCCCTGTGCCGTATCTCTTCGCCACCGGGCCATTACCTGGGGAGTACAGGCGGCTTACTACACGGCTTTTGCCGGGTGGCTCACCAACTGTTGGGGCATTGTACCCCTGGTGGATATGCTCACCCTGTGCTCCACCAGGGAAGTTAATACGGAAGATCCCGAAAAGGCAATCTACGACTTGGCTTATCTCTATGAAAAGATGATTATGCGCAGCCGCTCCAACGGGGGTTATGAAGTGGGCGTGGCAGATCTGTGGCGCTACTGCGAATTTTTCCATGCGGACATGGTTATCATGTACGCCCATATGGGGTGTAAGTCTATGTCCGGCTACCACGGACTATTCGAAGAGGAAGCCCGCAAACACGGCATCCACTTAGTGTGGGCCACTCACGGCCTGATGGATGCCCGGGGGGTTGGCCGTAGAGACATGCGTACCGAAGTAAACCGCTACATGCGCACAGTGCTGCGGGAAGAGCCCCTGGATCCCAGTCTGGAGGACTTTGATGACCAGCGGGCGTGGTAGGGGCAGACTCTGAGACTACTTCCCCGAGTATTTTACATATTCATGCGAAACTCGTCAAAATCCTGTATATCCGGCGCTGCCAGATACCATTTTTTCAAGATTTCGGCATCCTGTTCCGCCTCGATTTTAAGACGGATATCCTCGGGGATCTCTCCCACTCTCCCCAGGAAATCGTATATGACCTGTCGGCTCTGCTCAAGGCTGCCTTGGGCATGGCCCTCGGCACGACCTTCCGCATGACCTTCGGCACGGCCTTCCTGCATAGCCGCTACTTTTAAGGCCCAGAGGTCTCTCTGGTACTTCAGGTGTTCTTCATATCTCCATTTTGCCCATTTAAATAGATTCATCGCCCTTACCTCTTCCACCGCTTTCATCACTCCCGGATTTTCACTCCTCATCTCGTCCAACTCCTCCCTGTTTTTCACACGAAACAGCCGAATCCAGTCATCCATCCTATCTCCCGCAAGTTCCTTATTCAGTTCGATAACATGTATCTCGAATTGATCCGAGTACTGCCTTCCCCTCTGATCCCGCAGGCAATATACCTTATGGTACTCAGGGAACAAATCAAGTTCGAAATCAAGAATACTGATTACAATACATTTCTTCAGCCGGTCATAAGACTGTCCGCTGAACACACCCTCCGTATACATCTTAGCCAGATAAAACAGGCTGCGCTTGTCCCAGAAGGCCAGTCTCCTGATCTGCAGTTCCACATTGATTCTTCTCCTGTCGTTGAGAAGCATTCTGACATCCAGAATACATTGCTTTTCCTGTCGGCTGCGCCTGCTTAAAAATGTGTTTTCCAGGCGCACGGACCTGATGTCCTCCAAGGAAATCCCCAACACATCACTGATAAAATGTCTGCGTATCTCCTCATTGCGCATCAGCTCCCTGAAAGCCAGGTCCGCCTTGGGGGGAATGAATTTATCCCACATTTCTTTTCTGCCCATTTCGCATCTCCTCCTTGTTTCAGTACAGCGCTGCAGCTGTACCGTGATGGCAGGAGACAACAAACAGAATACGCCCTGCTCAAAAATCTCCTGCTTCTTTTCAATTTTGTTTTTTTGAATTAAAAGCATAGATTTTTGATATCCTGAGAATTGATTTGCTTAATCAAAGTGAAAAGAAATATATGCTTTGAAAAAATAGTAGCATATATGCATTAATATTGCAAGGGGTTTTCATCCGAAATATGGGACAGGTATAAAATCACATATTCACCCGGCAATAATTCAGTTGAGAACAAATAATAATTATGGTACAATTACCCATACAGAGAAAAACAGGAGATTTACTATGGAAAAGGGACGTATCATCTTTTTAAACGGCGTAACCAGCGCCGGAAAGACCTCCATTGTGGAAGCGCTGCAGGCGCGGGACGACATTTTCTTTTATGTGGTGGCAAATGATCTGTTTCAGGAGATGGTGGGAGATCGGTATCTGCGCCGTGACTATTGGAAATATCTCAGCGAAGTTATCCTCATGATGTACCACACCGCCAGGCTGTACTCCGATATGGGAAAAAATGTGCTGATCGACGGCATATTGGTGGAACGTGAAGAGATAAAACCCCACTATAAACAACTGTTAAATATTCTTGCAGATAATCCTCTGGATATCGTTGAGGTATACTGTCCTTTGGAAATCTGCCGGCAGAGAAATATTGAACGGGGAGACCGCTATGAGTCACAGTCGGACGAACAGTACGCATTGATGACGGAGCAGATCGCCTACAGCGCCAAAGTTGACACCAGTGTGCTCAGTCCGGCAGAATGTGCGGATATAATAGTCAATACACTGTTTTCCGGCGGAAAGTCCTCATAAGTAAAGGAAGTGCAGATATGGATAGTCAAAAAGTGTACAATATGAAACTTACAAAAATATATCCGCTGCTGGTTCAGAAAGCAGAGAAGAAAAACCGCACAAAGCAGGAGGTGGACCAGATTATCTTCTGGCTCACGGGTTATGACCGGGAAGGCCTGGAGCGACAGCTTCAAAAGGATGTGGATTATGGAACCTTTTTCCAGGAGGCTCCCCTCATGAACCCCAACTGTTCCGAAATCAAGGGAACCGTGTGCGGTATCCGCGTGGAAGAAATCGAGGAACCCCTTATGAGAGATATACGGTATCTGGACAAGCTGGTTGACGAGTTAGCCAAGGGCTGGCCCATGGAGCGGATATTACGCCGGTAAAGCCGCTCCGGGAACCTGATGGTTATAAACGCCGGCAGCATGACAATAGATTAGACAGGCAAGGAAAAACATATATTAATTCGGAGGAAAACAGATGAAATATTATGGCGGCTGCGATGCCGGAAGCACTTACACCAAATGCGTGATCCTGGACGAGGCGGGCGTCATAGCGGCCCATGTGACCACCCGGAGCCGGATTAACCCCGTACTCAGCGCCCAGGCCGCGCTTCAGGAGGCCATAGGCCAGGTCACCGGACTGGATCAGGCGGAAGATCTGGCTTATCTGGTGGGAACAGGTTACGGCAGAAATAAAGTGCCCTTTGCGGACGAAAATATCTCCGAAATCAGTTGCCACGCCATGGGCGTACATATGGTTAATCCCCAGATAAGAGCCATTATCGACATCGGCGGTCAGGACGTAAAGGGAATTGCCATTGACCGGGACGGCACGGTGCTGGACTTTGCCATGAATGACAAATGCGCCGCCGGGACAGGACGGTTCTATGAAACCATGGCCCACGCCTTTGAGATGTCTCTGGAGGAATTCTCCAAACTGTCCCTTTCCGCCAAAAACGTAATTCCCATCACGGCTCAGTGTGCGGTCTTTGCAGAGAGTGAAGTTATTTCCCTGGTAGGCGAAGGGAAACCCATGGAGGAGATTGCCGCCGGGATACAAATGTCCGTGGCAAAACGGTGTTTTGTGATGGCCAAAAAGGCAGGCGCCGCGGACAGTCTGGCTTTGACCGGCGGCTGCGCCAAGAACGCGGGGCTGAAAGACGCCATCGAAAAAGTGTTGAAAATCAAGGTCATAGACCTGGATCTTGACCCCCAGCTGATGGGGGCTCTGGGCGCTGCGGAATATGCCCGGCAAAAAGGAGGCAGCCTATGATTGTTTTGAAGATCCTTCTGGTGATTCTGGCTGTGCTGTCTGTACTGTTCCTGCTGAGCCTGGCAATCTATTTCTTTAATCTGGATATGAAGTTTGCCGCCGCCATGACCCCGGTGATGAACAAATATTATGACTGGCAGAAAAGAAAAAAAGAAGCAAAACAGAAAATGAATAAGGAAACAGGCAGCAGTGAATGAAATGCATTTATATGACAACCTGATAGCGGAATCCCTGGAACTTGCGGAAAACACCGGTTTTCGGGAATTGCCTGCAGGCGGCCATGCTCTCTGGGAAGCGGAAGCCGAGCAACGGCTGATTTTTCAAAAGGATATGGCCTATGAACTGGGCGGAGGAGGGCTGCCTGCGGTCAGCGCTCTTGCCTTTACCTCCCTGCCGGCAAAGGCCGACCGTCTGTTGCTCTGCGGCCCGGATCTGCCCCGGCTGAAGGCTGATTCCCCCTACGCCCGGCTGACCATACTGCATGTTGACGGCGGGGACTGGCAGGATGACCAACAGGCTTACCGCCTTCTTCGGCAAATGGAATATACCAGATACCATGTATATCCCCGGGGTTTTATGATGCGGATCTCCACCTCCGCAGGCCGGGAGCCTGTACGGGTGAGCCGCGAAGCATTGAAAAACGGACTTGATTTCACCCAGGCAGGGCGTCTCTTTCTGGAGGCTTACCACCGACATCCCCAAGTGCGGGCGGTAACACTGCTGTTTGTCACCGCGCCGGATTTTCCCTACGGCCTGCTGGCGGAAAAAGCCGTCAGAATGGAAGCCGTTACAAACTCTTTGGATCAGATCTGGAATAATCTGGCAATGGACTGTCGAAGCTGCCGGTTAAAACCTGTATGTGATGAAGTGGAAGGACTACGGGAACTGCATTTTTCCAGAGAGAAGGGAAAAGCCCCAACGCAGGCGCATCAGGGCTTATAAAGTATATAGATTCAACTGTCAAAAGATACCTTGACCATCTCGTCAAAGGAAGTGGTTCCGTCCAGCACATACTCCGTGGCGCTCATGCGCAGGGTATACATGCCCTCCTGCAGAGCCTGCTCCTTGATGGCATCTGCCCCCTGGCGCTTGCTGATAATGGTCTTTAATCTGGGGGACATCTTCATAATTTCGTATACACCGATACGTCCCTTGTAGCCTGTATTCTCACACTTGCTGCAGCCGCAGGGCTCGTAGACCGTCACTTCTTCCTCCATATTGCAGCCCATCAATTCCTTTTCGTCCGCAGTAGCCGGACGGGGAGTCTTGCAGTCATTGCACAGGCGCCGTACCAGCCGCTGGGCGATGACACCGATCACGGAATCCGCAATCAGATATGACTCAATCCCCATATCCTCCAGACGGGTGATGGTACTGGCGGAGGAATTGGTGTGCAGGGTACTCACCACCAGATGGCCCGTAATGGAGGCCTGCACGGCGATGCTGGCGGTCTCCCGGTCGCGGATCTCACCGATCATAATGATATCCGGGTCCTGACGCAGAATAGAACGCAGCGCCGTGGCGAAAGTGAGTTCCGCCTTGGGATTCACCTGCACCTGGTTTATGCCGTCAATATTGGCCTCCACAGGATCCTCAACGGTGATAATATTCACATCTTCCCTGTTCAACTCGCTCAGGGCCGTGTACAGCGTGGTGGACTTACCGCTTCCGGTGGGACCTGTCACCAACAGGATACCATGGGGATTCCGCAATATATAATCGAACTGTTCCATCTCCCGGGGCTTTAAACCCAACTGGCTCTTCTCCTTGGTCAGGCCCGTCTTGGATGTGAGACGCATTACAACTTTTTCCCCATACACCGTGGGCAGTACGGATACACGGATGTCGTACTCCATCCGATCCACCACCTGGGTAATCCGGCCATCCTGGGGCTTTCTCTTCTCCGCAATATCCATGCCGCCGATGATCTTGATACGGGCCACCATGGCATTCAGCACATTGATATCATATTTGGCCTTTTCATACAGAGCGCCGTCAATGCGGTACCGGACCCGGACTTTCCGCTCCATGGGCTCGATGTGGATGTCGGAAGCCCTCTGACGCACGGCCTTGTCGATCATCTCCTTCACCAGCATGACAATGGGGGAATTGTTGATATCCTCCTCCGCGGCGTCTACTTCCTCCACATTCAGATTCTTCTCCTTGGCATACGCCTCCAGGGCCGTGGTAACTTCATCCTGACCATAATATTTGTCAATGGCCAACATAATGTTTCGGGTGGTGGTCACCGCAGGCTCCACCTGACAGTTGGTGATAATGGAAATATCATCCTGAGCATACATATCCATGGGATCAGCCATGGCCACCCGCAGCACATTCATGCTGTCCGCGTATTCTATGGGGAAGATTTTATTCTTCTTGAGCACATTCACCGGGATCAGGTTCAGGATCTCCTGGCTGACCGCGATGGTGGTCAGGTCGATCAGTTCAATATGCAGCTGGGTACTCAGGGCCATGGCAATCTGCTCTTCTGTGACAATGCCCTCCTCCACCAGCACTTCTCCCAGCTTCTTGCCGCTGCCCTTTTGCAGATCCAGTGCCTGCAGCAACTGTGTATTGGAAATCGCCTTGCTGTTTAACAGCACATCTCCTAAACGCAATTTTTTTCTACTGTAGTCCATTGTATCCCTGTCCTCGCACTTTCCAGCCGCAGCATACCCGCAGATAATCCCATGATTGCTGCGCTTTCCGTTTATTATAGCACAACCCGTGGAATTCGTATATGCTTTTTTATTGGAAATGCGCCGGGACTACTCTGTGCTCTCGGCCTCTTCCTCCGTCAACTCCTCCAGGCTGTAGCCAAATCCCGTTCCCAAAGACGCCGTCACGGCGTACACCTTGCGGGAATCCGGCTCACAGATATAGTACACACTGCCCAGGGAATTGTAATCTCCCACATGGTAGGTATAACTCCCCTGGGCGGTCTCCCAGTGCAGTACATTGGAAGGTTCTTCCAGTCCATATTGCGCCAGGTCTGTCACATCTGTAAAGGTGTTCTGGGCCACGATGCGCGTCAGCCTGCCCGCCATGGCGTCCAGGCTGCTCTGCTTTAAGTCCCGGGACGGATCCGCATCGGACGTCCACAGGCCCTCCTTCTTTTCAAACCCATAGGTTTCCCCCTGGAATACATAGCTGAACCGCAATATATCATCTCTGGCTATGTCCACCAGCACTTCGCCTTCCACCTGTCCTGTCTCTTTTTCCTGCTGTTCCCGGTTATACCGGACCAGACAGATATACCCTGCTGCCAGCGCCGCCAGTACGGTCACTAACAGGATAAAATTTCTTCCCTGCTTTTTCATGATTCACCTCTTTCTGCGCCGAAGCCAGATGACAAAGCCTGTAACCAGACTGCCCAGGGGCAGAAGGATCATGGTACACAGCCCCAGCGTCATCGCGGTCCGGGCACTGAGCATCAGCGTGGATACCTCATAGCTTTTGGCGGGAATGGACACCGTGGTCTCATGGTCCACGAAATGGCTCACCGTGTTGGTAAACAACATCTGATTGGCGCCGCTCACCATCAGGCTGGCGCTGTCCGTAAACATCTGGTCGCTGGAGTACACCACCATTGTGGCCTCCCCCTCCTCAAGGGTCTTTACTGCTTCCACCCCCAGGGAAAACGGACCTTCCGCATCCCCCTCCCGGCGGCCGTACTCTGTAGCGCTCTCAAAATTCCGCATGGCATAGGCATCGGAAGAAGTTCTGAGGAAGTCATTGTAACGGATTGCACTGTCCTCCTGGGTCTCGGGTACAAGAATACCCTGGCTGTAGGGGGCAAACACATAATAGCTGCCGTAGATGCCTGTGGTGTAGGAACCGGCCGCCACCGTAGGCAGAATATAAAAGGGGATCTGGTAATAGTTCTCCTGGTTCTCTTCCACCACCAGTCCATCGGCAATACTCAGATTCATGTAAGCCAGCAATGCGTCCAGATTGGGGGTTGCCGCCTCCTGAAATCCCAGAATCAGGATTACCTTACCGCCACGGTCCAGATAAGCTGTCACCTTGTCCCGGTCATCTTCGGACAGATCGCTGGCAGGGGCGTTGATCACCAGACAGGCCGCCTTGTCCGGCACGGCCTCAATGTCCATCAGGTTCAGGCTTTCATAGGCCACATTTTCCTTGTCCAAGCTGGCTTTGAAGGAGGCACTCAGGCTCTGTTCCCCATGACCTTCCGTCATATAAACCATGGGAATGTCATCGCTGAGCACATAGTCCAGCGCGCTGGTGATCTGTCCCTCCCCGTCGTAGCCGGTCACGGAAGAACTGTAGTTGTAACCGTCATAGTCATAGCTTGTGACATAGATATCATCGGCGTCAATCACCTTGCTGCGCTTATCGCTGACTACGATGAGGCTGTTGGCGCTGAGCCCGGCGGAAGTGTACTGGGTATGAAAGCGGGGATTCTGTATGGGATCCACATACTGCACCTTGATATGCTGTGACAGATCCTGATAACGGTCCAGAGTCTGCCCCAGCACCCCATCCTCATTCTCCTCATTCACCAGTACATAGATGGTTACGTCCTGCTCTATTGTTTTCAGATATTCTTTGGTCTGATCCGTCAGCGAATACAGTTTACTGTCGGTGAGATCCAGGGATTTCCAGGTGCCGGGAAGCTGCCCAACCACCATATTCACCACCACAGCTATCGCCACCGCCGCCACAATCATGCCCGTGCTGTAAGCCCCGGCTTTCAGAGACTTCACCGACACACTGTAGCGCCTCTTCTGTATGGCCTGGGTGGTCAAAAACAACGCCAGCGCCGTCAGGGACAGGTAATATACCACAGATCCCAGATCCAATGTGCCGTTCAGCAGCAGGGCAAAGGGCGTACTCAGATCATACAGCCTGAGAAGATCGGTGAACACATTGCCGGTGGAAGAGATCAGGCTGCACAGGGAGGGCATCATATATCCCAGAAACAACAGCACAAATCCCAACACCGCCGCAATCACCTGACTTTCCGTCAGAGACGACACAAGGATTCCGATGGCGATGCAGACCATCCCGTACAGGAAGAAAGCCAGCACGGCCAGATAACTCTCTCCCAGAGGAACGGAACCAAACCTGGTGAGAATCAGCGGATAGAGAGCGCTGACCGCCGTGGGCACCGCCAGGATGGTCACCAGCGCCAGGAATTTGCCCAGAACGATCCGGCCCACGGTGACGGGAGCCGTAAGGATCAGCTGGTCCGTCTTGCTGCGCCTCTCCTCCGCCATGATCCGCATGGTCAGTATGGGGACAGTGAGCATAAACAATACCACCACGCTGCTGATCACATTGGAAAAATAAGGGAGCCCGTACAGCAGGCAGTATACGAAATAGTACATGCCGATAAAGAACAGGCTGACTCCGATAAACAAAAACCCGATAAAGGAGTGGAAATAGGTCTGCAATTCTTTTTTATATATGGCTAACATTTACGATTCCTCCTGCCCTTTGAGAGATTTCTTTCCCCGTCTGCGCCGCAGTTTTCCGCCAGGCTCTTCTGCTTCGGGCTCTTCCGCTTCGGCCGCCCCGCCCGTCACCTCCAGGAATATATCTTCCAACGATTTCTCCGTCAGCGTCATGGACAGAATGGGCAGCTTTTTTTCCGCCAGCAGATAGAAAAGCGCCTCCCGCACATCCTGATCCCCTTCCGTTCTGATCCGTACATTGCAGCAGCCCTCCGGCGCGCCGGACTGCTGTTCCAGATCCTGTATCCCTGTCATGCCGTCCACCGCCTCCCGTAACGCCTCAAAGGACCCTTTCACTGTCAGCTTCAGTTCACCTGTGCCGCTCATCAGCCGCTGCAGACCCTCGGGAGAATCGCTGGCCACCAACCTGCCATGGGAAATAATCATCACATGGTCACACACCGCACTGACCTCCGACAGAATATGGGAACTCAGAATAATGGTATGGTTTTTCCCCAATTCCCGGATCAGGTCCCGGATCTCTATGATCTGCTTGGGATCCAGCCCCACGCTGGGCTCATCCAGAATCAGCACTTCCGGCGATCCCAGCAACGCCTGGGCCAGGCCCACCCTCTGTCTGTATCCTTTGGACAGATTCTTGATCAGGCGGCCTCTCATATCGGTGATCCGGGTCATCTCCATGACCTGTTCCACCTGTCCCATCCGCTCCGCTCTGGACACTTTTTTCAGTTCCGCCGCGAACCGCAGATACTCCTCCACGGTCATATCCAGATAAAGCGGCGGCATCTCCGGCAGATAGCCCACGCACTTCTTGGCCTCCTCCGGCTCCTGCTGCACGTCGTGGCCGTCTATGGTCACAGTGCCCCCGCTGGCTGCCAGATAGCCGGTGATTATGTTCATGGTGGTGGATTTCCCCGCGCCGTTGGGCCCCAGAAATCCATAGATCTGCCCCTTCTCCACCTTAAAGGACAGGTGGTCTACGGCCAGATGATCCCCGTACCGCTTGGTCAAATCGGTTACTTCAATCATGGTTTCCTCCTCCTCTTGGATGTCACTCTCAGCCCAGTGCACTGACAAATTTACATATGCCAAATGACTTGTCTGAATTTGCATCTGAAGCGTTGTTGTCGGTCAACGATGCCGCCGCCTCGCCTCCCTCCGCCGCTCTGCAGACTGAAATTAGCTTAAAGGGAAAATGTCATGAAAAAGTGAAAAAAATGTGAAAAGTCTGTGAAATGCTCTGGGGACAAAAAACCCTGCGGCGCCGGGCCGCAGGGCTGTTTATTTCTTAAAGTATGCCACCGACCGGCCCATTTCTCTGGCCGTGTCGTTTATCTTTCTGCAATGTTCATTCACCCGCCGGACCTGGGTGATGATCTGTTCCACGTTTTCATTGACGTCTCTGTGGTTGGAAGCATTCTCCTGGCTGAACTCGCCCAGTTCCCGCAGATTGCCTGCGATAGCCTCCTTGTACTCCCGCAGACGGCCCGTTTTTTCCGCAATGGACCGTATCTCCGCCACGGATCTGTGTATGTCCTGGCTGTGCTCGGCAAATTTGGACTGGGTTCTGGATACATTCTCCTGTTCCGACAGGATGATCTCATGAACAATGCCCGCCAGCTCCACTGACCGCTGAGATTTTTCCATGATCACCCGGGCCACATCCTTGATCATCTCCGCGCCCTGGCCGCTCTGCAGCGACAGATTGCGGATCTCCTGAGCCACCACCGCAAAGCCCCGCCCCATCTCCCCGGCCCTGGCCGCCTCAATGGAAGCGTTCAGGCTCAGCAGATTGGTCTGCTCGGAGATCTCCAGAATCAGTTCCACCGCATGGCCGATCTCCCCGATGGAAATATTGGTCTGTCTGATCTGCTCCTGAATATCCGTCACTGCCTCCACAGATCTCACGCTTTCCTCCATAATGGCATCCATATAAGCCAGGGCTTCATTATTTGTTGTCAGCGTGTTCTCGGAATTTTTGTACAGCCCTTCCACACTTTGAGAGATATCATTCACGCAGTTTCCGATTTCCGCCATCTGCCCGTTGATGCTCTGTATATTTTCATCCATTGTGACCGTGGACCCGGATAGTTTCTCCATAGAGGAGCTGATCTGCCTGGCCTTTGCCGCGCTTTTCCCACTGAGAGAGGTCACTTCCCGGATCCCGTCCGTCAATCTGTCAGAGGCTTCCGATACATCCCCGATGGTAACGGAAAGTTTCTGCTGCATGCGATCTGTAGAGTCCAGCAGCAGACCCAGTTCCCGCACCGCGCTGCGCTCCCCTTTCTGTCTGCTCAGATCCCCCTCCGAGAGGGCGTTGATCCTTCTCCCAATCCGCTTGATAAGCCGTGACAGATTTTTGCTGAAGAGAAGTGCCACAGCCATAAACACCAGTACCAGAATCAGCGCGGTCACGGCAAATACCGTGGCCACATGCTGAATCTGGCCCGTCACATTCTCCCGCAGTTGCCCGGCAAAGGCCACCGCGATCTTCCGGCCTTCTGCCTGAATGGGCACATAATATCCATAGTATATGCTGCCGTCAATCTCCACTTCCCTGTTATAATAGCCCTGCTCCGCCATTGCCCCGCCCGTATCCGAATCCGGCCCCATCGGAATCTCTCTGACCCTGTAGCCGTTCTCATTCTTAATTGAAGTGGTACAGGGAATTCCCTCGGCGATAATGGCCATCTCTATATCATAGGACTTCAGACTGTCGATGTATTCATAATAATTGGCGGCATTGACTGCAGTTATCTCGTTGTCATAGCAGTAACTGGCCAGGTTATTGGCTGCAATCATCAGCGTATTCTGTGTGTTTTTCTCCAGATTATCCCTCACCACCGCAGCGGACACAAGACTGACAATTCCTGTGGACGCTGCCAGCGGCGCCAGCGATAGTAGGACCATCACGGCAAACAGGCGTATCCCCCTGCACTCCTTCTTGCTTTTTGTTTTCACTGGATCTCCTCTCTTGTATCTACTGCGCCGTCCTCTTCTTGCGGGCCATTACAACGCTCTGGACCACCAGGAACAGACAGAGCATTGCCGCTATGGTAATACCCGTCCACCATGCCTCATCCAGTCCTGCAGAAGAAACGATGATCTGGATGGTGCTCAGGGAAAGCACGCCGAAGAAGGTTCCGATGATATTGCCCACGCCGCCCGTAAGCATGGTTCCGCCGATGATGGAGGAAGCGATGGCGTTCATCTCCATGCCCGAGGCATGAGAAACCGCTCCGGAGCCCACATGCATAAAGTACACAAATCCGCAGATTCCCGCCAGCAGGCCGCAGATCAGATGGGAAAGGAACCTGGTTCTTTTGACATTGATCCCCAGCATCAGCGCGCTCTGGCTGTTGCCGCCCACGGCGTAGAAGTTACGTCCCAGCTTGCTCCATCGAAGCATACAGAACATGAGAACCACGATCAGCAGTGCCACTATTACGCCGATTTCAATGTAAGCATCCACATAATTACCGGCCTTATTGTAAGAGCCCATGCCCGGAATGAGTATACGGGTGTCCTTCAGCGCCACAAACTGGCTGTTCTCCACATTGAAGGGATAGGTATTGACAATGGTGGTCATACCTCTGGCAAAAAACATCCCCGCCAGCGTGACAATAAAGGGCTGAATCTCCAAATAGGCTACCAGAATGCCCTGTACCAGACCAAACCCAAGTCCGATGGCCAGAGCGATCAGCAGGGAGACAAACACATTGCCCTGATGAAAGTCCAGATACACCGCGCAGCACATGGTCACCAGAGCGGTGACGCCGCCCACGGAGATGTCGATGCCCCCGGTGATCATCACCAGGCTCATGCCGCAGGCGGAGATTATCAGTGGGGCATTGGCGTTCAGTATGTTGAAAAAGGTCTGAGGCTTTAAAAAGCCCTTGCCCTGGAATACAATCGCGCCTATATACATGGCAAAAAATACAACAATGGTGATGGTCAATAACAGGTTGGTGTCGGATAGGGTTTTCCGCACCGCCGCATTTTTTTTGTCCGATGCCATTTTACGCAACCTCCTTTGCCGGTTTTCTCAATTTCCTGCCCAGCCCTGCCAGCCACTGACGCACCACCGGCGCGCTCATCACCACCAGAAGAATAACCACCACAGCCTTGTAGGCAGGCAGAGCGTCGGACTGTACCTTGACTTTGTACAGCGTGGTTGTCAGGAACTGGATTACATACGCGCCCAGTATGGATGCACCCAGGTTAAACTTGCCCCCGCTCAGCGCGTTGCCCCCCAGGGCCACTGCAAGAATGGCATCCATCTCGATGTCCTTGGCAATTACCGAATAGTTGATGGAGGACAGGCGGCTGACTTTGATCAGCCCCACCACCGCCACACAAAGTCCCAGGATAACAAAAGTCAGGAACTTGATAAAAGCAGGGTTTAACCCGTTCAGCCTGGAGGAACTTTCATTGATGCCCACAGCCTGGGTGTAAAGTCCCAGATTGGTAAACCGAAGCACGAGTATCGCCAGAACGATACAGATCAAGGCTATGAAAAACGGGGTGGGAATGGGAATACCCGGTATAAAGCCTCCGAAGTAGGAAAAACTGGGATCACTGATAATGGGAAGTTCATTGTTGTTGATCCATGCCGCGATAGAACGCCCTGCCGTAAACAGGATTAAAGTCGCCACCATGGGCTGGATTTTAAAATAGGCCACCAGCGTACCGTTGAACGCCCCGAAAAGCATGGCCACCACACAGCTTACCAGAAATGCCACAATAATCGGCGCCTGCATGGTCTCCGGCCGGGAGTTGCCTCCGCAGAGCACCCGCAGCACCACACTGCCGCTGATGGCCACGGCGGCACCCACACTGATATCCTGTCCGCCGCAGGCCGCCGTCACCAGCGTCATGCCGATGGCAAGAATAGCCAGTTCCGAGCCATAATCCAGAATGGAAATCATATTGCCGGACAGTACAAGATCCCCCGCGCTGTTGCTGCTGAAAGTGATCTCATAAAAGGAAGGGTCCACAATCAGATTGAAAACCGCCAATATTAATAATGCCGCAATGGGGATAAATATCTGCTGTTTTGTTATTTTCTTTATGATCTGCATTATTCCTCTTCACCTCCGGCAATCGTGTTCATAATCTTGTTCTGGGTCAGATCCTCACCCGACAGTTCCCCCACCACTTTCCGGTCTCTCATCACGATCAGCCGGGAACAGGTGCGGAGCATCTCATCGGTCTCCGAGGATATAAAGGTAACGCTCATTCCCTCCGACGCAAGTTTCAGCACCAGTTTCTGAATCTCAATCTTGGTACCCACATCAATCCCCCGGGTGGGCTCATCCAGAATCAGATACTCCGGATTGGCCAGCAGCCAGCGGGCCAGTATCACCTTCTGCTGATTGCCTCCGGAAAGGGACTTGATGGGAGTGTCCGCCGAGGCCGTCTTAATCTCCAGCAGTTTTATGTACTCCTCCGCGAACTTATTAGCCTCCGCCCTGGTAAAGGGCCTGAAAAAGCCTTTTAACACCTGCAGGGCAAGGATAATGTTCTCCCGCACGGAAAGATCCCCCACGATGCCGTCAACCTTTCGATCTTCCGGCAGATAGGCGATCCCGTTTTTCATGGCATCGATGGGCTTTGTGATTTTTACGGTTTTCCCGTTTTTCTTTACCGTGCCGCCGATCACCCGGTCCGCTCCGAAGATTGCGCGCACGCACTCGCTTCTGCCGGAGCCCAGCAGTCCGGTAAAGCCGTTTACCTCACCCTTTTTGATATAAAAGTCAAAAGGTTTAATGCCCGCCACACTCTGCAGACCTTCCGCCTCAAAAACAGCGGTATCCGCGTCCTTCTCGTGATAGACCAGGCTTTCGCTGCGGATCTCCGTCATGTCGTCCAGTTCCTTGCCCAGCATCTTGGACACCAGCTGCACCCTGGGGAGATCCTTGATCTCATACTCTCCCACCAGCTTGCCGTCCCGCAGTACCGTGATTTTGTCACATACCTCGTACACCTGATCCAGGAAATGGGTGACAAAGATGATGCCCACTCCCCGGGCCCTCAGATCCCGCATCAGGCCGAACAATTTGGCCACTTCCTGCTCATCCAGCGAGGAGGTGGGCTCATCCAGAATCAATACCTTGCAGTCCATATCCACCGCCCGGGCGATGGCCACCATCTGCTGTATGGCAATGGAACAGCTTGACAACTGCTGGTTGGCCCTGGCCGGGATATCCAGAGATCGGAGTATCCTGTCCGCATCCGCATTCATCTTCTTCCAATTCTGTCCAAAGCCCCTGGTGCGTCCTATATACATGTTCTCTGCCACGGAAAGGTTGGGGCAGAGGGTGATCTCCTGATATACGGTACTGATTCCCAGCCTCTGGGCATCCTGGGGAGAGCGTATGGACACCGCCTTCTCCCTTCCCTTCAGCCAGATCTGCCCTTCATCCTTTTCATATACGCCGGTCAATACCTTGATCAGGGTGGATTTTCCCGCGCCGTTCTCCCCCATCAGGGCGTGGATTTCCCCCTCGCGCAAGTTAAAGTCCACTCCCTGCAGCGCCTTGACGCCGGGAAAACTCTTGTGAATATTTTTCATTTCCAACACAGACTTTTCTTTCATGGGCATATTCACTCCTCTTTCTAAAAAAGGTGCGGCAGGCGCGCTCTCTGACGATTGCGCTGTTGCCGCACCTGCCGCTTCTTATAGATCGTATTGCTGCGGATTAGATACCATACTTCGCGACATCATCCGCGGTGATTTCCGTAGCGTCGAAGCCCTTCTCTTCCATGATGATCTGCTTCTCGGTAATGGTCTCGCCATTCTCCAGCTTCTTGATGATATCATCAATATAGGAAGCCTGGAAAGGATTGCACTGTCCGTCATAGTTCCAGTTCTGATTCAACAGTTCTTCCAAAGCCCACTTGTTGCAGTCAAATCCCATGATGATGACATCCTTGCCAACTCCGTGAGAGATATTTGCCTTATCCAGAGCCGCCACAGCGCCCTTGGCCATGTCGTCATTCTCCGCATAGATTACATTGAAGGATTCGCCGGAGTTGATGATGGACTGAACGATCTGCGTTGCGTTCTCGGCATTCCAGTCACCGCTCTGCTGAACCACCAGGTTCCAGTTGTCATTGCTTGCCACTGCCGCATCCATGGCAGCGGTACGGCCCTTCTGGGCAGCGGTGCCCATCTGGCCCTGAAGATGGATAATGTTATACTCTTCCAGGTTCTGCTTTGCCAGCCAATCCACTGCGGTCTGGCCTTCCTTTTCCATGTCGGACACGATGGAAGCCTCATACAGGCTGGGATCAGCGTCAATCACACGGTCAAATAGAATCACCTTTACGCCTGCGGCCTGAGCGTCCTTCAGCACGGAATCCCATCCGGCGGTATCCGCCGCAGACAGCAGCAGATAATCCACCTCGTCCTGTACGAACTTCTGCGCCGCGTTGATCTGCTTTTCATTCTCCTTGCTGTAGGCAAAAGACGCGGAATAACCGTTTGCCTCCGTAAACATTTCCTTCAGATCCTTGTCATTGGCGGTACGGTAGCCCGACTCGTTGGGATCATTGTTGATGATACCCACTTTGATCAGTTCGCTGCCCCCCTGGCTGCCGCCCTCGCCGCCGGTGCTGGCTGCGGGCTGGCTGCCGCATGCGGCCAGCCCGGCCACCATGGCAACGGTAAGTAACAGTCCCAAAACCTTCTTCTTCATATTCTTTCCTCCCATATCATAATGAAATTTGGAGACACGGACGAATTTGCCCGCCCCTCATGTGTTTTATGGTAACATTGCGCAAATTATCCGTCAATTTGTGAACTAGCGTTTTTCTCAACTTTATCAGTTATTTACAATACAAATTTTGTGTGATAGAATACTTTTTAGTACATATTTTTCTTTTTCCTTTAAACAGTTGGAAATTATTAGATTTAGGTATGATTTTCTATGATATAAGAACCTGCCGCAGTCTTTGTCCGCTTATCCGGCCCTGATTTTTAATGTGCATATTAACGGTTATCTTGTGGAAAATACAGTTATTTTTAGAATTTGTTATAGATTTTTAGACTCTCTCAATGGAAAGCAAAACAAAATTTTCTGTATTTACATTTTTTTATTACATTCGGGAAAAGGAGAATCTCATGGCAATCAAGTATAAATGGCTGGCGCAGCAACTGCGGAAACAGATATACGACAATATGGAGAACGGAATTCCCAAACTTCCCACAGAGAAGGAATTGTGTGACCGCTATCGGGTCAGCCGCCAGACCGTTCGCCAGTCCCTGGCCCTGCTGGAACAGGAGGGCCTGATCTCCCGCAGACAGGGCAGCGGTTCCTACATCACCGGCCTGAAATCCGGAAGCAATGTGGTGGCCGCGCTGGTGACCGACGAGCACATTGCTCCCTGCGCCTCCCTGCTGGGCGAACTGCGCTCCGCTCTGTCCCAGAGAGGATTTTCCCTCAGCGTACATGTCACAGGCAACCGAACCTTTGATGAACGGGAAATCCTGGTCCGTCTGCTGGAAACGCCCCCCAGGGCGCTGCTGGCGGAGGGGGTGAAAAGCGCCCTGCCAAGCCCCAATCTGGATCTGTACCGCAGGCTGCGGGCTCTGGGTGTCCCCATGGTGTTCCTACGGGGAGGCTACGGAGCATTCCCCCAGGAACCCTGTATCAAGGACGACAACCTGGGAGGAAGCGCCCTGCTGACCAGACATCTGCTGGAACAGGGACACCGGGAGATCGGCGGTATCTTCAGGATAGACGATCAGCCGGGGCTGGAACGCTATCAGGGCTTCATGGAAGCCATGCACAGGGCGGGATACAGAGTCATGGACCGGCAGATCTGCTGGTACGCCTCCGGCGAACTGGAAGAACTCTCCCAGGGGCACCCGGACTTTCTGCGCAAAATGGCGGCGCAGCAACTACAGGGCTGCACCGCCGTCCTATGCCATGACGATGAGATTGCCTATTGGCTTTCCCGGGAGTTGCAGCTTCCCGGCGGGGAACTGAGCCCGGTGGCCATAGCCGCCTGCGAAAGCACCTACGCAGGCACCGGGAATATGCTGGCTTTCACAACTCTGGAACGCCGGCCCCGCCAGTTGGCAAACGCTCTTGTCCAGGCCGTCACAGACCGTCTCAAGGGGCTCTCCGTCCCCTCCCGGGAACTGCCTCTGGAACTGGCGGTGCGGGAGAGCACCCGCCGGCCCCCGGAAATCAACTGAGGCCCTCTCCCTCATCCCCTGGCCCCTGCCCGATATTCTCTGGGACTCATGCCCTGGTTTTTCTTAAAGACGAAACTAAAATAATGGGGATCCTTGTAACCCACCTGGACAGCGATCTCCCCGGAGGAGAGGTCCGTGCCCTTCAGGAGTTTCCGGGCCTTCTCCATTCGCTTCCCCGTCACATATTCCACAAAAGTACATTCCATCCCCTGACTGAAAACAGCGGAGAAATAATTGGCGCTGACGCCCACCTCCTCCGACACCCCGTTCAGGGACAGCGATTCCCGGTCGTAGTTTAAGTCGATATATTCCAGCGCTTTCCGCAGCAGCCTGCTCCTCTGGTAATCGCTCTCCCTGTTGCGGAAGTAGAATGCCGCCTCCAGCATATCCGTAAAATACGAAGCCACATCTTCCGCCTTCCTGTTCAGATCCTGCTGGCCGCCGGGAATCCGGGCTTCAAATTCTTCGGCGGAGACCCCCAGAGACTCCCTGTAAGCGGATACGGCAAAGCGAATATTCAGGATCACATAATCCCTGAACATCCGGGATTCCAGCGCCTCCCGGATGTTTTGCAGATAGGACTCCACGAAGTCATGGATCTCCCCCATATTTCCTCCGGCCAGGAAATCCCGGATCACTTTGGGATCCATCTGGGCCGGATCCACCTCACCGATTTCCTGCTCTTCCTGAACATTCAACTGATCCGCCAGAAATTCCTCCGATAAAATGCGCCGGCCTGGAGCGATAAACCGACAGGCCAGGCAGCGGTTCACCACTTGATAGCATTCCGGCAGCATACTGATTCGCTCCACCGGCCTGCCCATGGCCACATACCAGTCCAGCAATTCCTCCGTCCCCTCACAGCTTTTTTCGATGTGAGCCACCGCTTTCCCCATCAGATCGGGCAATTCCGCCAAGCCCCCCTTGATCAGCACCCCATAGCAGTTCACATTCCATCCAAAGAGGATATAACCGCTCCTGCGCAGGAAAAAATGAAGCGCCATGTCCTGCCGTCTGGACGCCTCCTCCCTTTTCTCTGAAGAAAGCTGCTTTTTCTCCTGCAGATAAAAAAACAGCAGATTGTAGGCGGGAGCCGCTATCTCCAGGGAGGCCCTGGACGCCTCCTCGTAGGTCTCCGCCACGGAAAGCCCTCCTCCCAGCGCCTTCTCAAAGAAGCGTCTTCTGGAAAACTGCTCGTACTCGTGCATCTCCTCCTGATATATGGCCTGATAATCATCGGCCTGGGCTGCCTGCTCGATCTTCTCCCTCAGTTCCACCAGCACTTTCTTCATGGTCTGCTTGGTAACGGGCTTGAGCAGATATTGCTCCACTCCCAGTTCAATGGCCGTCCGGGCATATTCGAAATCATCGTAACCGCTCATAATAAGTATTTTGGTTCTGGGCAATTCCGCGTTTACCATCCTGGCCAGGGAAAGGCCATCCATGAAGGGCATCTTGATATCCGTGATCAACACATCCGGGCGGACCTGGCGGATCAGGGGAAGAGCCATCTCCCCGTCCGCCGCCTCCCCCACAAACCGATATCCATACTGTTCCCAGGGGATGGTGTTCTTAAGTCCCTCCCTGATTACGGCTTCGTCCTCTACCAAAAACAGCTTTAACATGCCCCACCTCGTCAATAATTTCTTTTATCCAGATACCGGCTCACATTCTCCTGGGTAAAGACCTGTTCCTCGATATAAAAGGTCTTTTCCACTTCCTCTCCCCGCTCCAGGGCCCGGATGACTTGCTCCACCCACTCTCCCTGCTCCGGGTTACATTCGATATCCACATTGATCACACCCTGTTCCACCAGCTTCAGGGCGGATTTCACGGCATCAAAGGATACTACGATCACATCCCCCTCCACACCTGTGGTGATTCCCCGCCGGTTCATGGCTTCCAGCGCCCCGAAAGTCATATCATCGTTCTGAGAGATTACCACGTCAATCTCCTCATATTTGTCCAGAAGATGATCCATGACCTCCCGGCCTTTGGCCGTGGTGTATTCCGCATCCACCTGCTCCAGGATGATCCAGTTAGCATGGGTGCAGGCCACCTCCTGGAAGCCCTGGGTCCTGCCGATAGCAGAGGTGGCGCCTTCGGTTCCCTGTAATACCACGATTTGGATTTCCTCTTCCTGCCGGCCCTGCCGCTCCAGATCTGCCTCCAGCCATTCCCCTGCGCGCCGGCCCTCCCCGTGGAAGTCGGAACCCACCCAGGCGGTATACAGGGTCTCGTCCTTTACATCCACCTGCCTGTCCATTAGGATCACCGGGATTCCCGCGTCCCTGGCCTCCTGAAGCACCACGTCCCAGCCGCTCTCCGTGATGGGGGAAAACACGATATAATCCACCTGACGGGAAATGAAACGCCGAATGGCCTTGATCTGGTTCTCCTGCTTCTGTCTGGCATTGCTGAAAAGCAGGAAATATCCTCTGTCGTTGGTAAACACTTCCTGTATGGAAGCGGTGTTGGCCGTCCTCCATACAGACTCGCTGCCGATCTGGGAGACCCCCACCACCACCAGGTTTTCATCCACCTCCGGCACCTCTTCTTCCCCGCTGACCCGGAACTGTCCTGCGCATCCTCCCAGGGTAAGTGCCAAAAATCCCAGGAGAAAACAGGCTTTGCTGACCGAAGATATGTCCCTCTGTTTCTTTATCCCCATACTTTCCCCTTTCTGCCGGATGAAACCAAGGCTGACGGCTCTCCTGTTACTCCGTCAGCCGGACTCGGGCTTCTGCACAGCGCTTTCATGCGGGTGTAAAGCCTCCCGGGCCATCCGGACAGCAGGTATAATCACTTCCACCATGGTCCCCCTTCCCTTGGCCGAATAAATCCGAAGACCGTATTCCTCCCCGAAATACATATGGATTCGCTCGTTTACATTGGCCAGGCCAAAGCCCTTTTCCGCCTCCTTACAGGGACGCTGTATCTCCCGCCGCAGCTGCTCCAGTTCTTCCCCGTCCATGCCCGCGCCATTGTCCCGCACCGTCAGACGAATTATGCTGCCATCCTTCTCCCCATGAATATGAATATAGCCCCTGGCCCTCTTGTACTTTATGCCATGGTACAGAGCGTTCTCCACCAGGGGCTGCAATGTCAGCTTGGGAATCTGGAAGTCATACACCGTCTGATCCAGCTGGATGTCATACTCCAGGATGTCCCGATAGCGCATCCCCTGAATCTCCAGGTATCTGCGGATATGCTCCTCCTCCTCCCGGATGGTGATAAATTCCTTTCCTCTGCTGAGTACCAGCCGGAAAAAGCCGGAGAGAGTGATCACCATGTTCACTGCCTGATCCGTCTCATTTCCCTCGATCAGCCAGACTATGGTATCCAGCGTATTGTACAGGAAATGAGGATTGATCTGTTCCTGCAAAAGCCGCAGGTCCATCCGGCGCATCTTCTCTTCGTCCTCCCGGATTTGATGGACCAACATTTGGATATTCTCCGCCATATTGTTGAAACCCTGGCCCAGAGCGGCAATCTCATCCTGGGTATGTATCCGGGCCCTGACCGAAAAGTCCCCCTCAGCCACCTTTTCCGTAGCCTCGTACAATTCCTGAATGGGATGCAGAATGCCTTTTGCAATCAGAAATGTGACACCCACCACCAACAGCGCCAGCGCCGCCGTGAGCACACTGCACAGAATCAGAAACTGGTTGATCTGCTGATGCAGCTGTCGGCTCACCTTTTCCATGCTCCTGGTCTGGTAATAGATATAGTATTGAATATCTTCCTGAATCAGTTCTGTCAATATGTAGATATTATTGTCCAACTCCTGGATATTCTCATTGTAGTTGCCGCCCGCCAGCGCGCTCATGCGCATATAATCCACCCTTTTCTCCAGGGTGTCGATATTCCGAAGCATACTCTGGAGCCACATCATGCTCTCCCCCTCGGTGGTCATATCCATCAGCCGGGAAAATGCCTCTCTGCAATCCCGGATCAGAGCGTAAGGATCCTGCAGCGCAGGGTCCTGGGCGATCTCGTCAAAGGACACATAGCCCACCACCAGCTTGTACAGGCTTTCGTCCATCTCTTCTTTAAAAACCAGGTTATAGTTGTTGGCAACCGTAATGTTATTTACTATTTCATCGTAATTCCGACTATAATTGAGCATGGAAGTCAACAGATACATCGCCAGCAGCAAAAAGGGCAGCGCGGCAATCAACGACATCAGCAGCAATTTGCGGCGGATGGAAAACCGAATGTTCCTTTTCTTCTGATTATACGCGAAATCCACCCCGACCCCCATCTGCCCCTGCGGGCGCCTTGTCTTTACATCCCATCCCCCGGCCTGTCACCGGGCCGAAATTCATAAAGCCATCTTCTCACGAAAGAACTCCACAAAACCTTCATATCCCACCAGTTCGTCCGCATCGTGAGCGTTGACATCGTAATAATACGCCCCATCCTCCAGTCTCCTGGACAGACTGTCCAGAGGAAAGCCCGGACGCCGTACCGCATGGGGCCTGGCCGTGAGCAGGAAGCGTCTGCTGGCCAGGCTCTCCTCCATGGATTCATAGATATGCTCCCGGTCCAGAACCAGACAGACGGCATTTCGGTATCTGGCCGTCAGATCCCCATAACGGCCCGCCAATCCCCCATAGTAATCCATCATGGCCTGGTCATCCAGGTAGACGCCCTGGGGGGAGCGCACATGCAGTCCCGGCTGCAGTTCCTGGGGCAGTCCCTCCAGATACAGTCCCGAATCACAGGAAAAAAGCGGCATACCGTAGTGGTCATAGTAAAAAAGCGCCTTTTGTCGGGCGTTTTCAAGAGGGCTGCTGCCCTCCTCCGGCGCCGCAGGCACCTGCTCCATGTCCCTGAGACTGACCAGACAAATGCCCAGAGGCTGCAGAGCGTCTCTCATGGCCGTGTATTTGGCCGGATTGGTGGTAGCAAAAAGTAACCGCATAGATTCTTCCCCCTATCTGGTGTTTTGCTTTCCCGCTTTCTCCACATAGTGCTCCGCATTGCGGCGATTGGCCTGAATCTCCTCCTCGGTCACCCGGCGTTTAATCCGCCCGGGACTGCCCATCACCAAACTGTTGTCCGGGACCTCCATGCCCTGGGGCACCAGCGCGCCTGCGGCAATAACGCAGTTGCGCCCGATGCGGGCATGATTCATGATAATGGCCCCCATGCCCACCAGGCTGTTGTCCCCCACCCGGCAGCCGTGAAGGATGGCGCCATGCCCCACGGTCACATATTCTCCCAGATTTACTTCCCCTCCGGGATCCATATGCAGCACCGCATTATCCTGGATATTGCTGCCCCGGCCCACGCGGATGGGGCCGTCGTCTCCCCGCAGCGTGGCATTGTGCCAGACGCTGGTATCCGCCGCCAAAGTAATGTCTCCGGACAGACAGGCACTGGGGGCCAGGTAGGCCGCCTGTGAAGGGGATGTGCCCTCCTGGCGGGGCGTGTCCTGCCAGTTCAGCCGATGCAGCGCCCCCTGCTCCTGCAGACCCGGAAATCCCTGCCGGCGCAGCGCTTCATATAGTACTATGGCCACGGAGTTGGACAGATTCAGGGAACGGATATCGGGAAGCATGGGGATGCGGATGCAATACTCCTGATACTCCACCAGCAGTTCCTCCGGAATCCCGGCACTCTCCTTGCCGAACATGATATAATCCTCCGGCCCGAAATCCGCCTCCGTATAGCATTTTCCGGCCTTTGTGGTGGCCATCCAGATTCTGGCCCCCGGATGTGTTTCCCGGAACTCCTGAAAATTCATATACCGGGTCACATCCAGCTTTTTCCAATAGTCCATCCCGGCCCGGCGGATGGATTTCTCATCCAGATTAAAGCCCAGGGGCTCAATCAGGTGCAGGCTGGCTCCGGCCGCCACACAGGTACGTCCGATATTGCCGGTGTTAGCCGGGATCTCCGGCTGGTGCAGCACAATATGCATAGTATCCTCTTTCCCCATACCCCAAGCGGAACCTGCGGTATGCCGTTGATCAATATTTGGATGCGCAGCATCCGGACATATCCGCAAGTTGGTTTTCGGAAGGCAGGACTATGCCTGCCTTTCCTCCCGCAGCTTCGTGATAAAGCGGTTTAACCGGGACATGGCCTCCCGCAAAGTGTCCAGAGAGTAGGCATAGGAGATTCTCAAAAAGCCTTCGCCGCTGTCCCCGAAAGCCGTGCCGGGCACCGCCGCCACTTTCTCCGCCTCCAGAAAAGCATTGGCAAACGCCTCGCTGGTCATGCCAAACTCCTTGATGCAGGGGAATACATAGAAAGCCCCGAAGGGTTCAAAACATTCCAATCCCATCTCCTGAAAAGCGTTGAGCAGAAAACGCCTGCGCTGGTTGTAGGAGAGTTTCATCTCCTCCACATCTCCGTCCCCGTTTTTCAGCGCTTCCACAGCCGCGTACTGGCTGGTGGTGGGAGCGCACATAATGGCAAACTGATGAATCTTGGTCATCTGCTCTATGATGGCATGAGGCCCGCAGGCATAACCCAGCCTCCAGCCCGTCATGGCATAGGCTTTGGAAAAACCGTTGATCAGAATGGTTCTCTCCTGCATGCCCGGCAGGGCCGCAATGGACACATGTTTCTCCTTATAAGTCAGTTCACTGTAAATCTCATCCGACATAACGAATATGTCATGCCTGATAATCACCTCTGCGATGGCCTCCAGATCCCTGCGCTCCATGATGGCCCCGGTGGGATTGTTGGGAAAAGGCAGAATCAGCACCTTGGTCTTGTCCGTAATAGCCTCCTCCAGTTCCCGGGCTGTCAGGCGGAACTCGTTTTCCGCCTTCAGGTTCAGGATCACGGGTTTCGCCCCTGCCAGGATGGCGCAGGGTTCATAGGACACATAGCTGGGCTGGGGGATAATCACCTCATCCCCGGGGTTAATCATGGCCCGCAGACCTATGTCAATGGCCTCGGAACCGCCCACGGTGATCACCACTTCCCTGTCCCAGGCGTATGTAATTCCCTGCTTTCTCTTTAAGTAATTGCACACCTCCTGACGCAGTTCCTTCAGACCCGCGTTGGAAGTATAGAAGGTTCTTCCCCGCTCTAGGGCATAGATGCCCTCGTCCCGGACGTGCCAGGGCGTATCAAAATCCGGTTCTCCCACGCCCAGGGAAATGGCGTCTTTCATCTCGCTGACAATATCAAAAAATTTTCGGATACCAGAGGGCTTAAGCGCAGTCACCTGGTCTGACAATGGATTTCTCATGGCGTAATCTTCTCCCTCTCGTCTTCGTTTTTCTGTACAAAAATGGTCCCATGATCCTTATATTTTTTCAGGATGAAATGGGTGGAGGTGCTCAGCACCCGGTCCAATGTGGAAAGTTTGTCTGATACAAAGCTGGACACCTCCCGCAGAGTCTTGCCCTCCAGAATCACCATCAGGTCAAAGCCGCCGGAAATCAGGTATACGCTCCTGACTTCGGGGTAGCGGTAGATGCGCTCCGCCACATTGTCAAAGCCCTGTCCCCTCTGAGGGGTCACCCGCACCTCGATCAGCGCCGTCACTTTCTCGTTGGATGTCTTCTCCCAGTTTACCAGCGTGTGATAACCGCAGATTACGCCCTCCTTCTCCATGACCTCCAGTTCGTTTACCACGTCCGTCTCCCGGACACCCAGTATGACAGCCAGTTCCTTCAGGTCGATCCGGCTGTTTTTCTCAATAATAGTCAACAATTCTTCTCTCATATGATATCTCCTTATTTCCTTTTACCTCATATATTTATAAATCTCGTCCTGGACAGGCTTATCCAGATAACGTTTTTCGTCTCCATTATAGAGCAGCCTGTCACGGCCGGCTGTAATCCGGCCTATAACTGCCGCGGGAATCCGTTCCGCGGCCAGCCTGTCCGCCAGCGCCTCCCCATGGTCTGCCGCCAGTACCAGGCAGCCGGAGGAGGCCAGCATATAAGGGTTCACCCCGCAGAATTCGCATATCTCCACCGTCTCCTGCCTGATGGGGATTTTCCGCAAGTCTATGGACAGTCCGACACCCGAACTCTCTGCCAGTTCCCAGAGAGCCGCCAGTATACCGCCTTCCGAGGCGTCATGCATGGCCAGGATGCCGGACTTCACGGCGGATGCAGCCTCCGGAATCACCGACAGGTAGCGGTCAAAACCCTCCGCCGTCTCCACCAGATGAGCAGGATACCGTTCCAGCAGCCGCTGCCTGTTGATCCGGGCCAGCAGGGCAGTTCCCTCCAGGGCAACCCATTTAGTCAGCACGATCTCCTGCCCGGGCCGCAGGCCTCGGGTGACACGCAGCGGTTCACAGGCCCTACTCGCAGATCGGTTCGGACATTCCGAAGCCTGCGCCGAATCTCCCTCCAGAGACGCACAGGCGGCGGCTTCCGGCCCCTCCATGGAAGTTCCGTAGACCGTGACACAGGCCAGGGGACAGTCCACATGACGGCTCACGGTGGTATGCCCTCCGGCTATCTGCATCCCCATTTGGCTGCCGGTCTCCTCCGCCGCCGCCATAAGCTGCCTCAGAAGCGCTTCCTCCGCCTCCTCCGGCAGCAGCAAAGTGAGCAGCACAGCCAGAGGCCGGGCTCCTGCCGAAGCCAGATTGTTGGCGCATCTGGTCAGCAGCCGGGCCATGTCCGCCCCCTCCTCCACCGGAGCCTGGGAGACGGCGGAAGCGCAGAGACCGGACGGCGCAAAAATGGCGCAGTCCTCCCCTATCCCTGCGCCACTTAACACTTCCTGTCTCCGGAACCTGATTTGCTTTAATATGGAGCGTTTCAAAACGCTGTCCGATATCTTCCCTGGTCTCATCCTCTTCCGCCTTCTCCCATGGGCCGCTGCCTGCCCCGGCAGACAGCCCGGCCAGACATTCCTCTTTTGCAGGCTCTTTCCCCGTATTATTACTGGGGAGCCATGGCCGCCAGCGCCTGCTGCTGGGCCACAATGGCAATCACATTCCGCACATTGGCCACACTGCCGCTGTTGATGGCGTCAATAATAGCCGCGTAAGCGGTGGGGTCTGCCGTAGCCACGCCCACATGATAACTGCTGGGCACCATCTTGTAGGAACTGCTGTTGATCTGGGTGCGTTCCACCTCCACACCGTTCTCTCTTACCACTTTCCAAAGTTGGGCCTTGTACCCGATATGGGCGCTCTCACCCTTCACCAGATAACCGATGGGCTGGGATGCCTCCGCGTACAGCATCTCCCCCGGCGGGTTTATAACTTCCAGCACCTTACTCTCATAAGTCACTGTCCGCTCACTGCTGCGGGTCTCATGCCCATAGATATTAAAGGTAATGCGTTTTCCGTCAATGATGCCTTCTATATAGATGGGAATATCCAAATTGTTTATAAATTTAAAATCTTTACCGGAGGATTCCGCAATAGCCGCATCCGCCGAAGGGTCCACATAAGTAACAATCATGGAATGGTTGTAGCGCTGCGTCACTTCCAGTTCCGCCCTGAGCACCGCATTGTACAACGTGGTAGACACCTGGCAGATGCCGCCCCCGATGCTGTCCACCACTTTGCCGTTCAGATAGGAACCCGCCATAAAATACCCGTTCTGCTGGGTAAAGGGGGCAACCGCCTCATAGGTGGAGAATTCCTCACCGGGATACAGGGTGGTGCCGTTGATCAGATTGCATCCATTGGTCACATTGGCGCTTCTGTCCGCCCCCGAGGATGAAAAGGAGGTGGTAAAACTGCCCAGCAGATCCGTCACCTGAGCCAGGTCCTGGGCCGACCCCTGGGGCTGTTCCACCAGGATTTTCAGTCCGATGGAGCAGGGCTGCAGGTCCCATTCCTTTGTCATATACTCATATACGGTGTCAATGGAAGCCTCCACGTCCAGCTTGTAGCCCACCTGACCGTCCACCACGGAAAACACGCCGTTCTCCCTTTTCAGGACAGCATTTACCACTGGCTGGTCATAGACGCTGCACTGCTCCGCCAGAATCTGATTAATGGCATGAATGTCATAATCAAACGTGAGTTCAAAATTCATGGGCTCCCGCCGCAGATCCTTAAGCATCTTATAGCGGACAATCACATTACCCTGCGTACCCACAGCCAGCGCCTGGTCCAGGATCTCCGGATTGTTCCAGCGGATACCCAAGTCTCCCACAGTGACCTGCACCTCCGCGTCGTTGGAGGTCAGCAGGGTAAGTTGTATGGGCTTCAGATTCTCCTCTATATACTGCTCCACAGCATCGGCGGCCTGTTGTTTGTTCATGCCGCTCAGATCCATGCCCTGGATCAGCACACCCTCTTTCAGGGTGGCCTGCCCCGCTGCCCGCACGGGCAAAACCATACCGCACAGTAACGCCAATAACAGAATTGCCAGGCCCCAATGTCTCACCCATCTCTTCATTACAAACCAGCCTTTCTTGATAAACCATTGAAAATTCAGATCAGATATGCTAAGGTAGGAATGATCATCGCCAACACGATCAGCAGTACGATCACGGCAGATATAACCCTTTTTGTTTTTTTGTTGTGGAAATTCATCATAAGAATTACCTCCTATATTTCCGATCCTGAAAGGATATTATAAATGAATTTACTTATTTTTGCAACCTTTATCCTCTTTACCAGCATACTTTCCATAGTCATCAGACGGCATAACCGTTCTGACAAAAAGCACCAGGAACAGTTCTGGGAACGGGAGGCCCGGGCCAATCATGTACGCCGCAAATCTCTGGACAATCTGGCCTATATAAACCTGCCGCTGGAGTCGCTGCCCACACAGGCCATGGCGGATGACGCCGTGGTCCGGGACTGTCTGGACACCCTGGAATACCTCTCTCATGAAAAAATTGTCAATTTGGCAGGATATACCAATACGGACTTAAAGCTGGCCTACGGAACGGCCAATATCACGGCTCTTTCCCAGTACGACCAGAACTTTACCCTGCTGGTCCAGACCCTGCAGAAATGGGCGGAGGCGCTGCACCGGGAGGGATATGCCCAGGAGGCCAGGCAGGTTCTGGAATATGCTGTGCTGGCCATACAAAGTGACGCTGGCACCTCCTATCGTCTGCTGGCCTCTCTTTACGATCAGGAGAATGAACAGGCAAAGGTGGCGGCACTCTACGACGCCGCCCTGCACCTTACCTCGCCCTCCGGCAAAACCATCGCCCGCACTTTGCTGAAAGCATATCCCTATCTCAGCGCCGCGAAGCCCTAGGGCAAGTCCCTATTGTACTATCTTATGCCATGCCGGGGGCCGATATGCCTTCCCCCATTCACCAATTCTCCGGCCCGTCACAGTTCCAGCTTCTCCGCCACCTGCCGCCAGACCTCCTCATCGGTGTCCGGCAGCGCTTTGTGGCTGATTCTGCATGCCTCGCACACCGCGTAATAGAAATAATTGTGTCCTGTCACCAGGGTCTTTTTTACGGCCCTGGTCAGATACAGCCCATAGGCTTCAATGCCGCTTTCCCGGAAATCTTTTAAAAGGCCCTCCACATCATAGCCGATGGTGAGAAGTTCCATCTCCCAGCCCTGGGAAGTCCCCTCCATCAGGGCAAACTGAGCGTGCCGTCCCTGCTCGTCCACGGGCAGGCCCAGGGATCCCGGATTCAGATAAGTCTTGCCATAGAGCCGACTGATCTCCTGGTGATGGGTATGCCCCCCCAGCAGATACCGGGTTTCCAGCCTCTCCATGGACTGCTCCTTCAGAGCCTCGTCAAATTGAAAGTTCCCCCGGACCGCTCCCGGTGCCCCATGACATATGGTCAGCGCCGGGCAATCCCCCAGCTGCAGCACAGCCTCCGACGGCATTGCCTCCATCCAGTCCAGATCCGCCCCGGACATATGCCGATAGGTATAGTACAGCGCCCCGTTGGGCGAACTGATATGCCAGCCCTGGTCCTGTCTGCGGTTATCCAGCAGATATTCTTCCCGGTTGCCCCGGAGCAGATGGCAGGGATATTTCTTCTCCATCTCATGAAGCAGGGACAGCGTGCGTTCCGGGTAAGGGCAATCCGTCACATAATCTCCCAAGCCAATGACGGCATCCACCCGGCAATCCTCTATATACGCCAGAAATGCTTCCAGCGCCTTATAATTGCTGTGTATGTCACTGATTACCGCAACTCTCATCCTTCCTTTTCCCCTTATCCGAAACCTTGCCGAAACCACACTGCCCGCCAAGCGCCGCAGGGGCCCTCACGGCCCCCTGCATACGCTGCGCAAATTCTACATCTTACAGGGACCGTCTCCCACCTCCACCACATAGAAATCAGCCGGGTAACCTATCTTCTCCTGATAGGCGGCTCCCACCCGGGCGATAAAGCTGTCAATGGCCTGCTCCTCCACGATACTTACCGTGCAGCCTCCAAAGCCTGCTCCCGTCATGCGGGAGCCGATAACGCCTTCCACTTTCCAGGCTTCCTCCACCAGGGTATCCAATTCGGCGCCCGTCACCTCATAGTCGTCCCGCAGGGATATATGGGAGGCATTCATCAGCCGTCCGAACGCTGCCAGATCATTCTCCCGCAAGGCACTGACCGCGGCTATGGCGCGCCGGTTCTCGTACACCGCATGTCTGGCTCTCCTTTGACGCACCTCACTGCCGATGCTGTCTCTGTGCGCTTCAAAAGCCTCTTCCGTCAGTTCTCCCAGTGAGTTGGCCTCACATACTCTCTGCAGTTCTTCCAGAGCTCTCTCACACTCACTGCGCCTCTCATTATACTTGGAATCCCCCAAGCCTCTCTTTTTGTTGCTGCAGGCAATTACGATCTTGGCCTTCTCCAGCTTTATGGGGGCATACTCATAGGACAGATCCGCCGTGTCCAGAAAGATGGCATGATCTTTCCTGCCCATGGCGATGGCAAACTGGTCCATGATCCCGCAGTTCACGCCGTTGAAACGGTTCTCGGAATACTGGCCGATCAGAGCCAGATCCTGGTTGGACACCGCAAATCCGAACAAGTCCCGCAGAATAAAGCCGGTAAGTACCTCCACCGATGCGGAGGAGGAAAGGCCGGAGCCATTGGGGATATTGCCGTACAGCAGAAAATCCATACCTGCAGACGCCTCCAGGCCCTTTTCCCCAAAGGCCCATATCACGCCTTTGGGGTAATTGGTCCAGTCTGCCCGGGGATCGGGCTTCAGTTCATCCAGGGAAGATTCCAACACACCCAGCCGTTCAAAGTTCATGGAGTAAAAACGCAGCTTCCGGTCCGGGCGCTTTCTCACCGCTCCGTAAGTGCCGATGGTCAACGCGCAGGGGAATACATGGCCCCCGTTATAATCTGTGTGCTCTCCGATCAGATTCACCCGGCCGGGCGCGAAATATACCTGTACGCCCTCCGCATCCCCGAATATCTCCGCAAACTTGCGTAGCATTGTGTCTTTCATGTTTCCCTCCAAACTTACAACATATACTCACGGGCATCCAGATCAGCCTGCACTCTTTCCAGATCCTCCCGGATATGCAGATGCTGGGGGCAGGCCTGCTCGCACTTGCCGCATTTGATGCAGTTCTTAGGCTGCTTCGCCTCGCCCAGTTCCTTCTCCCACTGGTACTTTACCACAGTATAATTCTGGTACATATGATAGCGGTTCCAGCAGCCGAAACTACCGGGAATATTTACTCCCGCAGGACAGGGCATACAGTACCGGCAGCCTGTGCAGCCGTTTTGGACCCGGCTCCGCATCAGTTCCACCACTTCCCTGACAGTGGCCTGCTCCGCCTCGGACAAAGGCTTAAACGCACCAAAAGTCTTTAAGTTGTCCTCCACCTGTTCCATATTGCTCATACCGCTCAGGATCACCTTCACATTGGACAGGGATCCCACCCAGCGAAGGGCAAAGGAAGCCATGCTGGCCTGGGGATCATGGGCATGGAATCGCTCTGAGATATCCGATGAAAAGGCCGCCAGGGAACCGCCCTTTACAGGCTCCATAATCACCATGGGCACACCCTTTTCCTCTGCCAGAGCATAGCCCTTCAGCCCGGCCTGTTCTTCCGCGTCCATATAGTTCAGCTGGATCTGGCAGAAATCCCAGTCCCGATAAGACAGGATCTGTTGAAAAGTCTCATAATTGTCGTGGAAAGAGAATCCAAGATAACGGATTTTCCCCTCCTCTTTAAGCTGTTCCAGGCGCTCCAGAACGCCCAGCTTCAGCACCTCGCCCCAGGAGCCTCTGTTCATGGCATGGAGCAGATAAAAGTCTATGTATTCGGTCTGCAGCTTTTCCAACTGCCGGTTAAAGATCCTGTCCACATCCGCCAGGGATTTCACATCCCACATGGGCAGCTTGGTGGCCAGGTAGAAGCTGTCTCTGGGATGCTCTTTCAGTACTTCACCCACAAACAGTTCGCTCTCACCCCCATGGTAAGGCCAGGCAGTGTCGATGTAATTCACGCCTGCCGCCAAGGCGCGCTCCATCATGTCCCTGGCACGTTCCCTGTCAATCCTGCCCTCGCTGTCCGTGGGAAAACGCATACAGCCAAATCCCAGCAGAGAAGTCTCGATTCCCAGCTTCTCCATCTTTCTCAGTTCCATTTGCTTCACCTCATCCTTTCTTCGAGACAAATCGCCTCGAATGACTTTGGTTTTTTTACCCAAACAGTGCGCTCTCACTGCGCCAACCTGCCGTCCTGGGCAAAGGACAACCCGAACTCCTGGCTGTAAGTATTGATTCGGCCGATAATCCGGGCGGCTTCCTCTCCCTGGGCGGGAGTGGGCTGGAAATTGTTCCGATCCTTCACGGAACTCACAGAGCAGGGAATAATCTGCACCTGCCGGTCCTCCTGCTTGACCCCGTCCACAAAGGTAAAGGTCTGCCGGAAAATCATGGTGTCCTTATCCACCGGGTTGCGATTGGCCCCGAAACAGAAATTGGCCAGGCTGTATACGATGAATTTTCCATTATACTCCTCCACTCCCTGGAGTACATGGGGATGATGTCCTATAACCAGATCGGCTCCCAGGTCAATGCATTTACGGCCCAGATACTGCTGGTTCTCTGTGGGGTAATTGTCCTTCTCAATCCCCCAGTGGCAACAGGCCAGAATCAGGTCTACCCCTTCTTCCTGCAATTTCCCGATGCCTTCCGCCAGCAGCTGCTCACTGCCCAGCCCCCAGGCCACTTCATTGACAGAGACAAAGCCGATGCGGATTCCCTTTTCCGTCTCATAGATCCCCACATTCCTGTCATAGGCGTAGACAATTCCCTCCGCCTCCAGCGCCGCTACCGTATCCTCGCTTCCCTTGGAGCCATAGTCCATTCGGTGGTTGTTGGCAAAACTCACCGCCTCTATATGTCCCGCCGTCAGCAGACGGGCATACGCAGGATCCCCTTTGATATTGTAGGTCCTGGACTCGTCCCGCTCCTCGCTGTAGGTCAGCACGCCTTCAAAATTGACAATGGTCATGTCGTCGCTGTCAAAATATTCCCGGACATTCTCAAAAAAATAGCCTTCATCCTCAATCTGGTCATAGACCTGACGGAAAGAAAACGCATACTCCTGTTCCTGATGGTTTCCCAAAGAACAATCTCCCGCTGCGGAGATGGTGATGGTCTGCATATGATTCTCCGGTGGGGGCGCCTCCCCCGGTTCCTCTTCCCCCTCCTCTGCCGCCGGCGTCTCGGGGGGAATGGGCTTTCCTATGATATCATACAGGCCAGGGTCCTCCTCCGCGCCGGGCGTTTCCCCCCGGGGATTTCCCCAATCTCCGAATACGATGCGCATAAAAGGCAGGGGATCCTCCTCCGTCCCGTTGCCGCAGGCCGTCAACAACAGCACCGACAAAACTATCATGCCGGCCCGCAAAATGAGTTTCTTCACCGTATTGCCTCTCCTCGCAATTCCCTGTTTTTATTCCATTCCACGCATCCTTATCTTACCACAAACCGCTCCAAATGTCATTCTCTTTCCGTAATTTCATTTTTTCTTCATTTCTCCTTGACAGGACCGTCCATACCACATATACTGAACCGTAAGAGTACAGAGAAAACAGGAGATGCGTGTCTGCAGACACCGCGTCCATGTTTTCTCTTTTTTTATTTTCAGCACAGGAGAAAGGAGTTCAGACCATGAACACATTGTCCCAAAAAACAACGGCAGCAAAGCCCTCGTATCTGCAGGCTAAAGGAAAAATGCCCTATTCCCTGACTAACGATTATTTGTTCAGGGCATTATTGCAGGAAAACAACCATGTCTTAAAACACCTGATCTGCGCCCTGCTTCATCTGCGGCCAGAGGAAGTAGAGACAGCAGAGATCCAGAATCCCATTGTCCTGGGAAAAGCATTGGACAACAGGACCTTTGTTTTGGACATCAAGGTACTGCTTAACAATCATACCATTATTAACCTGGAGATGCAGATCATAAATTACCTGAACTGGCCGGAACGATCTCTGTCTTATTTATGCCGCAATTTTGATCAGCTGATAAGAGGACAGGATTACCTGGAAGTAAAGCCTGTTATTCATATAGGCTTTCTTGACTTTTCCCTTTTTCCGCAATATCCGGAATTTTATGCCGCCTATAGAATGCTTAATACAAAAAATCATCACGAACTTACTGACAAGTTTACTATGCGTGTGGTAGAATTAAATCAGATAGAAAAAGCAACCGAAGAGGATCGCCGATGGAAAATTGATTATTGGGCCGCCCTCTTCAAAGCCACTACATGGGAGGAGGCTCAAATGTTAGCAGAACAGAATTCGGACTTGGAAGAGGCCGTGGTAACTATGTACGAAATGACGGCGGAAGAAGCAATTCGGGAACAATGTCGGGCCAGGGAAGATTACTACCGAACCATAAACACTTTTAAAGCCGAAATCCAAAGCAGGGAAAATGCGCTGGAAGAACTGAACAGACAACTGGCAATGAAGGACCATCAGTTAGAACAGCAGGCACGGCAGATCGAAGCCCAAAGCAAAGAAATCGAAGCCCAAGGCAAAGAGATTGAATCTCAAAGCAAAAAAGTAGAAACCCAGGGCAGGCAAATTACAGAACTATCTCAACAACTGGATACTTTAATGAAGCTGCAGACCATGCCATAGTCAGAACAAAACCCCGGCTTCTCCATATTTGAAGAGTCGGGGTTTGATTGTATCCGAAATCTGCTTAATTGGCTATCCAGCCTGTATTTTCGGGATTTCTGGTCAGATAACTCCTGGTGACCCAGGAGCCGCCTTCCATTGTCTGATATTCGGCCGCATTTGCACCGATCACAAATCTTGTGACATTGTCGATGTAGTATACGGGCCCATATTCCGTAATCGTGGGGCAATACATGATCTTGGGAGTCACGCCGCCTGCCACGGTGATGTTGGGATCCTTAAAACAGAAGAGCAATTTTCCCTTACAGCCCTTCATCTGGTCAACCTGTTGCTGGGTTACGCCATAGTCCGCATAGGGATTTGCCTTCGGTCTGAAGTTCGCGGGATCCGCCCATCCGGCTTCGTCCTGGATCTCCCAGGTAATAGGATCCATGTTCAGCCTGCACAGATAGGGATTATACTCATAGATCTCCTGTATGATTCCTCCATAGGGCTTCGCCAGATCATAACATTTCTGCTTTTCTTCCTGATCCATGACAAATGTCAGATAAGGCTCCCCTGCATATCCCCCCGGCGTGCTGGGAACGGAAGAGGAAATGGGAATATCCCTTCTAACATCCTTCGTGTAATCCGGGTCATCGTGAATCAGCCCCACAAACCGCCTTAAATCATGAAAATAATATTTTTCGGAATCATCCCAGCCTCTGTCAAACATAAAGTATACTGTGTAATCGGTCATAGTATCCTGGGGTGTCACATATATAATATTGTCTCTGACCCAGACTGCCTGACTGGAATTCCTGTACAGGATCGTCACCTCTTCAATGGGATAACTCTCTTCCACCACTGTTGTTTCCACCGTACCATCTTCCAATGTATGCTGATAAGTGATTTTCACATCGTATTTGCTGGTATCCCTCCAGTTATAGGCAGAGGCCACATGATACCGCTGAAAATATCCATATGTCTGCGAGGGCAGTTTGCCATTTTCTTCCCACTGATCCACAGTTACAGCCGCATGATAAGGGCTGCTGTATGCCTGAAGATTATAGAACCCATTGGCATCCCCGCTGTCAGTTGATACATTCAGAATCAGATTCCATACCTGTTCAATATGGGACATGGGAGGAATTTCAATATTCAGCAGGGCATTCTGGCTCCCTGTCCAGGGATTAAATGTCTGCTCTTCCGTCTTGATCCCCAGCGAGTTATATCCCACAAAACTCACACTGGCCGTGTGTTTATACAGGCTGGTCCCGTTGTCATAAATCCAGAAATCCCTTTCCGTCAGCGGTACGGTGATATCCAGTTTGCCATTCCGCCTCCATGCCTGATATTCCAACTCCCAGCTTCCGCTTACGGTGCCGTATTTCTCTCCGGACTTATTGGTCATAACGGAGGAGCCGACAGGGTATTGGCCTTCCGGGTGAACCGCCGTTGCCGTCACTTTCAGCGCGCATCCCTGGGTCATGTTCTGCTTAAGGCGGAAGGTAACATAGGGAACCTTGCCGTCCATGCCCTGGCCTGTCACCTCTATGTAATCCATGGCGTTTGGCATGGTAATATGGCCGTTGTCATCTTCCTTTGTAAATGCAAAGGACCAGTCTACTGCATAAGGATTCACATAATCCACGTCATACCATGCGCCGGGTTCCCTGTCCAGATTTGGGCCGTCCAGAAGAGCGGTGACTTTGTAGTTCGCCCCCGTTTTGTTCACAGTACCGTCAATCTTGAACCCATTCACATAAATGGCATTGACCCGCCTTACCAGCACATCTACATTTTGGGGGGCGACAGCGGCATCATCGGACTTTACCTGAAAGTGGAATGTATCGCTGGTCTCACCCAGACCCACCGTAATGCGGGCGGTACTGTCATCCAGCACCGTCACGGAAGTTCCTGCTGCATCCGTATTCCCGCTCAGACCCTCAATCCCAAATCCCCTTACGGAAGTACCCATAACCCGCACATTCAGATCATAGGTCTGCCCCGGTTCCAGAATGATCTTGTTCTCCACAAAAAGACTTGCCGTCCCGGACATGGCTGAGCCGCCGGATGTAATACCGTTTCTGGGAGTTACATGATAATCACTCTCATAATTTCTGGTATTTCCCGCGTCCGTAATTTTGAGGGCAAAATCCACATTGCCGCCCACATCCTGCCTCACCGAAAAATCCTGCACATTTTCCGCCAGAATATGAGGCTCCGTGTTAGCGCTGGTGGTGTACATAATGTTACTGCCGTCCAAATACACCTGATATACAATGGTGACGCCGGATTCCACTTTTTCTACGATCAGTGTATTGCCGTCGGCCTGTACCACCCTGTCCGAATCAATAATCAGATTGGTCAGCAGATTGGAGGTGATCTGGGCCTGCTGCTGCAGGTCCAATTCCGCATTGCCCCTCTGATAGCTTCTGGCGCTGACCACCATGGCAGTCCCTACGCCGGTAATGACAATGCTGAATATGGCGATTGTACAAATCAGTTCCACCAGCGTAAACCCTTTATGACTTTTCATCAGTCTCTTCCAACATCTCCTCATTACATCCACCAACTTCCTTACAACAAACCTATCTCAACCTGACTTTTCCCGTCAATGCGTCCAGTTCTATGGTCCTCATATAGCCTGTGGGGGAATAGGTCCCCTTGTAAACCTCTATTCTTGTGTAAACCCTGCCGTCTGCTTCCCCGGTCAGCGAGCCCGTGTCCCTCTGAAAACCGATTCTCCGGACCGAATCCAATTCCACCCAGGATTCGCTGTTTCCCACCTTGTAATATAGACGGACTTTCACTTCTTTTGCGCCGATTACCGACTCCCTCACCTTTTCCACAGGATGCCCGGCGTCCCTGACGCTGTTGACCAGCTTTTCCCGGACTGCCGCCCTGTCGTTCTCCATATAGAATTCCAGCCACGCCTCTGTGTTCCCCATGGCATTGGTGCGGTTCTGATTCAACGCCATCTCAATCTTTTTGGCACACTCATCCACAGGCTTTTTTGTGATCATCCCCAGCCCGTAGCCCGTCATGCCGATCATCACACTCAGGATGGCCATAACGATAATCAATTCTACCAGAGTCACGCCCCTGTTATCCCTTTTTTTCATGCCGCCGCCCATCCTACCGTTTTGTCCAGTTCATATAGTTAATACAGCCGCTGAAATCCAGCATTTCTTCCACTGATCCCTCCGCGCCATAGGTCTCCGACCAGCCGACCCGGGGAATCGTAATACAATAATCCGTGGATATTATGGAACTGTAATGGCTGACGCTGTCATAGGTAAAAGTCACTCCCCGCAGAATAACCTGCCCATCGCTGACGGCCCTGCCGGTATCCCATCCGGACGCCGCCGCCACCTTCACATCCCAGTAATTACCATTTGCGGCAGGACTTAAAACGCTTCTGATGCCGGCTTCCCAGTTGATCAGATCCGCAGAATCGGGAATCAAACCGCACCGCTCCTTCCAGATTTTATCCAGTTCATCACAAAAGCGCTGGCGATAATTGGCCTCTCTGGCCTGCTCGGCGCCCAGTCCCGCATATTCCGCCATCGCCGCCGCATATGCCTTGGCAAAAGCGATCTGCACATCCTTAGCCAGCTGTGCCCGCAGTTCCTCCACCGGCGTTTCCGCCTGATAAAAACTCTCCTTGGTGCGGTAGTCCGTTACTTTCATCTGGTAGTTCAGGCCGGATATATACAGCAGTACCGTGGCCAGCATCGTTATAAAAGTCACCACCACGAGAACCGTCACGATGGCCGAACCCGCATTATTGAGTTTATGCTTTTTCGTCTCACGCCGCATATCCCTGCGCCTCCTGCCCTCTTGTTCTCTATGCCGCGGGTTAATCTATGATGGTTCCTTTCAAGGTATTCAGCGGATCCTGGCGGGGAAGTCCGCTCTCATAGATTGCGATTTCTATGTCATACATGATTTGCCTGTCCTGCACTGTCTCCAATGGCATAGCGGTGGGCAGGGCCGGGGAGGCATTACCCACAGTGGGGTAGTTTGCATAGGCCGCAGCATACCCGATCCCATGATAACGGGAACCGCTTCCGGATACATGGATTTTGGAATCCACTATGGTGCCTGTGTCGCTGCCCAGCATCACATTCAGATTATCATCATAGACATCCGCCCCGTTCAGATGCAGATTCACTTCATACACATTTTCCGCCGTGGACAGTCTGGCATCGCTGACAGCCAGATTCTTCTGCTTATAAATATAGCATTTTATATCCGTATCGGAACTATTGTTGATATAGATATGGTCCTCCCCGATGCGTACCGGGGAATCCGCTCCCGGCAGTCCCGAAACGGCAGGAACATACCTGTAGGCCGGATAATAGTACAGATTCAGACATTCCAGCGCCGATGCCTGGTTAAAAATCTCTTTGGACATGCTTTTGTCATCGGATAAATCCATCTCATAAGTCTGTCCTGAGAGACTGAATGTGTCCGTTCCCCCATGTGTATCTTTGATATAGGGATAATCCGTCACATCGTAGGTGTAGACACAGCTCACCTTTGCCACATAATTACCGGTGCTGTCGTCAATGTCGATTCTCAGGTCCCTGCTGATGATATGGATCTTGCTGCTGTCCACCTCCGCAGGAGAATGGGTAATGGCAGGAACGCTGGTGGCCGAGGGGTCGGGGGTAGTTCCCGGCGCTCCTCCGCCCAAAGCCGCTCTCTCATGCTCGGTCCACTTTTCCGCCACTTCGCCCATGATCCCTCTCAGCGCGTCGGCGTCCATCCCGGCATATCCCACATAGGCCGCAGCATGTTCCTGGGTAGGAGGCTCATAGATCAGAGTACTGACCTGGGAGGCTTCGCTGCCATGAGGAAATACATCTATGCGCACATCATACAGCTCCTCCTGATACTGCATATGTGATATTTCAAATTTCAGATATCCGCCGGGCACACCCTCATAATAGCTGCCCAGGCCCCCGTTCAGATGATAGCCGCTGCCGGACACATTGGGATCATAAGAGACAAACTGGTCATATATTTCCTGCACCGAATACGCCTTGAAATTCTCCATCACGGTCTGAGCGGCGGCGGTGGTCTGCTGACGCTCTCTGGACCGGGCATTGTACCGGGCGGAATAGACGAAGGACTGCAGCACGGCCAGGATGACGATGGAGAGGATCGCGATGGCCGCCACCACCTCCACCAGAGACATCCCCACATTATTCCGTTTTGTACTGCCCCACATCTCTTTCATGGAAATACTTCCCTCTCTGCTCCGCTGTCTTTCACGTCAACTCTGTACAGATTCTCTACTGTTCGGACTGGCCGGCCCCGGCTTCCCCGCCTTCTTCGGCCCCTTCCCCGTTTTCAGCAGATTCCTCGCTGCTGTTATCGGCTTCCTCCCCGGAAACCGTAACCTCTCCAAATATATTATCCGTTCCGGCGATATAAGGTATCATGTCCGGCGCAACATATTCTTTGCCTGTGCCCTGTACGCTGTAAAAAACCAGATCTATATGACCGGACAGATTGGGATTCTCCGCATCCCCCTTGGAGTAGACCACATTCTGGATTCCGATCCGGTTACTGCTGTCGTAAATGGTCTGAATCATACGCTTCAATCCCGCATAACTCACCTCGTTCACATAGGCGGCGTCCAGATTGCGGAACTGGATGGCCTGACTGTACTTCTCGTTACCGGCTGCGGACACAGTCTCCGCCGGGACCTCGTGAATCACATCCCCCTTCTGCATGTTCACTGTCAAAAATGCCGCGCCGCTCTCCCTCTGCATCTCCACCGCCAGCATAATGGCGTCTTCCTCCCGGGCGTCCGCAGGGTATACCGCCAGCAGTTCGTCCAGCATCTGCTCCAGCAGCCGGGTATCCGCCAGATATTCCTCACGGTGGTCATAGTATTCCTTGAGTTGGCTTACCCTCTGGGCCAGGATCACATTGGAGGTGTTGATGGCCTCCGCTTCCGTATTCAGTTTCTGATAAACAAACACATATACCAATATCAACAGCAAAGCTCCGAACGCCCCCACATACAACAGGAGATTTTTGTCTCCGCCGGTCTTTTTTTGCTGCTTCTTAGCCATCTATTCCACCTGCCCTTCCGCCTGCGTCCCATTGTTTTCTCCCTGCGACTGATTTTCCAGCTGGAAGGTCAATTCCTGTCCCGGCAGATAACCGTTGGGATAATAAGTGCAGGACACGGTAAATTCCACATAACGGCGCAGTTCCGTCTCATCTTGGTCCGTATCCTCTTCGTCTGCCTCCTCCTGCACCTCCTGTATGCTGTCCACCGCCACATACTGCAGGCTGGAAAAGTTCCGAAGGTTCTGAATGATGCCCGCCGCCGTATCCTTATCGGCGGCCTGCACCCGCAGGGTAGCCGTAGTATCATTGGAAGAAAACTCCATTACAGACACATCCGCAGGAAGTTTTTCTTCCAGTTCATTGATGAAATTCAGTATGTTGTCATTGGGGCGATTGGTCATCAGATGTCCAATCAATGCACTCTCATACAGAGATTGCATGGCGGTATATTTCTGATAAATCTGTTCCGCCGGTATATACGTGCTCTCCAGCCCCTGCAGGCGCTTCTGCTCCTCCTTGGCCTCCTGATAGGCGATATAGCCATTGGCCGTCAGGGCAGCGGACGCCACCACAAAGAATATGCCCAGCAGCACCGTCAGGGAACCGCTGTTGGCCTCCTGTTTCTGTTTCTGCTGCTTGTCGCTGCTGAGAAAGTTCACCGGAGCCATGGAAGCGCCGATGCAGGCCACATAGTTGAAAAGATCGCCGTCCCCCATGCCGGGATGCCATACAATGCCCTCCAGCTTGCGGAACACATTGGTCTTGATACCGAGTTCATTGGTAAGCAGCTTGGACAGGCCGCTCATATCGCCGCCCATTCCCATGATATAAGCCTGCTCAATATGCTCCGGGTTGCGGGAATTATAAAAATCCACCACCCGGGAAACGCTGTTGATCAGGGGAGCCAGGGTGCGTGTCACATTGATCCGGGCCTGCGTCACTTCCATGTCATCATCCTGCTCCAGATCCGGTTCCACTATCCGGGTGTCCAGATCCAGCGCCACCTTGATACAGCACCGGCGCTTAATCAACTCCCAGGCATCCTGATCATCCATCACATCAAAGGCCGAGTTCACTGCCACCTCATGAATGGCCTCCTCAATACCGTAATTGACGCTTCTCTGAAGCATCATATTGTTGTCCTTGACCACCGTAATGATGGTCTGATTCTCTTCTATTTTCAGGATCATGGAAGGAGTCTTGCTGGCCTCCTTCTTCACCGCCTGATAGATACTGTTGCCTACGAAATCCAGATCTATCAGCGTCAGACCGCAGCTTTGGGCCAATGCCTCATAGCTGGCCACCAGTACTTTCTCCGCCGCCACCAGCAGTACCCGGGTCTTACCTGCATTGTCCCCCTCCCTGATGGTCTCCAGCACCACATGGGACACCTCGTGATCCCCCAGGTCAATGGGAAAGTAATCCTTTAAATTCGCCTTGATCATGGTCTCCATCATATTGGGTTTCACAGGAGGCAGCATCACCTCTCTGTTGATAATCTTGCTGGAGGCCACCGTAAAAATTACTTTTTTAGTCTTGATCTTATTGCGGAACAGGGCTTCCTTAATGGCGGTGCGCAGTCCCGCGCTCTCCTTCAGGTAGCCGTCCTCTATCACATTAAGCGGAGTGGGCACCATGGCAAACCGATACACCCTGGGCGTCTTCGCCTTATAATCCATCTCACATATCTTGATAAAACTATATCCAACCTCAATACTGACAACTTTAGCCATCTATTAGTATCTCCCTATCCTGTTCACGGAGTCCCGCAAAATCCGAAAAACCCCGTCCGGTCAAACCAGACCTGCAAAAGATAAATACCAGGCTATCATCTGCTCCCCCCATATGGCGGAGACGGCGATACCCATGGCCAGATATGGTCCCATGGCCAGCACACGGCCTTCGCCTGCGATCTTCATACGGCAGACATGTATCACGGAACCCAATATGCAGCCCAGCAGAAAACCCAGCAAATTCAGCTTCCAGCCGAGCAATAATCCGGTGACGGCCATCAGCTTCACATCGCCGCCCCCGATGCCCTGTCCTTTTGTGACAAGGTAAATCAGCAATAAAGGAATGCTAACCGAGAGGAGGCCGATCCCATAAGATAGCCAATGTGACAGGTCCGTCACTATGCGGATCAGCCCCAGGGTTAGTATGAAGATATTGATCCCAAGAGGGATCTCATACGTTCTGAAATCAATGACGCTGAGTGTTAGCAGCGCACTGAACAGCAGACAATAGAGTAGGGAATCTATGCTGCATCCATACCTCCAGAATACCAGGAGGTACAGCCCTCCGTTCAGCACCTCCACCAGGGGGTACTGAACGGAGATCTTGCTGCCGCATTTGCGGCACCTGCCCCTGAGCACCAGGTAGCTGAAAAGGGGAACTAAGTCGTACCATTTCAGCTGATACCCACAACTCATGCAGTGGGACCGGGTGGTTGCTATATTCTCTTTTTTCGGTATTCGGTAGATACAAACGTTTAAGAAACTACCGATGATGATTCCGTAGAGGAATACCAGTATGTAGAGGAATATTGTCGGGAGCATTCAGCCGTCCTTTCATATTCGGATCGCATTAATGTGCCGTAGGGGTTGTATCGGTCTTATAGAATGCGGCACTGGCAGCGTCAGTCAAGGTATACGTAACTGTACCGTTTGAAACAGATACACTGCAGATACCCGCCGCCGCATCATAAGTCACCTGGAACGCTCCGCCATGGTCAACCAGATTGCCCTGAATTGCAGGGGCAGTAGCGATCGCAGAAGCCATGGAGCCATTTGCGGCAGGAGTGGTGGCATTATAGTTTACAAAATCCACATTTGCTCCCGAACCTGTGATAAATCCGTCAGCGATATCAGCCAGAACGGAATCCCTGATCATTTCTGCATTCTGAATGTCCGTTGCCTTTCTGGACTGCTCCACATACTTCATAAACTGAGGCGCCAACACACCCACCAGCACAGCCATAATGGCAATAACAATGATTAACTCCACAAGGGAGAAACCTTTGTCGTTCATTTTCTTTTCGTTCTTCATAATAAACCTCTCCTTTACTTTATATAATTTTGTTTATCTTATACACCCCGTCCCTACACGTAGGTGGATAATGCATGCTACAGATTATCCAGCGCCTCATACATGGTCAGCATGGGAGCCAGACACGCACCCACCAGTACCAGCACGATCACTGCCAGCACCACAATTATCATGGGTTCCATGGCCGCCATGACCGTTGCCACCGCCATCTCCACTTCCTCCTCATAGTAGTCCGCCAGCTTATCCAACATCTCTTCCGTATTACCGGACTCCTCTCCGATGCGGATCATGTGGTATGCCATGGGCGGAAACAGACCGCAATGCTGTAACGGCACAGACAGGGGCTGCCCGATGACAATATCATCTCTGGCCGCTTCCATTGCCTCCTTAAAGTATACATTGGTCATGGTCTTGGAGACAATTTCCACAGCTTCTACCAGAGGAACACCGGAGCCCATCAGCGTACTCAAAGTCCGGGCCATCTGAGCTGACGCAGTTTTAACCACCAAACCCTTTATCGGCTTAAATTCCAGGACCAGCTTGCCAAAAAAATGTTTTCCTGCGTCCGTATGGCTGAATTGTAAAATCGCCGCCACAATCACGAAAATACAAGGAGCCAGAATAAACCACTTATTGATAATGAAGTTACTGGCGGCCTGCACCACTTTGGTGATGCCCGGTAACTCTGTCCCCAACTGGTCAAACATTACCACATAGGAAGGAATGACCTTTACCAGCATAACAATGATAACAACAATCGCCACAATAATCACCACGATAGGATACATCATGGCTTTCTTCACCAGGGACTTGGTCTTGTTGGAACGTTCAAACTGCACTGCCATACGTTCCAGGGATTTATCCAGACTACCGGAGGCTTCTCCCGCCGCCACCATATTTACCATCAGATCCGGAAAAACCTTGGGGTGCTCCGCAATGGCGCTGGCCAGGGTCTCTCCCTTCTCAGCGCTGATCCGTACCTCGTTGATGGCCTTTTGCAGTTTCTTGTTCTCCGTGGCCTCGGTCAGCATCCGCAGAGCATCCAATATGGTTACACCTGCCCGGATCATGCTCACAAACTGACGGCAGAACACGCTGAGGTCCCTGGCCTTGGGCTTGCCTCCAATCTCAATGTTGAGATCTCTGGTGAGCAGACTCTGCTCTTTCAGACTCATAATGGTCATGCCCTGGCTCTTCAGATCGGATCGTGCCTTTTCCATATTGTCGGCTTCTATACTGCCCTTGACCGGCTTCCCGGCCGCATCTATCGCTTCATATCCGTAGCTTACCATCTATTTCTCCCAGTCAAATCCTGCTCGGTGCACCCATATGTCAGAAACCCGGCCCGGGTATAGAATCCCGCCAACATATTCTGTCCGCAAACAAATCTTCGCCCTGCCAGATTAAATAATACGGTATTCCATAAAAATACAAGATGGTGGGGATGCTCTCCGGCACCACCACAATCACTTGCATTTCATATCTTTTTTGTCGGAATAAAAAGAATTCAGTACGATCTACCTATATGTAACTTCTATTGTAGTTATACTCCACTTTGCCCAAAAAGTCAACTGCTCTTGACATTCTTTTGGGTAAAATTATCCTATTAGTGACCGTTATGAACAGTGTTTTTGTTATATTCTAATATCAGTCGTTTTGTAAGTATGCGCAGCGGTTGCGCCGGAGGAATACATAAAGGGCGGAAAATTCCGCCCTTTAGATTCTAATTATTTTGCGCCGGTAATCTGTTCTCTGAGACGCTGGTTTTCCAGCGTCAGCAGTTCCAACTGCCGGGCCAATTGGCTCTTCTCCTCCTCCAGTTGCTCATGCTCCTGAACCAGTTCCTTTTTCTCCCTCTCCAGTTGCTCATGCTCCTGAACCAGTTCCTTTTTCTCCCTCTCCAATTGTTTATTCACATTTTTTTGTTGCTGTAACTCCCTGAACGCCATATCCCGTTCTCCCAGCACGGTATTGATTTCTCTCACATGTTTCTCCCTTGCCTTGCATTGTTCACGGATGGCTTCGTCCGCCGTCAATTCATAAATGGTTTCAACTGCGTCTTTCATTACCGAACTCTGTTCCGCTAACATTTTCAGTTCCTCCCATGTGGTAGCCTTAAAGAAGGATGCCCAGTAGTCAATTTTCCACTCCCTGTCCTCCCGTGTCGCCAGATCTGTTTGATTTAAGTCTACCACACTCAGCACAAATTTGTCAGTAAAAATATGATGATTTTTTTCGTTCATCATTTTGTATGTGGCATAAAATTCCGGGTATTCAGGAAACAGCGTAAAATCAAGAAAACCAATATGTATTACCGGCTTTACTTGAATATAATCCTCACCTCTGGATAATTGGTCAAAGCTGCGGCTTAAGTATGTTATGGCTCTCTCAGGCCAGTTCAAATAATTTATAACCTGCATCTCCAGATTTATCAGGGTTTGATTATTCAGCAGCACATTAATGTCCAGAACAAATATCTTGCTGTCAAAATCTTCCGTGAGCGTCTCCCCCAATATGATTGGATTTCGAATCTCAACCCTCTGCACTTCTTCTGGCCGCAGATGCAGCAAGGAACAGATTAAATGCTTCAACACATTTCCGTTTTTCTGCAGCAGGGCCTTAAACATATAGTCGTTGGTAAGGGGATGGGGCAGCGCTCCTGTGGCTTGCATATAAGAGGGCTTTCCTTCCCGGGACGCAGATACTGCCATGGTATTTTCCTCCGTTTTTCAGAATGAGACATGTAATAGTGTATAAAACAAATAAAAAAGAGAAAACCCTGACCCGGCATCCAAAGACGCGGGTCCGATGTTTTCTCTATCCTCTTATGAATTATTGTAATGCATCCCCCTGAAGTTGTCAAGAAAAAACTGCCGCCCTGCGGCGGTCCTCCAGCAGCAGCCGGCGGAAATCCTCCGGCGGCATGGGCTTGGCATAATAATAGCCCTGCACCTGATCGCAGCCCATCCGCTTCAGCAGTTCCACCTGATCCCGGGTTTCCACCCCTTCGGCGATCAGCCCCAGCTTCAACTGATCCGCCATTGTGATCACATGCTTCAGAATCAGCTGCCCCTTGTCCGACACCATCATATTTTCCATAAACTTACGATCCAGTTTCAGCATATCAAAAGGGGTCTCCAACAGGATATTCAAGGAAGAATAGCCGCTGCCGAAATCGTCCATCAACAGCTTGAAACCCTGCTCTTTCATCTCCCTGGCCGCCTGGCTCACATGTTCCTCCATGGTCTCTGTGATCTCCAGTTCCAACAGCTGCTTGCGGATCCCATATTCCTCCACAATGCCTTCCAATACCCCTATGAACTCCCGGTCCTGCAGATGCCGCCGGGACAGGTTCACGGATATGGGGCAGTCCTCCACCCCTGCCTCCCGGCACAGCCCCAGGAATTCTGCCGCTTTTCTCCAGATATAATAGTCTACCTTTGTGACCAGCCCATCCTCCTCAATCACCGGCAGAAACTCCATGGGGTAGATCATTCCCCTTCTGGGATGCTGCCAGCGCACCAGCGCCTCCGCCCCCACGATTCGGTTTCGGGAGATACTGTACTTGGGCTGCAAGTACATCTGTAACTGCCCCTCCCTGATAGCCAAATCAATATTTTCTTCCACGAATTTGCGATTGTACAGAGAGGTTTTGAATTGCTCCTGATAAAAAACTACCTGGGAAAGCAGACTGTTCTTGGCGGCTTTTCGGGCCATGGCCGCCCGGTCCTCCATCCGGCGCAGTTCCATGGCTCCGTCCTCCACCAGGTATACGCCGCAGGAATATTGGAGTTTCACGGCTTTGTACATTGCCAGTTCACGCTCTGTCCTGGCGATCTGTTCATACAGTTCCGTTACATCGTCGTATTCCGTCACAATCTGAAACACATCACTGCGAAGATTGAGAAAATACTGTCTGTGGTTACACAATTCCTTCAGTTTTTCGCGGATCCAGTAGAGCACCTCGTCCCCGAACTGCTCTCCGTACAGGTCGTTGATAATCTTAAACCGGCGGATGTCAAACTGGATAAAGGCTGCCTTACGCTCCGTTTCATTCAGAAGCGCCCTCACATTTCTTCGAAAACGCTGCCGGCGGGTCATGTTTTTGACCATGGCCTGGATCTCCTCGTCCTCCGTGATGTCGACCTCCTCCAGATCCACACATAAAAGTTCCCCCGCATACTCCTCCAGCATCTTTTCCAGAATCTCTATACCGGTAAAAAAGGCCCTGGGGCATTTTTTCAGGATCAGGCCCTCCTGGCGGATCACCGCCATGTCCTCCGGCTTGGAAATATCCTTGCCCAGAATATCCCGGCAGAATATATCCCCCTGCATCTTCTCCCGAAAAGTCCTTATGTATTCCTCGGTCTTGCGGTTACCGTAGGTCTCCAGTTCCTTGTTCTGAGGATCGGCAAATCCAAAAGCCAGTCCCAGCACCAGCAGCCCCCCTGTGATACAGCCGCAGGTGGTCCCCTGCCGCATACCGCCTCCGAAACAGGTACTGATCTTGAAAGCTGTCTTGAGATCCAGACCGAAATCTCCCGCAAACGCCCCCAGGAGCGCCTGGGAACAATGATATTTTTTCTTCAGAAGTTCCATGGCTTTTTCCTTGTGTGTCATATGGCCACCTCCGGTTTCCCCCTGATCATTCGCCGCAGGGGATTATCTTTTCAGATATAAAGAGTATATCATTATCTTTTTGTGGGTTCAAACAATATTTCACAAAAACGAAGCAAGGTTTTTTCTTGCATATTTTGTCTGATTAGTATATTCTATGGGGTAAAGAAATGAATTGGCGATACAATTTCATAATAAAATACGAAAGGAGTTTGGCGGATATGACAAGGCAGGAAGTGACAGGTAACTATATTATCAATATGGAACGAGAACGTGTCAGGCGCGGCTACACACAGCCCCAGATGGCGAAACACATGGGGATCTCCACATCGGGCTACAAGAAGATTGTGGCGGGGGAAACCAGCAAGATCGACCTCTATGCCGCCTACCAGCTTTACAAGTTCACAGGTAAATTTATCTTTGAACTCTGCGGCGAAGAAAGCGCGGACCTGGAACTTTTTCAGAGCCTGCGAAGCCTGTCGCCCTCCCAAAAGGCATTTGTAAGCGACATCATCCGATTTGAACAGAACTTTCAGGAAAAGGAGACAGACTCGGGCGAATATATCAGCGTGCTGGTGCCCTCCGGCAGCCTGGAGGACGGGATGATCTGGGATTCCGCCAATGTAATCAAGGTCAGAGCCTCCTCTTACCTGCAGAAGTTCGGACGGGATCTGCACTGCGGCGTGCTGATCACCTCCCGCAATCTGCAGCCTGTGTACCAGGAGGGAGACATCCTGCTGTTGAACAAACGTCCGCCCAGGGAAGGAGATACCGTTATTCTGGTCAACCGGGAGGATGGCCGCGCCTATCTGCGCAAGTTCCGAAGCGGCAACCCGGCCCGCCTGGTTCCTGTCAACGAATACGGTATGACTTTTGAAGTGGACTGGGACAACGCCGCCGAAATGGACAAATGGATCATATTCGGCTGTGTATTGACAAAAATGAGAGTCACAGGCATCGGGCAAAACGGCGATGAATAAAAATATGGACAAGCCCTGCGGAATATGATACTCTACATAAGGTAAATAATTCTTTCACACAGGAACGGGGCTCAAATGAAACTGAAAAAGAATATCAATGTGCAGGCTTTTCTTGAAACTGTCAAAAAATGTGACGGCAATGTATATTTTAAGACCATAGAAGGGGATCAGTTGAACCTGAAATCCCTGTTATCGCAATATATCCTGATCTCCATTATAGAGAACCGTGAATTCATTAGAAACGGTATCATAGAATACTCCATGGAAGCGGATGCCCCCATGCTAGCCCAATTTCTGGAGTAATCCCCAAAAAGAGCTGCAGCCGGGCGGTCTATTTCTATAAGACCCGGCTACAGCTCTTTATATTCTCTATTAGTCTATGCTTTTCCAATCACCAGATCCGGCTTTCCGTCTGTGTACAGACCCGATTTGATTTCCTCCAGCTTCTCCGCTATGCGGCTTTTGACCAGTTCCGCCAGCTGCTGTTTGGTCAGGCCGCCGTATTCCTCATAAAAAATGGCCTTCAGGAAATGTACCTGGGTAATGACTTTCTCAAAGGTATTGCTGTTCATGGCTTTATAGGAATCATAAATTACCACCGGCACCATGGGACCTTTGCTCCGCAGACTGCAGCTGAAGCATCCGCTTTGAAACTGCTGCAGTTCATTGTGATTATTGGTATAACCGCCCTCCGGAAAGATCAGAAAATCCCGTCCCCCCTGCACGGCCTCCGTAACCCGGTGGATGCTGCGCACCTTTTCCCGGGGGTCTGTCAAGTCAATATCCACACCCTCCAGGAGCCTGCACACCTGTCTGCTCAACAGCCGGTTGGCCTGTTTTTTCTCCCACAGTACACCGCAGGGCCTTCTCAGCGCCAGCAAAATGCCAAGCGCGTCATATTTGCCTTGATGATTGGAGTAAAAGATGACGCCCTTGTCTTTGGGGATATTCTCCACTCCATATACTCTGGTGGCTGTGCGGCTGCATCTCCGCATATGATTGATCATCCTGCATGCCAGCCGGAACCGCTGCACAGAGGAATACTTTTCCCTGTGACGAATGGCATAATTGGCCACAGGAACCGAAAACAGCGCGTACAGGCCATTGACAGCCACCACCCATTTAAACCTTAAATTCAGCAAACCTTTCTCCTCGAATTCCCCAAACAACTGTAAAACCGCAACATCCAATCCCCTCCTGTTCATCATACTATGTTTTGTTGCTTTTTTCCAGCTTTATTTGATGTATAATCTTGGCAGATTTGCATTATTTATCCTGTTTCCCGGATTCAAAAAAACTGCTGAGATTCTCCAGACAACGATATAAAATCTCCATCTCCTGTTCGTTTAAGTCCTTCACAATGGCCTTGATCATCTTTTTGTGAAAATCCCGATGATGGTAAAATGCTTTCCTTCCATTGTCTGTCAGGGTCACATACACCACCCGCTTGTCCTTCTGGCTACGCTCCCTGCAAATATATCCCTTTTTTTCCAGGCCGTTCATATTGATGGTCAGGGTGCTCACGGTAACATGCAGTTTCTGGGCGATCACGGACATATTGCGGGGGGCCTCAATACCGATGGCTTCTATAATATGCATGTCATTGTTGGTGATATCCTTAAATTCCTCCGTAATAACCGCCTCGCCTTCCATGTCCATCACATGGTTGAACAGATTCACCAGCAGTTCATTCAGAGAACGTTTCCTGTTCTGCGCCATCTTTCCGCCTGCACCTTCTTTCCCACTTCATGTCCCCTTGTTGCCCTTAGGGTTTCGTCTATCTTAATATACCAACTTTCAGGTAAAAGTCAACCGTCCCATTACCATTTTATAACACATGCCCCATAGGTAAGTCCTGCTCCAAAGCCCGACAGCACCAGCGTCATCCCTTCCCGCAGCCGGCCTTCACGGTTCAGTTCGTCCAAAAGCACCGGAATGGCGGCGGAGGACATATTGCCCACCCGCTCCAGATTGGTGGGAAATCGGTCCATCCCCACATCCAGGCGTTTGGCTATGCCTTCAATGATGCGTCTGTTGGCCTGATGAAGCACATACAGATCCACATCCGCCGGGGCAATCCCCGTCTGACCCAATACCTCCGAGATACAGGCCGGAATCTGACGCACGGCAAAGGCGAATACCTCCCTGCCATCCATCTGTACATAATGAGACTGGCCCGGCACGAATACATAGGGATTCCGCAGTTCCCTGCCGTTGCATTGAAGGACCCCGCCCCTGGCGCCGTCCGAATGCTGAGCCAGTCCCAGGATGCCCGGCTGCCCGGAGCGTTCCACCAGCACGGCTCCGGCCCCGTCCCCAAACAGGACGCAGGTGCCTCTGTCGGTCCAGTCAATGATCTTGGACAGCACTTCACTGCCCACAATCAGGGCATTGTTGTAGATTCCCGCCTGGATATAAGCCCAGGCAGTGTGCAGCGCAAACAGGAATCCTGCGCAGGCGGCATTCAGGTCAAAGGCCGCCGCGCCTGTGGCGCCCAGCAGATTCTGCACCTGACAGGCAGCGCAGGGGATGCCCTGTTCCGGTGTGCAGGTAGCCACCAGGAGCAGTTCCACATCCATAGCCTCTCTGCCCGCGTTTTCCAATGCTTTTCTGCAGGCCTGCGCCGCCAGAGATACCACCGTCTCCCCTGTGGAGATATGCCTGCTTCCGATGCCGGTGCGCTCCCTGATCCATTCATCTGAAGTCTCCACCATCTGCGCCAGTTCCTCATTGGTTACAATCTTTGCGGGCAGAGCGCTTCCTGTTCCGATTATTTTTACTGACATATGCTCCTCCGATTTAAATTCCGCGTATTTGGGAATATATTGTTAAAAGTTCTTTTCCGCATCCCTTAAAACCTGCGGAACCGCTGGTATCGCTGGGCCGCCAGTTCCTCACCGCTCATGCCCTGGCAGCGCTTTAAAAAGTCTACGATCTGTTCTTTCATGTAGCCGCCGATGGCCGATACCGTGGTATTGTCCGCTCCGCCAAACTCAGGAATGATTTTCTCAATGATGTTCAGCTGCTTTAAATCCTGGGCCGTGATGTGCATGACCTCGCTGGCCTCCCTGGCCCTGGAAGCATCCTTCCATAGAATGGATGCAAAACCTTCCGGGGACAAAATAGAGTATGTGGCGTTCTCCATCATCCACACCTCGTTTCCAACCGCAGTGGCCAATGCGCCGCCGCTGCCGCCCTCACCGATAAAGATACACAGTACAGGTACTTTCAGCGCTGCCATCTCCTTCAGATTTCTGGCTATGGCCTCACCCTGGCCTCTCTCCTCCGCCTCAATGCCGCAGAAGGCGCCGGCAGTATTGACAAAACTGATGATGGGCCTGTTGAATTTCTCCGCCTGCTTCATCAGCCGCAGGGCCTTGCGGTATCCCTCGGGCATGGGCATGCCGAAATTCCTCCTCTGGCATTCCCGGATCTCCTTGCCCTTATGTTCCGCAATCACTGTCACAGGCTGTCCGTCCAGAAACGCCAGACCGCCCATAATGGCCGGATCATCCCGAAAAGTCCTGTCCCCATGGGATTCCACAAAAAAATCAAAAATATGTTCCATATAGTCGCAGGCCTGGGGCCGCTCCACCTTGCGCACGGCCTTCACCTTCTCCCAGGCGTCCATGGGCCGGACCTTAAAGGACTGCTCCTTCAGGATTTCACTGAGCACAAAATGAGCGTCTTTTCCGGGAGTAAAGGCCGCGTACTCCCTCTCCCTGCACTGATGTGCCTTGACCAGGAAATATATGGTCTTTTTCAGATTTTCCCGCTTTACGATGCCGTCAATAATGCCGTGTTCCACCAGGAATTCCGCAGTCTGAAAGCCCTCGGGCAAGTCCTGTCCGATGGTCTGCTTGATCACCCGGGGGCCTGCAAATCCCACCAGAGCCCCCGGCTCCGCCATGATCACGTCTCCCAGCATGGCAAAGCTGGCGGTGACGCCGCCGGTGGTGGGGTCTGTCAGGATCGTGCAGTACAAAAGTCCTGCCTCTCCCAGTTTCTGGACCGCGGCAGAGGTCTTGGCCATCTGCATCAGAGACACAATGCCCTCCTGCATCCTGGCTCCGCCGGAACAGCAGAACAGGAACACCGGCAGCCTGCATTCAATGGCCCGCTCTATGGCGGCGGTGATCTTTTCCCCCACCGTCTGTCCCATGCTGGACATCAGAAACCTGGAGTCACAGATCCCCAGCACGATATCCTCGCCGAATACCTTACACCGCCCCACTGTCACTGCCTCGTCCAGTCCGGTCTTCTCCCGGGCCTGAGCCAGTTTTTCCTCATATCCCTCATAATTCAGGGGATTATGTACTGGCAGATCCGTAAACCACGGTTCAAACGTATGGGGGTCCGCCACCATGCGGATGCGGTTGGAGGTCTTTACCCGAAAATATCCCTCACATTCATAGCAGATATATTTCCGCTTTACCACTCTCTGTCTGTTTACCTGTTTGCCGCATTTGGGGCAGCGGATCATATAATTTTCGGGAGACTGCGCGAAACCGCTCTCCCCCGGTCCTTCTCCCGCAGAGCCTTCCTGGCGGGAAAGCCCCCGCCCCGCCGGTTCCTCGCCCGCGCCGTTTTCTTCCCCCTCGTTCTGCACCGGACCCCGGGCCCGGGACGCCGCCAGGGAGGCATTGATTTTACTGAGTTTCCTGGCAAAATAATCCGCTCTCTTCTGCTTTAACAGATCCATGTTCATCGTCCATACCTCTCCGTGAACCCCACAGGTCATGCCTGCGGTATCTTTCCCTTTAAACCTGCCTGATGCCTTTTTCGGCATATCCATATGTCTTATTTCTACTTACCGGCGTTCCGCCGGGCCTGTTTATACTCACCCGATGGAAAAGGTGAGTTCTGCCTGGGCCGCCACCTGGTCGCCCACCTTGGCCACGGCCCGGCCTATGCCTATGGGCCCTTTCACCTTAATGATTTCGGTTTCCAGCAGCAGCACATCCCCCGGAACCACCTTCCGGCGGAATCTGGCCTTGTCGATTCCCGCAAAATAAGCGGTACGTCCCTGAAAATCCGGCTGGGACAGCATGGCCACCGCCCCCACCTGGGCCAGCGCTTCTATAATCAACACGCCGGGCATCACGGGATTCCCCGGAAAATGCCCCTGGAAAAAGGGCTCGTTTACGCTGACGCACTTCCTGCCCAGCGCCCGGGTCCCCGGTTCCAACTCCTCTATGGTGTCAATCAGCAGAAAGGGATACCGATGGGGAATAATATCCATAATTTCCTGTGCAGTATACAATGACATCTCTATTCTCCTATTTATAGTTCCGCCTATTCCGGAAAATCTGCCGTTTTTAGTTCCGCACATTCCCGATCAGAATACTGGCGTTGTGGCCTCCGAAGCCCAGGGAATTGCTGAGGGCATAGGGAACCTCCTCCTGCCTACTCTCTCTGCAGTAATCCAAGTCCAACTCCTCCTCACTCTCCTGAAGTCCCACTGTTCTGTGAATGAATCCCTCTTCCAGTTCCTTGACGCAGGCAATGAACTCCACCGCCCCCGCCGCGCCCAGCAGGTGACCGATCATGGACTTGGTGGAATTGATCCGCAGCTTCCGGGCATGTTCTCCGAAAGCCAGCTTGATGGCCCGGGTCTCGAACAGGTCGTTGTGATGGGTGGCCGTGCCGTGGGCATTGATATAGGTCACATCCTCCGGCGCCACATTTCCGTCCGCCATGGCGTTTTCCATGGCCCTGGCCGCCCCGCTGCCGTCCTCCGCAGGAGATGTAATATGAAAAGCGTCCGAAGTGCAGCCGTATCCCAGCACTTCCGCATAGATCCGGGCTCCCCGTTTCCGGGCATGTTCCAGTTCTTCCAGAACCACCACCCCGGCGCCTTCGCCCATGACAAAGCCGCTTCTGTCCTTGTCAAAGGGGATGGAGCATCTGGCGGGATCCGTGCTGTCGGACAGGGCCGTCAGGGAGGTAAAACCCGCTATGCCGATGGGAGAGACCGCTCCCTCCGTACCGCCTGCCAGCATTACGTCCGCATCTCCATACTGAATGGAGCGAAACGCCTCTCCGATGGAGTTGGTACCCGTGGCACAGGCCGTTACCACATTCAGGCTCTTACCCTTCAGCCCGAAAGCAATACTTACATTGCCTGCCGCCATGTTGGAAATCATCAGGGGCACAAACAGAGGAGCCACCCGGGAGGGACCTTTCTCCAGAAGCCTGGCGTGTTCTCTCTCAATGGCCTGCAGACTGCCGATGCCGCTGCCGATGCTGCATCCCACTCTGTAGGGATCCTCCTTCTCCATATCCAGGGCCGCGTCCTGCAGCGCTTCCCCCGCCGCTGCCACCGCGAACTGGCAAAACAGTTCCATGCGCCTGGCAGACTTTTTATCCATAAAGTCCTCCGGCCGGAAATCCTTTACTTCCGCCGCCATCCTGCACTTATAGTCCGAGGCGTCAAATCTGGTAATGGGGGCAAAGCCGATTTTTTCCTGCTTAATACTCTCCCAAAACGCATGCACACCCACGCCGATGGGAGTTACGGCTCCCATGCCGGTCACTACCACTCGTCTGCTCATATTGCCATCCCTCCATCCACACAGATCACCTGGCCTGTGATATAATCGGATTTATTTCCCGCCAGAAAGGCCACCATCTCCGCAATGTCCTCCACGCTGCCCATCCTGCCCATGGGTACGGCAGCCACGCCGGATTCCCTGGCTTTCTCTGACAGGGCCCGGGTCATTTCCGTGTCGATGAAGCCGGGAGCCACCGCATTGACGCAGACTCCCCGGGAAGCCAGTTCCCGGGCTATGCTCTTGGTCAGCCCGATAAGTCCGGCCTTGGAAGCGCTGTAATTGGCCTGGCCCGCATTGCCCAGCACGCCGGAGACGGAGGAAATGTTTACCACCTTGCCGCTTCGCTGTTTCAGAAAATATCTGGACAGATGGCGCATGGTGTTAAAGGCCCCCTTTAAATTGATGTCCAGCACCTTATCATAGTCCTCCTCGGACATGCGCATCAGCAGATTGTCCCGGGTTACCCCCGCATTGTTCACCAATATGTCCACCCGACCGTATTTTCCGATGATCTGCTCCACCATACTGCCGCAGGCCGTAAAATCGGACACATCGCAGCCAACGCATTCCGCCTGCCCTCCCGCTGATCTGATCTCCTCCGCTGCCTCCCGGGCTTTCTGTTCCGAACCGTTGTAATTCACCAGCACCATAGCCCCCAGGGACGCCAGCTTTTTGGCGATGCCCCGGCCGATGCCCCGACTGGCCCCGGTGACCAACGCGATCTTGCCTGCCAATTCCCCCTTGCAGGCTTCAGGGGTTCTATCCGTTTCTGTCATCTGCTCTTCCTCGTTTTTCTATAATTCCCATACAGCCCTGTTTGCGGATCTGCTCAAAGCAGCCCGTCCAGTTTCTCCAGATCCTCCACTTTCTCCACATTGTACACTGTGGCCTCCCTGTTGATCTTGCGCAGGAACCCGGCCAGGGTCTTGCCGGGGCCGATCTCCACAAAGGTATCCACCCCGTCTGCCAGCATATGTTCCATGGTCTCACGCCATCTCACCGTACCGCATACCTGCTTTGCCAACAGTTCCTTCACCCGGGATTTATCAGTCACCGGCGCCGCTTCCACATTGCACAGATAGGGGATCAGGGGATCCTGTACCATTACCTCCGCCAGTTTTTCCGCCAACTTCTCCCCTGCGCCTGCCAACAGAGCCGAGTGGAAGGGGCCGCTGACCTTCAGCGGCACGCAGCGCTTTGCGCCGGCTTCCCGCAGCTTCTCCGCCGCAGCCTCCACCGCCTGTTCCTGACCCGTAATAACGATCTGGCCGGGACAGTTGTCATTGGCGATGGATACAATACCCTCCGTGGCCTGGCAGACTTCCCGGATGGTATCCGCATCCAGTCCCAGCACAGCCGTCATGGCCCCGCCCGTGGGATAGGCTTCCTGCATATAGATCCCCCGGCAGCGGATCAGGCGGAACAGATCTTCCGGTTCCATAACCCGGGCCGCCGCCAAAGCGCCGTACTCTCCCAGGCTGAGCCCGGCGCAGCAATCCGCCTTAAGCCCCTTTTGCTCCAGCACTTTCAGAATCGCCACCTCTGTGGCCAGCATGGCGATCTGGGTATACTCCGTAATATGCAGACGCTCATCTTCCTCGAAGCAGAGCGCCGCCACGTCCAGGCCGGTGGCCTTCTCCGCCAGCCGGTATACCTCTCTGGCCGCCTCATATTGTTCATAAAAATCTTTGCCCATGCCGCAGTACTGGGCCCCCTGACCGGGGAAAAGAAACGCCGTCTTTCCCATTTTCTCTAACTTCCTCCATACTTCCACATGGTTACTTTCCCAAAAGATGCTCCGCCTGCTCCATAATCTCCCGGATCATCTCCTCACAGGTCTGCTCCTTATGTACCAGCCCGGCGATCTGCCCCGCCATCAGAGTTCCGTTCACCACATCCCCCTCCACCACGGCCTTGCGCAGCGCACCCAGGGTCAGCTGCTCCAGTTCCTCAAAGGGCGCTCCCGCCTTCTCCTGCTTCAGATACTCTCTGGTCATCTGATTGCGAAGCTGCCTCACGGGATGGCCATGGCTCATGCCTGTCACTTCCGAGTCTATGTCCTTGGCGTCAATCACCTTCCGCTTATAATTCTCATGTACGATGGACTCTCTGGCAACGATAAATCGGGTGCCCAGCTGAACCGCTTCCGCGCCCAGCATCATGGCAGCCGCCAGTCCTCTGCCGTCCGCAATTCCTCCGGCAGCGATCACAGGGATGTTCACGGCATCCACCACCTGGGGGACCAGCGTCATGGTGGTAGCGGAGCCGATATGGCCGCCGGACTCAGTTCCCTCCGCCACCACGGCATGGGCTCCGGCCCGCTCCATCATCCGGGCCATGGCCACGCTGGCCACCACCGGAATCACCTTTACGCCCGCCTCTTTCCAGGCAGACAGATATTTTCCCGGATTCCCGGCACCGGTGGTCACCACCTTCACGCCCTCTTCCACAATCACCCGGGCGATGGCATCCGCCTCGGGATTCATCAGCATCAGATTCACGCCGAAGGGTTTCTCCGTTCTCTCTTTCACTTTCCGAATCTGTTCCCGCACAAACTCGGCAGGCGCGCCGCCGGCTCCAATCAGGCCCAGCCCACCAGCCTCGGACACGGCCGCCACCAGGTTATATTCCGCCACCCAGGCCATGCCGCCTTGAATAATGGGATACTCGATCCCCAGCATGTCAGTCACTCTTGTTTTCATATCCATACCCCTTGTGCGCTTTAAGCGGCTTACTCCACGCCCTTGTCCTTCAGGTACTCCATCACATCCCCTACTGTGGACATTTTCTCCAGATCCTCGGAGGGAATCTCGATGTCAAACTCGTCTTCCAGGGCCATCACCATCTCAAACAGGTCCAGGGAGTCCGCATTCAGGTCCTCCTTAAAGCTGGTGCCCTCCGTGATGTCCATGCCGTCCGCGTTCAGCTTTTCCTCGATAATCTCTTTTACTTTCTCAAACATACTCTCTTCTCCTTTTCCTCTTTTCATGGTTTTCCAAACTACATAAAATAGTCTGTCTCTCTATTTGTTTGAGCATCAAATATTTTGATACTCAAACTATTTAACAGGATAATACTACCGGGTTAAATAAATGTCAATAGGTATTTTGCAAAATGAATTCAAAAAAGAGGGCGTCCACATGGGACTGCCCTCTCTGTCCTTATTTCCCGGCTATCTCTTCTTCCAGCCGAAAAGCGTCTTTTTAAAATGTTTTTTGTGCTCCTCCACCGCCGGATCCTGGGCAAATTTGTTCCAGTATCCCATAGCCTTTCCGATATCCTCCGGCACCCCCAGGCCGTAGGCATAGATCTCTCCCAAACCGATACAGGACAGGCGTTCCCCGGGATATTTCTCCAGCAGTTCCCTGGCCCTGGCATAATCCTGGGGCACACCCAGACCATGGAGATAGCAGGTGCCCAGCATATCGCTGCACCATGCGTTGGTGTCGATGACCTTTAAAAAGTATTTGGCCGCCTCCGCATAATTGACCTCCAGGCCGTCCCCTCCCTTGAAATAAATCTCCCCCAGGCGGTTGCACGCGCCCACGGACTCCGGGTCCATCTCAAGGGCTTTCTGAAAATATTCTTTGGCCACAGACAGGTTCCGCAGGGTCTTGCTGCAATAGGTATACAATTTACCCATCTCAAAATACCCGTCCGCATCCCCATGTTCCGCGGCGCTCTTGAACAATTCCATGGCTTTGGTGGGCTCTGTGTCCGCATAACGCCGTCCCACCCGGACCTCATAAATGCCGATGCCCAGTTCCGCGCCCCGCTCTTCCAGGCGCTGCGCCCGCTCCTTATCCACCGGCATACCATAATCCCCGGAGGTGAGAATGTCAATCAGATTGCCCAGGCCCATGGCCATGCCGGAAGCCAGGATTTCCTCATAGATCTGGATGGCCTTGCGCTGAAGGGAGCAGATGTCCGGCGCACCATTGATGGTAAGCCCCGCCAGTTCTATCACGTCTCCGTAATAATAAGCGTTGGCCACCATATATTTGCAGAAGATCTGGCCGTCCCTGGCCATCTCCACCACCTTATCCCAGATCTCTCTCTTAGTGGTATAGGGCGCATGTACGAAGGAACCGCACCGGGGCTTAAAGCCGCCCACCCTCATGGCTCCCATCATGCCCACCGCACTGCCCAGTTCGATGGATTTGTTGTACCACTCTTCGCATTTGGCATCATCGCTCTCAAACCCGAATCCCGGGTCCACATAGCAGGGACCGCTATAGCATCTGGCCAGGAAGTAGCAGGCATCTCCGTCGCCTTCTCCGGCCGCCTCCTGAAGCCCCTTCAGAGCCTGCTGGCCGTTGCCGGATCTGGGATTTACCCAGATATTCTGAATGGCATATTCCACTCTTCTGTCAAAAACATCGCTCATGACTTCTCACCCTTTCATAAAACTTTTCATGCTTTATATCATTTGTTTCTACGAAACTGCACCGGGGTCATGCCGTAGGCTTTCTTAAACAGACGGTTAAAATGTTCCACCGTCTCATAACCCACCTCTGCCGCAATGGATTCCACGGTACGGTTGGTCTCTTTCAACAGGGTGCGGGCCCGCTTCATCCGGGCCGCTTTCACTGCCTCCTGAAAAGTGGTTCCCGTGTTCTCCCGGATGTATTTGGACACATAGGGCTTTGACAGATGGAATACCTGGGACATCTCCTCCAACGTCACATCCTGGCTGTGGTCCTGGATATACTTTATCATGTCCATGATCCGCTCCTGGCGGCCGTGGGTCATGTTTACAGCCTTTGCCAGCTTGTTTACCGCCACCACCAGGGCTGCAATGGAACTCTTGATGATGTCTCCGTCCATGCCCACGCCCCACTGAAAGCTGCCGTTTTGCAGTACGCCCACATAGGAGGCTGCCTTGGAGGAGGAACCTCTGGACACAGCATGTTCCTCGTACACGGAAAGTTCATAGGAAATACCGAAATACAGCTTCAGCGCATTGCTGACGGCATCCAGACGACCGTTGCCGTCGGCCTCGATCACCCTCTTTTCCTTGCCCTGCTGGATGGTCACGCTGGCGATAATCCCCTCCGGCACCTGTTTGAAATGACAATCCGTAACGTCAAAAACCTCTCTCGGCTTGATATAAGCGTCCTCAAAAATCCGATATACATCCCCGGGGGCCAGTTCTTTGTGGCGCTGGTCGGAAACGCCCTTCATCAGATAGCCCACTTCCTCCCTCATCTGGACAGGCAGGGCCATGCCGAAATTCTGTTTCAGAATAAAGGCAATGCCGCCCTTACCGGACTGGCTGTTGATGCGGATCACATCGGATTCGTACTCCCGGCCCAGATCCTGGGGGTCAATGGGCAGATAGGGCACATTCCAGCGCTCTCCGCTTTTGCCCTCCTTCCTCCAGGTCATACCCTTGGAGATAGCGTCCTGATGAGAGCCGGAAAAAGCAGTAAACACCAGATCTCCCGCATAGGGAGAACGCTCATACACATGCATACCCGTGAGCAGTTCATATTTTCCCCTGACGGAACCGATCTGAGAAAAATCCAGCCCGGAGGCCACGCCGTGGCACATCATATTCATGGCCAGAGTCACCAGGTCCACATTGCCGGTACGCTCGCCGTTGCCAAAGAGGGTTCCTTCCACCCGATCCGCCCCGGCCAGCACACCAAACTCCGCGTCACTGATGCCGCATCCCCTGTCATTGTGGGGATGCACGCTGAGCACCACCGCATCCCGGTATTTCAGATGTTTGTGGATGTACTCAATCTGGCAGGCGAATACATGAGGCATGGCTATCTGCACGGTGGTGGGAATATTGATGATGGCCTTGTGAGAAGAGACGGGCTGCCACACGTCCAGCACGGCATTGCACACTTCCACCGCATAGTCCACTTCCGTGCCCGGAAAACTCTCCGGACTGTACTCAAAGCGGAAATCCCCCTCCATCTCGCCCGCGATCTCAAGCAGCAGCCTGGCGCCGTCCACGGCCAGCTGCTTTACTTCCTCCCTGCTCTTGCCAAAAACCTGCTCCCGCTGGGCCACGGAGGTGGAATTGTACAAATGGACAATGGCGTGGGGCACCCCCTCCAGCGCATCAAAGGTCTTGCGGATGATATGCTCCCGGGCCTGGGTCAGCACCTGAACGGTCACGTCATCCGGAATCATGTGCCGCTCGATCAGCGTCCGCAGGAATTGATACTCCGTGTCGGAAGCCGCCGGGAAACCCACCTCGATCTCCTTAAAACCGATATCCACCAGCATCTGAAAAAATTCCAGCTTCTGTTCCAGGCTCATGGGCTCGATCAGAGCCTGGTTGCCGTCCCGCAGATCCACGCTGCACCACACAGGAGGCTTCTCTATAATGTCCCTGCGCACCCAGTCGTAGGTGACTTCCGGGGGCATAAAATAAGATCTGCCGTATTTTTCCGCTACATTCATGTCATTTTTCCTCGCCTTTCACAAGAGTTTCGCATATCCCTGGGGCATATGCTGTTTCCAGGTTCCACATACCCGGGTAATCACAAAAAATCCCTACAAAATATCCACCCGGATATTTCATAGAGACGCTCTTTCAAACGCGGTACCACTCTACTTCACGGCTTTCGCCATGCGCTCACCGGCACATACATGCCCGGCCCCTTTGTACGGCGGGCGATCCGTCCGAGCCTACTTCCCGGTGTCAACAGAGATTCCGTCCACATCCGCTTTCGGTCGGCTGCTCAAAGGCCAGTTCACCGAATGCTTCTGACTGCCTTGCACCCCCCGGCAGTTCTCTGTTGTCCCACATACAGCTACTACTCCTTGTCATTGCATTTCCGTTATTTAATTGAAGATATCTTAGCACAAAGCAGCACCGGAAGCAAGGCGTGAATTTAATCAATTTTATTGATCTTTGTTGTCGTAATACCTTTCTTGATTCCTTTTCTGCCTCAAATTAACGCCCGGCAATATACAACTCTTGCAGTTTTACCACCTAAATGATATATTATAAATGATACATTATTGGAAAACCTGTAACAATGGGAAAAGAGGTATATATGTCGGCAAAAACCATTGCGGTCATAGAAGACGATCAATCTATCAGCAACCTTCTATACGAAAGCCTGTCCCGGGAGGGCTATGGGGTATTGAGGGCCTATTCAGGTACGGAAGCGCTGTTTCTTCTGGAAAAAGAACGGCCTGACTTAATCCTGCTGGACCTGATGCTGCCGGGACTGCCGGGGGAGGAACTGCTTCCCCGCCTGGCGGGGATACCCGTAATCGTGGTCAGCGCCAGGGCGGCCACGGAGGATAAAGTGAATTTATAAAAGGAAACACCTACAATTACAGCCCCTATCGCTAATACAAGCGGATCTGAATTTTCATTTTCAGAAACATCTTCACAATCCATGTCGGTATCTGGACTAGAAATTGGTATATCCGCATCTTCTGAATCACAATTTTTTGTTTTGCAAGCGCACGTGCCTCCCGAATTTCTTTTTTTCTTTCAGCTGTAATCTCTATTTCGTCTTGTATACTATCATCCCATGTTCTAGTGGTCCAATATCGGTTATACCAAGGATAACCTCCCGCTCCCCAACGACGATCTTATTCTATCACATATGCCAATCATTTCTCTGTAGCATAATAACTTCCCGGTTCCCCGTCAAGATATCCTTCCTCTCTTAAAAACAAAATTCATTTCCTGTGCAGTTAAACCATAATCTTGTCCCATAATTCTTGCAGACTTTCTCAAAATACATCCTCCCTCTATACACATTATCAATATTATGTATCTGATTTTATCGTCGTAATCTTTTCATTGTTGATGCTAAAAGACTTCTTACATTTAATTCATTTTCGCTTATGTTGTCAACTGCCATTTTAAATGTTAACCTATATATTTCTTCCACTGATTGATTTACTTGATCAGCAAGCAATTTTGCTATCCTCTCAGCTTCTTTTTTACATCTTTTTCTAAATAAACCACGTTCTTCAATACATCTATTATAATCATTTTGAGAAGTAAATACTGGAAGCACAGCTTCATACTCATTAAAGTCAAAATTCTCTGTAGCACTATATTGTAGTTGCTGGTTATCGTAAACGTTCGACAAACTTCTTAATAGTTCTATTTTCTTATCGTAAAATGTTTTAACCAAAAATACCTCTGGCGTATAAGGAAGAAAATGCAAATATGGCGAATTATTGTTATACTGCTTTATCACTTCCTGGTTCCCATACTGCGCATACGGAATTATATCTGTTTCTACATCCTTATCCATGTAGGCTACAACATATACATTATCATAAAAGATATAATTATTTGCCTCGACGTAAAAATGCACAACATTCTGAAAACCGCCAATCTCTAAAACACGTATATCTAAAAAATTATCTTCTGCTTGAAGAGTGAAGTATTTCTGCTTCAATGCATTAAAAAAACTCTTCGCCATATCATCTTCAACCAAAACAATTATATCTGGATTAGTGTCCTCTCGCATTCCTATAGCACCAATTGCTTTTGCAGGCGGGCATGAATAAATCACATTGACAACATTTTGATTATCTTGTTCCATAAAGATCACGCTTTTTTCCGCCTTAATAATACTTGAAGAATGTGTCGAAACTAAAATTGTAAGTCCCTTATCTTTTGCCAATTCTTTAAGGCAAGATATTAAACGTATTTGGGCAGATGGATGTAGCGCTAATTCAAGCTCATCAATCAATATCAATGATCCGTTTACTGCATTTTTAATATCATACAGAAGATTTATCATTACTATCTCACCAAAGCTAAAATTTTGTTCCGTATAATATTTGCTATTTGCCAAAGGAATAGCATAGGCAGTATTTCGCCTCTGATTTTCTGTCTCGCTGCCTCGCCTACCTCTCAAATCCCCTGTTGTAATTCTTATCATTCCTACAAATTTTGTCGTATCAAATATTGAATTTAATTTTTCATTCAACCAAGCATCTGGAGCTTTGTTTCTTCTTGGAATTATAATATCTTGCGAAAATATTCGTTTGTCCTTTGTTGTGATGTTGATTATTGATGGATATCCAAATTCCTGAAAAACTGTTGTATTTCTTTTATTAGGTCTCCATTCACCGCTTGTTCTTCTTGTATACTTTACACTATTATTGTCCACCGTATATATAATAGATCCCGAAAAAACATCCAACGAATCATTAGTAGACGTTGGAAAACCTAATCTATAAGCATTGCTATTACAAATTCGACTAATGCATGTAAACAACGTAGTTTTCCCCATGCCATTTTTCCCAGTCAATACATGCAATCCTGGAGATGGCATTTCAAACACCATGTGGCTAATATTCCTTATATTTTCTATAGTTATCTTTTTCATAGCTGTTCTTCTAACCTCTCTGCTTTTGAATTAAACCACCTATAACAACATATTCAATATAAAATGGCCTTTTCCCACTATTCATTATACCAGAAAAAGGTTATTTTATCAATTAGAATCTATCCATTTCCGCCTGCATCCCCAGCTCACAGTACCGATACCCGTTATTCACCTACTCCGTATACATATTATTCACCAGCCCGATAGGCAGAAGCTCCGTATCCGCCATAGACAGCCCCAACTGCACACACCGAAGCAGAAACAATGGAGTGGTCATCTCTCGCTCTGTAGAACAAAGTTTTTTAGCCTCCGCATCTGTCTGCACATTCAGTCCCCACAACTTAATCAGTTCCGGCAGCACATGATAAATGAAAAACGTATTGAACTCGTCCAGCCATTCCTCCATATCGTCCACAGTCGCCGGGTCTGCGTGCTTCGCCATGGTATAAGCGATATTCTCAAACATCTCCAGAGAAAACAGGTCCAGGTTGGAATGTTCCTCCTCCCCCTCCCCAATGCTCTTCTCCAGAACCCGCAGATCCTTATAAATATCCCTCTCGAACTTCAACCGATAAATCCTCGGAATTGCCGCCGAAGCCCTAAACGCTACCTCTTTCCCGTCACTCTCCACCTTCTACACAATGCTCATCCTTTCAGCCTCCTTCACTCTGGCCATCCAAATCATCTCTACCGCCGCCAGCCTCCGCCCTCGGAACCGGCAGATACACGCTCTTATACCACCCCCTCATACGTGGGAATAGAAATCGCAGAACTTCGATCAAGACAGTATATGGGGAAGTGGAGTACAGCAGACGGATATACCAGACAAAGACAAAAGACGGACAGACCGCCCATGTATTCCTGCTGGACCAGGCGATGCAATAGGAAGAAATGCTATAATTCTTCCAGATGTATCACAGTTTTACTGAAATTAATCAACAAGGTATGACAAAATCAGGTATTTTTCACACTGCGGCGGAATATGATACCGACCTCGAAAAAGCGTTGTATATGGGACATCAGCCGGAATATCGCCAACCTCATATTCACGAATAAAAGATTTGCCAAACTGTATATTATTACTTACTGCTACTGTCTGATGGCTTATACTTACCAAAATTCCCCTTGTTCTGATAAAAGATAATCAATGAATAAATACACACAATTATAATCCAAATACCAATTCCCAGCAAAAATACAAGATTGTTATCTGGCACAAACAAAGCAAGCAAACACTGAATAAGCCCAAAAGGTATTGCCGTGTACCCGGCAAATCTATGGCTTTTTTGCCAACATAGTTTATCTTTAAGAATCCAAGGCAATTTAAATCCAATCCGGCTGCGATAAGGCATTTGCGGTAAAAAATTTCCGACTAATACCATTAAGCCCCCCACGATAAGCGCAATGCCTTTCATATAATTCATCTGCAAACCGCAATACCTAGCGATCGCGACAAAATAGAAAAGAAAAATTCCGAGTCCTAAGAGGTTAATTACAGTTAGAGTAATATCATTTCTCACTTCATTGTCGTTTTTGGAGATTTTGCGAGGAAAAAAGGCTGCAATAGCTAACGCAAGCAAAATAACAAAACAAATCCCAATAAAAACCCAACGGGAAGGGCTTTGCATAAACAAAGGTATTTCGCTGGGAAGATATTTAAAGCATAGGGCTGTCCCTATAATGAATATAATCAAGAATATCATATTCAGACTTCTATATAGTTTCATTCTCGTTTCCCTCTTTTCCTGTGGATCTATTTGTATCAAAAAACTCCAAAAATGCGCCTAAAGTTGTTTGCAATACAGAAGCATTAAGGGAATAAGTGACGGACATCCCCGTCCGTTCGCTTGTCACTAACCCTGCTTCTTTCAAAATATCAAGGTGTTTTGATATGGCAGGCTTTGAAATCATAAAGTTTTCAGAAATTTCCTTGGCAGTCATATCACCATTTGCGAGCAGCTTTAGAATCTGTCGTCTGGTATCATCAGATAGAGCTTTGAATACAGTAGCCATCTAAGCAAATCTCCTTTCCACATAATACTGTATTCATTTTTTCCTGTGTGTAAATTGATGGTAAATCAAATACGGAACAGGTGTAAGCAGCAGAACAAAATACTTACTTGCATACCAGCCTGCTTCTCCATTCACATCAAAATGGAAAGGTATCTTGTCTGGAAGGAAAAATGTTGTCACAAACAATATGACAAAAGTTCCAATCAATAATACCGCAGAGATCATTTTCTTTTTACTCATAGCTTCTTCCTCCTTTTGATTGATAGACATATTTTGAAAAATTACTCTTGATGAGACGCAATTCCTTTACATACAAGTAAAATTATAATACATACACTGCACAATAGAAAGGTTATAATGCCTCTGGCAGCGAATCCGTTCTGAAGCATTTTTGATATCACAAAGAAATACCCTATTGAAATTGCGATACAAAGCAAAATAGCCAGAACCACATTAACATTTTGCTTGATTGCTTCTGTTTCATTTGTCCATTCCAATTTTGGACGTTTCATGTCGATAAATACTCCGATCAAGTTCCACAACGCTGCAAATAGTATGCCAACGAAAGAGATTACTCCAATCTGGATAAAACCATAGTTAAAATAAACCTTGAATATTAAGCAATTTATGATAATCCCCATAATAGAGATACTTGCAGAAAACAGGGCTTTCACAAACGCTTGCTGCTTTAATGAATACGGAATGATCTTCGTTATCCAAAAACTTGCCCCCTCTCTGGAAAAACTGCTTGAGGCCACTACATTGATTGCGGATGTAAGTACAATTACCGCAAGCGCAAACAGTACCGCATAAAAGGAAAATTCCGGGGCTGATACCAAGGCTCTTATTTGTTCTATACTCTCTGCGGTTGCACTGATCCGAAAAGACAGCGGCAATAAAAAGGGGGTAATAAAAATCCCAAACAATCCGTTTATGACATACACCGGATTACGGAAAAAAGTTCGAAACTCTTTCTTAAAATAGCTTCTCAGCTTTGACAACGAGTTGTATTTCAACGCCTTTAAGCGAATCCGTCCCTCTTTATCATAGATGGCATATTTCTTTCCGATCACAAGATTACTCAAATAGTAGTATCCGCCGATAAACACAGCGGCAAGTATGATGCAAAATAGCTTTAATCCGGGATGAAAACGGATATACGAATTATAGAACGGGAATGGTACAATAAGATTATTAACCCAGTTCAATAAGTCTCGTTCTGCGCCTATTTGCCCATTTGATAATAGAACGCCGACCACGCCGCCTGCAAAATACACTATGATTCCTGTGACTACCAGCATTGTCCTCATGCGTTTAAGAAGCATGGCAATTTTCAAGCATATTGTCACAAGAACCGCCAAAGGGAACGCAACAATATGAGGGAGTATCGCTGCCGCAGAGATATATGTAATTATCGCAGAAATATCTCCCATGTATTGCGTTTGGATTATACACACAGGAAGCAGCAGTAAAATTTCAATCGCATAGCAAAACAGGATTACTGCAATGTACTTACTTGTAAAAATGTCGCATGGCCTTACTGGAAATAGCAGCAAGTGTTCTATATCCCTTGAAAAGCAAAAAATGTTTATCAGTAGGAAGGCGCTCACGATCGAGAGTATCATCGCCACTGCAAACAGTGCAAGCCGACAAAACAAAGTACCCAACTCCAGCTCGGAAAGTCCATCATAAAGCCGACCAATCATTTGAAAATAGTAGTAATAGAATACACCAATAATACTTAAAACAAAGCAAGTCAGCACAATGAAATAGGGATCAGGGCGTTCTTTTAACTTATACCGAAAATTCAAAAAGCTGAAATTAATCTTACTTATTGTTTTGCTTAATTGAAAAACCTTGATCCATCGGTACATCATTAACCACCTCCAAATAAATATTCTCCAGAGAAATATAGGAAGGATTATCTCGAAGCTCGATTGTTTTCTTAATCGTTCCAGCTTGCATGATGACAATTTTATCACACAAATTCTCACAAATTTCCAATATGTGAGATGAAAATAGAACAGATTTTCCGTAGGCCGCTCTGGATTTAATCAATTCCTTTAAGACCTGAACAGCTTCTACATCCAGTCCTGTCATTGGCTCATCTAACACCCAAAGCAGGGGATCATTAACCAGAGACGCTATAATAGCTATTTTTTGCTTTGTCCCATGAGATAATTTTTTAATAGGGCTATTCAGATATTTTTCAACCTGAAACGCTTCTATCAGCGGCGTATATATTTCAACTCTTGTTTCAGAAGGTACTTCGTACATATCCGCTATAAAATTCAAATATTCCTTTCCCGTAAGATTGTTGTATATATCGTGGCTGTCAGAAACATAGTTAATTTGTTTCCTGTATTGCATGGGATGTAGATACAGCGAATAGTTACCAAGGCATATAGAGCCTTTTTCAAGCGGTAGTAAGCCCAAAATCAGCTTTAAGGTTGTAGTTTTCCCAACTCCGTTTTTCCCTAACAGGCCAATGATTTCTCCATCTGACACGGAAAAAGTAAGGTCAGTCAGCACAGGTACATGAGATTGATAATGAAAAGACAGACCGGACACTTCTAACAAAAAGAACACCCCCCTTCATAGCCTTTAACCTTTTGGTTAATTGGTTATTTACAATATAGCACTCGATCTGAGAAATGTCAATACAAAAAGCATCTTCTGGCTGTGAAATTATTTGAAGTATATATGACAAGAGGCTATTCATGCAGTAATGCAAATGCGAAAATTTAAGGTTGCGGCAGAGAATGCCGCAACCCAGACTGTTAAAGAACCCCTGTTATGCAACAGCACGACAGAGGTTCTTTTTTAAAATAGTGTTGCTAATTATGACATAAAGAAGAATCTGCTCGCCGTACCCCAAAAAAGGAGTACCGGATTTCATCACAATAATGAAGTGCGCGGGTTGTGATACCAGTTGACTTAGCAACTTCATGGACTGCCATAGGCTTTTTATTCATTCCAAAAATCCTCCGTTGCATCTAAAATTTCTTTCGCCGAAAATAATGTCGCTTCAACAATATGTTTACCCGTCTTTTTAAGATAATGCTTTACCAAATGATAGCCACAAGCATATCCGGCACAATAAGGCAAACCAACTTGCGGATAGTTTTGTAATGCTGCCATTTCATCGCCATAAAGATAAGCATTAAGATTTTCCAACCCTTGAACATTTAAGCCCTCACGAATGATAGGTTTAATGTATTCGTTTAAGGTTTTTATATCTGTCTTTGTTACCCAAGGACCTGCTTTATGTTCCCCATATAAAAATGTAGCAAAATTTTCAGCCAATCCCTCACTAATCATCATCTCTCCAAGTGTAATGTCATTTTTCCATTTAACAAATTGAAAACGTACATTGTGATTTGTTTCATGTGCCAACGCCACCGGAAGATGTTCTAAGGTATATTCATTTGGAGTTAGCCAAGAAAAAATATATCCCGGAATACCGCCATCACCGCAATAGCCCTCGTTTAGCATAATGTAAGGACTTTCACAGTTTGCAAGCAAAATTGTAAACAGATACTCTTTAACAGGTAGTTCAATCCCATGTTCAACAAAACAGTTCAGTGACCGTTTGATTGATAATTCACATTCTTTCCAAAGTATATCGTTAGAAATAAGGGCAATATTATGTTTTTGTGTTTCGTCTACTTTAGTTGGGGCAATATGTCCAAGCATATCGCTCGCCATTATTACATCATATCCATTAGAGGTCGCTGCTTTCATAGGGACACCATAGCACGCCCACTTTCTTTCAAATGGCATCATCAACTCGTATCGGTAAATGTCATTCTTTTTATCCAGAGGTGCTTCCACAATTTTTGAGTAAACACGATCTGAACGTATAGCAGTTATTTTCATATAATTTTCTCCTTTCCTGTTTTCATACATTATAAACTATGACGCAGCGTTAAAGTCAAGAGTTTAGCAGATCAAAACAGCAATATAACGCTCACTATATTATAGGAATTATTTTGGCTGACTCTGCCATAGTAAATCACTCCTCTTGTTGTGGATTTGTTACGCATACCATGGCACAGTAGGGAAAGCAGCGATTTAGAACTTTGACGGGCGTATCTCTTTCCTGCTTCTTATGGCGGTTTATATCTGTCCGTCGAGTTAGGGCGTCCAATGGGTGTCAAAACAGATTTTTATACCGCAGCCAAAGGAACGGTCGAAGCCGCAAAAACATAGTGTTTCTGCGGCTTCGGAACGTTTCTGGTATTCCTTTTTACATTGTGGTGAGCAGATTATTCTACTCTTTATTATATAAGGCATTCAACATATTTTTAACTTTTATAAAGGCCGGTTTGGGTTGGAAGGCCCCGTCAAACAATCGGGAGTTGGTGGTATCGCCCTCCCGGTAGTGATCAATCAGGCCGAAGAAGGTCACATTGGTAATATTGGCATTGCCGCCTCCTTCCGTGTCCAGCTTCGCCAGAGACATAAAGATGGAGCCATAGCGCTGCCCCTGCTTTTCAAAACTCTTCTCATCCTCTTTGACAACCCCCACGGACAATTCGGTGATATGGATTTCCAGTTCCAGTTCTCCAAACTTGCGTATCGTGGTCTCCAATGTACCGATGGTGGGATAATCCACGCCCCAGTATCCCTGCATACCGATGCCGTCGATCAGACCCTTTTCCTTCAGAGAGGCACAGAGCGCATAGATGGCGTCCCGCTTCGGAATCTGGAAGGTATTAAAATCGTTATAAAACAGCTTTACGTCCTCCGCGGCATACTTCCGGGCATATGTGAAAGCCATCTCCACATAGTCCTCGCCGATGGTTTCATACCAGGGATTGGGCGTTCCGTCGTTCTCCGTGCGGCACAGGAAATAGCTGTCCGGATCCCCTCTGTCCGGGTCCACGGCTTCGTTCACCACATCCCAGCAGTACACCACGCCGGGATATTCGTCCTGCACATGGGTCATCAACTGGGCAATATAACTCTCCATGCGCATAAGCATGGTTTCCTTGTCCACATACGGCTCATTTTCCTCATACCCCTCCCGGAAGAACCATTCCGGCGCCTGGGTATGCCAGACCAGCGTATGGCCCCGCATCCTCATGCCGTTGGCCTGACACCACTCCAGCGTGGGGTCGATGGCGGCAAAGGACAGAACCGGGCTGCCGTCCCCTTCCTCCACGCTTTTTTGAGAACCCTGCTGGTCCAGTATGTAAGCGCTCTTCATCAGATTGGACATGGTGCAGCTATTGAAATGCCTCTTTGCCACCGCCATATACTCCGGCATGTTCAGCGTCTGATTCTCCAAGGTGCTGCCGTTGATGCCCACGCCCAGAGTGAAATAATCGCTGCAGAGATCTTTCAGCGCAGGTTCCGTCAAAGCGGCGGTCAGATCATAGGGACTGTCGCTGAGCTCGGTCAGCACCTGCTGCCAGTAGAGATCTTCTTCCGACAATTCCTCTTTCGGATTGGTCTCTCCGGCAGCATTTTCTCCAGCGGCGCTTTCCCCGGACGCCCCCTCCTGGTCTCCGGGATTCCGGGCGGCGGACTGGTTCTCCGGTTCCGAACTCTGCTGCCCGGATAGGCTGCTTCCCCCCTCCGGTCCTGCGCCGCATCCGGCCCCGGACAACGCCAGACATAGCCCCAGCGTTGCCAGACCCAGCTGTCTCATTGTACATTTTCTTATCATAAAGGTACCTCCCTTTCCCCGATTCGCCTGTTGGGCACTGCCCGCTACTGTACCAGAATAGCAGAGCCATGTTACGGTTTCTCCTCAATTTTTGCTAATCTGTTATCATTTTTTGCGAAGGCTCCAAATCAAGGCCCAGGGCTTTACCTCTTTGTATAAATAAAGGTCACTGCGCATGTCCGGACTGCAGAATCACGCCGCTGTAAGGAGCCAAAGTGATGCTTCCGTCCTTCTGCCCATATTCGCCTATCGCAGCCAAAACCTGATTTTCGCCGTTTTCCGGCGTGTAGGAATTGGACTGTCTGGACAGGTTCACCAGCACCAGACGCCCATCACCGCTTTCCCCGTCATAGCGGTAGAAGGCGAATACCGGAGATTCGGTGGCGACATACCGGGTCAGATAATCCATGGGCAGATACGATTTCTTCGCGTCCAGCAGTTCGGTGAAAAAATCGGTCAAATTTTCCCCCTCCAGCCCGTAGGCCGCCGGATCCTCATCCCCCTGATAGATATACAGCACGCCGTCGATCCATCCCAGGATCATCCACAGAGCCTTTGCTTTCTCCACACCGTACAAAGACTGCGCCCGCCGGGCATCAAAGGTCCAGGTCACCGTATCATGGTTGCCCAGAAACCGAAGTTTTTTCTGACCGGCCACGGAAGTTTTCTGCTCCGCCTCCAGAAAATGAGCAAGACGGCTTACATACTGGCTTTCTGTCAAATCACTCTGGTTCATATTGTACAGACAGCGGTACAGGGGCATGTCGTAAAACACATCCGTATACTGTGCATACGCCGGACTGGGATGAAAATTTTCCGGTAAAAGAAGCGGCTCCTTCCCGCCGGCCCAGAAGCCTTCCCGCAGCGCTTTCACCACATTCAAGCCTGCTGCCAGGCCGGAAGCGCTGGCCCGAAGCCCTGCGGCGGATGACCAGTTGGAAAGGCCGCCCATGGAGCAGTCAATCCGGGCTCCGTCCAGGCTGATTTCCTCTGCATAGTATTTTGCCAGTTCCACATTGTAAGTATAATAATCAGGATGGTTATAGTCCATGGAGACGCATTCCCATTCGATCTGATTATTTCCCTGCCGGTCCTTGCTCACCCAATCGTCATGCTCCCTGGCAAAAGGATAGACCGGCCGGGGGCCATGGGGTACAAAGTCAAACAAAACCTTTAAGCCCCGGGCATGGGCCTCCTGAATAAAGCTGCGGGCCTGCTCCAGGCCTCCATAGCGCTGGTCGATAATCCCCTGGTCAATGGGCTCGTACACATTATCGCCGGTATGCTGAAACACAGGAAGCAGCCATATGGCGGAAAACCCCATCTCCGAAACGGAGGAAAGGCTGTCCGCATATTCCCCCAGCGTAAGCCGGTTCCAATATCCTGTGTCCATGGTGCCGTAGGGATGGGCCGAATAAACGCCCCAGAGATCTTCCCCGGCAGGAAGATCCCGGGGAACATGGTATCCCAACTCTGCCCAGAAATCCGAAACCGCCAGATAAGGATCCTGGCCTTCCTTGAGCAGCGGCAGGTACAAAGTCCCCACCTCCATGGACTTTTCACTGTTTATGACCCCCTCCACAGCGGACAGAAAGGCCGCGCAGGGCAGTTCGTCCGCGTCGGAATAGCATCCGGCGGTCCATTTTTCCGTCTCGTTCACAAATAGAAGATTGGTGGTCCGGCTGCCGTCCGTAAACTGTATTACCGGAGATGCATAATCCGCCGGCACCGCCTTGTACCGGGTCTGCCGGGCAAAGGGAATCCTCCCTTCCGGCGTGCTTCCCGGATATTCAAAGGTAGTGTCCGCTAGATCATAACCCGATACGCCCTGGATTAAAAAGGCGACCCCGTTTACATACACATCTTCCCCGGAAGCGGCGGATAAAGTGACGGAAAGAGCCAGTGCATGGTCCAGGATTTGATACTTATATAAAAAAGAATAAATGTCCCGGGAAACGGATACCTCAAATCCCTCCTGGGTTCGCTTCACACTCTCCAGCGTAAACTCCGGAAGTTCCTTCATTTTGGGCCAGAGCAGAGGAAGTTCCCAGGTAGAGAGGGATGAAAAATCCGTATACCCCAGCTGCCGGAACACATAAGCGCCATTCAGACCCGCATCCACCGTCACGGCTTTCAGCTGTATGGAATCGCTGCCGGAGGAGAATTCTTTCAGCATACCGGTCCGTTCATCCAGCACCACCCGGATCCCTTCTTCCTCCAGAATCAGATTCCCGTCTCTGCGGGTAAAATCTCCCTGTCCGGAACAGCCCGTCTGCAGAAAAAGCATCACAAAAAGTATTGCCACGAAGCATATTTTCCAATTCATAGGCACCTCACGATTTGATACCCATAGGCCGGAATCCGGCCCAAGGTCACGGTATCTTCCGCCCCTTGTCCATTCTCCGCGCTGGCCGCCAAAAGCCGAACCTGCCGACCGGCGAAGTCATATTCCTGCCGGTTCTGGGAAAGATTGATCAGCACCATTACTTCACCCTCACGGACAAATGCCATTACCGGCGAATTCGTGTGCAGCCATTCCGTGCTGTTTCCCTTCGGAATAAAGGCTTTTCTGTGACCAAAGAGCAGGGTAAAATACGCCGTCAGATTTTCTCCCTTTCCGCCGTACAGGGAAGGATCCTCGTCCCCCTGATAGATCATGGGTACTCCGTCCATCAGAGCGATCAGAGCAAACAATGCCCGGGCCGCCCCGGCTCCGTAACAATCAACCGCCCGGGCCGACTGCCATACCCAGGAAACCGTATCGTGGTTGCCCAGAAAACGCATTTTATGATAATTCGGAGGGGTGATCCAGGCCTCTCTCTCCAGAAAATCCGTAAGCAGCGCCGCATATTGTGCCGGATCCGATGAAAGCAGCGGCTGCAGATCCACAAAGGCCCGGTACAGATTCATGCCGTAAAACAAATCGGTACAGTGATAGTAATTGGGCAGCGGATTAAAGTTTTCCGGCAGAATAAAGGACTTTTTTCCTCCCCGCAGGAATCCGCTGCGAATGGCCTCGGTGATATGCACACCGGCCAAAACGCTGTTTCCGCTGGGCCGGTTATCCCTGTAGGGACGCCAGTTGGAAAGACCTCCCATGGCACAGTCAATCCTTGCCCCGTCCACACCGAAGCGCTTTACATGATCGTGAACCAGCCGGGTCGTATATTCCTGATAACCCGGATGATTATAGTCCATGGACACACATTCCCATTCATCCTGAAGAGAACCGTCCCTGCGCTTCGCCGGCCATTCCGGATTATCCTTGGCCACCGGGAATTCCGGGGCCGGGCCGTGGGGTACATAATCAAACAATACGGTCATACCCAGTTCATGGGCCTTATGGCAGAAATATTTACATCCCTCCTCGCCGCCGTAGCGCGGGTCGATCACCGACTGATCGTTGGAGTGGTACACCCCCTCTTCATTATGTTCAAAAACCGGCAGCAGCCACACATGGTCCACACCCATTTTTTTCAGCGTCGGAAGATAATCCGCATATTCAAACAGATCCGTCTTCAGCGGAAAACCGGCATCCATGGTTCCTGATGGATGGCAGGAATACATAACGCCCTCATGGATCCCGCCGGTGCAGGGCGTATACCCCAGCCGCGCCGTCAAATCCCGAATCTGAAGATACGGATTTTGGGTGCCGGCCTCACAGGGCATCAGATACAGCGTCCCCACCTCACAGACACTCTCCGGAGCCAGGTCCATCTCCAGCCCTGCGTCATACACATATCTGGTACAGGTCTCATCCCGGTAAACCCCGCAGCCCCATTTTTCTATATCATCAATAAACAGCAAGTTAAAGTCCCCGCCGGGAAGCGCCGTATGCACGGCAAAATTGATCAGTCCCGTCTGCACCGCCTCCAGAGGCTTCAGTTCGGCGGCATGGCAATGCTGTATGGGCGTATTGGCCGGAAAATCAAATACCACGTCCTCCACTTGGTTAAGACCCAGCACAAAAGCACAGGTATTCAGATACAGAGGACTGCTGGTCAGGTTGGCAATTTCAAGCCTTACCCTAAGAGCCTCCCCCTCCAGTTTATAATACAGCTTAACCCGGGCCTTCTCCAAATGAAAATCCGCCGTAAAGGACTTCTCGTCATAAGTATACTCGGCGGGAATCAGATCAAATTCTGCGCCGGTGGGCACAATCCCCGGCAGATTCCAAGTGCGGAACTCCAGCATGGACTGGTATTCCAACAGCCCCACCGCCATTTTTTCGTCGCATCCGAAATCAAATCCCAGTCCGTCAAATCCAAGCGTCAGCCCTCCCCGGCTAATCTCCCGGAGTTGGCCCTTATTTTCATCAAAGCTGCAAGTCATGTACTCATTTTTTAATGTAATCATTTCTATACCCCCGCGCCCGCTGGTGTTTACAAACCCTCTTGGGCAATTAATCCGTATTTTTAAGTAACCGGCAATCCTATCGTTTGGGTAAACGATTTCATTTATTGTAAATCAAGGATAACATGGCCTGTGGGGAAAGTCAAGAAAAACCAACAGATCGCTGAACCCTTACAGAAATTTTTATCCCTTCTTGGGAATAGCAGATTGAAAACAGATTGTTCTCGGAAAAACAGATTGACAGGTCCCCAAAAAAAGGATACAATCAATTCGGGTAAACGATTTCTCAAAGGAGGTACTTTTATGATTACTGTTGCTTATGTGGGTTTTGGAGTCAGCGTCCGGGAATATCATATTCCCTATGTGGAAAACAGGGAGGATGTGCGGGTAAAATATGTCTACCGCCGTCAGGAAGATATTCCGCATTTTGCCGAATATGAACCCTTTTACCCGGAAATCATTTTCACCACGGATTTTAATGAGGTCCTGCAGGATGACGCGGTGGATCTGGTAGTGGTGGCCGCTCCCGACCAATTTCATGTGTCCTATGCAAAGGAAATTTTGAATGCCGGAAAGCACGCTCTGATTGAGAAGCCCTTTGCACCCACGGCCGAAGAAGCCAGACAGGTTTTTGCTCTGGCAAAGGAAAAGGGACTGGTGTGCATGCCCAATCAGAACCGGCGCTTCGACGCGGATTTCCTGGCTGTGAAGGAAGTCCTGGAATCAGGAAAGCTGGGGCAGCCCGTGCGTCTGGAAAGCCATTATGATTATTTTAAGACCAATGGCTGGTACGATCATCTGGGCACTCTGTATAATCTGGGCGTACATACGGTGGATCAGATCATAAGTCTTTGGGGAATGCCGGATCAGGTGCGGCTGGATGTCCGCAGTATTCATCATCCCGGCGTGGGCGATGACTATTATGATCTTGAATTTTTGTACGGCAACGCCAAGGCTTCGGTGAACACCAGCATGTGTGTGCTGATCGATTATCCGCGCTTTACGCTGCACGGCACGAAAGGCAGCTTTACACTGCCTCCCGTAATCCACAACTCCGGTAAAAAGAAGGTGACGGGCAGACATCAAATCAACACACAGCCTGCGCCGGAAGACCGCTGGGGAACTCTGCTCTACATAAATGAAGCCGGTGAAAAAATCACGGAAAAGGTTCCCGTGGGATGCGCCCATTATGAAAGGATCTATGACAGCATGATCGACGCCATTTCAGGAAACGGGGAGAAATGTGTGAAGGACGAAGAGGTGATCCGGGTTCTGGAGATTCTTGAGGAAGCCACGAAGGTTGCCCAATCCCATGAAAAATATAGACTGTCCTGATAGGACCGGGGAGGTACTGCGATGAAAAAAATCAAGCTGGGAACCATTGGTTCCGGTGTGATCGTACATTCTATCCTGGATCATGTGAAAAATACGGAGGGCATATATCTCGCCGCCGTATATTCCAGGACGGAAGAAAAGGGAAGGGAACTTGCGGCCCAATACGGCTGCAGCCGTGTTTATACAGACATGGACGCCTTTCTGGGCGCCGATGAAATCAACACGGTCTATATTGCCACTCCCAATCTTTTACATTATGAACAGGCCAAAAAGGCCCTTCTGGCCGGGAAACATGTAATATTGGAAAAGCCTTTCTGCACCAGGGCAAGCCATGCAGAAGAACTGATCCGTCTGGCAAAGGAAAAACATCTGTTTCTTGTGGAAGCCGCTCCCACCACGTTTCTCCCGAATTACCACATTCTGAAACGCGAACTTCCAAAGGTGGGCAGAGTAAAGCTGGTGCTGTCCAATTACAGCCAATATTCCAGCCGTTATGACGCCGTTCTGAAAGGCGAGACGCCCAATATCTTTAATCCCAAGTACGCAGGGGGCTGCCTTATGGATATTAATTTCTACAATGTTTATCTCAATGCGGCATTGTTTGGCAAGCCTGAAAAAGCTGTATATTATCCGAATCGTTACGGGGAACTGGCTGACACCTCCGGCGTGATGCTGATGCAATATGAGAACTTTGTATCCACCAACGCCGGAGCAAAGGATACCTGGGGCGTAAATTCCTTTCAGATCGAAGGCGAACAGGGATATATCTATATACAGGACGGCTCCAACGGCCTGGCCCAGGTGCGGGTGGTGACAAAAGGAGACGACCGCATCTACAACGAACAGGTGAATCCTGACCGCTGGTATTATGAAGTGCGGGAATTGACGAGGCTGATGCTGACGGAAGATTATGAATCCGTTTATGCCCGGCTGGACATTACGCTGACGGTCACACAGATCATAGAAGAGGCACGCAGGGATGCGGGGATTCTGTTTCCCGGGGATTAAGCTGTTTCCCCTTAAGTACTGCCTGTTATAAGTAAAGAGGAGGCTGCCGCACAATCAGAGCACTATTGCGCGGCAGCCTCCCCTTTCCGTTCCAGCCGAAATTATGCTTTCTGCCACTTTCCTCCCAGATACCGCCGAAGACTCAGCAGCCCCGTAATCATCCAGGTCAATCCGCTGCATAAAAAACATCCCCACATCCCTATGGCGGGAATCTGCGTCAGCGGCGCGGCCAGGCCGATTCTGCAGCACAATTCCACTATGCCGTTCATCCCGGAATACACCTTGTCCCCCGCGCCGTTCAAGATTCCTCTCACCACATAGATCAGTCCCAGAAAAATGTAGAAAAAGCTGGTAATCCTCAGGGCGTTCATGCCAATTTCTATCACATCCCCGTCTTTCACAAAAACGGATAAAATATTACGGCCGAAAAATTGCATCACCAGAAGCATAAGCAGGCTGACACCCCCGATAAACACAAGCCCTGTCCGAAAGCCCCGGCTCACCCGCTCCTTCTTGCCGGCCCCCATATTCTGCCCGGTAAAGGCGGACAGCGCACTGCTCAAGGAATTGTAGGGCTGCATTACCAACTGTTCGATCTTGGCCACGGCTGTATTGGCTGTGACCACCTTTTCCCCGAATCCGTTGACCACCGCCTGCAGAACCATACAGGACAACGCAATCAGTGCGTTCTGCGCGGCAATGGGAAGCCCCAGTCTCATACACTGTCCGATCAGCTCCCGGTCCGGGACAAGTGCCTGCCGATCAAAGCGGAAGCAGGGGATTCTTCTGTAAGCGCAGAGAAAACTTACCACCGCCGCCAGCAGCTGAGCCGCCACTGTGGCGGCTGCCACGCCGGCCACCCCCATCCGAAAACCCAATACCAGAATCAAATCCAGCACTCCATTACAGACGCAGGCAGCTACCAGAATCGCCAGCGGTGTGGACGTATCCCCAAAAGCCCTCATGATGGAGGAAAACCCGTTATACATAATGCCGGCAATACTCCCCAGAGCCGTCAGCCGTAGATAGGTGACCCCGTAGGACATCACCCCCGGCGGCGTATCCATAAGACCCAGAATATATTCCGCCCCCAAAAAACCAGTCAGGGTGATAAGCATGGCCGCCCCCGTCAGCACGTAAAAGCTGTTGTAGATAGCCTTGGTCAGCCTCTCCCGCTCCCCGGCTCCAAACAGCATGGCTATCTGAATGCCCACCCCGGCAGACATTCCATAGCCGATGGAAAAAATCAGATAATTGATGGAACCTGTACAACCGATTCCTCCCAGTTCATTGCTTCCCACAAATCTTCCCACCACAATGGAATCCACCAGGTTATAGAACTGCTGAAAAACATTCCCCGCCAGCAGCGGAATCGTAAACCGCAGCAATAGAGAGGCAGCCCTTCCCTCTGTCATATCCATCGTTCCGTTTTGAATCCGCGCTTTCTTTGTATGCATGTCTATCCCTCTCCGGCCGGAAACAGCCTTATTAATAGAGCGTCCGGGAGGCGATTTCTCTCTGCACATCCGGCGCCAATGTCACAAACCTGGCCGAAAAGCCTCCAACACGTACCAAAAGATGCCCATAATCCTGGGGTCTTTCCATGGCTTTCACCAGATCCTCCCGGCCCAGTACATTGATCATGGCCTGCTGTCCCCCATTGGCAAAATAAGTCCGCAGCAGCTGTTCCAGAATCTTTCTGTTTTCCCCGAACAACTCTCTGGAAAAGGTCATATTCTGCACTGCTCCCGCATGGATATCCGTGCGCAGCTTCACGAGGGAATTCAGCATGGCCGTGGCTCCGTTTCGATCCGTTCCTCCCGCTGGGTTATTGGCGTTTGCCATGGGTTCTCCGGATCGTCTGCCGTCCGCGGAAGCCGCCGTGAATCTTCCCAACACTGTATTTGCCTCATTATTGATGATTACCACCATATAAGAATGCATATTTGTAAGCCTTTTTCTTTCCCGCACGGCAGTACAGACAAATGCATGCAGATCCCTGGCCATCTGGTCCACGCCTTCCAGATCGTTGCCGTATTTCTCTGCCTCCAGCAGAATCTTTCTCTCCTTTTCATATCCCTGAAAATCAGCCCGAAGCGCCTCCATCAGCCTTTCTGCCGACATCCGTTTCCGGTCATATACCACATCCTTAATGGCATAGAGACTGTTGGCCGTATTGATATTTCCATAGGTTTCCAGGGTTCCGCCCAGGTATCTCACACCGCCTCCGCAGATGCCCTTTCCCCTCTCCAGGCAGTCGTCCATCAGCATACTGATAAACAAAAATGCCCCCGCCTCATTGCAGATATCGTATTCCATCTGCTCCTGTCGGGCCAGCACGTCAAAATAACGGCACAGCTGCTTTTTATATGCGCCGTAAAAATCTTCAAAGGTCTCAAAATCTGCCAGGCTTCCCAGCTTCAGACCCAGAGGCTTATCCTCCCATATATCCTGTCCGTCAAAAATGGTGACCTCCAGCGCTTTCAGCAGATTGATTATGCCGTTGGGAGAGCCCAGGCTTTTCCTGTTCAGCACATATTCCCCGCAGCCGAAAAACACATAGTCCTCCGCCTCCTTTTCCGTCACCTCAAAGGCTTTCTGCACCGACGGAATATTCACATCGTCATTATAAAGCATGGGATAAATCTTTCCCTCTCCGATCACATCCAGCGCCTTTTCCATCAGCGCCGGATTCTGCCCCTGATAAAAGCGCAGAGACAGCTGAGGCTCCGCCTCGGCTACGATCCGGGAGGCTTCCATGGCCAGCAGCGCAAAGCGATCTGCCGCCGGCTCATTGCGCCGCCCCCTGCCGCCGATAATTACCCGGCCGTGAAACACGGTTTTCCGGGCATCCATAAGCCTCCACAGACAGCACAAATACTCCAGCGCCTCCTCCTGGGAAAGACTTCCCGCCGCCAGGTCACGCTCCAGATACTCCCCCAGGTAATCATCCATTCTGCCATAATTCAGCACACCGCTGATCAGGCTGTACAGCCACGCCAGCTGCAAAGCCTCCCGAAAGGACACCGGCGGCTCCCAGGCGATCTTTTCCATCACCTGGGCCAGGTCCTCCCGGCCCTCTCCGCGAAGCCGGTTCCCATATTGCCTGCACACCCCGGAAAGGGTATCCAGAGCCATGCCGCAGGCTTTATAAAAGGATATGTCCCCTCCCTCCTCCAGAGTCTTTTTCTCCAGGCGCCCAATCTCCTGCTTCATTCCCCCAAGCCCCAGGCGCAGCAGCTTATCATAGTCCAGATAAGCCCCCACCACTCTGTACAGAGGAAAAGCCACCTGAGAATGCTCCCAATAGATATCCTCCGGCATGGCCTCCGCTATGTCCCGGGGATACCGGCTGCGCAGAAGATGCCTGGTTTCCTGGGTCTTCCAGTACGCCAGAAGGCCGCGCACCTCCTCCTTCCGGGTCTTGTCCGCTCCCTCCGCCTCCAGGGCCTCCCATGCTCTGGCCTCATCATGGAAAAATCCCACGCTCCTGCCCAGAAGCGGCTCATTGGAAAATCCCACCGGAAGAATCCTCAGCCTTCCCGCCAGCGTATCTTCGGGCTTTACCGGCAAAAACATATACCGGCTCATTACCTCCACACATTTGGCCTCCCTGACTGCGCTGCTTTCTTCTCCGCAGCCTCTGTACACCTCTGTGAACTCCTTTATATACTCATAAAATGTCATATTCTACCTCCCTGCTCCCGGCCTGCGGGAATTTTCATTGACAGATCATTCCTTTTGACTTATGATAAAAATACCTTGATTAAACGTTTACTCAATTAGAAAGGAATCTTATGGGAATCATCTTCGACATACAACGTTTCTGCTATCATGACGGTCCGGGCATTCGAACCACCGTCTTCTTTAAGGGCTGCCAGCTCCGCTGTGCCTGGTGCCACAATCCGGAGTCCTTCCGTATGCAGCCCCAGCTTCGGTACGTCTCCCGGCTATGCACCGGCTGCGGGCAATGCGCCGCAGAATGCCCCCGGCAGGTCCACCGTTTTTCAGAGGGCCTCCACAGAGTGGATTTTGCCGCCTGCACCGCCTGCGGAGCCTGCGCGGACTCCTGCCCCTCCGGGGCTCTGAAAATTTCAGGCTATGAGGCCGATCCCCGGCAAGTCATGGAAGTGGTACTGAGAGACCGTCCCTATTACGGAACGGAAGGCGGCCTTACCATTTCCGGCGGAGAACCCACCCTGCAGCCGGATTTTCTCCTGGAACTGCTTTCCCTGGCCCGGCAGGAACAGATTCACACCTGTCTGGAAACCAATGGCTACATTTCCCCCTCTGTGCTGGAAGCCCTGCTTCCTCTGACCGATCTGTTTCTGCTGGATTATAAACTCACGGATCCGGAAGAACTGCAGCGTTGTACACGGGCCTGCGGCCCTCTCTGGGAGCACAGCCTGCATCGTCTGCAGGAGGTTTCCAAACCCGTGGTGCTGCGTCTGCCCATCATCCCGGGCATCAATGATCTGCAGGAGCATTTGGCGCAGGCGGCCCTCCTGGCAAAGACCCATTCCTGCATCCGCAAAACCGAAATTATGCCCTACCATTCTCTGGGTGCAGGCAAATGGGAAGAACTGGGTCTGCCCTATGCTCTGGCGGGAACGGCCGAACCGGATTCCGAACAGAAGCGTTGCTGGGAAAGCATCCTCCATCCGTAGATTCCCGCGCCGATCACTCCGTTTTCCTGACCGGCCTGCGAGAAAAGGAGCCGCAGATTCTGCTCCGGATGGGGCTTCCTGGTATGCTTTCGAATATACTGCTCCAGCAGATCCACAGGAAAATCCGCCATCTGCAGAAGCCCGCCGCCTAAAATCACATAATCGGGGTCCAGGATATTCACTTCACAGGCCACCGCGGCTCCCATGGCTTCCACCTGGGCCCGGATCTGGGGCCTGTCCCTGTGAAGCCTGTAAACATCCTTGATCCTGGTCCCCGGAAATTCCCTTTCGCACAATTCTTCCAGATACTTTCCCCCTCCCATGGCCTCCACACAGCTGGGATTGCCGCAGCCGCATTGATTATGGGATTGAAGCTGGGGGATATGCCCCAGTTCCCCCGCCACGCCGTTTCTTCCGTACAGCAGATTCCCATTGATAAATATCCCATTTCCGATACCCGTGCCGAAATATATGCCCACCACGATCTTTTCCCCCAGCAGACCGAAGCATTTTATATCATGCAGAAGAAGCATATTCACATCCCGCTCCAAAAAAACGGGCATTTGCATCCTCTCTTTCAGATAATCTACCACAGGAATATTATCCAGTCCCGGTATATTCGGCGTGGAAAGCACGCATCGCCTGGTACGGTCGATGGTGGAAGGAAAACCCAGAGATATGGCTCGAATCCGAAACTGCTCCCCAAACCGGGTGACATATCTGAGCAGCTGTTCCACCAGACCCTCCATAAAACCCTGCTCTGCCAGAGCCGCCGTGGCTGTTATCTTTTGCCCGTAGATCTGACTTTCCCGGTCCACCAATCCGAACCGGCAATTTGTCCCTCCGATATCCAAACATAAAATCACTTCCGTCATATTTTTTCATCCCCTTTCCGTATACCCGCATTCCATTCCCACATTTACATGCAAAGCCTATGTTTTCGTAATGGTTAATCGTTTTCTCAACGTGGTTAAAAGAAAGAGGCCGTCCAACCCCTTTCCCTGGCTCTATTTTCATTTTTTCTGCATCTTCCGCCCTCTGGTGGATTCCCGCACACTCAGATATACCGGCACATGCACCACCTCCTGCAGAGCGCTTTCTCCGCCCAGTATATGAAGAAGCTGCTCCACCACTGTTTTTCCCATAATATCAATCTGCTGGTGTACCGTGGTAATGGGTACGGTATTGAACTGTGTAATAGAGATATCGTCATATCCCACCAGCTTCACCTCTTCCGGAATGCTGTAGCCATGTTCCGTCAAAGCGTTATAACAGCCCAGTGCCATCCAGTCGGAGGTGGCAAACACGCCGTCATAAATAAAATGCTCCGCATCCAGCAGCTTGGTCATGGCTTTGTAGGCCGAGTGATAGTTCACCTGATCCAGATATATTACATGAATGGCGTCAGCTTCCCTGCCGCCTTGTACCAGTGCTTTTACATATCCTTCAAACCGCTCGGAGTATGCGGAAATCTTTTTCCTGCTGGTCAAAAGCAGAATGTTTTTGCATCCGCAGTCCATCAGTTCCTTGGTGGCGATAAATCCTCCCTGTATATTGTCGCTGGAGATCATACAGTAATTTCCCTGGGTCTCATCGGGAATCCGGTCAATAAAAACGGTGGGAATATCCTTGATCATCTGCTCTATGTTGGACATACATCCGGACACATACACCAGACTGCAGACATTCTGCATGGCCATCATGCGCACTCTCTTCCTCTCCGTCTCCTCGTCTTCATCCGTATTGCAAAGGAATGTTTCATAGCCTTCGGAAAAAAGATTTTTTTCTATCTCGTACACCAACTTCATAAAGAATTCATTGGTAATGTCCGGCACAATGATGCCCACGTTCTTCATCTTCTGAGTCCGCAGTCCCTTTGCCACCAAATTCGGCACATAATTGTTTTTCTTGATAATCTCCATGACACGCTTTTCCGTCTCTTCGGAATAGCGGCCGTTTTTATTGATCACCCTGGAAACCGTCGCAATGGATACACCCGCCTGTTTTGATATGTCCTTGATTGATATATTGTCATTCATTCCTCTGCACCCCCCACCCTTTAGATTGCACAGTCATTTTTTATTATAAACATAAGCTGGCGTAAAGTCAAGGATGGCAAGCCGCATATCTCATATGTTGCGGATAAACAGTAACAATTCGTCTGTAACTTTACGAAGAATCTCCCTTTCCATGTGACTCAGTCCGAAACGGGGATCCAGAATCCGCTCCTGCAAGTAGTCCGCTGCCGCCCGGCAGTGGATGGGCCTGGGCTTCTCCCCTGCAAAGGACCGGAAATTGTCCGCAGCTATCCTTCCCCATACCGAATCGGGCAGTCCCATCCCCCAGACCTCCTTATCCCACACTGCAATCCGCCCCTCCTTTCGCAGGAAATCCCTCTCCATACGGTTTATCACCTCCATGTTATGGGCCTCCTCCTCCGATCCGGGGTTGCAGTTATCCGTGCCAAACAGAATACGGTTCCGGTATTTCAGGAAAAACGATTTCCATAAAGCAATATCCTGACTGAAGGAAAAATACATTTCCGTTCCCGCCGTAAGATCCAGATACATATTGGGGTATTTTTCCATCATTTCACACAGCCTGTCCTGATCCTGGGCCAGAAAGAGGAAGTGGGCAAAGCACACACGCAAACCGGGATGCCTCTCCAGCATGCCCTGCGTTTCCTGCAAAAGCTGTTCCCGTCCCGGATACCCCTCTCCTCCGTAATACCAGCCTGCCGCAAGGGCCCAGGACGGTATCCGGTCCTTATCCCAGAATTCCGCCGGGTCCCCCACATGAGCCAGCAGAGGCATATCCAACTCCTCCAGAGCAAGGTACAGGCTCTCATACCTGGCATCCTCCTGGGAATACCCAAGCCTTTTCCTCTCCGCAGGCTTATTTTCAATCATCTTTATACCATCCAGTCCTATGTGATGCAGTTTCCGGGCCTCTTCCCCGAAATCATAGGCGAAACGATAATGCATACTCCCAAAAGCATAGCTGTGGGGATCCCTCAGCTTATAATAAATCGCCAAAGCATTCTGGGCCGCGTCCCCCATCCCCTCCACGCTGAGAAAATTAGAGGCTATATATCCCCGCTGCCGCTGCTTTCGGATCAGATTCTCCACCTGCCGGGTTCCGCCCTCCAGCACATGCACATGGCAGTCAATCCATTCCCGCCCCTCCATTTTTTACCTCATTTCTGCGCTGCTTTTTGCGCATGACGAGTTTGTGGCAAGCAACGCGCAGACACAAATCTCGTTACACCTGCCTCCGGCCCGGGACCGCGTTCTCCGGCTCAGGATATTCATTACACAGCAGGCGGTAAGGCTCTTCATCCTCCTCAATGGCGGGAAATCTGCCGGAGGCTTCCAGGAAGCGATTGTCCGTGCTGTCATCGTTGCACATGCTCACCTCGCCTACGATCACATCCCCGCAGCCCTCCTTCCCCCAAAAGGAATGATACAGCCGCTGGGTGTATGTAACGCTCTGTCCCGGATGCAGTTCCAGAATTCCTCCTGGGGGAATATGCAGCAGCACCCCGTCGGACAGAATCTCCACATCCCGCTCCCTGTCCGGTTCTTCTTCCTCCGTGGCTCTGTACAGCTGCATCACCAGCACACCGCCTCCCCGGTTGATAATGTCTTCCATCTTATACCAGTGAAAATGCATGGGCGTTACCTGCCCCTCCCGGGCAATCAGCAGCTTTTCCGCATAGGGCTTTTGATCGGAGGCCGCCTTTTGGTTTCCGTTGCGAAGGGTCAGCGCCGTCAGGCCCACTTTGTCAAAATCCCCGCAGCCGAAATCCGTAATATCCCAGCCCAGTCCGTTATCTCTGATTTCCCGGCACTCCGGCCCCTTCTCCGCCCATTCCCCGGGGGTCCACCCAAAAAAGGGGGGGAGAAAAATCTGGTGTCTTGCCAAAAGTTCCTCCGTCTCCCGGATCACCTGATTAATGCGTGAACGTTTCATTCGGTACCTCCTTTTTCTAAAACCGCTCTGTGCAGCGGCTTTATTAATACACTCTGCACCTCAAAAGCATGGAAGTGAATCTTTGCGCCCTCCGAAGTCCTTTCAAAGGAAGACTGATTCGGCTGAAGTTCCTCCAGAAGAGTACAGAGACCTGCGGCCTCATATCCCTCCAGACGGATCCGGGCTTCTCCCCGCCCTCCCCTTGTCTCATAGAAGCGAAGCACATATCCATCCCCGGCCTCCGCCTGCTTGACCGTTTCCAGAACCACTCCCTGCAGCGCTTCCAAAGACCAGGGTTCCGGTCCCGCAGTGCCGGGAATCGCCCCGGGGTCTTCAGCCGCCGGGCCCGCCTTCCGGGATTCATCTCTCCACTCCTCCAACGGGTAGTTGAGTTGATAGCCCTCACTGATGACGCCGCTCTCCCACAGTCCCGGCCCATGGGGATAGACGGAATAGGTAAATTCATGCTCTCCCGCATCTCCTCTTTCACAGGGACAATTCTGGCTTCGAAGCAGGCACAGATCCAGAATCCGGTCCCAGACCTTATAGCCATATTTACAGTCATTCATGAGCGCCAGACCGCCGTCGGCATCGGATAGGTCTACCCACTTGTGGGCGCATACCTCGAATTTGGCCTCCTCCCAGCTTGTATTATGGTTCACGGGTCTGCCTATATGACCGAACTGAATATCGCACTCCGCTTCCCGGGCCGCCGCCTCCACAGGCCACGCCACCCGCAGCATCTGATATTCCTCCTGCCAGTCCACCCAGGTCCGGAAATCCACTCTGGCGCTGTAATCTTCCATCACCACCGTCTGCCGGATCCGGGATTTTTCCCCTGTCTCAAAGGCCAGTTCCATACGCTGACAGGAGCCGATTCTGCTTTGTTTCATCTCCGTCAGCCTGGCCCGCCGGGGCTCTGCCTGCAGATATTCCTTCTGTATATCCCAATGGGTCAGCCGGTCAGGATAGAGATTCAGCTGATTCCCTCTCTGTCCCGGGGGCAGAAGTTCCCGGGCTTCCCTCTTATCATATAGACTTACCACCGTACCGTCCGGCGCGAATTCCATTCTCACAAAGGAATTTTCCATGACACGATGCGCCATGGGCCCCATCTCCCTCTCTTCCTGCGCTGCTGCCAGAGACCAGTCCACCGCCCGAATCTCATAAGGCTCCAGCGTCACCGTCATCTCTCTGCCCTCCCACTCCAGCCGCTGGGTTCTGCGGAAGGAGATGGGATTAAACACTGCCATAGGCTCTTTCATACCTCTTTGGTCCAGACAGCCCGCCAGCTTTTCCTTCAGCGCCTCTATCTTCTCCCGGGCCTGGCGGTACAGTTCCTCATAGCGGGCCTGGGTCTCCTCATATACCCGGCCAATGGCAGAACCAGGCAGACAGTCATGGAACTGGTAGAGCATCACATCCTGCCAGCACTGCTTCAGCCATGGGCCGGGATAGGGTTCTCCCAGCCGGGCCCGGGCCAAAGACGCCAGCCATTCCAGCGTGTGCAGTGTCTGCTCCAGACGCCGATTCCACTTTTTCTGCCTGGCAATGGAGGTATATGTTCCCTGGTGCCGCTCAAAATAAAGTTCTCCGTCCCATTTCCTGTATTTTGCGCTGTTTTTGGCGATTCGGTCAAAGAAATCCCCGATGAACTCATCCCGAAAGGTGGGGCATCCCTTCAGATTCCGGGTTCTCCTGCGCCTCTCCATATGCTCATATCCCGGTCCGCCGCCGCCGTCCCCCAGACCGTAAAGCTGAAGTCCCTCCGGACTTACATCCTTGTCTGTGTGGTGATATTCCCCGTATATGGCCATCTGGGGCACCGCCGCGCTGGTGTAGCTGTTCTCCGGCAGCATATGCGTCAGCACTCTGCTCCCATCCAGCCCGTGCCACCAGAATGTATACCTGGGAAATCTGTTGGTGTCATTCATGGACAGCTTATTGGTCGTAAAATAAGGTACGCCGCTCTTGGCAAACAACTGGGGCAGCGCTGCGCTGTACCCGAATACATCCGGCAAAAATCCCACCTTCATATCCAGCCCGAATTCCTCGCGGAAAAAGCGTTTCCCATACAGAAGCTGCCTTACCAGGGACTCCCCGCAGGGCAGATTTGTGTCGCATTCTACCCAGAATGCCCCTGTCACCTCGATCCTCTTCTCTTCAATCAGCTCCCTGAGACGTTTATACAGAGAGGGATACTCTTCCTTCATCCACAGATACACCGGCGCCTGGCTGAGGCAGAAACGATATTCCGGAAAGCGGTCCATCATCTTTACCACCGTGGAAAGAGTTCGGGCGCACTTTCTCCGGGTTTCACGCTCAGGCCACAAAAACAGCAGGTCCAGATGTGAATGGCCCATGGCGGAATAGACCATGGAGGGCGCCGGATTCTTCTCCTTTAATATTTTTTCCAGTAGAGTCCTGATTTGTATAAGCGCTTCCTTGTCTATGGTCCGCTGATATTTCAGCGTGTGATCGGTCTCGGGATCCGGCCAAAGAGAAATCCGTTCTCCGGACGCATCCAGCCCCTGTGACAGGACCCTCACATCCTTCCCGTAGGCATGTCTCTCTCTCAGCAGTTCTTCCGTCGCCGTATCCTTTTCGGCGCTGCCTCCCGGGGCCAGGTTTTTCGGGCTCTCCCGGCCTTCCGGCTGATTCAGCACCGCTGCGGCCTGATCCAGTATTTCCCCCACGGCCTCTCCGTAGGCATCTCCGTTTTCACACAGGCCCACATACAGGCTCTGACACACTGTCCAGTCATAGAACACGTCTCTGCACAGATCGTCCACCACTGCCACACAGGCTTCCTTTACCCGGCCCTCGTTGCGGTACTGTCCCTCCACGTCACAGCAGGTAAAATCCACCCAAAAATCCACGTTCACGCCGTCCCGGGAGCAGTCCTTCATCTCAATGGTCCGCTTTCCCCACAGTCCCAGGGGAAACTCGTTTCGGGAAGTGGCGCTGGTCAGACCCTGCAGGGGATTCCCCTCATGGTCCACCACCAGCCCCTCCGCAGAGGCATCCACCAGCACCACAATGTGCCCCTGCCCGGCTTCCCGGGGCAACTGTCCGAAGAAATGGAACCAGCCGCAGTCAAACAGATCTCCCCAGCGGTCGCCGGGCTTCAGCCTGTGAAATTCCCCCTTATATCTGTCCTCAAATCCGAGAGGCTCCCGGGAGATATAGGCCTCGATCTCCAACTGCCCCGCCACATGATAGACACCGTACTCTAGCTTTTCCCGGACGGCAGTATATTTTTGCTCCTTTTCCCGAAATTCTTCCATACCATTCTCCACCCGAATACATAAAGTTTACATTTCCTGTATATCGCCTGCAGCAGCCCGGACTTCCTCCAGTGCGGGAATGGAGGGGGCCGCGCCCTGCCGGGACACCGCCAGGGCGCTGGCCCTTGCCGCCATGTCCAGAGCCTCCCGGCAGGAACCCGTCCTGATAAGGATACTGATAAAATATCCCGTAAAAGTGTCCCCCGCCGCCGTGGTATCCACCGCCTCCACCTCATATATATCCTGCTGTATTCTCTCTTCCCCGTCCCCATAGACAGAACCTTTTCCGCCCAGCGTCAGCACCACGCGGGCCCGGGGATATCTTGCCAGAAGTTCGTCCAATATGTCTTCCGGCTCTCTTTTGCCGGTAAGTTCCTCTCCCTCAATCTCGTTCAGCAGAAAGATTGACACCTTTTCCAGGGGAAGTTTTCTTATTTCTTCGTTCATGGGGGATGGGTTTAAAACAATGGTCATGCCCTTATCAAAAGCCTTGTCCATTATCTCTCCCACAAGGTTAATCTCGTTTTGCAGAATCAGATAATCCCCCCTGGCAAATTCCTCCAGCACCCGGTCGATCTGGTCAGAGGTAACCCGGGCATTTGCTCCCGCGTATAATATGATGGAATTATCCCCCCGGGAATCCACCTGGATTACCGCATGTCCCGTAACCTCCTCCACCCTGCGGATCAAATCGGTATCCACCCCCGCATTCCGCAGGGTTTCCACCAGCACCTCCCCGTCAGGGCCCACATTCCCCGCATGATAAACCCGGGCCCCCGCCCTGGCCAGCGCAATGGACTGGTTCAAGCCCTTTCCTCCGGGAAATTTGTCCAGCCGCGATGCCCCGAAGGTTTCCCCCGGGCGTATAAAATGTTCCATATGATAAACCAGATCCAAATTCAGCGAACCATAATTCAGTACCTTCAAGCCAAAACCTCCTCAAGAATCCTTCTTTGCCGTTTGCGGAAAAAACAGGCCGCAGTATCTCCGGATGGCACAGCCTGCTCAGCCAGAAGTACTGCAGCCTCCGTATTTATCAAGACTACCGGGCGTTTACAAATACGGAAAGATAGGCGCTTACCCAGGAATCCGCCGTGGTGGAGGGGCAATAGAAATAGAGCACGTCTCCTTCAGCCATGGTTATTTCCACATCAAACGCATTGGGCTTTACCGTATAATCCGCAATGTCAATCGCCGCTTTCTCTTCTCCGTTCAAAGACAGATGAAATACCTCACAACTCTGGGAATAGGGATTAAAAGTATATCCGCTGAAAATGTAGGTTCCCTCCGCAGGAGCCTTGAACCCCAGCGCCATCACTTCTCCGCCGTTTCCGGGGGTATTCAGTTCCAGATATTCTCCTTCCACATAGTTTACCTGGCCCATGCCTGTGCCGCTCTCGGTAAACCATTCATTGGCGCCGTAATCCGTATCCTTGTATTCCGCCGCAGGGATAAAGGCGCTTCCGTCCACGGTGGAGGCATATAACCAGGGACAGTTGGACCCGTCCGCCGCATTTTTGTCAAATTCCTGATATGCGTTATGCTCAGCCGTCTTTCCGAAATCCGGGTCCACTCCCAAAACCTCTCTCGCTTCCACTTCGGGCACTTCATATACGGAATCGTCCTGGGGATCATAGACCATGGTACAGTCAATATAAGCGCTCACCCAGCTTCCCTCTGTGGAGTTACAGAATATGTACAGCAGTTCACCCTGGGCAAGCTGTACATCGGTGGGGGTGACATAGGCGTAATTGTCAACAATTTCCGACATATCAACGGAAAGTACCTCTGTGCCGTCCGCTTTTTTGAAGGTAAAATTATCACAGGGCTGGGACCAGGGATTCCAAACCCTGGCGGTGATCACATATCTTCCCTCCACAGGCGCCTCAAACGCCAGCACCCCCATCTGATTGGACCAGTCCTTGGAAACGCCGTCCGTGTTCAGTTCCAGAAATCCCTCCATATCGTCATTCATACCCACGCCGATATAGCTGCCGGTCCAGGGATGCCAGCCTCTCACCCTGGAATCCGGATAATCGTCAAAAGCAGTGCATTTGTCAAAGGTTTCGCCGTTGTCTCCGGAGAAATAATACTGCCATACCCCTTCCTGAGCCGCCTCATAATTAAAATCACTGATGGAGTTAAACAATGTTCCCTGTTCCAGCCCGGAATTATCCTGTTCCGAATCGGAAGATTCCTGCTGGCTCTGCGTCTGCTGTTCTGTCTGAGACCCTTCGGACTGTTCCGTGCTCTGGGGAATTTCCGGTTGGGAACTCTCCAGGGGTTTGTCATCCTTCCCGCAGCCTGTCAGAGAAGCCGCAATCAAAACCGCACTCAGAAATAAAGAAAACTGCTTTTTCATATAAAACCCTCCTTCAATTTTGCGTTATCGTTTACTCATTCCTTCTAAAAAAATCCCTCATTATACAGGGACCATTTTACTTCAAGTTGAGTAATCCTTTACTCATATATCAATAGTATCACACCAACGCCGGTTTTGCAACTCTTTTCTCTATCAGAGAAAGGAATTCAGAGGAAAGAATCCAGCATTGCAGGCGTCAGATCCAGGCCCCTGTCCATCCCGCCGTACCAAGTCACGCAAAGTCCTGCCGCCGCCGCTCCCAGCCCCATGGATTCCTTCATGCCCCTGCCGGTTGCGATTCCGTACAAAAATCCTGCTCCATAGCAGTCCCCGGCGCCGCAGGCATCCGCAAATCTTCCCGTTTCGATCGCCCTCTGCCGATAGCTTTGGCCCTGACACAGCCCAAGGCTTCCCTCGCCGCCCAGCGTCACCACCGTCCCGATGCGCACTTTTTCCGCCAGCTTTCGCGCCGCAGTCTCCGGGTCCGGCACACCGGTAAGCACCAGCGCCTCCTCCCGGTTCAGCTTCAGGTAATCACATTGGTTCAGAATCTCCCATGTTTCCTCCCCCGCCGGGCTGTCGCACCAGGATACATCCAGACTCAGAATCCTGTCATATCTGCGGCACAGCCGGGCAATGGGATATGTCAGGCAATAGCCAAGATAGGTATGCACAATATCCGCCCGGCTGATTTCCTCCTCCAACTGCTTTGGCGTGAAAAATGCCCCGGCAGAACCGGCATAAGACGCAAAACAGCGGTCCCGGGAAGTGCTTAATACGGCGGAGACCCCGGTCCTTACGCCTTCCGCCATACCCGTTCCCGCTATTTCCACACCGCAGGCCTCCAGGTCCTCCCAAACGAGCCTGCCCGGCAGATCTTTTCCCAGCCTGGTCAAAAAGCGCACCGGCGCCCCCAGCCGGCCCAGCATCATGGGGGTGTTTGCACCGCCGCCGGCCTTGATCTCAAACTCCCGGCAGTACACTTCCCGTCCGGGCTCCGGCACCCGGGGCAGGCCGCCGAATATCATATCACAGCAACTCTCCGCAATACACAGCAGCTTTTTCATTTCCACTCTCCGATCCAGGGCCGGTTCAGTTCGCAATATGCTTCCACCAGCTTTACCGCCAGGGAATAATCCTGCACAAGAGGATGTACGGTCAGCGCTTCCACCGCCGCTTCCCGGGACTTTCGGGTCACGGCCTCCACCGTCAGCTTTTCATATCGTTTCACTATCTGCATCAGAAGCAGATTGGACTTCTTGATTTCCGCTTCTTCAAATCTCATGGGAACCGCGCCGCCCCGTCCCACTCTGCAGCTCACCTCCACCACATCCTCTGCCTCCATACCGGGAATGGCTCCCCGGTTGGGAACGCTTACGGCCAGATCCATTCCCTTGTCGCAGTTCATGCTGTCGATATAGTTGAACACCACCCCCGCATACCCCTCGTAGATTTCCGTCACCGTCCGGTTTTCCGGCAGATGCCCGATCCCCAGGCTTTTTATATCCAGGGGCGGACAGGAATGCGGCTTTCCGCCCAGTTCGATATTCATATAGCTTCCCTCTCTCCGATGCATATACCCACGGTAGATGTCAAGACAAAGCTGCGGCTGTGTCTCCATATCCTGTTCCCGCAGCGCCTCCATCATCTCCCGGTTGTTGCGGCAGATAAATTCCCCCCGGGATTCTTTCGCGGCCAGCAGATTTTTCAGCGCCCGGTCCCTATGGTAAAAATAGTACAGATACCCGTTGGGAATCTCTCCTAAACGGCGCACCAGATCAGGGTCAAAGTACGGAAGAGAGTGGAAACTTTCCAGAAAACTTTCATTGCCAAGGAGCGTGGGAAGTATATCCCGCCCCCCCAGTTCCACTCTGCCTGCCCAGGAGAGATGGTTCAAACCGTAAACCTTTACCGTCAGATCGCTGGCATTTACCTGCAGCGCCCGGGCAATATCTATTTTGATGCCTGTGGCGTTGTCGCAGATTCCGATTATATTATTATAACCCGCGTCATAGAGAGCCTGGGTGACCAGGCCGGAGGGATTGGTAAAATTAAAGACCAACGCGCCGGGACGGGCATATTCCTTCACCAGCCTCATATATTCCCACATGACCGGAATGGTGCGCAGCGCATAGGAAAATCCCCCCGCCCCTGTGGTTTCCTGGCCAATAAGCCCCATATCCAGTGCGATCCGCTCGTCCTGGGTACGCGCCTCGTCCTGCCCTACCCGGATGGTGGTCACCACATAATCCGCGTCCCGCACCGCTTCCACTGCCTCGGTTGTAAGCCTCACCTCCAGTCCGCTTTCCTCTCTTTGGGCCAGATACCGGGCAATGCCCCCAAAGTATCGTAATTTTTCCGGGTCATTATCCATGACGGCTACCTGCCCGATCTCCATTTTCTTATAAAACTTCAGCAGGGATTCTATAAAATAATAGGTTCTGACGCTTCCGCCGCCTATCAGTGCCAGCTTTTTCATCACAGCACCAGCCTTTCCAGCAGGCGCTTCTTGAATTCCTCCACATTCACGGACACTGCCGCGCGGACACTGGCGCCCTCTCCCCAGTCACAGTCGATGGTCAGGCCCCTGGTATACTGTCCTCCTGTTTCAATCAGAATTTTCTTCTCCGCAAAGGTAAGCAGATCCTTCCACAGCAGAGCAGACAGGGCCAGCGGATCATGCAGAATCGGCAGATAACCGAAATTGGCGATAAACATCTCCATCATTTCCCCCAGCAGGTCCGTGCGGGGATTTCCGATTCCCTTGATGTAGTCCACCTCTTCTCGGGTAAAGCGGCATTGGTTCGTCACATCCAGTCCTATCATACGGATATCCGCGCCGCTTTCAAATACGATCCTTGCCGCCTCCGGATCGCAGACTATGTTCCATTCCGGATGGGCCTGATTGATCTGGCCGCCCATCATCACAATATGCAGCCTGGGAATAATATAAGGCGCCTTGGCAATCGCCAGCCCCACATTGGTCAGCGGTCCGATGGCCCCTATGGTCAGTTCCTCATGCTGCTCAGCCATCTGTACGATAAAATCACAGGCAGGGGGTAAGGGACTTCCGGCAATTTCCCCGAAATCCCTGGAACTGTTGGGAATTCTGTTTTCATCCCACCAGCCGATCAGCGGCTTCTCCGCCCCGGTACAGACAGGGATATCCTCCCTGCCGTACACCCGCAGCATATTTCTGGTCACATTGGCCCGCCACTGATTGGCCAGATATACATTGGTGATACCCACGATCTCCAGCTCGGGGCTGTTTAAAGCCAGCCCCAGAGCCAACGCGTCGTCCACATCCCCGCCAATATCCGTGTCAATCAACAGTTTGCTTTTTTTCTGTTCCATGTATTCACCTCTCAGCCGTCAAAACCATTTCATACCTGTCATAGGGCAGGATTTCCGCCTCAAACAGGCCCGAAGGATTTCGGGTGGATTCCAGCAGATTCATCAATGTGTTTACCACTCCCAGCGTGATCTCATTCTCACCGGGCTTTACATACGCACTGATATCCGCAGTGTATGGATTCCACAGACAGGTTTTTACTTCCTGTCCGTTGACCCTGATCACAAGCACATCCCTGCCTATTTTGGCCTTCAGCATCAGTCTGCGCCGGGTCTGCTCCCGGGTCAGATTCACCCTGCAGGTATAGAAACCAGTGCCCGAATAATAGGGCAGCTTTTTGTCGGTCCAATCTCCCGCTTCCATAACGGCGGGCATGGCAGATATGACTTCCGTTACTTCTCTCTGCTCCACCCCAAAGCTGCCAATGAGTTTCAGCAGGTCGATCATGCCGTCGCTCTTTCCGGTAACGGTGAGTTTTACCGTGATCCAGTTGGTTCCCGGGGTAAAATAATGCTTCATGGGAACCGTGAGAATCTCTGCGTCCAGATAGGATCTCTCCGGCGTCTCCGTCACCTGTCTGCCGTTTACATACAGTACATATCCGGCCCCCTTAAAGCCGTCGATCATCAGCTTCAAATCCTCCGGCACAAAATCCGCTTCCACAGAGGTCACATACCACAGGTCCACAGGATAGACCTCCTCATCCCGTTCCGCGGGAAGCTGCATTTCCCAGGCGCCCATCCGCATATCCAGCCAGTTTTGGTAATCGGCTCTGCCCTGGGTAATGGCGGTCTCATCGTCTCCCTCCTCCACATACTTCATTTTCCATCGGTCTGTGTTCAGGGAGTTGGGCTTGTCCATGGCAAAGTCAAAGGTATTCCCCAGGCTGATTTCCGGAAGCGGCTCACGGGCTTCCACTTCATAGGTCTGCTCCCGGCCGTCTCTGTCCAGGGTGATACTGCCATTCTCCGTAAGCCGTCCCCACCCGCTCACGCGTACCTGTCCGCTCTCCAGAACTTCCGTCTGCTCCACATGGATGTCCGAAGCGCTGACATGGGTTTTTAAGGTCTCCCGGGCAAAAGAAAGCATCCTGGATCCAAAGGGCTCCATATGAACGGACAGATATGTTTTTCCGTCCCGAATGCCGTATACTTCCGCCGTCCGGATGTCTCCCGTCTCCAGATCCCAGATTTCCGGGGTGTGTACCCCTTCCCAGGTCACGGTAATGTCCGCGCCCTGCTCCACAGGGTTAATCAGGAAGAACAGATCCTGTCCGTCCTTGACCCGATGCAGATAAAATACCTCTTCACTGTCAATCTCGATCTCCGGCGTAATGCAGCAGCGCATGGTCCGATTCAGCATCTCCAGTCCGCCGCAGCCGTCGTTGGCCTTGTAGCCCTGTCCCGACACAAAGACCGTTTTGCCCTCTCCCACCTGTCTTTCCGTCAGGGTCTGGCCTGTTTCCCGGCTCTTGAGGAAATCGGCCCGGAGTTTTTCGGGATCCACACCGAACAGCGCCTGAATCCTTTGGCATATATCCGAAGCCTCTCCCTCGATCACCCGGCAGGGGAGCAGAGCCTCTCCTCCCAGGCGGCCTCCCGCCCGGACAAATTCTTCCAGCCTGGCAAGTGTTTTGGCTTTGATGTGGGTGCAGGGAGGAAGCATCAGCATCTCATATTTTTCTCCCTGGATACAGATTTTTCCATCCTCAATCCGGCACTGGTCACAGAGTACATCCTCATCCAGATAGTCATAATCTATATGCAGACGGAGCAGTCTGTCCGTCATATAGTTGAACTCTTTCTCGATGGTGTCTCCGATCTTATCTTTTTTCTGAGGCGTATAATTGGCCCATATGGAATTCATGGGATAAAGGATTGCCACCTTCGCCACATGGTCTCCCCCGGACAGCGCATAGCCCAGTCTCGTCATATAGTCATTGAACAGCCCGTACTGTTCCCACCAGGTAAACTGGCAGAACATGGAAGGCGGCCAATCCCGCTTGCGCTCCCCTTCAATGGTGTAATGGAAGCCGTGGGGAATAAACTGATTGACGCCCAGCACATACTCCCAGTCCGCGATCCACTTCATGCGCTCCATGGTGCAGTCCCAGTAGGAGCCTCCCATGGACTCGGATACCAGACGCACACTGCCGTTCTGATGGGCGGCGGAACTGGCGATCTTCAGTGCCACATGCTCGTTTTCCATCTCCCGGGTGCCGATTCTGGGATACAGATGATCCACTCCCGTCATGTCAAAATTGCGGAGGTGTTTGAACAGATTTCCATCTACCCGGGCATGAAGCCTCAGCGATTCCTCATAGAGAAGATGTCCTGTGAAAACCACATCGTTGTCCTCACACCAGTCTGCAATCTGTTTAAAATAGGACTTTTCATACTGGTCCGTCAGGGTGCTCCAGAAATCGTATCTGACCTGTTCCGTATCGCCACCGCAGTCAAAGAACAGTTTGGGCAGATTTTTTTTCAGGTCGTATCCATTGTGTTCCCGGAAAATCTTAAACATCTTTCGCGTCCAGGGAATCACAAAATTGTCCCGGCCCACCTCAAAATAGTCCATGGCCGGCTCGTCTGTGAAAAAGCCTTTTACATCCTTGGAAAAACTCTCTCCCAGACTGGCCTTATAGCGTTCATGGGTATACTCCAGAAACTTTTTTGTGGTCTCCGGATTCAGCACATCCGCGTACCAGGTACTCTTCCGCTCAATGAAATAGAACAGCTTCCAGGGCCCTTTGGGCGCTTCCCAGGTGATGACCTTATCAAAAGAAAGGGTGGGCATCAGATCCACTACCTCATAATTTCCCTTCTCCATGTCCTCCAGCTTAATGGCGCAGGCGTAGACCGGCTCCGATTGCTCCAGATCATTATAGCGGGAGTCCGTTCCTTCCATAAAAGTGAAAAACTGTCCCGGCAGATCCCCTTCCACCAGTTCCAGATACACATTGGTCAGTTCGGGATGATCCTTCATAATGGTTTGTCCGCAGGTGCCGCTGGGCCAGTTATACTCGTCATAGACCCATATCTGCAGACCCATTTCCTGGGCTTTCTCAATGGTAAATTTCACCCGGTCCAGCCAGTTTTCATCCATATATCCCAATTCTTCTCGGATGCCGAAGCGGGCATGGATATACAGTCCCGGGCATCCTTTTTCCTTATATTCTTTCAGCTGGTACTCGATTTCCTCATATTTCATTTCCCCGTTCCAGAACCAAAAGGGCATAATGCCGAATTCTTTGCTGGGGGTTCGAAATTTATCCCGGTCCAGCGGCTCCCCGCTCACTAATTTATTATATTCCATAGGCTTTCTATTCTTCCTTTCCTTGTGTTTTCCCAAAGCATATCTGTCAGCACCGGATTTCCACAACGGCATACAGCGGCAGCTTTTCCAGTTTTACTATGAGCCTGCCCTGCGCCGCCCGGGCCTGACAGGGGATTTCCTTTCCGTCCAGATCCATACACCGGACGGAGGTTGCCTCTGAAGGGATCCTGGCTTCCAGGCTCACATGCTCTATGGGCTGTACCCGATCTTCTTTCCTGTCGTAATGGTAGTTCAGCAGATGGATGGTATTCACCCCATGGTTTCTATGGCAATGCACTCCCACAAAATTCTGAAGGCTCACATCCTCCACCTTTACCTTCACCTGGGCGATCCGGTCATTTAATTCCTCAAACACCTGCCCAAACAATTCCATGGCTTCCCCTCGGGACGCCGGATTGGCACATATGATGACATTTTTCTTTTCCGCCATCTGCCGTGCCCAGCCCGGACAGTTTTCCGCCGTCTTTCCAAACATCAGCAGCCTGCCCCCGCGGTCTATGTATTTCTCCAACTCTTCCCTCTGGTTGGCGGTGAGGAAATCGCATTCCGGCAGAACAATCAGTTCATACTGCTGCCATTGGCTCACATCCACCCGGTCAGGACGCAGATCCTCATCCCCAAACATTCTCACATCATAGATGACCTGCCGGTCGCTCATCAGATGAATCACCTCCCAGAAGGGCAGTCTGGATGCTCCCTCGCTCTCCATGTCAAGGGATTTGTAGAACAGAATACTCTCGTCCTCCACAAGGGCATTTGCGCCGCCGCTTTTGGTGACCTCTCTCCAGTAATAACTGGGGAAGGAATATGCCACCATAATCATGGCGGAACTGTCCTTGCTGTAATATTCCTCATGTTCCGCCAGGAATCCCTGTACCTGGGCCGTCACGGATGCGGGTGGATAAAAGGCATTTTTAATGGTATTGCCCATCCATCCTCCATAGGGCACGCTCATGTTGCAGCCGTACACGGAAGCCTCCAGCAAAAACAGCCTGTACAGATCATACCCCTGTCCTGCTTCCAGCATTTCCAACAGCTGGGGCACGATTCCGCCGTAAGGGTTCTCCGCCACAATCACCGGCTTTGTATTGGAGTATCCGCTGATATATCTGTACCAATGGGGCTGCCGAAACAGCGTCTTTTCCATCTCTGTGATAATCACATCCACCTTGTCTTCAAAGGGATAATATACGGGCATACAGTTAAAGAAATTACCCGACACCAGAATCTCTTTGTTCTGGGTGCGTCTGGCATATTCCCTGGCATGATCCGCCAATTCCGTGAAATGTTTTTTCACCGCCCGCATCTGGAACTCATAATAATCCCGGAACATGGGGGATTCCTCCGGACTGGCATATCCCTTTTCCAGAATATATTCTTGATAGTCAAAACTTTCCAGGTCGATATGCTCGTAGACCGGAGACAGGCTCCCCGCCGCCTTCCTTTTTTGCAGATACGCCCTGAACTGTTTTCTGCAGTCTTTACAGAAGCACCCGCCGGCCCCCATGGAAGTAATGGGCAGTTCCGCTTCGTCCAGCTGAATGCCGGCCACACCGGCGTCGATCTGCAGTTCCATGATTTTTTTCAGATACTCTCTCCACACCGGATTGTTCCGACAGGTCTGGTAACAGGTTTTGGAATGGCCCACCACCTCCACCCACTGGGCATGCACCGGCTCTCCCCGGAAAGTTCTGGCGGCAACCTCTTCCTGCAGATCGGTCACTCTCTCTCCGTCACTGTTGAAGATTCCCTGGGGATAATAGTCCTTCAGGCTGGTTCTGAACAGTCCGTCAAATTTTCCCGAGGCAAACTCGTTCAATCCATAGGTATCCGCGGCCTCCCCCTCCCGGATCACATTAAACTGTTTCATGCTCCTTCCGTCTTCCGACACCGTAACGGGAAATTCCCAGCCCTGGACCTCAAAAACAATTCCCATGGTCTTGATGCCCCGCTTATTGCACTCTGCAATGAACTCTGCATCGTTCATATATCCGTAAAAGCGGAGTCTGGGATCCACCTCCCCAAAGGCCTCATTTTCCAGATAGGGGAGAGAAATGGAACCTCCCCCCATCACGGACCATACCAGAATAGTGCCTTTATATTTCTCCAGATCCTCCACCATACGCATGCTGCGAAACGGCAGGCTGGGATGATAGCAGTGATTGTCACGATACCATCCGTCAAAATAAATACCTCTTTCCATACTTCCTCTCCCTGTCCTTTACTTTATTTATACATCAGATCAATCTGGGCCTGAATCACCGGGTCCATGGTGGAATTAATCGTGGATGCGGGCACGCCTTCACTCATGTAGTTTACGATCTCTGCTATTATTTTCTGAATATCGTCCAGACCCTTGTCATAGGCATAAACGGTCTTTACATCCTCTCCATAGATCATGTCATAGTTCTCCTGGCCGATCCGATTTGCCTCTTTCTGATCTCCCACCACTTTCTGCAGCTCGTTCACGATACGCATAAAGGCCACTGCGCCCTGGGGATTTTTGGCGCCGGAAGGCACTGCCATAGCCTGGGGGTATACCACCTTGTTTTTCCCGGAGTAATCATCTCCCACAGGGAAGGGAACCATACCTGTGTCAAAAGGCAGATCCACCGGATATTCCTTGCCGCAGATCATCCCCATCAATCCGTTGTCAAACCAGCCCCACATATTGTCTTCCCGGTTCCACAAAAGGCTGTCCCGAATCTCGATCAGGTAATTCAGCGTATTCTGAACGGGTGCGGAGCCCAGATTGGAACTCACCGTGCCCGAGGCCGTGTCCACATTTAAAAGGCTGCCGCCGTTCGCCCACATAAACCACAATATAGATTCCTCATGGGAACCGTAACCCATCTGGGAAGTCTCTCCGTCCGTGGTCTTTGTCAGCTGTCTGCAGGCATCCCGGAATGTGGACCAGTTCCAGTTGCCCTCCAGGAACAGTTGGTCCGGAGATTTCATCCCCTCCAGATCAAACAGATCCTTGTTGAACATAATGTAGCGGGTATAGGGCTTCAGAGGAATGGCGTATACGGAATCCTTCCAGGAGAACAACTCCTTGTCCACATCGTAATAACTATAATCCGCATCCGTTGTAAACGCATCCAGGGGTGTGACCACGCCGGATAAAATCACACTGTACATGGTCTCGTCATATACCTCAAACAGATCCGGCGCATCGCCGGAATGCTGCTGGGCCGTCACCGTGGCCAGCATATCCCCCCAGGCGGCATAAATCACATTTACCTTGCCCCCGTATTTTTCCTCAAAATAGGGAATCGCCTCCAGAATAGGGTCATACACATTCTCATTTTTGGATGTGTCGTAGGCATACTGATCCTGGTTATACCAATAGACAATGCTGATATCCGGATTGTCCAATGTCTCCGGCAGCCCCTCCACATGGTCCAGGAAGCCCTGCTGACCGCTTTGTCCGCCCTGGGACTCCTGGCCGCCGGGGCTCTGGGTGTTCTCCCTGTCCTGACTGCTCTGGCCGCTTTGGGATACCTGCTGGCTGTCATTTCCGCAGCCCGCCAGGCCCACGCACATAGATGCCGTCAATAATAACCCCCATACTTTTTTCATGTTTCTTTTCATTGCCCTTTCCTCCTCCTTATTTTGCAGCTGCTCCCTGTTTTGCAGCCATATTTTACATTCCCGTTAAACCGGAGTTTTCAATACCCTCTGAAAACTTTTTCTGCAATATCACATACAGAATCACCAGGGGCACAATGGCGATGAGACAGGCCGCCTGAATCTGGGTGTTGGCCGTCTGAATGCTGCCGATTCCCACTCCCGTATTGTGAAGATTCTCCAGATTGGCCTTGAACGCCGCCATGGCTGTGGCCATGGTGTCTCTCACCCGGATAAACATGGAAGGCGTATAATAATCGTTCCAGTTCCATACCACAGACAGCAGCGTTACGGAAATCACAATGTTCTGTGCCGTGGGGACTATGATCTTCAGGAAGGTTCTAAATGCGCCGCAGCCGTCGATAGCCGCAGCCTCCTGCAGTTCTTTGGGGATCCCGGTGAAAAACTGCATATAGATAAAGATAAAAATACCACTTTTCAGCCCCACCGCCAGAAGGGACGGCAGCAGCGTCACCCACACGGTACCGATCAGATTGGGCCGAAGGGAAGCGCCCGTCAGCTTCTCCAATCCCTCCAGAATCCCCAGAAAATCAAAGTAACGATAACTGGAATACAGAGAGGTACAGATGGTCTGGGGAGGTACGATAATGGTCAGAATCACGCAGGCTGTAACCAGCTTTTTCCCCCTGAAATCAAATCTGGCCAGACCGTATCCCACCATCATACACACCGCGGTGGACAATAGAGCCGGAATTATTTCCATGAGCAGCGTATTCCACAGCACCTGGCCTATGTCCATCACCAGGCCTACAATCCGGAAATTTTCCAGCGTCAGGCTCTTGGGCAGCCAGATCACCGACGGATCCCAATACTGCTCCACCGGTTTGAAGGCATTGCTGACCATGTATAAAACAGGATACAGCACCACATAGCCCAGACCGATCATAAACAGTTGTCTGCACAAGGCCCACAGAACCCGGGACGGCTTTTTAACCTGTATCCTGTGCCGCAGCTCTCTTTTGAATTCCTCCTTTTTCCCGGAGGTGAGCATCTTCAGCAGGCTCTCCTGCCCGCCTGTTTTCCTTTTCTTCATGGTCCGCCTCCTAATTTTCAATCCGATTGGCTTTCCTGCCAAGCAGCAGATACGCCAGCAGCAAAAAGAACGCGATTACGGCAAAATACATCCACGCCATGGCGGCGCTTGTTCCAAACTGCATGGTCTTTCCGAACCCGATTCTCTGAATGGCCGCAATCATCACGTTTCCTCCCTCACCGGTACCATAGGCAGTGCAGGAATCCACAATGATATAGACAATGTTCAAAAAGATAACCGGGGAAACCTTCGGGATCGTAACCTTCCAGAAAATTTCCCAGCTTCCGGCTCCCTCGATCCTGGCCGCCTCGTAAAAATTTTCCGGTATTTTCTGCAGGCCCGATATGAAAAGCAGAATGGGCACACCGCAGTTGGCGGCCATGGCATAAATACTGTCCACCACGCCGATCATCATCCCCAAAACTTCCTTGCTGACGCCTCCCTTGAGCAGCAGCTGCGCCAGCGCCGTGGCTCCCGGCATATAGGCATTGCCGATGCCGTTGAGGGCCGTGGAACCCACCGCATTGCTCACCATGGAGTAAACCACTCCGCTGGTCAGGATAATGGGCATGAAGAAAATCGCCCGGTACAGGGTCCTTCCCCGGAATTTTTGCACCAATATCACCGCCACAAACAGACTGAGTACGGTGCAGATGCAAACCTGCAGCAGCATATTTTGGACCACTGTCAGAAGATTGGTCAGAAACGAACTGTCCTGCAGAATCAGATACTTAAAATTATCCAGGCCCACATAGCTTGTCTCCAATCCTCCCGCTCCCATTATCACATTATTCAGCGAGTACCAGAAGCTCTCCACAAAGGGCTGCAGGAAAAAGATCAGAAAGCCGATTATCCAGGGCAATACAAACAGATACCCGGCTCTCTGCTGTCTGCGGATCAGTCCGGAGGCGCCTGCCCTTTTCTTTTTTTCTACCATCCGTATCCACTCCCTTCCCCTTCATCGACCGTCCCCTGGGTCAAAATCACGCCGTCGCATACCGCCGTATACCCCTTTCCCCGGACCAAAAATCCGTCGGCTGTCACATCGCTTTCTCCGTAATTGACATAGAGCACCGTCTTGTTTTCGTAACTTACCTTCCTAACCCCGGTCTCCAAAATTTCATGTCCGATGATTACACTGTCCTGTACCCGGGACAGCACCTGGTTCAACTGTGCGTGCTGAGACGCCATATAGCCTTCCCAATTTGTAAAATCTGCGGAATACAGATGGTCCATGGAGGAACCGATCAACTCATCCGTATTCTCCCCCACCAGGGAATACAGGGGATATGCTCCATACTCCATGTATTTCAGAGTCATTTCCTCCGGACTGCCGCATAAGTTCACCGCATCCAGAGAGTAGGACACATAACCATGCAGCACCATTTGATAAAAGGGAATGCTTACGTCCTCAATGTCATAGCCGCTGGACGTCCCCGGTGTCCGCAGAATATGTCCGGCCCATGCCGCCGCATAGCCGTTTGCCCCGGTGAGCATCAAATCCTCCATTGTCTGGGCCGCCTGGCTGACGGTGTCCCGGAGCACCTCCGTCACCTGATTCCGTCCCATACCGCCGGTTCCCAGTTCCGAATAGCACTTCTCTCCAATGGCATCCAGGGCCAGATTCTGATAGCCTGCCTTTTGCATATTATCCACCAGCAGATTATAAAACTTGTTTATGGATGCCGGTCTCAGCAGATTCCAGGGTTTATATCTGCTGTCCGTCTCCGTGGATTCCAGCAAAAAACGGTATTGGTTCTGGGCCGTGTTCACTGCCGACTGTAAAAAGTCTTCCACCTTACTCACCCCGTTTCCGGGCCGATAAATATTCAGCAGGTCAGCCGACAGGTACAATCCCCCGCCCGCCTCCTCCAGACGCTGCTGCAGCGCCTGCAATTCTTTTCTGCTGCCCACCCGGGGTTCCGCTTTGGCAGAGGTGGGAATCTTACTCCAATAACTGTCCTTCATCCAATAGTTATATTTGATCACTACGGAATCCACTCCCCGGGCAGACAGGGCATCCAGCATTTCGTTCACTTTCTTTACAGACGTGAGAGAAATCTTCCTGTCCATGGGAATTCCCAGAAAGGACTTATTTTTTATCATATAGCCGTAGAGATCCAGGTAAAGGGGAATCTGATCTCCGCCTATGATCCGCCGCTCCAGTCCCTCGTGCCGTTCCAGATAACTTCTGTAGAAAGAAGCCATATCCCCATAATCCGATTTGCCCCGGTCCAGAAAATAAAAGCTGATTTCATAATCCTCCCAGGTCTCCAGTTGTTTTTCTCCCACGCCTACCGCCTTGTCCGTGCCGTCCTTCTGGATCTGCCGCACAGTGCCCACCGTACGATATTTATAGGAGCCCCAGACCGTATTGAAGGAAGTGTATTTTCCTGCCACATTGGCCTTGACGGCGGCCCTGCCGTCTCCCCCGGTGATTACCGCCAGAAATCCCAGATCATTCTGATGCACTCCAAAAACAGGCAGATATTGCGCCTGGGCCTGGGTCTGGCGGGAAGGCACTGCGGAGGCAGGACCCGTGTTCTTATCATTTGTTCCGTCATCGAAGCCATACAGTTCCTTGGAATAGGTATTTGCGGCAAGTCGGTTATTGTTGTAATAGATCAGCGCTCCGCTGCCGTCCGGCACCAGCATATAGCCTTCCTGATCCCTTCCTCCCGCTCCGAAAAAGGGCAGTACATCAATCGAAAGAATCTGGTTTGTTCCGTACTCGGCCACACCGTCCGTAAGCACCTGTGCCACAAACCGGTCCTCTTCCACTGCATATCGCAGCGGAATCCGGAATTCCTCATTGGGAAAGTCAAACAGAAAAATCACCGAGCCATCCGCTTCCAGTCGGTAAGACAATCCCTCCTTTGCCACGCTGGACATGTATCCCCCACAGGTCATATTCACATTCTGACCGGTGCTGTACTCCACGGTCAGCACCGAGAGCAGTGCATTTTTATGAAATCCGCCTGCCAGGGTATCCTCCCGCTTTTCCACCGGATTGGTATACCAGGTATAACCCTGGGTCTTATCCTCCACCGCCGCCTCACCGCTGCTCAGATTGGCATACAGGACGAAGCGCTCATTTTCATGAATCCGGGTCAGTGCATCCGATTCCGAAGCCGGCAGAAATCCTTCCGACAGGTTCCGCACTGTCTGGCGCGGGGGCTGCTCCGAAGCCTGCCTTCCGCAGCCAGAAAGCCCCGCCCCCAAAAGCAGCAGGCAGATTAACAACCATAATTTTTTCATATTTACCCCCATTTTCCCGAAGTCTTGGACTCCGCAGTCTCCGCGTTCGTAATCCCCGAATTCGCAGTCTCCGACTTCCTGGTCTCCCGCTTCCCGGAATCTTTGATTCCGTCTACAGGCGAAATGCGATCTCGTTGTATATGGTGTATAAAAAAGCATATATCTGCTGTACCAGACTGTAACCCAGAAGCAGTAAAAACAACAGAATTACAATCCCCGCCGCCGTGAGCGCCAGATTTAAAAAGACCTTTACCGCCGTAAGCTGATGCACATAATACTCGCCGATCAGCAGAATCAATCCGCTCCAGAGCAGGCCCACCACGCGTAAGGCCGTCAGAAAGGCCTTCATCTCCAGATTGGTGAAATTTGAAGCAAGAATATAAATCAAATCACACACCGTATAGGGCACCAGCGTATAGCAAAGCATGACGAACACCTGCCGGGATTTTCCCTCGGTGAACATCAGGGAACTAACCGCCCAATTTGACACATAGCAGATGGCAAACCCGCCCATGCTGATGAGGAAAATAGACGGAACGGATATCTCCTCCGGATTGGCGGTATTATAGATAAATCCCATGAGTGCTTCGTCAAACACTCTCACCAGAAAAAAGGCCGTCAGGATCAGCATACAAAAGAACATACTTCCCGCATTATTCCACTTTATCTGGTCAAAACCGTTCACCGGATGGAACATGGTATATCTGCACTGTTTTGCGCCTTCCTTCAGACCATTCATGCCGCCGTCCCCTTTCTTAAATTTATCCGTACTTTGTGTTTTTTCCACAAAACCACTGCTGCCGTCAGTACTGCCACACAGAATACGATGGCTCCGAAGGCATTTCTGATCTTCATAAGAGATGCCTCTTTATAGGCCAGGGAATATCCCTCCTTGTCCCCTGCCAGCCGATAATAATACATGGCAGTGTCATACTCTTCCATTTGATAGTAAGCCTTTCCCAATCCGGTGTAGGCCGCCAGATAATTGGCATTGCGCCGGATCACTTCCTTCCAGGGCTCTATACTCTCCTCATAAAGTCCTTCATTGTACAGCCTTACCGCATTGTGCACCAGTCTGCCGAATTCCGTGATCTTCAGTTCCGTGATGGTATTTTTATCCCCGTCCAATACATACAGCCTGCTCCGAACCTGAATCAGGGACACGGGCCTCCGAAACAGTCCCGCCCGGTCTCCCTGGCCTCCCATCATAAAAAGGGGTTTCCCGTTCTCGTTAAGCTGGTCAATGGATCCATACTTGGTGTCCAGCAGAGTGACAATTCCATACTCGTCTGCCGCAACATCTATGTACGACATCCTTCCGTTCACCTTATATGGCAAAGCATTGATTCCCACCGGATTGACCCGGGATACCAGATCCATTCCCTTTTCACCGATGACCGTGCCATATATATAGCCCTGGGGATCCATAAAGATATTACTGTATTCAAGGGGTACAAAGGCCTGCATGGTAGCCGCTGCCTCATCGCTTAAAAGTTTTTGCCATGCCTTTTTCAAATGGTCCTTCCATGTCATGGACACGTTACGTGCGCCAAAAAACTTAATAAAGCTGCCATCCGATTCCAGATAAACCATCCCCTGGTATACGCCCTTGGACAGCACATATATGCGTCCCCTGTCATCCACCGCGATCTTACTGGGCCGATAGTCAAAGTTCACTGGAATAAGCGTCGTCTCTGGAGAGCCGAAAATCTGCCGGATTTTTCCCAGAACATCGCAGACCACCACTTCCTGGTTGCCCGATTCGGCTATATACATGGTGCCGTCATCCTGTACAAAGATTCCCTGGGGATTGGAAAGCACATATTCGCTCCCGTCGGGGCGGGTCAATCTGTCATACTGTCCCACCAACTCCATTTCTTCATTCAGCACCAGAATCCTGGCGTTTCCTGCGTCCACCACATATATCATATTGCGGGCGGCATTATAAAACAGGTCCGCGCCATTATTAAAATCTCCGCAGCCGATTTGGGAGCCGCTGATACTGCGCACCGGCACATAGCCATTTGGCGAAGGCACCGCATTGCCCCACACATCCAGCGTAAAGGTCTCGTAAGGTGCCTCCGATGCCAGCACCGTCCGGGGAAACAGCAGCGACAGCAACATCCCCCACAGCAACAGGACCGATACTTTTTTTCCCATGTTCATAGACATACCCCCCCTTATCCCTTGATCCCGGTACAGGACATGGTCTCCATTACGGAAGACTGTGAAATAATAAACACCACCACCGGCGGTATCATAATGATCAATGCCACCGCGGCGCCCGCCCCTGCCCTGGCGATTCCCGCTTTGGATATGGACTGCATCACCGCCGTCAGGGTTTTTAAAGCCTCGTCATAAATATACTGGGACTCTCCCGTATTCCACAGATCCTTGAAGGTAAAAATAGTCAGTGTCATCCATGCCGGTCTCACCAAAGGCATGACCAGCCGCCAGAAACAGATAAATTCATTGGCGCCGTCCACTCTGGCCGCCTCCAACATCTCGTTGGGAACCGTTACCATAAACTGCCGCATCAGGAACACGCCAAAACTCCCTGCCAGAATCGGAAATACCAGCGAATAATAGCTGTTGATCAGCCCCATTTTGCTGATAATAATGTACAGCGGCGTCCTGGTAACTTCAGGCCGGAACAATATGGCAAGAACCACGATCTGATAATAAATGCCTATATATCGGCTTTTATTTTTGGCCAGCGGATAGGCCGCCATGGAAGCGATTAATATGTACAGGACCGTTCCCGCCACAGCGATAAACAGGCTGTTGAAAAGGGATCTCTCGAAGGGGATCCAGGTGCTCTGCGCTATCTCCACCAGGTCGCTGAAATTATTCCAGGTTGGATGTCTTACAAAAAACTGCGGCGGATACGCAAGAATCTCGCTCAAAGGCTTAAACGCCGTGGATACCACATAGACCACGGGCAGCAGCATAAAAATGCCGATCAGCGCCAAAAATGCAAATATCAGAAATGTCCCGAACCAGGAACGGCTGAGTACCTTCTTTTTTGACTCCCGGATGCTTTTGGGCTGCAGCCAAAACAAAAAATCGGCCACCGCTCTCAGCGGTTTTTTCTTGGAATTCATTGTATTTTTCATATTGGCTTATCCCTCCTGCCATACGGACAACAGCTTGTTGACTGCCTTCCACATGAGCAGCATCATTGCGAACAAAAATACCGCTACCGCGCAGGCATATCCCATTTCAAACCTGACCTGACCGAAATCCAGAATGTGGAGCACCAATGTATGAGTGGCATAATCCGTACTGGGAAAGCCCGTCAAATTCATACATTCATAGCCCACGGCAAAGGATGTGGATATCTGCATCACCGCGCCGAACAGCAGCTGAGGCACCATCTGAGGCAGCGTGATATACCACAGTTCCGCAAAACGGTTGGGAATGCCGTCAATGGCCGCCGCCTCAAAAAGTTCTCTGTCCATAGACTGGAGACCAGCCACAAAGGCCAAAAATCCCGTTCCCAGAGACAACCACAGAATTACCACAATCACTACTCCAAGCATGTACTTTGTATCCGACAGCCATTGCTGAGGATCACTTAAAATCCCCAGTCGAATCAGAACATCATTGAGCAGACCATAGCTGTCCCCGGAGAAAATATAGACCCAGACAAAATACACATTTCCCGCCAGTGAGGGCAGATAAAAAACCAAAGTTAAAATCGTCCTCACAAACCGATTAAATTCATTGATCAGCCAGGCCGTCAGGAAACTGAGAATATAGCTGACAGGACCGGTAATCATGGCAAAAACCGCCGTGTTTTTCAGCGCTATAAAAAACACATCGTCGTCAAACAGCATCCGGATATAATTGTCAAATCCCACGAAAGCAGGGCTGTCAACCATATTGAAATATGTAAAACTCAAGCCCACCGCCGCCAGAATTGGCAGGATGGTAAACAAGACGAACAGGATGGTAAACGGAGCCAGAAACACCAGGCTTGGTCCCTGAAGTTTCAGCCATTTGTATATTTTTTTCTTTTTTAACACGGGTTGCTCACCGCCGTTTTTCATTGACATTTTTACACCCCCTGCCCGCCTAATAGCTGAATTCTTTCTGCTTGCGGGTCAGTTCCTTATTGATTTCAATATTGTACTTATACAGGGTTTCCCGGATATTTTTCTTGTTGTACACCACTCCTCGGAATGCAAAGGACAGGTTCCGGGCGATATAATAGCTTCCGGGAATCTGTTCCACCGCCACGGTGTTTTCCCACTGCTGCCGGATTACCTCTGCCTGTGCCGGCGTCCAGGGAATGCTCTCAAAAGCCTCTCTGTTGGCCGTCCGATATCTGGCCGCCGTACCCATATTCTGTTCCACGCAGATTCCGAATTCCGCCTGCGTCTCGGCTCCCACCCACCACTTCAGAAATTCATACGCTTCGTCAGGATACTTTGTATCCGCCAGGATCACGGCTCCGGTGGAGGAGGCAGTCACCACATTATTAATGCTTCCATCCTCCTGTTCTATTCCCGGCATGGCGGCAATATCCCACAGGCCGTCCAGTTCCGGGGCTGCCGAATACAGGTAGTTCACCTGGCTGAAGGGTTCGATGGCCAGAGGCATCTCTCCGCTGCGGAAGCGGTTGAAAAAGTCAAATACCAATGACAGGCTGTATTTGGTATACAGATCCGTCCAGTCCCCGAAGGCCTGCAGCGCCTCCGCCGTGTGAAAGGTAGATCTGGTAAGGTCCTGATTATAGAAGCTTTGTCCCCGTTGGTAGAGATAGGTCTCAAACACAGTCTGCATCTGGGGAACGCCCACCATATAATTGGCATTGGTCAAAAATACAATCTGGTCATAAAATTCCTCCCAGGTCCGGGGAGGCTCCAGTCCCAGCTGTTCGTAAATATCCGTGCGGTAAAACAGCACATTGAAACTCTGTGTCTCGGGAAGGGCATACAGGCCGCCCTTATACCAGAAGGGAACGGCGGCGCTTTCCATAAACTGCCCCAGTACCTCCTGATAATCGGCAAACCGGGTCAGATCCAGCAGCGCCCCCCGCATCCCCAGGTTCACCGGTGTCTCCGTAGAGGTAAACAGTGCCACATCCGGCCCTTCTCCCGCCAGCACCGCCTGAATCAGCATATCGGAACTGTTCACCAGGCTCACCTCCACATTCACCCCTGTCCGGGCCACAAAACTTTCATCAATAAGCCGTTTCAGAATGATGGCCTGATCCCGGCCCGATGTGGCCTCGGTAGTAGTGATGTCCCCGGTGCTGATCCATACCCGCAGAGTCTTGTCACCCTCTGTCTCCTTCACGCCCGCCACGGAAACAGTGTCCGCCACAAAGGAATTAAAAAACATTTTTGTCCTGTACGCAAACTGTTCCCAGCCGCCACCGCCCACTTCCGGCGTTTCCACATCGGGGGAATAAACGTAAAACTTATCCAGCGTAAGGGGCTGCGCCTGCATATCAATGGCCCAGGTAGCCACACTGCTGATATTACTGCGGAAATACTCTACCCGCCTGGAGATTTTATTGGGCTTCTCCTGCAGGGTCTCCAGCATTACCGCCATCTCCTTGAGCACCGATGCACTGGAGGCAGATACATATTCCATTTTGTCTATGGTCTCATAATATAATTCCAGTTGCTGCCTGCGCCTTTCCATCCGATCCAGCAGGCCGGGAATGTTATCCTGCAGATTGAAATCCCGATTGGCATCAATGGTCACTCTGGTATAATCCGCATTAAAACCCGTGAAGGAAATGATCTCTCTGTACATATCCTGCAGATCTTCCGCCACATTCCGTACACCCCGAAGCACCTCCGCCATTTCCTCGTCCATGCTCACCTGCAAACCAAGCACATGCCGGCCGGCGGTGAGATACAGCTTCGCGGGTTCTCCCATCCCGTCTTCCAGACTTTGCACATACCATTTTGTGCTATAGGGGAATTTGATCACCTCTGCCTCCTTAAAAGGCGATGCCCCATCTATGGTCAGACTTCTCACGGAATAGGAATTGGCCTTGTCCGACTGTTTTGCCTTAAAAGCCAGACAATAATACCCATCCCGGGGCACTTCAAATTCCCATGTAATCTCCTGTCCCATTTCCTTCCATGTGCTTTTCCCGATGGTATTGTAACGGGTTCTGGAGGGACTGGAGGGGGTCACATGCACATTGGTTATATCATATGTGGCAAACAGCGCCACGTCATTTTTCAGATAACCGGCCTCTGCCTCATATTCTGCTAAATAACCGCTGCTGTCCGAGGCGCCCAGGGCATCCCACCGGGCCAGTGTCTGCCCGTAATCCCTGGGTTCAGGCGCTCTCAGGAATGTGATCTTATCAATGGCAACGGCCTCCTGCTTCAGACGAAGCGTCAATGTATGCCTGCCTTCCGACAGGTAATACCAGACCGGTCCCACATAACCCCTCTGCGGATCCTGTGCCAATCTTGTCTGCCAGTCAAATTGTTCTATCAGATCCGGGCGCAGTTCATTTCCTCTGACATCCTTCTGAAAATCATGATCGGATATGCCGAAATAGGTCTCGTCCTGATATAATCTGCGAAAACTCACATTCTGCGCATTCTCATAGGGAAGTTCTCCGTCCAGCAGAATGTCAAACAAAATGTCACCGTTTTTCAGAGGAACGGCACAGTAAGTCAGGGCCAGATTGTAATACCCCGCCTGGGATGTTTCAAATTCCCAGGAAACACTTCCCTGAGGCGTATCCCAGTACAGGCAGCCCTCTCTTCCCATATATTCCGCCGCATAGGCATTGCTGTGATCCTCTTGCGAAAATAGTCCTCCCCGGATCTCTATGTATACATCTTCCGGAATCTCCGCCGCCCCATCATTCATTTCCAGATAATCCGCATAGGAAGGGATTCCGCTGCCTGCCGTTTCCCGCTGTTCCAACAGAACTTCTTCCTGCACGGCATCGGTTTGGGTCTTGCTTCTCACCTCTGCCAAGTCCTCCCGGGCACATCCGCTCAGGGAAGTTATCACCAGCGCCATACTGAGCAGTAATACTGTTGTCTGCCGTCTTTTCATGCCATACCTCTCTGTCCGCTTTCAGCGGTACAAACAACTGCCTAATTTTGTCTGAATAGCTATATGTTGAGTAAACGTTTTACCTATTGCTAATTTTAAACATACATGCAAAAAAAGTCAATATATGTTCTGTGTTTTCGTCATATTGTATAATTGTCAACCCGATATTTGGTTATTTCTTCCGTATAAACAGGATGAAATTGCAATTTTGCAGGAAACGTTTTCCATTAATTAGATGACCGCAGCCCCGTCAAGCACGGTCCTTAAGTTCGCTGCCTGTCGTCTACCTTCGCGCCGCTTGCCGCCCGGGCAAGGCCCTCGCTGATGTCAGAGCATAAATACCCTTGATTTGGAAGGAATATATGAAAAAGGAATTTGCACTTGATAAAGATCAACTTTGTATTTTAGACAAAGAAAAAGAACCCACCTCAGCTATTAACTGAAATAGTGGATTCTTTTTCTTAACAATGCTGGTGGCCGGACTTGAACCGGCACGGTGTTGCCACCGAGGGATTTTAAGTCATGTTGCATAATTGGAATCATTTTGACTCCTATAGAATAAAGGCGAATCTATCGACCCCGAATTTATCAGCTATCACAGTAATATTAGCAAACATCCCTCAAAAAGTAATGATTTTCTGACGACCTTCTGTTACATCAAAAAATCAAATTGAATGAGATTTGGAGGGATGCAGGGCGGATGTAGGAGGGATGCCAGTTTCATATTCTCAAAGCAGCAAATAAACAATTTAGCTCTCAATGCCATGATATTTTTATAAGGAGACATATATGGACTATCAATTAGAACTAAAACAAATTGTGGACTACCCACGGTGCCGGATCTACCGTGAGTTCATCCGCAACCTTATGGAAGATAGGGACATCCGTACCAACGGAAGTTCCTATCTTTTTTATTACATGACACTCTGCTCTTACGCAAACTTCCGCTCCTCCTACCGCCGGATAGAGGGTATTTCTTATCTGGTCGGCCCGGGCGAGTGGATCTGCAAGACCTCGGAACTGGCAGAATGGTTCCGCACACACTTCCAGCATCAGGCAGTCTCCATTCTTGATTTCCTACAAAAGCAGAATTACATCACCTACACCAAACTTGGCAGAAACCACCTGATTAAGTTCACAATCACCGGCTGGAAGCAGCACAATACGGCATTTGATTACAATTACCCGTGCCAAAAGGATTTGGGGTTTTTCTTTTTCCCGGTTGCTTTTGTACATGAGCTGATCAGTATGGGCAAATGCTCAGAGATGGATATTGTACTTGACCTTTGGATTCATGCCATCTATAACGACCGACAGGTTCAAGGCTCGGAGCTGGGGCCAGTAGTCTATTTTCGCAACGCCACTGGTAATCCGATCACAAATTTCAGTGACCTTGCCCTGCGCTGGGACATATCAAGGGCTACCGTAAGCCGTGTCTTAAATAAGCTACAGGACAAAAAGTATCTCTCATTGGTATCGTTCACTGGCAGACATGGCAGTGTTATCTATCTGTGCAGTTACCTATCTACCATGTTCAACATCAGTGATGTAATGATTGATAAGGAGGAAATATCCATGACATTTCAGTTTCCCATACACACTCCTGAAGATTTGCCACTTCCTGAAACAGAAACTGTCCGTGATGAGCAGATCACGATTATGGAGCCAGACGGCTGCGTTTCACAGCAGACCGGTTGCGTTTCAAAACCTCAGATGAAAAAAGTAGTCCAAAAAGTGGCTCAAATCCTTGCCACACAAGGGGTTTCGTGCTGCGAATGCCCACGAACCCTATATAAGTTATATCCTTTATCCGACTGCAAAGAAACTAATTTAAGGTATTCCCTACAGATTGTCTGTCCGGACGGCAAGATGCCCTATCGGTTTGAACTAACGCTTACGCCGGTCATTCCGCCGGAAGACAGCAATTATCACGCACCCATTAACCAGACTGACACAAAAAATGAAGAAAGAAGGTAAACACTATGGCAAACACAAGACCAAACAAAAATATACCCTCAGAGCAGGAAAACCCCTTATTTCACGATACATGGAAGCTGCTGAAGAATTACCGTGATGCCGTCTGGAACCTGGAACTGGCCGTTCAACAGGTACGCAGCACCTTTGAAATCGAGTACGGAAACAGCATTGAGGAATTTCTGGACTCTATTTATCTCGCCGGAGCCGATATTGGCGGCACAAAGCTGGAGGATTATGCCAAGAGCATTGAACGCAGCAACAAAATGCTGACTCTCTTAAATTCTGCAGTAGACATCCTGCGAAGCAAGCATAAGCATGGGGAACAATATTACTGGATACTCTATTACAGCTATTTGTCTCCTCAGCAGCTCCAGAATACGGATGAGATAATTGAGAGCCTGCGGCCGCATATTGCGAACATCTCCCATAGAACCTACTATCGGAAACGCCCAGAGGCAGTTCAGGCACTTAGTTCTATCCTGTGGGGATACACCTCAAGAGATTGTTTGGAGATGTTGGACAAATTCTTTCCGAAGGATACCCAATAGACAATTTATAAACAGGCGCTCATAATTGTTTAAAAAACTAAGGAGAGTGCCTGTTTATGAATGCTTTGAATAACTATATTGCGGAATATATCGAATACTGTGAGTATCGGAAACGCTTAGATTCCAAAACCTTAAAAGCTTATAAGATTGATCTGAGGCAATTTGAAGATTTTTGCACTGACCTGTCTGACTGTTTTGCCAAAAGTGTAGTGGATGATTTTATTACCAACTTGCATAAGCAATATAAGCCTAAAACTGTGAGGCGTAAAATTGCAAGCTTAAAAGCCTTTTTTCATCATATGGAATATAAAGAGTTGTTGAATGAAAATCCTTTTACAAAGCTGGAAATCCGCTTTCGAGAAGCCAAACTCCTTCCTAAAACAATTCCTTTTCATTCTAGTTAGCAACCACCAGTTCAACTGGTGGTTTAATATTAGCCCTCCAAAGGGCTGATTACTTGCTCGCCTTAAAGGCGGGTGTCACAAGCATTGTTACTGTACCTCTATAAAGAGGTACTTCTTGTGTCTTCTTTTCTTGATTCTTCTGCCTGCTCTCTTATGTATTTCCTGATTGCCTCTTCTGTGATATTACCGATGGTCGAGACATAATAACCTCTCGCCCAAAATCCTTTGTCCCACTTACTCTGCAGCTCGGGATGCCTGTCATAAATCATCAGTGTACTTTTCCCTTTCAGATATCCCATAAAATTTGAAATACTATACTTTGGTGGTATTGCCAAACTTAAATGGATATGATCCACACATACTGCTCCATCTATAATCTCAACATCTTTGTATTTACATAATGTTTTGATTATTTCACGGACATCCTGTCTTAATTGCCCGTACAGTATTTTCTTTCTGTACTTTGGAATAAAAACTATATGATACTGGCATTTCCATGTTACATGTGATAAACTTTTATTGTCCATTGGGACCGCCTCCTATTTTTGAGTATGGCTTGCAACACCACTCTCATCGTAACATAGGAGGCTTTTTTCTGTCATCCTACACGCCCCTGCTTACTCCATTCTCCCCAGCATAGCTGGGGGATTAGGATTTTCATTCAAACATTCCTATCTACACTTTATGCGCAAAAAGAACTCGCTGAATCAGAATACCAGCTTCGCTGCTGTATCAGAGATATAGCCATTATTGAATTACTATTTGCTACCGGAATGCGAATATCTGAACTATGCTCATTGAAACCATCAGATATAGACTTTGAGAGCAGTAACATTCTAATTTATGGAAAAGGTGCTAAAGAAAGGATTATACAACTTGGCAATCAGGAAGTTATTTCCGCCCTAGTTTTATATCAAAAAACTTTCAAAAAGGATATTGAAATTTGTGGATACTTTTTTGTGAACAGATTGCAGCATAAGTTATCTGATCAGTCTGTACGTTTTATGATCAATCACTACGCAGAACTTGCCGGTATCAGTCAACATATTACTCCGCATATGTTCAGACATTCTTTTGCCACTCTTTTATTAGAACAGGATGTTGACATTAGATACATACAAAGAATGCTTGGGCATAGTTCTATAAGCACAACCGAGATTTACACACATGTATCAAGTACAAAGCAGAAAGATATTCTAGTACATAAACATCCCAGAAACTTGATGGAGGTAAATAAAGGATAATACTTAATTAACCAACAAAGAGGAACAATATGAATACAGATGCGAAAATATTCTATGATATGATTGTAAGCACAGATAAAAGAAATAGCTTTATTAATAACTTCAATTTAA